>Ga0068855_100009803_pt1 | contig 11555 bp, 10 predicted proteins | sample KBSCornC52_FD_66592 | JGI IMG/M metagenome (GOLD analysis project Ga0068855, IMG submission 66592) | Corn rhizosphere microbial communities from Kellogg Biological Station, Michigan, USA - KBS Corn C5-2 | ecosystem: Host-associated > Plants > Roots > Rhizosphere > Soil ...
TGCGCGATCGTGCGCAGTTCGGCGGCTTGGTCGGCGGTGATGCCGCTCGACACGATGAGCGCCGCCTTGCAGGTGATGCGGCCCGCCACCTCCAGGGCGGCGGCGATGTCCTTGGGCGGCAACGCGATGATGGCCAGGTCGGCGCGCGTCTGCGACAGCTCGGCCAGCGTGCCGGACGTGCCGGTGCTCCCGATCTCCAGGAACCGGATGCTGCCGGCGAAGCGCTGCGCGCGGATCGCCTCTGTGAGCGCCCGCCCCTGGGCCGTCTGCTGCTGCGCATCGCCGCCGCGGGCGGTGAACACGACGATGGCCTCGGGTTCGAGCAGCGGCTGCAGGTAGTGCTTGTCCATGCCCGCAGTCTGCAGCAAATTCCGGGGCCGGTGCAGGACCGGCGTCAAACACCCTGGCCGACCCGCTCAGCGCAGCTCCTGCAGCCGCTCCGAGATGCGCCGTTTCCAGTCGGGATCCTTCTCGGCCGGCACCAGCTTCTCCAGCAGCTCGAGTTGGGCCCGGTCCAGCGCCTTGTCCGGATTGATCCGGATGTCGGGCGTGACGCCCGTCCCCTCCCAGTCGGTATGCGTCACCGGGCTGATGGAGCGGCCGTTGGGCACGTTCATCATGAAGTGCTCGGTGAGGCGGCGCGGGTGGCCGGGGTGGGCGCCGCCGCCGGTGGTCTCGCCGATCAGCGTGGCGCGGCGGGCGTTCTTGAGCGCGTAGGCGAAGTCCTCGCCGGCGGAGAACGTGTCGGGGCCCACCAGCAGCGCGATGGGGCGGGCCTGGCCGTAGTGCGGCCCGAGGACCTTCGGATCCGTCCAGCGCTCGGTGGTGGCGTTGTCGTCGCGCATCCAGATGTCGTTCAGGTGGGTGGGCTTGTCGAACAGGTAGCTCGCCAGCAGCATCACGGCGTCGGGATCGCCGCCCTCCGTGTGGCGCAGGTCGATCACCATGCCGGCGGTGTCCTTCATCAGCGCCATCACCGCGGCGTAGCGGGGCGCGGTCGCCTCGGGGCGGCCGAACGAATGCAGGTCGAGGTAGCCGATGTTGCCCTGCAGGCGCTTGAACTGGGCCACGCCATGGTTGAAGCGGGCGTGCTCCACGCGTTCGGCCTCGACCTCGGCCGGGTTGCGCTGCTCGCTCCCGGCGTCAGGCGGCACGGCGTCGGCGAAGTAGCGCACTTCCAGGTGCTTGTCCTTGAGCACGGCCTGCAACGTGCCGGTCATCGTCCTGGCGAACTTCTCGGCGCTGGTGACGTCGTCGAACTCGCCCTTGGCCGCACGCGCCTTCAGCTCGGCCGACAGCCGCTTGGCCTGCTCGGGAAAGACGTAGTGGGCCTCCATGTTGTCGCAGATCGCCGCGATCACGGCGGCGCGGGCGGCGGCGTCGACGAGCATGTCCTTCTGCGGGGGGTCGTCCGGGCCGCCGGGCCCGCCGTGGGCGTGCACGGCCCAGCCCGCCAGCGAGGCGGCGATCAGGACCGCGGCGCTGCCGGCGGCCAGCCAGCGGCGGCGGCCACGGGGCTTGGTTTCGTTGCTCATCTGCTTTTCCTCCTGGAACCGTGCGCGGCGAAGTGCCACGCCTGGCGCGCAGCTTCGCAATGAAGCGTGGAGGAATCGTGGAGATCGATGGCGCCGCCCACCCGCACGCGAGGGGTCTGGCCTCTGCGGAGTCCGCGCTGGGAAGTCTCCGAAGAAGATGACGGGTCGCGGACGATGGACAGGCCTGACCCCGCTTCGGCAGCCAGGGCTCGGGGTCAGGCAGGTCCTCGGATCGCGTGCGGCGCCCAGGCTTGCGGCGACAGCACGGCGCGATCCAAGGAGAGGCCAGACCCCGCCGGCGGCGAGGCCCCGGGACTCGCCGGGTGTCTCAAGCCGCGTCGTCCGGCAGCGTCACGCGGTACCCCAGGCCGTACACCGACTGCAGCACTTCGACGCCCGGCAGGGCCGCGGCGAGCTTGCGGCGCAGGTTCTTGACGTGACTGTCGATGGCGCGCTCGCCCACGTCGGGCGATTCGGCGCGCAGGCGCTCCAGCAGCGCGGCGCGCGACCATGCCGTGCCCGTGCGCCGCGCCATCGTCGCGAACAGCGCGAACTCGCTCGGCGTCAGGTCCAGCGCGTGCCCATGCACGCGCACCAGCCGCGCGCCCTCGTCGACGGCGATCGCCGGGGCCACGCGCGGCGCGGGACGCGCGCGCCGCAGGAGCGCCCGCACGCGCGCGACGAGCTCGCGCGGGCTGAAGGGCTTGCACACGTAGTCGTCAGCACCGATGTCCAGGCCCATCAGGCGATCCACTTCCTCGACGCGCGCCGTGACCATCACGACCGGCAGGTCGGAGAACGCGCGCAGCGCGCGGCACAGCGAAAGCCCGTCCAGGCCGGGCAGCATCAGGTCGAGGACGACGAGGTCGGGCGGCGCGCGCCGGATCTCGGCCAGCGCCGCGGCGCCGTCGTGCAGCACGCGCGCGTTCCAGCCGGCGGCGCGCAGGTAGTCGGCGACGAGCGCGGCCAGCGCGGGTTCGTCCTCGACGACGAGGATGTCGGCCGGCACGACGATCGCGCTCACAGCGAAACCTCCGCACTGCGGGCGGCGCTCATAAGGCAACCTCCGCACTGCGTGCTGCGGCGCGGGCGCCTTCGGGCGGCCGGGCGGCGCTCACGCCGCCCCCCCGTCCGCGCGCGGCAGCCGCAGCACCACGCGCAGCCCGCCCAGGGGCGACGCCGCGAACGCGAGCGTGCCGCCATGCGCCTTCACGATGCGTCGGCACAGCGCCAGCCCCAGGCCCGCTCCGCCGCTGCGCCGCTGGCGCGACGCATCGACGCGGAAGAAGCGCTCGCCCAGGCGCGCCAGCAGCGCTGCGGGCACGCCGGGCGCCGTATCGTCGGCGACCAGCTGCACGAACCCGCCGTCCGCCTGCAGCCGCAGCTCGAGGCGGCCGCCGGCGTCGGTGTGGCGGATCGCGTTCTCCACGAGGTTGGTCAGCACCTGCCGCAGCCGGTCGGGATCACCCTCGACGATGGCCGCGCCGTCCGCCTCGAACGCCACCGACAGCGCCGCGCCGCGCAGGCGCACGTCGAACGCGGCCAGCTGCTGCTCGAGCAACGCGCGCAGGTCGACGCACTCGCGGCGCGCCAGCGTGGGCTCGGCGTCCAGGCGCGCCAGCTGGTGCAGGTCCTCGACCAGCTGGTGCAGGTGCCCCACCTGCGCATGCATCACCGCGAACTGCTCCGGCGTGGCCGGCCGCACGCCGTCCTGCAGCGCCTCGACCTGGCCCTGCAGCACGGCCAGCGGCGTGCGCAGCTCGTGCGAGGTGTCGGCCACCCACTGGCGGCGTGCCTCTTCCAGTGCCTGCAGGCGCGCGGCGAGCGCGTCGAAGGAAGCGGCGAGCGCGCCCAGCTCGTCGCCGCGGCGCAGGTTCGCGCGCGCCGCGAGATCGCCCCCGGCCATGCGGCGCGCGGCCTCCTGCAACGTGCGGATCGGGCGTCGGAAGTGCGCCGCGAGCACGGCCGCGGCCGCGGCCGCCAGCAGCGCCCCGAAGGCGGCCAGCAGCGCGAGCCGGCCCTGCTGGCCGACGAGGAAGGCCACCGTGAGGTCATCCGTCGGGTTGTCGCCCTGCATCAGCATCAGCGTGCCCACGCGGCGGCCATCCAGCACCAGCGGGTGGTCGAACGAGTCGATCGACGCGAAGGCGACCAGCAGCGGATGGGGCACGTGGCCTGCGCGCACGCGGTCGTGGTCGTCCAGCAGCGCGATGCGGCGCGTGAGCAGCGGCGTGGCGGCCGGCGTGCACGGCTGGCCACAGGCCTGCTGGTCCAGGCGCGCCATCTGGGCATCCAGCCATGCCGTCCACGCGGCATCGTCCGCCGGCACGAGGGACCAGTCACCGCCGTGCGCCCGCAGCTGCTGCACGAACGCCGCGCCCACGCGCTCGACGCGTGCCACGTCGCCCTCGCGCTCGCCGGGGCTCGAGTCGGCAGTCAGGCTCCAGCGCACCAGCACCAGCCCGGCCAGGCCCACGGCCACGAAGGCCAGGCAGGTGGCGGCGAACAGGCGGGCGGCCAGCGACGTGAGGCGGGACATGGCGGGCGAGTATCCACCAGCGCGCGCCGCCCCCGTCATCCTGCGCGAAGTCCAGGGAGCCACGCGGACCAGGGCGACACCCGGGCGGTCGGATCCTGCGACTGCGCGCAGGACGAGCGCGGGTCGGTGCGCCCTGTGCAGTTCCTTCAGCTCTTGACCGGCCGACCCAGCACCTCCGGCAGCGCGACGCCCTCCTTGCGCGCGGCGTCCAGCAGGCGCTGCGCCCCGGCGCCGTCGCCGGTGGCCCGGGCGTACTGGTACTGCTTGATGACGCCTTCGGGCTGCGGCGGCTCGACCGCGGACGTCATCTGGAAGTAGGCGTCGTAGGTCGCGTCGTGCTTCAGGCGCGCGGCCAGTGCGTCGGCATAGGCCGGGTCGGCGTAGCGGAACAGCATCCAGGCGAGCGGGGTCGTCCGGGTCGGGAAGCGCGCATCGCGGGCGCGCAGGAGCGCCAGCGTCTCTACGATGTCGGGATCGGCCAGCATCAGGCGGCGAAATTGCGGGTCGCCGTCCATCTGCACGCTCATCAACGTGGCCAGGGTGACCTGGCGCTCGTGCCGCGCCATTGCATCGGCGAACGCCGCGTCGGCCTTGGCCAGGCGTTGCGCGGCGCGTGCTTCGAGCGCGTCCAGCAACATCTCCAGCGTGCCCGCGCTGGGGCTGCCGGCGCGGGCCTTGCGCGCGGCCTTGACGATGCCGTCCGCGTCGAAGGGCTGCCCCAGCCGCGCCAGGGCCAGTTCGCTGCCGATCCAGGCCTGGGCCGCCACGGCCCACGTGGCGGGGTTGCGTTGCACCGCGGGCTGCGCCATGAGGGCGGCCGCGTCCTTGGCGCTGGCACGTGCCGCCTCCAGCTGCCTGGGCAACTGCGCCGGGTCGAGCAGCTTGCGCGTGGCTTCCTTGCTGTCGGAGTGGTCGAGCCTGGCCGCCGCGGCGCGCGTGGCGATGGCCTTCATGGCGTCCACGTCGTCCAGCATCACGGCGACGGCGCCCGGGAATTCGTACGTGCGCGGGCTGCGCGGCGCGAGCAGGATGGCCTTCTCGCTGTACGCCAGGCCCTTCTTGGTGGCCGCGTCCGCCTTGAGGGCCTCGCGCACGCGCTGGCGCGAGGCCTCGTCGTCGTACAGGAACTCGGAAAGCGAATAGTCGGCGCTGCGATGCAGCAGCGGCAGGTCGATCTTGTCCGAGAGCAGCGCCGCGGCCGCGGCCTCGCTCACCGCCGCCTCGTTGTTGAACACCAGGACGCTGTCGGTGGGCATGAGCGCGAGGGCCTGGTCCAGCTGGGCGATGCCCGTGTCGCGCTCCCTGGCGTCACCATCCAGCGCGTACAGCGCCAGGTGCACCAGCGCCGAGTTGTTCAGCTGCGAGGCGCTCTCGGGCATCTTCGCGTATTCGTCGATCGCCAGCTGGTACTCGCGCCGGGCCACCGCGCGCTGGCCCTTGCGCTCCGCAAGGCGGGCCCGACCGCCGTGGATCGAGGCACGCACCTGGCCTTCGGAGGTGTCGGAGCGCTCCAGCCACGACAGCTCGTCTTCCGGGTCGACCGACATCAGCGACCGCAGCGACGCGGCGGCCCACTTCACTTCCCTTTCCTTGGCCTTCGCGAAGGATTCCTCGGCCAGGCCGCGGGCCTCCTCGACGCTGCCCACGGAGCGCAGCACGGTCGCCACACGCAGGACCACGCCCGGGTCGTGGTCGTGCGCCGCCAGCAACTCGTCGAACAGCTTGCGTCCCTCGGCCTGCTTGCCGAGCCAGTAGTCCACCTGTCCGAGATAGAGCCGGTAGCCGTCGGTGTTGCCCACCACGCCGCGGATCGACAGGAACACCTTCTCGGCGGCCTGGAACTGCGCGTTGCGCGCCGCCGCGTCGCGCAGCGTCTGGGCGCGCTGCACGGTCACGACGCCCAGGTCGAGCGCCACCGGCACGATCGCGGCCGATTCGCGCAGCGCGCGCAGCGTGGCCTTGAGCTCGCCGCTGGCGGTCATGCGCTCGTTGATGAAGCGGGTGACCAGCTCGCGCTTGCCGGCCTCGTCGGCGGCGTCGTAGCGCGTGTAGAAGTCGGCCGGCGCCTGGTTGTGGCGCAGCGCGTCGAGCGCGGCGTTCTCGATGGACTTGACCAGCGTCTCGTAGTCGTCCTGCTGCTTGACGAAGACCTTGAGCTTGCCCTCGGTGTAGGGCTGCAACAGCGCGTAGCTCTCGTCCAGGCGGCCCTTGGCGGCGTAGACCTGGCCGAGGATGCGCGCGCCCTCGCCCTGGCCCAGCGCGGCGGCGTGCGGCGCCAGCAGCGCCTCGCAGCGTTCGCAGGCATGGCGCTGGTCGAGGAGCACCGCGTATTCGATGGCGGCGCCGGCATTCTTCGGATCGGCCTGGACGATGCGGGCCAGCAGCGGCTCGGCCGCGGCGGCCCACTTGGCCTTGTCCGTCTCCAGCGGCTTGAGGGCGTCCAGCACGGCCTTCGCGCCCACGGCATCCTGGGCCGAATACTGGTCGGCGAGCGTCCATCCGAGGGCCAGCAGTTCCTTGGGCAGCAGCGGCGAATGACCGGCCGCGCGGGCACGCTGCGCCTGATCCAGCACCTTGGCCGCCTCGCTGGCCGGCAGGCCCTGCAGCGTGGCCGCGTTCAGCAGCCCGCCCAGGCCGGTGGCGCCCTGCTGCGCCACATCCGACTGCGATCGCGCCACGTCGCCGTAGAGCGTCGCCGCCTCCAGCACGTGCCCCTGGGCGCGCGCCTGCGCCGCCTGCTTCAGCTGGCGCCCGGTCACCTGGTCGGGCGACTGGTACCACTGCCACCCGCCGTATGCCGCCACCGCCACGGCAACGGCTGCCCCCGCGATGCGCTTCGCGCTCCCCTTCTTGTCCGTCATGTCCTGCCCTCGTTATGGATCGAATGTGCCGGGCTCCTCCCAGGCCCCGGCAGCATAAGGCAGGATGTACATCGAATCTCCTGGGACAAATGCCCGCCTCGACACGCGGTCCGTGCGCGATTGCACGCGACGTCCACCGGGCAGGCGTTCAGCGCGCGTCGAGCCAGCGCGCGTCGCCGTAGGCCGCCCGGGGCCGGCCCTTGGCGAAGTCCGCGAGCAGCTGGAAGTACCCGGGCGCGAACTCGTCGAGGTTGCGGCGCGACCCGTCGGCATTGCGCGCGATGCGCAGGATGCCGTGCGTGGTGCCGGGAAACACGATGGTGCGGATCGGCGTGCCTTCGCGCCGGATGGCGGCCAGGCGTTCGATGGACGGCGCGCTGGGCGCGACGTCGTCGTCCGCCGCGAACGCCCACAGCTGCGGGATGCGCAGCGCACGGATGACGTCCAGCCCGGCGTACGTCCAGGTGACGTGCGGGCTCTCGGCGCGCATGCGCTCCACGTCGCCGGCCAGCAGGCCGCCGGAGTACTGGCCGTCCACATCCTTGAGCCACGGCTCGCCCGCCAAGGCCTTCTTCAACGCGTCGACCTGGTCCATGCCGGATCGGAAATCGGCGCGCGCGACGGCCGCGGTCGCATCGGTCAACGCGTGCACCCGGGGCAGGATCGCGGGATCGCGGCCGTGTTCGTGCACGAGCTGGTAGTCGACCTGCCACTGGTCCTGCTCGATGGCGGTGCCCACGACGCCGAAGCCGACCTCCAGGAAGTCCGCGCCCGCCTTCAGCGCGGCCAGCGGCGCGACCCAGCCGCCCTGGCTGCCGCCCAGGAAGCCGAAGCGGCCGACGCGCGTGCCCGCGAGCCGCCGCGCCTCGCGGCCGGCGTTCGCGGCGTCGTCGGCGAGCGCGATGAAGTCCTGCGTGTAGACGCCGCCCGAGCCCGCGGTGCCGCGCTTGTCCCAGGCGAACACCGCGATGCCCTGCGACACGAGCAGCCACTGCGTCGCCAGGCCGATCGGGCTCGTCTTCTCCGAGCCGTGCACGGTCACGACCAGGGGCGGCTTGTCGACGCCGACGGGCTCCAGCAGGAGGCCTTGCAGCTCGACGTCACCGCTGCGAAAACGCGTGGGCGTCGCATGCGCCGGCACCGGCGACCACGCGGCCTGCGTGTCGCCGCGCGAACGCAGGCGGCCCGCCTCGCAACGCAGGGGCGCGCCGGCGTCGGACAGGAAGCCGCGCCGGCCGTCGAGGAAGGTGTAGCGCGCCCCGGGGCCGGCGCCCGGCGCGGGCCGCGACAGCGCGACGACCGCGCCCGACGGGGCGGCATACGCGCCGTACGCGCAGTCCTGCGCCGGCGCGGCGTGCGGCAGGAAAGGGAACGCGAGCGCCGCCAGGGCGGCAGGACGGAGGAAGCGGTGGCGCATGGGACCCTGCATGAGACAGCGATGCAGCCAACTCTAGGCAGCGCGCGGGCGCGCCACGGAGGCGTTGCGACAGATCGCCGGATCGCGGCATCCAGGTGCGCCTGGCCGCGTTCGGCGCGCGGACCGCGGGAACGCGCGCCGAGCCGCGCAGGCGTAGGATGCCATCGACGGCCGCGCCGCATTCCGGCGCGCGGGAGACGCACATGGGCTACGGCTTCGGCAATGAGATCCCGCACGCGCACGGCAACACCACGCCGCGCCCGCGCTCGCGCTACCTGGTCGTCATCGACTCGGGCGGCTTCATGGTGGCGCGCCTGTTCCTCGAATCGCGCGAGCAGGTCGCCGAGTTCGACGCCAGTACCGAGGAGGTGGCGCAGATGATCGGGCGCCTGCAGCCCGAGTCCGACGCCGGCGATGCGGCCTGGGATCGTGCCCTGGCCGGCCACAGCGCCGCCGAGCGGGCGCAGGCACGCGTGTACGTGCTCGATCTGTGAGCCGGTGCGCCGTCGCGTCAGCGTGGCTCGACGGGCGCCGCGTCCGGTGGAATCAAGGGCTCGACGGATGCGGAACCAGCTGGATCCCGTTGAGCACCTTGTGGACGGAGGTCGTCTCGCCGCCGTCCTCGAAGCCGGAGTCCTGCTGGAACTCCGTCTCGAGCTGGTCGAGCAACTGGTTGAGGCCAGGCGATCCGAACTTGCGCCACGCGCGGATGCGCGGCACGCGCAACTCGGGCCGGCCCAGCATGGCATCCATGTCGACGACCAGGCCCGTGCAGCGGCGCACGGCGAACTTGATGCGGTTGCGCAAGATGGAACTTTCGGTGTTCATGGCTGAGGAGACCCGGTGCTCGCTGGACAGCAGCCGGGGTGCTTGCTGCGACGCCGGAAGCCAGCAATCCCGGTACCTGCGCGACCGTATGCGGCGGCCCGACGCCCGCCTCCCTGGCCCGCCCCTCCTGTGCGACCTGGATGCGCAGCGCCACGGTGAGCGTCGAGCGCCGGATCGCACTAGGATGCAGGCTTTGCAGGAGAGCACCCGTGGCATCCATCCGCAAGGAATTCACGGTCGCCATGCCCATCGACGCGGCCTGGGCCGCCTGGCGCGACATCGGCGCCGTGCACCAGCGCCTCGCGCGCGGCTTCGTGGTCGACTGCCGCATGGACGGCGCGGACCGCATCGTCACGTTCGCGAACGGCTTGGTCGCGCGCGAGGTCATCGTCGACGTGGACGACGCCCGCCACCGGCTCGCCTACTCGGCGCGCAGCGAGCGCCTGGCGCATCACCACGCGACGTTCGAGCTGTCCGACGCCGGTGGCGGCCGCACCCGCGTCGCCTGGATCGCGGACCTGCTGCCCGACGCGGCCGCCGCGTCGGTCGACACGATGATGCAGGCCGGCGTGGCCGCGATGGAGGGGACGCTGGTCGCCCGCTGACGAGGGACACGATGCAGGACCTGCTGGCCCATCTGCAGGAGCTCGAGGTGGAGCTCCACCATCCGGGCGCGCGTTGCAGTCGCGCGCGCCTGGACGCATTGCTCCACCCCGACTTCGACGAGGTGGGCCGGTCGGGCCGGACGTACGACCGCAAGACGGTGCTGGACTTCCTTGCCTCGCAGGGCGAACACCCCCGCGTCGAATCGGACGGCTTCCGGCTGGTGCTGCTGGCACCGGGGGTCGCGTTGCTGACGTATCGCAGCGCCCATCGCGACGCCGACGGCCCCCTGCACCTGCACAGCCACCGGTCGTCGATCTGGATGAAGGACCCGATCGGCTGGCGGCTGCGGTTCCACCAGGGCACGCCCGCCGCCCAGGCCTGGTGAACCGCCGTTCAGCGGCTGGCCACCGACTTCGACGCCGCCACCCCGCCCTGGCCTGCCGCCCTGCTGGCCGGCTTGCGGAACACCAGCACGTTGCCCGACATCACCAGCACCAGGCCGACGAGCGCGGGGGGCGTCCAGCGGTAGTCCTCGACCACCGACGAGATGGCCAGCGCCACCAGCGGGAACAGCACCGTGCAGTACGCGGCGCGCTCGGGGCCGAGGCGGCCCACCAGCAGCAGGTAGGCCGTGAAGCCGACCACGGAGCCGGGGATCGCGAGGTACAGCCAGGCGCCGACGTAGCGCGTCGACGGATCGAAGGCCGGGGCCACGCCTGCCGCGGCGCAACCGAGCGCCAGCACCACGGTGCCCACCGCCATGCCCCAGGCGTTCGTGAGCGCGGGCGTCTCGCCCAGCGCCTGCATGCGCGCCGACAGCAGGTTGCCGCATGAAAAGCACAGCGTGCCGCCGAGCGCGAACGCGAGGCCCTGCACGGTGCCGGCCGACGCGCCATGGCGCGCGAGCTCCGGCCAGAACATCAGCAGCAGCCCGGCCAGCCCCAGCGCGCCGCCGCCGAGGATGGCGGGCGTCAGCGCCCGCTTGAACACGAGCCGCGCGCCGAGGGCGTTCCACAGCGTGGCCGTCGAGAACACCACCGCGACGAGGCCGCTGGCGATGCTGCGGCTGGCATTGAGAAAGCAGATGAAGTTGACGCAGAACAGGCACAGCCCCTGCGCCGCGACCATCCAGCGCACTTCGCGCCGCGGCAGCCGCAGCGTGCCGCGCAACGCCAGCCAGGCAAGCAGGACGACGGCCGCCAGTGCGAACCGGTAAGCGATCGACCACGGGATCGGCACGATGCCCAGTTGCATCTTCAGGGCGATCCACGTCGTGCCCCAGATGACGACGGTCAGTGCGTAGAGAAGCGAAGCCATGGGCCGCAGTCTGCGCGCGCGGGCGCCGGCCCGATTGCACGTTCCTGCGTTTCGTTGCGCCGCCCGGGTGCGCGGGCGCGTCACGCGCGCTACAGTTCCCGGGCCATGTCCGCCCCTGCTCCAGCCGACGTCTTCGACGTGCTCTCGCGCTCGCGCGCGCGCCTGCACCGGCACGCGACGCTGGGCGACGGGCTGGCCGTGGCGCAGTGGTCGAACCGCTTCGACGCCACGCGCTACCTGCCGGCGCACCACACGCTGTCGCTGTACCTGCGCGGCGGCCACGGCACCTACCGCGAAGACGCGCCATCCGAACGCGGCGGCCCCGGCAAGCTGTGCCTGATGCCAGCCGGCCACGAGGTCAACTGGGTCGTCGGCACCGCCCAGACCTTCGTGCACCTGTACTTCGCACCCGAGCAGCTCGCGCCGCTGGCGCTGCGCCTGCTCGATCGCGA
>Ga0068855_100009805_pt1 | contig 11554 bp, 13 predicted proteins | sample KBSCornC52_FD_66592 | JGI IMG/M metagenome (GOLD analysis project Ga0068855, IMG submission 66592) | Corn rhizosphere microbial communities from Kellogg Biological Station, Michigan, USA - KBS Corn C5-2 | ecosystem: Host-associated > Plants > Roots > Rhizosphere > Soil ...
TCGGGCTCGGCCCCGGGCCGGGGCGGGATGAGGAGCTTGTGCGCCTGGACGCCGCCGGGGTGGCTGAGCGGGATGTGGGTCATCCCGTGCCGCGTCACCGGGCGCGGGTGGATGCGCGGGTCGCCGGTGCGCGGCGCGCCGACGAGGTCGTCGAGCGGGACGGCGTAGACCTCGGCGAGGGGCAGCAGGAGTTCCAGCGTCGGCTTACGGCTGCCGCCTTCCAGGCGCGACAGGGTGCTCTCGCTGATGCCGGTCCGCTCGGCGAGGTCGGCCAGAGTCAGTCCGCGGCGGTGGCGCAGTTCGCGCAGGCGTGGGCCGACGGTGTCCAGGACCTGCTGCTTGCTGTTCGGCATGGCTCCAGGTTGCTGAAGCGGCAAGAAGGATTGCAAGTCCGGCGCGGGGTGGCGCAAGGTCGGGAACGGTCCGGCCCATGCTGCGAAAGGGGACTTCAGATGCAGCCCGACACCTACACCGATGCCAGTACCGACACAGACACCGACACCGACACCGATGCCAGCACTATTGCCGGCACCGGCTTCGACACCACTACCGATTCGGCGACCTTCTGGGAGAAGCGGTACGCGGGCTTCGACCCCGCCTGGGGGACGAAGCCCAACGTCGTGCTGAAAGACCTGGTGACCACCTTCGCCCCGACCCCGGGCACCGCCCTCGACCTGGGCTGCGGCCACGGCGGCGACGCGATCTGGCTCGCCGCCCTAGGCTGGGACGTCACCGCCGTCGACGTCTCGCAGACCGCTCTCGACCGGGTCGCCGAAGGGGCGTGGGCGGTCAGCGCGGCCGACCGGGTGCACCCCGTCCGCCACGATCTGGCCGAGACCTTCCCCTCCGGCGACTTCGATCTGGTCTGCGCGACCTACTTCCACACGCCGATCGCCATCCCGCGCACCGAGGTGCTGCGCCGGGCCGCGCGGGCCGTGGCGCCGAACGGGCTGCTGCTCGTGATCGAGCACGCTTCGGTGGCGCCGTGGTCGTGGCAGGCCGGCCGTGACGTGGAGTTCCCGGCGCCCGCGGAGGTGCTGGCTTCGCTCCGGCTCGACGCCGGATGGACCGTCGAGCGGTGCGACGCGCCGCAGCGCACAGCGACCGGCCCGGAGGGCCAGGAGGCGACGGTGACCGAGAACGTCATCGTGCTGCGCAGGACGACTACGACACCCGCGTAGCGGTGTAGTTCTTGAACAGGATGTAGGTGTCGATGATGTCCGAGGACGCGCTCTTGATCGAGCGGTAGATGCCCCACTTGGGCCGCACGTACGAGGAGTTCGCCGGGATGACCACGTTCTTCATGCTGCCCTTCATGTAGACCGGCGAGGTCGCGTCGGTCCCGTCGAGCAGCGCGAAGGAGGCGGCGCCCTTGGAGCCGATGGTCAGCGTCCACTGGACCGTGACCCAGTGGTCCCGCAGCGGCGCGAGCTTGCCGGCGGCGATGTCGGGCGTCCCGGAGTTGCCGTAAGCCCTGGCGTTGATCATCTCGACGTTGCCGGAGCCGCGCGTGAGGTCGAGGGTGCACCACGGTCCGGCGTCGGGGTCGGTGGTCTTGGTCTGGAAGATGTGCGTGAACTTGCTGGTCCCGTGCAGCGTGGACGGCATGTACATGGCGTAGTCGATCTGCCAGGTCTGGCCGTTCAGCATCTTGTTCGCGGCGCCGTTCTGCACCATGCCCTTGACCTCGGTGCGCTGGCGGTCGTCGTTCCCGGTGCTGTCGAGGTCGTCGTGCCAGATGTTGGCGCGGTAGTGGTCGCCGCCCTCGACGTACACGTACTTGCGGGTCGGATGCAGGCCTTTGCGGTCGGCCTCGACACCCTCGAAGGCTTTGAGGCCGTCGACCGCCGGGTTCGGGTGCCAGAGCGGGGACGCGGCGCGCGAGCCGCCGGCCCAGGCCGGCAACTCGCCCGCGGCGACGACGACGGCGGGGGCGGCGATCGAGGTCACCGCCAGCGAGCGGAGGACGGTGCGTCTGCTGATTCTCGTGTTCCGCGGGGTGGGGTCCGCCATGATCACGACTCCTTTCGGAAGATCAGATATCTGATATATCTCTTTCAGGTTAGTAAACCTTCCTAACGATGTAAACACTCGGATCCACTGTTGTCGGCATCCGCCGCCGGAGAAAGCCGGAGAACGCCGAAGGCGCGCCCGGAGCGATCAGTCGCGAGATCGTCCGGGCGCGCCTCTGTGCGCCTTCGTGTGCTTGAGGGCTGAAAGCTCTTCGTGGTCAGTTGATGCAGGGAATCCCGTTCACCGAATTCGGTCCGTCCCCGGCGATCGTCCCGCCGTTCTCCCCGTTCCCGGAGGCGCTCGTCGACGAACCGCTCGGGCTGGTCGTCGTCGAGCCCGGAGTGGTTGGCGCGGTCGGTGTCGTCAGCGTCGTCGGCGCGGTCCCGGCGGCGATCGAGGTGCCCTTGTCCATCCCGATGACCACCTCGACCGTGCCGGCCTTGACCGAGTTGCTGGCCGTCGGCGTCACGCCCCCGAGCTGTGTGGCGACCGCCTGGGCCGCCGCGTTCGCGCCGGACCCGTAGAGCACCGTCGTGTGCTGGCGGTATGGGTGAATGTTGCCGCCGACCGTCGACGTGAGGCCGAGGGCGGTCAGGGTCGCGGACTCCTTGGCGGCCGCGCCGTTGGCACCGGAGGCGTTGATCACCTCGGCGGTCCCGGTGATGTGTGGTGCGGAGCTGCCGCTGGTCGTCGGCGCCGGGGCCGGGGTGGAAGAGCTCGGCGTCGTCGGCGCGGGCGCCGTGGCGTCGCTGCCGGCGAACGCGTTCTTCACGAACGCCCGCACCGTGGGGACGTCGATCTGGTTGCCGACCTCGTGGAGTCCGTCGACCCACTTCCATGTCGTGTCGTTGACGATCGGCGCGGTGCGGAACGAGGTGCCGCCGTCGGACAGGCTGGAGGCGTTGCCGGCGAAGTCGAGCAGGTCCCAGCCGCTGTCGATGATGACGTCCTTCTCGGCGGTGCTGATCAGGCTGTCCATCTTCGACACGTCGCTGAGCAGCCCCTCGTCCTTCAGCTTCTTCAGCACCGAGGTGATGTACGCCTGCTGGCGGTGCGTGCGGTCCAGGTCGCCGTTGGGCAGGTCCTCGCGCTCGCGGACGAAGGCCAGCGCCTGCGTCTGGGTCTGGAGGGTGAACACGCCGGCCGGGAAGTCCGCGCCGGAGTTCTCCTCCTTCCGGGCCTTCTTCAAGCAGACCTGGACCGGGCCGACGTCGCCGGCGACGTCGTAGAACCCCATCAGGTTCACCTCGGCGAAGTGGTCGATCGGGATGCCGAGCATGTTCTCCAGCGTGGCGATCTGCGCCTTGACCCCGGCCGCGTGCCCGATCTTCGCCAGCTCGTGGGTGTCGTGCGTGCCGCCCTTCAAGGCCTTGCTGGTCGCGCTGTTGTAGGCCCGGCCGTACGCCTCCTTGACCTTGACCGTGCCCATCGAGTCGCCGTAGCCGTCCTGGGCGTCCACCCAGTCGTCCCGGGGTATCGAGACCGCGGTCGGCGTCCCGTTGCCGGCCGGGATGTGCAGGATGATCTCGCTGTTGGCGTTCTCGCCGCCGAGCAGGTCGGAGGCCGAGCCGGCGTGCAGCTCGTCGTGGACGACGCTGTCCGGCAGCGGATCGCCGTTCATCGCGTAGCGCGAGTCGAGGCCGATCAGCAGGACGTTGACGGACTTGTCCAGGCCGGTGTGCTTGGGAGCCGGCGCCCCGTTGGCCAGGTGGACGTCGCCGGTGTCCACCGACTGCACTCCGCTGTCCAGCTTGTGCACGCCGTACCAGGCCACGCCCGAGCCGGCGAGCACGGCGGCCCCCGCCGCCGCGAACAGGACACGCCCGGCGATGATCGCCGGCGGGGTCCGGCGCTTGGCGCTAGCCACGATGCGCTCCCGCCCGGTGAGCGCCCTCGGCGGCTGCGACGCCTCGCGCACCGCCGCCGCGTCCGGTCTGCGGTTCCCCGCCCCGGCCGGTCGCGGCCTTGAGCACGGCCACGACCGCGACGACCGCCAACGCGACGAGCGTGATGACGAAGGCGTGGTGCAGCGCGCTCACCGAGTCGGTGCCCATCTTCGTCCGGCTGGTGCCGCTGGGCTCGGCCAGCAGCATTCCGAGGACGGCCGACGGCACCACGACCATCGGTTGCGCCGGTACCAGCCACCACAGCCCGCGCCGGGTCGCCATCAGGGTCGCGATACCGGCGCCGAGTACCGCGCCCGCCTGGAAGATCGGCCCGTCGCCGTTCCCGTTCATCCCCGCCGCGATCCCGCCCGCCACCGGTACGGCCAGCGTGACCAGCGCCGTCAGCGCTGATCGCCGGCCCCCGTCAAGACCCGCCATCGTCCTCACCCCGAATCCCCGCCGTCGTCCTCACCCCGGAGGGTTGCTCCACTCCAGGGGGACGCTTGAATGTTCGGGTCGGTTCCGTGTGGGACGAATCTGTGACACTCGCGGTCGCGGGGGTGAAAGAGCCGTTCAGAGCTCTACCGGCGACTGCTACGACTGCGTGCTGTGCCGTCGCACGCGGGCGGCCGCCTGCTGCGCCGCGCCGACCGGCGGAGGGGCGGGGATCGCGCGCAGGGCTTGCGTCGCGGCCTCGATGACCTCGGACGGAAGCCCCGCGAACACCGCCTCGTGCGCCGCACTGGTGGCGCGGACCGCGCGCTCGGCCAGGGCCACGCCCTCCGGGGTGAGGCGGATCAGGGTGCTGCGGCCGTCGGTGGGATCCGGTTCGCGGTGGACCAGGCCGTCGGCGGCGAGGCGGTTGATGACGTTGCTGGTGCCGCCGGTGCTGAGCAGGAGGTCCTGGGTGAGCTCGATGGAGCGCAGGCGGTACGGCGCGCCGGCGCGGCGGAGCGTGAGCAGGACGTCGTAGGCCGCGACCGTCAGGCCGAGGGCGGGGAGTTCGGCGCGCGTCGCGGCGTCCAGGCGGCCGGCCAGGATGAGGACCCGCTTCGTGAGCTCGGTCGTCGGGCCCAGGACCTCCGGCAGCTCGGCGCGCCACGCGGCCATCAGCTGGTCGGCGCGGTCCGCGGGGCTGGTCACGCTTGACAGCCTAGACCCCTTCTCGGATAGCTTTTAATAAAGCTTTCTTTGAAGGGGATTTCTCATGGGCGCTTCCCGCCTGCTGGTGTCCGGTATCGCTTGGCTCATCGACTTCGACGACGCGGCTCCGTCGCGCCCGACCGTGCGCTCCGGCGTCGACCTGCTGATGGAGAACGGCAGGATCGCCGAGGTCGGCGTCGGGCTCACGGCCGAAGACGCCGAGGTCATCGACGCCTCGGACCGCGTGGTCCTGCCCGGCTTCGTCGACACCCACCGCCACCTGTGGCTGACCGCTCTGCGGGCACTGACCACCGAGACCGATCTCGGGGGCTACCTGGAGCTGGTCGCGGGGCGGCTCGGCCCGCGGTTCACACCCGACGACATCCGGGCGAGCACGTACTTCGGCGCGCTCGAATGCCTCGACGCCGGTGTCACCACGGTGCAGGACTACGCGCATGCGATGCGGTCACCCGAGCATGCCGACGCAGCGGTCTCGGCTTTGGAAGCGTCCGGCATCCGCGCGGTGTTCGGCTACGGCTTCCCGGTCTTCAGTACTTCCCGGGACCTCGCCGACATCCGCCGCGTCCGCGAGCGCTACTTCGCCTCGGACAGCGGCTTGCTGACCATGGCGATGTCGCCGATGGGGCCTTCGTATTCGCCGATCGAGGCGGTGCGCGAGGACTGGCAGCTGGCGCGCGAGCTCGATCTCCCGATCGCCGTCCACGTCGGGGCCGGGCCGGTCGCGCGACGTCCGATCGAGACTTTGAAGAGCGAGGGCCTGCTCGCCGCCGGAACCGTCTACGTGCACGGCAACTCCCTACCGGACGAGGAACTGCGGCTGATCGCGTCCTCGGGCGGATCGGTGGCGATCGCCCCGGCGGTCGAAGCGCAAATGGGCCATGGCGCGCCCATGATCGGCCGCCTCCGTGACGCCGGGGTCTCCTACGGCCTGGGTGTCGACGTGGTGACTGCCACGGCCGGCGACATGTTCACGCTGATGCGGGCGGCGCTGGTGACCGGCTACCTGGGAGAGGGATCACGCCCCGGGCCGGCCGACGTGCTGCGCGCCGCGACCCTCGGCGGGGCCGAGACGCTCGGTCTGGCCGACCGTGTCGGCTCGCTCCGCCCCGGCAAGCAGGCCGATCTGGTGCTTCTCCGCGCCGGCGCGCCGAACCTGGTTCCGCTGCACCATGATCCGGTCGGCGTGGTCGTCTCGTCGGCGCACGCCGGTGATGTCGACACCGTCATCGTGGACGGCCGGGTGGTGAAGCGGAACGGGGTGTTGGTCGCCGACGGAGTCGCGGCCGCGCGGGAGGCCTTGGAGACGGCGGCGCACCGCATCGTTCAGTGAGATCGTTTCGAAAGCGGATACGGGCTTTCCGCAGCCATCCGTGCTTTTATACACTGGTTAGAGATGTGGTGGCCTGAACACGAGGGGGGCGTGCAATGCCAGATCTTGCTGTAGACGTCGACGCTCTGGAGACCTTCGGCGGTCAGCTGGAGTCGATCCGGACCCGGATGAACGCCGCGCGTGACTGGACGCACCAGTACGACGGACAAATGGGTGCCTCGCAGGTCGAGGACGCGCTGCACTCGTTCTCGTCGGGGTGGAAGGACGGCCGGACGGAGATCGACGGATCCCTGACGGCGCTGTCCCAGATGCTGAAGAACGCGGCGGAGAACTTCCGGAAGACCGACCAGGACCTCGCGAAGCCGCTGACGCAGCAGTCGTAGCGGATCGGGACGCTCAGCACGGCGCCGGCCGTTCGACTGTCGGCGCCGTGGACGCTTGACCGGCCCGTGGGCATCAGAGCAGCTCACGGTAGCCTGTCAGCTGCTTGTCAGCGTTACGGGGAGGGAACCGATGACCGAGCAGCCCAATCATGGTCAGCCGTACCAGCAGCCGTACCCTTACCAGCCGCAGGGGTATCAGGGGCCGCCGCCGCAGCAGCCGTACCAGAACCCGTATCCGCAGCAGCAGCCTTACGGCCAGCAGCCGCCCGGTCAGTTCGGTCCGCCTGGTCAGTTCGGTCCGCCCGGCCAGCCCGGCCAGCCCGGTCAGCCGGGTCAGTTTGGTCAGCCCCAGTTCGGTCAGCCGGGTCAGTTTGGTCAGCCCCAGCCCGGTCAGCCGGGTCAGTTTGGTCAGCCCCAGTTCGGGCAGCCCGGGCAGCCACCGTTTGGTCAGCCGCCGCAGGGCCTGACCCAGCCTCCCGGTCCGAAGCCGAAGAAGAAGCGCAGCCGCTGGGCGATCTTCTTCATCGTCCTGTTCAGCCCCTTCATCGCCGTGGCCTTCGTGGCGTACGCGATCTACTGGGTGCTCTGCTGGCTCCTCACACCGGTCGCGCTCGCCATCCACTTCGTGCTCTGCGGTCTGGGCCTCATCTGGTTCTCGCTCGTGAAGGTCCTGGCCTCGGGCGGCTCGAAGTACCGCCTGTTCCAGCCGATGTATCCCAAGTTCCCGCCGTTCTGGACCGGCGCCTACTGGGTCCGGCTGAACCGCCGGGTGCGCTCGACGTTCGAGGGACTCGCCGCGGTCGCCGAGCTGTTCAACTGGTGAGCCGCCGGCCGCGCTACCCGGCGAGATCCGCCAGGTGGCCGGCCACGACCGCCCGCGCCTCGTCCGCCGTCAGCCGCGGCGGCTCGGCGGTCAGCTGGATCACCAGGCCGTCGAGCAGCGCGTGCAGCCGGCGGGTCTCCAGGTCCTGATCGCGTCCGCGCCCCAGGCGCCCGGTCTGGTCCAGCACCATCACGACGCTCTGCACCGAGCCCCGGATGCTGTCGTCGATCTCCTGCCGCCGCCGGGCCAGGCGCATGTCGGACCGTGCGAGCGCGACCAGCGAGAACCAGACCTCGGATTCCACGCGCCGTGGCGGGTCCAGCGGGAGCAGCTGCTCCAAATGCTGCTGGAGCGCCTCCGGCGTCGGCACGTCCCCGCCACTCTCGTGGAGCTCCCGCACCCGGTCCTGCGCCATCCCGACGACCAGGTCCACCGCGAACAGGACCATCTCCGCCTTGTCGGGGAAGTAGTGCCGCAACGCCCCGGCCGACCAGCCGGACTCCAGTGCCACCGAGCGCACGGTCACCGCATCGAATCCGTCGCGCAGGGCGACCCGCCACAACGCCTCGGCGAGTTCGGCGCGGCGCTGCTCATGGTCGACGACTTTCGGCACGGCACCATTCTCACACGCGTGTGTTAGATTGTTTTTGATACCGCTGTGTTAAAAACGGGAGGCGGCTATGGGAAGCGTGTGGATGCGACGGGGGCCCTGGTGGCTCTATGCGCTCGTGGTGGGTGGCCTGAACGTGCTGCGCCAGATCCTCTTCCCGCCGTCGCGGGTCGGGAGCCTGGCGACGATCGGGTTGTTCTTCGTGGTGCTGGGCATCAGCTTCGCCGTGATCGAGGTCCCGCGCCTGTCACGGCACCGGGCCGACCGGCCCCGGTGATGGCGGGGTCGGCCGGCCCGGTGGTCCGGCGGGCCGGGTCCCTCGATCCGGCCTGTCCATGGTGGGGAAACAGCGCCCTGCGTCGCAACATTCCTCGGTGTTTTCATGATGTGGCGAAGGCCACGCGGTAGCGGTCGGCGCCGCGCCCGCCCGCACCGTCAGCGCGCGACGCCGAGCCCTTCGAGGACCTCGGCCCCGGGCAGCCCGGCGATCGCGGCCCCCGGCAGCCACACCTTAGAGCCGCGAATGCCGGATCCGACGACCGCGACCGGCGCCGCGGCCACCGCGGCGTCGACCAGGATCGGCCAGTCGGCGGGCAGCCCGATCGGCGTGATGCCGCCGTACTCCATCCCGCTGAGCTCGACCGCGGTATCCATGGGCGCGAACGAGGCCTTGCGCGCCCCGAGGTGCTTGCGAACCAGACTGTTGACGTCAGCCTTCGTGGTCGCCAGCACCATGCACGCGGCATAGGAGGTCACGTCGCCCCGGCGCGCGGCGACGATCACGCAGTTCGCGGACTCCTCCGGCAACACGCCGTACGCGGCGCAGAACGCCTCGGTGTCGGCCAGCTCCGGATCGATCTGTGCGACCTCGACCAGCGGAGCCAACGCCGGCAGCGTGCGCAGCGCCGCCGCGACCGGGGCGGCGAGCAGGTCGGGGCGGTCCAGGGCGGGGGTGCGGACTACGGCTTCAGTGGGCATGGACCGAATCTACGCCGCGTTCCTCGCTACGCCCCGTGCATCCCGGTCTCGACGAGCACCGCATCGGCGCTCGCCGCGTCCACCGTGTCGCCGCCGACTTCGGGCGCCGCGGTCAGCTCGGCGGCCAGCACCGCGCGGTGTGTCGGCCGCGCCTCGGCCAGCCGCTGCATGCCCTCGTCGGTCAGCACGACGAACACGCCGCGCCGGTCGGAGCTGCACAGCGTGCGGGTGACCAGGTTCTGCGTCTCCAGGCGGCCGATCATGCGCGACAGCGCGCTCTGTGTGATCGGGACGTGGGCGGCCAGTTCCTGTACGCGCGGCGGCTCGGCGCAGTCGTACTCCGACAGCGTGTCGAGCACCTCGAACTCGCTGGCCGACAGCCCGTGCTGCCGGTCGAGCTCCAGCTCCAAGGCGTTCCACACGCGGGTCTTGCGCGCGACGAGCTCCCGCCACTGTTCGACGAGGTTTCGCTCAAGGAGGGACTCGGACTCCATGACGCCATGATAACACGTGCGAGCGCACAAGGTTCCGCCGCACAAGGTTCCCATACACAAGGTGCCTTCGCATAAATTGCTTGCGCACTATGTGCACGTGCATGTAATCTTCACGGCATGAGTCACAGCGACACCTCAACCACCCTGCGTCCCGGCGAGTCCGCCGCGTCGGGACGCTGGCCGCTCCGTCTGTGGGGCGCCCTGATAGTCCTGTGCGGCGCCCTGTTCCTCGATGCCCTCGACACCTCGATGGTCGGCGTCGCACTGCCCTCGATCCGTGAGTCCCTGAACCTGTCCACCTCGTCGTTGCAGTGGGTCGTCAGCGGTTACGTCCTCGGCTACGGCGGTTTCCTGCTGCTCGGCGGACGTGCGGCGGACCTGCTCGGCCGGCGCCGGGTGTTCCTGACCGCGCTGGCGGTCTTCGCGGTGGCCTCGCTGCTGTCCGGCCTGGTCGACGACGGCAGCCTGCTGATCGCGACCCGGTTCGTGAAGGGCGTCAGCGCCGCGTTCACGGCCCCGGCGGGCCTGTCCATCATCACCACGACCTTCGCCGAGGGGCCGGACCGCAACCGGGCCCTGAGCATCTACACCACTTGCGGCGCCGCCGGCTTCTCGCTCGGCCTGGTGCTCTCCGGTCTGCTCACCGAGGCCGGCTGGCGCTGGACGCTGCTGGTCCCGGCGCCGGTGGCGGCGCTGATCCTGGTCGCCGGCGCGAAGCTGATCCACCGCGACCAGCCGGTCGCCGGGGAGCAGCGCGGCGGGTACGACATCCTGGGCGCGGTGACCAGCACCGGCTCGGTGCTGCTGCTGGTGTTCGGCATCGTGCGGGCCCCGCAGGTCGGCTGGCTCGCGCCGGTCACGATCGGCACCTTCGCGGCGGCGGTCGCGCTGGCGGCGGGCTTCGTCGTCACCGAGCTGCGCGTGGCGAACCCGCTGGTGCGGCTCGGGGTGCTGCGCTCCCCGTCGCTGATCCGGGCCCTGATCGGCGGCGGCCTGATGTTCGGCGGGTACGCCTCGTTCCAGTTCGTGGTGACGCAGTACCTGCAGACGCTGTCCAAGTGGAGCGCGCTGCACACCGCCCTGGCGTTCCTGCCGGCGGGCCTGATCGTGCTGTTCGCCAGCTTCAAGATCGCCGACGTCCTCAACAAGTACGGCACGGCCCGGGTCGGCGTCGCCGGCTTCGCCGCTCTGTCGCTGGGCTACCTGCAGTTCCTGCGGATCGGCCAGACGCCGAGCTGGTGGGTGATCCTGCCCTCGATCGTGCTGCTGGGCCTGGGCTTCGGCCTGGCGTTCCCGGCGATCAACGTGCAGGCCGCCTCCGGCATCGCCGACGAGGAGCAGGGCCTGGTCTCCGGGCTGCTGAACACGGCGCTGCAGGTCGGCATCACCGTGGTGCTGGCCGCCTCGACCGCGATCATCGCGGCCAACGGCGGCAACGCCGCCCACACCGACGCCCAGGTGCTTTCCAGCTACCGGCCGGTCCTGGTGTTCGTGGCCGTGGCCACGGTCGGCGGACTCCTCATCCTGGCCGGCGGCCTGCTGCGCGGGCGCCGCACCCCGGTGGAGACCACGCTCGCCGAGGAACTCGAAGACGAGCTCGACGTCCTGGTCCTTCGCGAGAAGGACATGTTGGTCGGCTGAGGTCACCAGCCGGCGGCACGGATGCCTGAGCGCGCATCGGCGCCGGTCCCCGACAAGGGGACCGGCGCCGATGAGTTTCACGCGGCCGCGTCGTCTGTTGTGCTGGGAGCGCGAACGCCGCTCGCCACGAACGCCACGAACTGCCGGAGGACGAACCATGCCTGCCAAGACCGTCGCGGAGAAGCTCGCCATCAAGCCGGGCCGTTCCGTCTGGACCTCGCATCCGGACCGG
>Ga0068855_100009807_pt1 | contig 11553 bp, 10 predicted proteins | sample KBSCornC52_FD_66592 | JGI IMG/M metagenome (GOLD analysis project Ga0068855, IMG submission 66592) | Corn rhizosphere microbial communities from Kellogg Biological Station, Michigan, USA - KBS Corn C5-2 | ecosystem: Host-associated > Plants > Roots > Rhizosphere > Soil ...
GGCGCTGCTCGCCGATGGCGGCCGCGAAAGCCAGTGCGGTTGGTTGCAGGATCGGTTCGGCCTGTCCTGGCAGATCATTCCCGAGGCCCTGCCCCGCTACCTGCAGGACAAGGACCCCAAGAAGTCGCAGCGGGTGATGGCCGCCATGATGAAGATGCGCAAGATCGTCATCGCCGACCTCGACAACGCCTACGCTGGGTAGGCCAATAACGGGCGGGCAACAGAAGCCCCTTCATCCGTATCGGCGATCAGGCCTTCGGCATGTCGGGGCAGACCGACGGCACCGGGGCGGCAGCGTAGTGTTCCTCCACCGCGCCGCCCTTGAGGTCGAGCACCAGCGTAAGGGCGTCGTCGGTCAGGGACGCGATGCGCGCCGTGATGTCGGTGCCGTCCTCGTTCCAGCTCACCTTGCCGTCATCGACCAGCTTCCACGCCGACAGCCGATGGGTTTCCCAGCAACTGTCCATTACCAGCGTCCCGTCGGACAGGAAGATCCGGATCACCCCCGGCAAGTCCCCGCTATCGGTCTGCAGCCAGACCCGGTTGACGAAGCCCGGGATCACCGCGTCTGCCGTCGCCTTGATTCCCGCCGCCGAACCATCTGCTGTCTGGTCCTCGGCACGTGCCGGCAGGGCGCTTCCAAGGCCGACGCCCCACAGGGCGAGCAGTGCGAACAGGGCGGTCTTGGTCATCTCGGCCTCCAGTTGCGCCGGACATGGGTGGCGTCCGTCGGCGCGACAAGAGAGAGGCGGAAATTGCGACCAATTTGCGCGCTGGGTATTACAATGCGGTAACTCCCCAGGGCGTCTGGGACTATGGCAAACAACGAGTTAACCGGGCTGCGATGGCCACTCCCCGCCCGGTATCGGCCCCGTCGACGCCCCTGCCAAGGCCCGCTCGACACCGAGCTGGAGGCGCGGCAGGCCGCGCCTGATGCCCCAGTAAATGGCGCACGACAGCAGCACCGCGGCATAGCCGTCGACGGCATAGTGCCAGCCGAGATAGACCGAACTGACCATGATCAGCAGTGTGTAGAGCGCGGTGAGCAGCCCCAGCCAGCCGCTACGCTCCAGCACGAAAAAGGCATTGGTCGCGACCAGCGCCACGTGAATGCTGGGAAACGCGGAAATGCCCGAACCGAACCCGGACAAGCCCTCTTCATGCAGCGACCAGAGGTATTGCTGCGCGTCGGCGGCAGAAGCGAACCAGCCGGCAGTGCCGTCCAGAAACACCTTGAGATGCTCGAAGCGCCCCGGATCGCCCGTGACCTGGCTATAGAAGGCCGGCCCGGCGGTTGGCAGCATGGCGGCCGCAATGTTGCCGACAATCACCCAGACGAGAAAGAAGGTCACGCAATAGCGCAGCCGGATGCCTTCGGCACGCGGTGAAATGGCCACCCAATAGAGAATGCCGAAGCACAGCACGAACCAGACGACGTCGTAGTTGAACTCGACGGCGCGCAACACCCATTCGTTCTTGGCGAAGGCGTAGAGATAGCGCACCGGGGCGTGGCCGAAGTGCAGAAACTTGTCGACATCGGCCACCATCTTGTCGAACGGGAAGCCGCGGTCGGAAAAGGTCGTCTTGACCGAGGCGAACATCGCCTCGAACGGCAGCAATCCGGCCATCATCAGCAACGTGCCGGCAAGGAAGCGCGCGACGCGGGTGGGTCCGAACATCTGCAGGTAGGCGAGCCCGCGGCGGCGATCGAGGCGATGGGTGATACGCGCAATGCCGCATACCAGCACGACGAAGGGCAGGATCAGGCAATAAGTGAGGAGGCAGGTGTGGGCATAGATATCGAGAGCACCCAGCAGCATGCCGTGATTGACGAGAACATAGCTGCCGCCTGCGAGGAGGTAGACCGCGACCAGTGCATAGACGAATCGATCCGCGTGGATCGCCTTGGCAGTCGCACGGAAGTATCCAGCCAACACGGCCGTGAACTGGGACATGACGCTGACCCGGATTGACGCTGGGCGCAAGCATAGCCGCGCAGCGTAAAGTCGGGGTTACCGGATTAGGTGGACCTGCAGCAGCGGCCGGCGCCACCGATCAGGCCGAGAACTCCCGCTGGTGCAGCGCCCGGTCCCGGTCGCGGATGCGGTTGCCGACCTGCTTCGGCCACAGCCGATAAGGATCGCTTGTACCGCCGAGGGCGTGCTGCGCGTGCACCGGCCAGTTCGGATCCTCGAGCGCCGCGCGGGCCAGCGCCACGAGATCGGCATCGCCGCGCGCGATGATCGCCTCCGCCTCGGCCGGCTCGCTGATCAGCCCGACGGCAATAGTGGGGATGTCGGCGCCCATCCGCACGGCGCGCGCGAACGGCACCTGGTAGAGCGGCCCGACGGGAATCGATCCACCCTCGAACCCGCCCGACGAGCAATCGACGGCATCGACGCCGCGCACCTTGAGTTCGCGCGAAAACACCACCGAGTCCACGACCTGCCAACCCTCTGGATGGTTGTCGCTGGTCGAAATGCGGATCAGCAGCGGCTTGTCGGCCGGCCAGGCAGCCCGCACCGCCTCGACCACCTCGAGCGGAAACCGCATGCGGTTCTCGCGGCTGCCGCCATACTCATCGGTCCGATGGTTGGCGAGCGGCGACAGGAACTGGTCGAGCAGATAGCCGTGCGCGCCATGAATCTCCACCACGTCGAACCCGGCGGCATCGGCGCGACGGGCCGCCGCCGCAAAGCCGTCGCGCACCCGCGCCAGGCCGGCGGCATCGAGCGCTGTCGGCAGCTTGAACAGGGGATCGGTCTGGGAGTGGCGGATGGCGCTCGGCGCCACTGGCGTCCAGTCCTCATAGCCGAACTCGGCTCTCTCTCCTTCTGTCTCATTGAACCCGCCACGCCACCAGATCGGCGTGGCCGCCTTGCGCCCGGCATGGCCCAACTGGATGCCGGCCTTGGCCCCCTGGCTGTGCAGAAAATCGACGATCCGCCGCAGCGGGGCGATCTGCGCGTCCTCCCAGAGCCCGACATCGCCGTAGCTGATGCGCCCTTCCGGCAGCACGCCGGTCGCCTCGACGATGACCAGCCCGAAACCGCCGAGCGCAAAGCGCCCGAGGTGCACGAGGTGCCAGTCGTTGGCGAGCCCGTGGATCGCCGAATACTGGCACATGGGAGATACGACCGTGCGGTTGCGGAAGGTCGTGCCGCGCAAGGTGAACGGCGAAAACAACTGGGTCATGAACACTCTGGGACTGATAGGCGGCGCACCCTGCCCTGTCGCAACTCCATCGGCAAGTGCCGATGGAATGATTTCTTGCCAACGTCGTGAGCCGGGATGGAATGCTTTGCCGGCGCCGGCGCCCGACCGCATCGGTCACCCCTGCGTGTCGGCGGGAACATCGGTGCCGCGCCGCACGTTCTGCCCGAATCGAGGAGTCCGCCATGCTCAAGCTGCTTGCCACCCTGTCGGTCGCCGCCCTCACCACCACCGGCGCGCTGGCGGCCGATTCGAGTGCCGTCCTGACCGGCAAGGCCGCTTTCGGCGACTGGTCGAAGGACGCGCCCGGCGTCGTGCGGCACATCACCATCGACGCTCTCGATGCCGCCCGAGCGACGCCATCGGCCAGCAACGGCTCCAACACCGTGGCCAGGCCCGCGGGCGCCCTCCCCAAGGTACCCGCCGGCTACACGGTCGAACTGGTCGCTTCCGGCATCAGCAATCCGCGCGCCATGCGCGTCGCCCCGAACGGCGACCTGTTCGTCGCCAACAGCGAGGCCAACGAGGTACTGGTGTTCCGCATTCCGGCGGGATCGGCCAAGCCGGCGGAAAAAACGGTGTTCGCCAGCGGCCTGCACCAGCCCTACGGCATCGGTTTCTACCCGCCCGGCCCCGACCCGAAATGGGTCTACATCGCCAACAGCAACAGCGTCGTGCGTTACCCATACAGGGCCGGCGACCTCAAGGCCGAAGGAAGCCCGGAGACGGTCGTTGCCGATATACCGGCCAACCATCACTGGACCCGCGACGTCGTGTTCTCGCCCGACGGCAAGACCATGTACCTGTCGGTTGGCTCGGGCTCCAACGTTGCCGAGGACATCGGCAAGGCCCCCGGGGGCGGCGTTGCGCCGTGGGCCAGGGATCACGCGCTGGGCGAGGCCTGGGGCAGTGAAACCGGGCGCGCGGCGGTCTGGTCGCTCACCCCCGAGGGCAAGGACAAGCAGGTTTTTGCCACGGGCCTCCGCAACTGTGCCGGCATGACCATCCAGCCCGAGACCGGTCAGCCCTGGTGCGTCGTCAACGAGCGCGACAACCTCGGCGACAACGTGCCGTTCGAATACGCGACCCGGGTGGTCAAGGGCGCCTGGTACGGCTGGCCCTGGTACTATATCGGCAACCACGAGGACCCGCGCCATGCGGGCGAGCGACCTGATCTCGCCGGCAAGGCCACCCTGCCCGACGTATTGATGCAGGCCCATTCGGCCCCGCTCAATATCGTGTTCTACGAGGGCAGCCAGTTCCCCGGCCTCAAGGGCGATGCGTTCGTTGCGCTGCACGGCTCGTGGAACCGCCGCACCCGCACCGGCTACAAGGTGGTGCTGCTGAAATTCGAGAACGGCAAGCCGACCGGCACCTATGAGGACTTCATGACCGGATTCGTGCTCTCCGACCAGGATGTCTGGGGCCGCCCTGTCGGACTCGCCGTAGGTCAGGACGGCTCGCTGTTCGTCTCCGAGGACGGCAACGGCACCATCTGGCGGGTCAGCGCCACGAAGTAGCTCACCTCGTCCGGGATAAGCGCCGCCTGCGACCTGTTGCCAAGTCGCAGCGAGCGAGGTTGAGGGCGCGCATTGTCATCTGCTAGGACACCGGCACGCTTGGTATCCAAGGAGGTGATGCATGTTTCCCGAACGCCTGACGGAAGGCTATCGCAGCTTTCTCGACGGCCGCTTTTCACGCGAGAGTTCCCGCTATGCCATGCTGGCCGAGACTGGCCAGCGCCCGGAAATCATGGTGGTCGGCTGCGTCGACTCGCGCGTCTCGCCCGAAGTGATCTTCGACGCCGCCCCCGGCGAATTGCTGGTGGTGCGAAACGTCGCCGCCCTCGTGCCGCCCTACGAGAACGCCACTCCCGGCTCGCAGCACGGCACCAGCGCGGCGCTGGAATTCGGCGTCCAGGGCCTGTCCGTTCGCCACATCGTGGTGCTCGGGCACGCCCATTGCGGCGGCATCAAATTCTTCGCCGAACACCAGGAACCGCTGTCGAAGGGCGATTTCATCACCCCCTGGATGGCGCAGATCGAACCGGCTGCCGCCCAGCTCGGTCCGCACGCCCGCTACGACATGGAAGCCTATGAGCGTCGGCTGGAGTTCGCCTCGGTGGAACTGAGCCTCACCAATCTGCTGAGCTTTCCGTGGGTGAAGGCTCGCGTCGACGCCGGCAAGCTCGAACTGCACGGCGCCTATTTCGGCGTCGCCACCGGCCGCTTGCTGGTCCGCGATCCGCAAACCGGCCGCTTCGAGCCCGTCGCCGACATCGATCGCCTGCTGAGCCGGCACCATTGAATCGAACGGGCGCGAACCCCGCGGTCCGCGCCCGAAATTTTACTCCGCCGGCGCCTCGATCGGCGAACCGGCATCGCGCTCGTCGCCGCGAATGGTCAGCAGCGTCAGCACGAAGGTGATCGCGGCACAGGCCGCAAAGCCGGTCACCATCGGCATCGCCGTACCATTGGCGAAGTGGCCGACGACGCCCATGGCGACGGCGCCCACGACGGTCTGCAGCGTGCCCATCAACGCCGAGGCGGTGCCGGCGAATTCACCCTGCTCCTCCATCGCCAGCACGCCGGTCGTCGGCAGCACGACACCAAGGAAGGTGAAGGCCACGAACATCAGCGTCGCCAGGATCGCAAAGCTGTCGATACCGGCGGCAAAGATGCCGAACAGAGTCAGCATCGAGGCGGTGAAGCCGTAGACCCCCCAGCGCACGACATTGCTCAGCCCATACCGCCTCACCAGCCAGGTGGTCGCCTGCGACGCGCCGAAGAAGCCCACCGCATTGATCGAGAAGGCGAAGCTGTAGAGCGTCGGCGACAGTCCATAATGGCCGGTGTAGACGAAGCTGGAACTGCCGATGAACGCCATGAAGCTCGAGATGCCGAAGCCGCCAATGAAGGTCAGGCCAAGAAACCGCATGTCGCGCAGCAGGAAACCGTAGCCGCGCAGCGCGCTGCCCAGGCTGCTTTCCACGCGCACCTCCTTCGGCCGCGTTTCCTTCAGCACGAACACGGCCAGCAGCATGGTCAGCACCCCTGCCCCCGTCATCACCCAGAAGATGCCGCGCCAGTCGGCGAACTGGATCACCAGGCTGCCGACCGACGGCGCCAGGATCGGCGAGATCGAAAACACCAGCATCAGCAGGCTGAACAATTGCGTCGCTTCGGCGCCACGATAATTGTCGCGGACAATGGCGCGCGGCAGCGAGAAGGAAGCACAAGCCCCCACCCCCTGCACGAAGCGCATCGTCACCAGCCATTCGATGCTCGGCGCCAGCGCGCACCCGACCGCGCCCACGACATAGAGGCCGATGCCGAAATACAGCGGCGGCTTGCGCCCGATCATGTCGCTGACCGGCCCATAAACCAGACTGAACACGGCCGTCGCCAGCATGAACGACATGATCGACCACTGCACCGCCGCCGGATCGGCCACGAGCGCCTTGCTGATCGAGGGAAGCGTCGGCAGGTACATGTCGATGGCGAAGGGACCGATGACCGACAGCAGGCCCAGAACGATAGCGGCACGAAAAATCTTGGCGTCCATGCTCGACCCTTTCCGGTTCATATTGAACCGATCAGATAAATAACCGAATGGTTTATTAATGCGCCCCAGCGCCGTCGTCAAGCGTCGCACCATCGGGCACGACAAGTCCTATCGCGATGAAATGACAGTTTTTGGCAGGAGCCCGGAGGCTTCGTGTCAGGCGGCCTTGGCGGTCGAAATCAGGCAGGACATCGACGACGACCCTCCATCAGGGGCGCCGTTTGTACCGCAGCCCGGAAGCGGCAGCCACTCCAAAATCGCTCAATCCTGCCATGCAGAAATGCCGGATGGTCCCCCAGATCTGGAGCCTTTCGCGAAAGACCGCGCACCGCCCTACACGGTGACCTGCGTGCCGATTTCCACCACCCGGCCGGTCGGAATGTGGAAATACTCGGTCGCATCGGTGGCGTTACGCGCCAGGGCGATGAACAGCCGGTCGGCCCAGAACGGCATGCCGCCCTTCGCCGACGGCTTCAGCGAACGCCGCGACAGGAAGAACGAGGTCGACATGATGTCGAACTTCCAGCCGAGCTTGCGCGCCAGCGACAGCGCCTTCGGAATGTTCGGCGTCTCGACATAGCCGAAGGTCACGACGACGCGTGAAAACAGTTCGCTCATCGATTCGATGCGAATCTTGTCGTCGTCGGCGACGCGCGGCTGGTTCGAGGTCTGCACGGTGAGGATAACGTTCTTTTCGTGCAGCACCTTGTAGTGCTTGAGGCTGTGGAGCAGCGCGGTCGGCGCCCCGCTTGCGTCACTGGTGAGAAACACCGCCGTGCCCGGGACGATGGTCGGGCGCTTCTTGGTGAGGTTCTGCACCAGAAATTCGAGCGGCACCTCGTCGCGGCGAGTCTTTTCGGTCAGCCGGCGCCGGCCGACCATCCACACGAACATCACCACCGCAATGCTGAACGCCACCGTCACCGGCACCCAGCCGCCTTCCATGAACTTGGTTGAATTGGCGACCACGAAGCTGAGATCGAGGATCATGAACGGCGTCATCGTGGCGATCACCGCCACCGGATGCCACTTCCACACCCGCCACATGACGATGGAAATCAGGATGCCGGTGACCAGCATGTCGCCCGACACCGAAATACCATAGGCCGACGACAGCGCCGCCGAGGAACCGAAGCCGAGCACCAGCAGCACCACCGCGATCAGCAGCATGGTGTTGATCTGCGGCATGTAGATCTGCCCCGATCGTGTCTCCGAGGTGTGCGTCACCGTCATGCGCGGCAAGAGGTTGAGCGCAATGGCCTGCTGCGCCAGCGAAAACGCCCCCGAGATCACCGCCTGGCTGGCAATGACCGTCGCCAGCGTCGCCAGGATCACCATCGGCGCGCGAGCCCAGTCGGGATGCATCTGGAAGAATGGAATGTCGGTGCCGACCGCGCCCTGGCCGAGGACAAAGGCGCCCTGCCCGAAATAGTTCAGCAGCAGGCACGGGAACACCAGGAAGAACCACGCCGTGACGATCGGCTTGCGCCCGAAATGCCCGAGATCGGCGTAGAGCGCCTCGGCGCCGGTAACCGCCAGGAAGATCGCCCCGATCACCACCAGCGCAACGCCCCAGTCGACGACGAGGAACCGCAGCGCGTAGTAGGGATTGATCGCCAGCAGCACCACCGGATTGCCGATCGTGTGGATCAGCCCGGTCACCCCCAGGGTCAGGAACCAGACCGTCATCACCGGTCCGAAGACGAACGCCACCCGCCCGCTTCCGAACCGTTGCACCGCAAACAGCGCGATGAGGATGCCGATGGTGATTGGTATCACATAGGCCGACAGGCGCGGAGCCACCGTTTGCACGCCTTCGACCGCTGACAGCACCGAAATCGCCGGCGTGATGATGGAATCGCCGAAGAATAGCGATGCCCCGATAACCCCGAGGATCAAGAGCCAGCGCGGCGAACTGGAAAAGCCGGAACGGGCCAGCGACACGAGGGACAGCGTGCCGCCTTCGCCCTTGTTGTCGGCCTTGGTCACGAAAAACACGTACTTGATGCCGACGGTCAGCGTCAGCGCCCAGATGATCAACGACAACAGCCCGAGAATCTGGGCGGTCAGATCGACGTGCGTTTGCAGGGCCGTCAGCGCCTGGCGGAAAGAATAAATCGGGCTTGTGCCGATGTCGCCGTAGACCACACCGATGGCGCCAAGCACGAGAATGGGAAATTGTTGTTCGGTGGGGGTGTCGTGTTCCGGGGCGTCGAGAGCGGCATCGCTGCCGATCGCATTTGACTGCGTCATGAACTTCTGCTCACCTCGGAAAGAGGCGGGCGCCTCAATACACCGCCAGCCTAGCACACTCAACCCTATCAGGCCTGCCTTGGTTGCACGGCCCCGATGCAAATGAAAACGGGCAACACCTGAGGTGTCGCCCGTCCCGCGTGCAGCCTGCTTTCAGGGCCTCGACAGTGGCCCGGCCCGCTCTATGCGGCGGCTTGCTCTTCCTCGGCGTCGGCGTTACGCGCCGCCTTGGTGGCATTCGTCCACCACACCAGATTGTCCAGCAAATCGGGGACGAAGGCCTCGAATTTGCCCTTGGTCTCATCCCAGGTCTTCTGCCCGAGCATGATCGGCATGAAGTCGGAACCGCCGATGTGGATGGCGTGACGAACCGGCACAGCCTGCAATTCCACCATGATGTTCCGGAGGTGCTCGATCGCCCGCGCCCCGCCCACCGAGCCGTAGCCGATAAAGGCCGCGGCCTTCTTGATGAACGGCTTGTAGGCGTGGTCGATGGCGTTCTTCAGAGCGCCCGGCATCGAATGGTTGTATTCGGCGGTGACTACGATGTAGCCGTCGAACTCGTTGAGCTTGTTCTGCCAGCGGACGACTTCGGGATTGGTGGCCGGCATCCAGAAATCCGACGCCGGGGCGTCGAACAGCGGCAGCTTGTAGTCCTTGAGGTCGACCAGCTCGACCTCGATGTCGTGGCGCAGCTTGGCGTGGTCGAAGATCCACTTGGCCGGCTTGTCGCCGAACCGGTTGGGACGAATGCTGCCGACGATAACGGCGATCTTGGCTTTGGGCATGGCTTCCTCAAGTTCGATTTTAGTTACAAATCGTAACTGAGGCGTAATATGTGCCCGTACTCGGCGACTACAAGCAGGCACCCCCCTGTCGCGTGCGCACAGCCGCCATGCCGATATCCGCCCTGCATGTTAGGCACATGCTTGTTCGCCCTGCAAAACAGGGCTTTTTGCGCCGCGCGGCTTCTCTGGCACGCCCCCGCAAGGGTCGTAGGTGCGGATTGGCCGTCGACAGCAACCACAGTGTCTTCTGATCCTGAACGCAGTCCGGCCACGCCGCCTTCGCGCCCGCAAGCCCCAGACATCCCTGTGACACTAAGCCGCTTTGACAATTGAATTAACCAAGACCGCAGGCTAGCGTTCCAATGTATCGCCAAACAAGGCGAGTCATACATTTGGGGAAATCAATGTCTGTCAAAACTTATGGGGCAGGCCTTCTGGCCCTGCTGGCCATTTTGGCCTTTGCTGCTCCTGCCTCCGCGGCCCGCCTCAATCGGCATGTGCGTATCCACAACAACACGTCAATGGAAATGCAGAAATTCTTCGCCTCTAATGTCGGAACAGATGATTACGAGGAAGACATACTAGGACAGGATGTCATCTCCGCCGGCGATACGTGGGATATCAACATCGACGACGGTACCGGCTACTGCAAATACGATTTGCTGGCGGTGTTCGAGGACGGCACGCGCGCCAAGCAGAACAACGTCAATGTCTGCGCGGTGTCCGACTTCTACTTTAACGAATAGCGGCGCCAGCCCCTTACCAGCACAGGCAGGCCGCCCGGCAAGGACGGCTTGCCGACCATCAACCGCCGGCCAGCGCCGCGCGATAGCGCCGCACGGCTTCCGGGAACCCCATCAGCAGGGCGTCGGCGGTGATGCCGTGCCCGATCGACACCTCGGCAACATTCGGCACCGCCTCCTGGAAGGCCGCCAGGTTGGCGAGAGTGAGGTCATGCCCCGCATTGACCCCGAGGCCCGGCTCATTGGCTGTCTCACCCCGAATCGCCTGCGCGGCGCGCGCCGCGGCACTGAGCTTGTTCAACTCCTCCGGTCCGTGTGGCGTGCCATAGGTGGCGCCGAACGGCCCGGTATAGAGTTCGACCCGCCCGGCCCCCACGGCAAACGCCGCCGCCGGCAGCGCCGGGTCGGCGTCGATGAACAGCGACACCCTGATACCCAGCGCCCGCATCACGTCGCTGGCGCGCTCGAGCAGCTCGTGGTTGGCGGCGATGTCCCAGCCGTGATCCGAAGTCGCCTGCGATGGATCGTCGGGCACGAAGGTCACCTGCTGCGGCTGCGCCGCCTCGACCAGTTGCAGGAATTCGGCCGACGGATACCCCTCGATGTTGAACTCGGCGGTGGGAAACTCATCGCTGAGCAATGCCTTGAGCTCGAACACATCCGCCCGCCGGATATGGCGCTCGTCGGGTCGCGGATGCACCGTAAGGCCATCAGCCCCCGCCTCGAGCACCAGCCGGCCGATACCGGTGACGCTCGGCCATCCCCCCGGTCGCCGATTGCGCAGATAGGCGACGGCATTGAGATTGACGGAGAGTTTGGTCATTGGCGCTTCCCGGGTGAACCGGCACCATGTCGCAATTCGGCAGGCCCGCCAACCCTCGGTTCTAGGCGAACCGTCGCCATGCGAGCCACGCAACCAATGCCGCCGCGACCACCCAGATGGCCACGAAAGCGACCGCCATCGCCCGGTTGACCGGCCGCTCGGCCCGCGC
>Ga0068855_100009811_pt1 | contig 11550 bp, 7 predicted proteins | sample KBSCornC52_FD_66592 | JGI IMG/M metagenome (GOLD analysis project Ga0068855, IMG submission 66592) | Corn rhizosphere microbial communities from Kellogg Biological Station, Michigan, USA - KBS Corn C5-2 | ecosystem: Host-associated > Plants > Roots > Rhizosphere > Soil ...
TCGTTCGTGGAAGGAGATGTCAACGTGATGCCCCCGGACGGTGACTCGGTCTTATCACAACCGAATCTGCGGCTGCCGAGCGGGAGCGGAACCGGCCACCGCTCAGCTTTTTCTTCGATAGCGCACCGTCGCCGCACGTGCACCTTCATCCGACGGAGGAGGCGGGACGACCAAGGGACGAATGGCCCTGTCGGGCGCCGCTTCGCGAAGCCTTCTGGATCGCGATATCATCTCAGAGACGTGCTTTTCGCGACCGCTGTCCGAACGGCATTGGGCCTGGCCTTCATCGGGGCGGCGACTGCAGTGGCGGGTTGCGGCGCCGGTAACCTCGATTCGTTTGCCGGTCGGGCCGACGCGGTCGACGCGCGACATATCGCGGACACCCTGGCGGGTGGCGACCTGGCATCGGTCCTGGCCCGGTTCGACGACTCTCAGCGACCGGCTGATCCTGAAATCGCCACCCAGCAACTGGCCCACGAAGTGCCGCCAGGTCCCCGTCTCGATATCCAGATGGTGAGCTACCAGTCCAGCGTCACGAAGATCGTTGGAGGTTCGACGACGGAGATCAGCGGCGTGGCCTTCGAATCGAAGTACCCGCGGGCATACCTGATCACGACTGTGCTTCTGCGCCGCGTGGACGATGGCGAGCGCCGGATCGTCGGGCTGCGCGTTCAGGCTCAGCCAGAGTCCATGCAGGCTCGTAATGCGTTCTCATTGACGGGCAAAGATCTGAATCAGTACACAGTCCTGTTCGCAATGATCGCCGTCGTCGTCGTGACAGCACGCGCACTGCTCCTCTGGTTTCGGCGGCGGCGAATCACGAGGCGCAAATGGTGGTGGTTGGTGGCCATCCTCCTCGGCGCTTTCAAGTTGTCGATCGACTGGACGACGGGGGCCTTCGCCCTTCAGGCGCTCACGATACAATTCTTTGCAGTTTCGGTGACGCGCAATGGCCCGGTCGGTCCTTGGATCTTCTCGCTCTCGTTTCCAGCGGGCGCGATCGCGTTCATGATGAATGCGAGTCTCGCGGACCGCCGCCCGCCGTTAGTCCCCCCCGACGCGGCCTAGTAGTCGCCCTAGTCTCGCTCCGGGGGCGCGCGGACAACGACCTTCGGGCGGCGGGCACCGATGCGGCGCACGTCGGCGGGACGAACTGGACGCTGGCGAATCGAACAGCGGTGGGGGGCGGTCGGGGCTCAGCCCGGCGGGGTGGCGGTGCTGTCGACGACCACGTTGCGGAGCGTGCTGGCGATCGCGCGCATGCACTGCAGATGCGTTCGTTGCCAGTCCACGTCCGAGAACAGGACCACGATGCGCGGGCAGCCGCTGTCCAGCGACTTGACGAAGTTGATCAGCGGCGACACGGTGGCCGAATTCATGTACTCGAGCTTGCTGAAGTCGACGGTGACCTCCGCGCCCTTCAGCTTCTCGGACAGATCACTCAGCACAGGTCGCAGGAAGGTGCCCGGCGTCCGCGAGTCGCTCACCCCCGCCCAGCTGACCCTCGCGCTGCCGCCCACACGGGAAGCCGCAATCACGAGCCCGTCCTCTTCGAATTCCCATTTCTCTTCAGACATCGACGCCCCTCGTCGCGGTCACCGTGACCACGCTGTCCGTGTAGTCGCACTCGAGATCAAACGCCCCTTCGAATCCGATGCGATAGACGCCGAGCTTTCCGGTTTGCTCGCCGTCCGCCAGGAGCTCCTGCAGCCGCGTCAGGTACAGCGCCTGCTTGTCGGCGGCGCGCGTGAGCTCGTCCACCCGGCGCGCCAGCTCGGCGACCCCGGCCAGGTTCGTCGAGCCGTTGACGACGCGAATCCTGAGCTGGCCGGGGTTGGTCTCGAGCAGGAAGCTCACGGCCTCCGCGGCCGGCACGCTCTCGCCGTACTTGATCGCGTTCTCGACCAGCTCCGCCGCGGTCATGACGGCGGCGCTCCGCAGCGCCTGCGGATAGACGCCCAGCACGGCGGTCACCTCCTGGCGAATCTTCCGGACGTTGGGCCACATCGGCTGAAAGCTGAGTTGCAACCGTGCCTCCATGATCAGGCCGCCTGAGGCGGCAGATAGCGCACCGCCATCATCGTGACGTCGTCGGTGGCGGTCTGGCCCACCTTCTGGATGATTCCCTTCAAGATGTCGCCGCTCTCGTGCCCCTCCGAGGCGAGCTCGCCGAACATCGACGCCAGTCCGCAGGTGCCCAGCCGGCGGCCCTGCACCATCGCCTCGGTGATGCCGTCGGTGAACAGCAGCAGGGTGTCGCCCTTGGCCAGCTCCATCGTGTCGTCCCGCAGCAGGGGGCCGATGTCTTCGATGGGGCCGATCCACATCCCGTACGTCGGGACACGCTCGACGGACCTCGACGCGGCTCGGTAGACGAGAATGTCCTGGTGCAACCCCGAGTAGCGGACCGACCCGCCCTCCAGTTGCAGCCCGGTGATGGTCATGTAGTGGTCCTGATCGACCTTCTTCAGGTTGCTGCGCACCGCCGCGTTGACGCGACTCAGGACCTGGGCCGGCGTGAGCCGGGCGCCGCCCGAGCCCAGGACCACGGTGCGGATGGCGGTCTGGATCATCATCATCGTCAAGCCGGCGGTCACGCCGTGCCCGGACACGTCTCCGATCAGGACCCAGTCCGAGCTGTCGGTCCGGATGATGTCGTAATAGTCCCCGCCGACCGTGGACGCCGGCAGCATCATCGCCGACACCTCGTAGTCGCGGAACCGGGTCTCGTTCGGCAGCAGGACGGTCTGGATCTTTCGGGCGAGGTCCATCTCGCTCCACAGCTCGGCCAGCGTCCGCTGCAGCTCCTGGGTGCGCTCGGCGACCTGCGCCTCCAGGGTGTCGTTGCTCCGGCGGAGCTGCTCGGTGGCGGCGCGGAGGTCGCCGTAGAGCGTGGCGTTCTCGACGGCGACGGCGGCCTGCGCGGCCACGAACTGCAGCAACTCGACGCGATCGACGCTGAACGTGCTGGTCGCCGCGTTGTTCTCCAGGTAGAGCACCCCGACCAGCCGCCCCTGGTGCAGCATCGCCAGGCAGAGCAGGGACTTGGGCCGCTGCCGCGCGATGTATGGATCTCGCGCGAACCGAGGCTCGGCGGTCGCGTCGGCGAACACCAGCGTCTCCTTGCTGCGGGCCACGTACTGGACGACGCTGGCCGGCAGCTCCGTCGAGTCGTCGACGGGCTCGCGAATCCCCAGCCGGATCTGGTTGGGGTCGACGGTGATGAGCGCCTCGACCTTCAGCTCGCCGCCGTGGTCGAGGACCAGGATCCCCTTCTGAGCTCCGGCGTTCTCGACGATGGTGCGCATCAGGCGCTCGAGCAAGTTGCCGAGCTCCAGCTCGCCGGCCAGGGCCTGCGTGGCCCGCACCGCCGTGACCAGGTCCAGCCCGCGCACCGTCTCGGTGGTGGTCGAGCGCACGCTGCCCGGTCCATCCGCCGCCACGCTCGCCCCTGACGGGCTGGCCCCCAGACCGTCGAGAAGGTTGGGATAGCGCCGGACGAGCTGGTCCGCCTTGGTCCGGGCGCCCCACTGCTGATAGGCGTAGAAGGCCTCGCGCATGTAGGCGCGGGCCACGGCGGTCCGGTTGCGGCGCAGGTAGAACTTCGCCGCCAGCTCGTTCGCGAGCGCGTCGTATTGGACCAGTCCCACCTCGCGCGCCAGCTTGATCGCCTGGTCGTACAGATCCATGGCCCGGTCTTGTTCACCGGCCAGCCCGGCGATCTCCGCCGTGACCAGAGCCAGACGATGGCCGTGGTTCTTCGGTGAGGCTTCGGCCCATTTCCGAAACGTCCCCTCGGCGGCGCGCAGCGCCTCGATTCCGGCCGCGCGCTGATCGGGCGGCGCATCGGCCAGCATCGCGGCCTGGGCCAGCGCCCGGTAAAGGCCGTGCTCGGTGATGAAGAACATCCCGGGCGTCAGCGGCACCGCCGCCTCGGCCAGCTCGAGCGATCGCTTCATGTCGCCGGCGTGAAACACCAGCGGCTGTTTCAGCACGTGATAGTAGACGTGGTGGACCCGAATCGCCTTGGCGGCCTCCACGAAGGCGGCTTCGTCGAATCCGTTCCCGTCCAGGCTGCTCGGGCTCGCGGTCTGACCGGCCAGCGCGCGCAGCGTCTGCGCGAACAGATCCAGCAGCTTCTGGGCCGGCATGTTCCCCGACTTGCGGATCAGGTCCACGGACCGCGGCAGATCCTGGAGCAGCTCGTCGATGCCGTCGCCGCGGTAGTAGCGGTACATCATCCCGACCAGCTCGGCCCAGGCGGCGTGCAGGTAGGTGCCAGCCTCGAGGCAGGCCTGGACCGAGTGGCGGAGGTGGTCGATGCTCTCCGCGATGGGCCGGCGCCAGTGGCAGTTGAACGCGCCGAACAGGAAATAGGTCGACCCCTCGATCTCGGCGTTTCCGTTCCTGTGAACGAGATCGACGCCCAGCTTGCCGAACCGGTAGCTGACGTCCGGCTCGCCGCCGACCGCGTTGTTGATGATCCCGTAGTTGCCGTAGAAGTAGGGCGACTTCGGGGCATTGCCATGCTCGATGGCCAGGCGCACGGCCTTGAGCCCGATCAGCACGGAAGCCTGCGGCTTGGCCAGGAACGCCGCGGAGTTGGTCTTGAACAGGATGTCGACCAGGGCCCGCTTTTCGGGGTCGGCCATCTCCGGCAGATCGAGCAGTGATTCCACGCTGCGGCCGGCCAGCAGCCGCCCCAGGGTGCCGAGCTCCGCGCCGATGGCCGCCCCCAGCTCGCCGTCGTCGGAGGGGAATTCCAACCCGAGCATCCGGGCGGTGTCGACGCCGCAGGCCACCGACTCCAGCAGCTGGCCGCTGTTGGACAGGATCAGGATCCGAAGCTCGCGGCCGGCCACCCGCTCGAGGGTGGTCTGCGCGTGCGCCTCCACGCCGTCCAGAATCTGCAGGGCGCTGGCAACGTTGCCGCTCATGAACTCGCACTCGGCGAGGGCGACGTGGGCGCGGTGCGCGACGACGTGCTGGTCGTCCCAGGCGGAAGCGCCCAGGAGCTCGAGACAGTGCCGGAGCAGATCCAGGGCCGCGCCGTGCGCCCCCGAGGCCGCGACCTTCAGGCCGGCGCGCAGGTTCAGCCGGGCCAGCCGGATCTCCTCGTCGCGGTCGACCACGCACGTACGCCCGAGGTTCATCTGGCGCGCCGCCTGGAACAGAGCCTCGTCCTCCGGCTCACCGGCGGCTTGATTGAGGAGGAGGCGGCCGATCCGGACATGGATCTCGGCCCGCCGCGCCGGATCGATGAGCTCGTACGCGGCCTGCTGGACGCGATCGTGCAAGAACCGATAGCGAGAATCGAGGGATTCGAGGTCCTCCTCGGTGCGCGAGCCGCCGGCCAGGTAGCGGTAGCTTCCGTCGAGCGGGATCACCAGCCCCTCGCGCAGCGCCTCCCAGATGGCCGGGGCGAGCTCGGCGCGGCTGCGCTCGCTGATGAGCGCCAGCGTGGCCAGATCGAACTCTTGCCCGACGCAGGCGGCCCAGGTCAGCACCTGCCGGGTGCCGCCCGCCAGGCGCCGCAGCCGGGCCAACAGCAGATCGACCACGTCCTCGGAGGCGACCGCCACCTCGATCTTGGCGTCCTCCCAGCACCAGCGCCCGGCGCCGGCGTCGAAGCTCAGGAGCCGCTGCTCGTGCAGCGATTGCAGGAACTGCTGGACGAAGAACGGGTTGCCGTCCGTCTTCCGGAGCATCAGCTCGCCGAGCGGCCGGACCTCCGCCGGCGCGAGGCGCAGCGTGTCCCCCAGCAGGTCGACGAGCTGTTCCAGCGTGAGCGGCCGGAGCGTGATTTCGTCGATGCGGACGCCCGCTTCGCGGAGCTGGTCCAGCGTGAGCCGGAGCGGATGGAGCTCGCTCGCCTCGTTGTTGCGGAAAGCGCCGATCACCAGCAGGTGCGGGCTCTGTCCGTCCCCCAGGATCTGCCGGAGCATGCGGAGCGACCCGGCGTCGGCCCATTGCAGGTCGTCCAGGAACAGCACCAGCGGGTGGTCGGGGCGCGCGAACACCTGCAGAAACTGGCGGAACGCCAGCTCGAACCGCACCTGGGACTCGGCCGGGCCCAGCGGCTGGATGGGCGGCTGCGCGCCCATGACCATCTCCAGCTCCGGCACCAGCTCTGCGATGAGCTTTCCGTTGCGGCCCAGCGCTTCCCGCAGCCGGCGCGCGTGGTCAGCCATGACCGCCGGCGACTCGCAGAGGAGCGATCGCACCAGCCCGCGAGAGGCAGCCGCCAGCGCGGAGAACGGAACCCCGCGACTGAGCTGGTCGAACTTTCCCGCCGCGAACGCCCCGCCGTGGACGACCTGCTTCTGAAGCTCGTTCACGAGCGCGCTCTTGCCGACGCCCGAGTAACCGGCGATGAGCAGCAGGCCCGAGCCGCCCGTCCGGACCCGCTCGAACGCCTCCTCGAGCGTCTTCAATTCGGCCTCCCGGCCGTACAGCTTCTGGGGGACCGAGAGCTCGCGCGAGACGTCCTGGCGTCCCAGCGGGAAGTGTTTGATGCGCGCGCCCGCCTCCAGCCGCGCCTTGCACTCTTCGAGGTCCGCCTTCAGCCCGTCCGCGCTCTGGTATCGATCCTCCGCCCCCTTGGCCATCAGCTTGAGGACGATGTCGGAGAGGACCCGGGGCACGAACGGTGCGAGCTCATGAGGCGGGCGCGGCCGCCGGGCGATGTGGGCGTGCACGAGCTCGAGCGGGTCGTTCGCCTCGAACGGCAGGCGCCCGGTCAGGAGCTCGTAAAACGTGACGCCGAGGGAGTACAGGTCGGTTCGGCGATCGAGGCTGCGGTTCATGCGCCCGGTCTGCTCGGGCGACATATAGGCGAGGGTTCCATCCAGCGCGCCGCCGCGGAAGGTCGTCTGCACCTCGGTGGACAGGCGCGTGGCGATGCCGAAGTCGACGAGCTTGAGCCGCCCGTCGCGAATCAGGAAGTGATGCGGTTTGATGTCCTTGTGGATGACCGCCGCCGCGTGGACGGCGGCCAGCGTCGCCGCCATGCCGATCGACAGGTCCAGGAACTGCTCCAGCCTGGGGCGCTGGTGCCGGAACATCGACTCGAGCGAGACGTCACCGAGGTCCTCCAGCACCAGCCCCAGCGCCCGCCCTCGGGTGACCGTCCCCAAGGTGCGTACGATCTCGGGCGCCTCCAGCGACGACAGGATCGCGTGCTCGTGGCGGAGCCGCGTCATCTGCGCCGGCGTCGGATGTTCGGCGCGCAGCAGCTTCAGGATGACCGGCGCCCCGTCCAGATCACGGGTTCCGCGCAGCAACAGCGCCGCCGGCGTCTCCCGGACGGTTTGCGTCAGCGTGAGCCCACCGAATGCCTGCTTCACGCCATAATTCCCTTTTCCCCTCTCGATAGTACGGCGGGAAGACAGCCGGCCTTGAGAGCCCGCCGTCTACTTCAGGAGCGCGTAGCGGCTGCGAAGCGTCTGGACCACGGGCTCGACGTCGCGTCTGTCCAGCATCTCCGCCAGGGAACTGTCGAGATCGGCCGACACGCTGGCCGGCACCATCCCCGACAGCGCCACCAGGAGGTGGCCCGCCTCGAGCAGCTGGTAATCTCTGGTCAGCACCGGGTCGTCTCCCGCGGGCGGTGCATCGATCCGCGCCGCCAGGGTCCCGCGCGCCCGGCTGATGGCGCGCTGTCCCTCGACGGACCCCAGCGTCGCGAGCAGGCGCTGGGCGCCCTCCCGGTTCTTGGCGTCCACCGGCAGGCCGAACGCGTCGGCGGAGAACACGAAGGTGTCGGCGGTGCCGGGGAAGGGAACCTCGCCGTAGTCGACGCCCAGCTTCATCCCGGCGGCGAGGAAGGGCCCCCGTGCCCACTCGCCCATCACCGTCATGGCCGCCTGGCCGCGGACCACGCGCTCCACGGCGTCGAGCCAGGAGAGCTGCGGGTGATCGCCGTTGGCGAACGCGAACAGGTCGATCCCGGCCCGCAGCGCGGCGACGACGCGCGGATCGTCGGGCGTGAGGCGCCCGGAGAAGAAGTCTCGATAGAACGCGCTCCCCTCACGCGAGACCAGCAGACACTCGAACATGACCAGCGAGAGGGTCCACGGCTCGCGGCTCCCCACCGCGATGAGCGGGACGCCCCGATCGCGCAGCTTCGATCCTTGCGCCAGCAAGTCGGCCACGCTGGCCGGCTCCGTCAGGCCGAGCGCGGCGAACAGGCGCTTGTTGTAGAAGATCATGTTGTTCCGGTGGACGTTGGCCGGAACGCCGTAGATCTTGCCTCTGTAGCTGACGCGTTCGAGCAGTTCGGCGGGCAAGGCGCGTCGCCATGAGTCGATGCCGGCCACCACGTCGTCGAGCGGGACCAGCTTGGACTCGAGCGCGTCGATGCCGTTGAACACCACCCACTGCATGAGGTCGATGCCGACGTTGGCCTGGAACGTGTCGGGCGGATCGTTGCCCAGCATCCGCTCCCGCAGCGCGCGGCGCGCCTGGTCGGAAGAGGGAGCGCGGGCGGTGATGATCAGGTCGTCCGGGTGGTGATGATGGTGGACGTCAGTCAGCACGGCCAGCGGATCCGAGGCGCCGTCGCGCTCGACCCATCCGAACACCTCGGTCGGTCGCTCGGCCGCCGCGCCGCTCTCGGCCGCCGGCGCGCGGGTGCCCGTCCGGCCGCACGCCGCCGCCAGCGCCGAAACCAACAACCAGGCCCAGGTGCCTCGGTTGCCGCCGGTCACTGGCAGATTCCCTTCCGGCAGGTCTGGTTCGGCAGGCAGGCGTGTCCACACGAGCCGCAGTTCGCGCGATCGGCCAGCGCGTCGACCTCGCATCCGTCGGCCACCACGCCGTTGCAGTCTCGGTGGCCCGCCTCGCAGCGCCAGATCGTGCAGGTATCGCCGCAACCGCGCTGGGCATGCGGCAGCGGCGCGCACTTTTGCCCGCACCCACCGCAATTGTCGGGATCGACGCGGACATTCGTTTCGCACCCGTCGCGGCTGTCGCGGTTGCAGTCCTCGAAGCCGTGGTAGCAGGCCGCAATGTCGCACCCGTGCGAGCGGTCGCAGCGCGGCGTGGCGTTCGCCACGTTGCAGGCGTAGCAGCTCTGGTCGCCGCAGCCGTGATCCGGCCGGTCGATCGACAGGCAGATGCCATCGCACGGCTTGAAGCCCCGCGCGCAGGCCGCCGCTGCCGCGGCCGTGCTGGCGGGCGGCGATCCGGGGTGAGAGGGCGGCCGGCCGCGCGCGCCGCCGGTCACGACGCCGCTCGCGACCGCGGCCACCAGGAGAATCACGGCACCCACTGCCAGCAGAAGCGCGCGCCTCTTCACCGGGTGCGGTGCCGCCGCCACAGGCGCGGCCGCGACCGTCGATGGCGCGCCGGCGCTCGGCGACAGGCCGGCGCGGCGGGTCACCACCCGGGTCTCCTCTTGCTGGACAGCGGCCACAGCCTGCTGCGTCGAACGCAGATGAGACTCGAGCACGCTCTTGGCCGAGTCCTGCTCGACGTCGAACCGGTAGTGCATGAACACGGCGACATCGTCCGCGGTCACCCGCTCCGACTGCCGCACGAGATGCTCTTCCAGGTCGCGCTGGAACCGGCCCGCCGTGGCATACCGCTCCTCGCGCTCGGCCGCGGTGGCGCGCGCGCAGATGGCGGCCAGGTCCGGCGGCACGGCCGCGTCCGGCGGCAGCGCGGGCAATTGCTTGCCCACCAGACGCGAGATCACCTCGTCGTCGGAAGCCTCACCCCAGAATCGCTTCCCGGTGAGGATTTCCCACAGCGAGACCCCCACCGTGAACACGTCGTCCCGTCGATCCGCCGGCAGGTGCAGGAACTGCTCCGGCGACATGTACCGGATCTTTCCTTTGGTCGCGCCGGTGCGCGTCTCCACCTCCGAGCCCGCGGCCTTCGCGATCCCGAAATCCAGCACCTTGATCTGACCGTCGAACAACACGAACACGTTGTGCGGCGAGATGTCGCGGTGGACCAGGTTCAGCGGCGTGCCGTCGTAATCGCGGAGATCGTGCGCAGCGTGCAACCCCGCCAGAACCTTCGTCAGCGTGTAGAGCAGCAGCCCCCGCGGAGCGGGCACCCCGTCCCCCCGCAGCACCGCCGAGAGCGGTTTCCCTTCCAGGTACTCCATCACCATGGTGGGAACGCCGTCGTGCTCGCAGATCTCGTGGACCTGCACGATGTTCGGATGTGTGAGGCGGGCCGAGATCCGCGCCTCTTGCAGGAACATGCGGTGGGCCTCCGCCTCGCCGACCAGGTCCCGGCGCATCATCTTGAGGACCACCAGCTTGCTGAACCCCCGGGGCCCCTGGGCCAGCGCCAGATAGACGACGCCCATCCCTCCCCGGCCGAGCTCCTTGAGGGCCTCGTACCGGGGCCCGCCGCCCAGGGTGTTGTCGACTTTGTCCAGGTTCATGTCGGGCGGTCGCCCCTGGTGAAGCCGATCATCATGAGATGAGTGACGCCCGCGCCCAGCACAGACCCAGCCGACGGACTACGGCCTCCGCCATCGGCGGATCGACGCACGGAGTTGAGGCGAGCCGACCTCGTCAGGCGGCAACTGCGCGCCGGAAGCGCCGCCGGGGTCGCACTCATGGGACAGCTACTTCTGATTGCCAGCCGAATTCGGGTTCGCGCGGCGGCAACGGGGCGCTTGCCCTGAGACCGGATCTCGGCAATCTGGTCGCGGGCTCGGCCAGAGTCCGGCAGCGCTTCGAGGGCACCGGCGATCGCGAGGAGAGCATCGCCTGCGTCATGGACGCGCGGGCACGACCTCCTCTTGCACCCGTGAAGGCCTATAGTCAGCAGATGGCTTCGCCGCCGGCTCCAGACGCATCCTCTTCGGCATCCGCCAGAAACACCGATTCGGAAGCGCGGTCGTGGCTACACCGAATCAGAAACTGGATTGCGACGAGCGCGAAGCTTCACGCCGTCGTCATCGGGATTCTCGCGATCGCCCTGGTCGCGCTGGTGGTCGCGCACTTCGTCATCGTGAGCGGCATCCATCGACAGGAAGCGAACGCGCGCGCCGCCGTGGTCCGGTCCGCCGCGCAGACCCTGACGGACGAGACCTCTTCTCTGCTGCGTCTGAGCGCGCTTCCGCTGGGCTGGGCGATCCGAAGTGCGCTCTTGAAGGACGATTTCGGGGCGGCTGACGCCTACGTCCAGCGCATCGTTCAGGAGAAGCACGTCACCGGCGTGGCCCTGATCACCCCTGATGGCAAGGTCCGGTTGGCGGGCAGTCGGAAGCTGGAAGGGCGTCCGGCCGCCGAGGCGTTCCCCGGCGTGGCCCTGAACGAATCGGCGCCGGCCATCAGCTCGGCCAACGGCCAGGAGCACGTGACCGTCCCCATCATGGCCATCGATCGGCGGCTTGGAACGTTGATCTTCAGCTACGCGACCCCCACGCCGGCTACCTGGGAGACGAGCTCTGGGCGCCGCTAGACTGCCCGACCCCTGCCCTGGCCCCTCTGGCTCCGCCGTCGCACCTTCGCTGCTGTCGGTGCCGGAGGGCTCGCAGCTGGTCCAGCAGGCCTTCACTCGCGCGGCGGGGGCGCCCCTCGTCGA
>Ga0068855_100009812_pt1 | contig 11549 bp, 9 predicted proteins | sample KBSCornC52_FD_66592 | JGI IMG/M metagenome (GOLD analysis project Ga0068855, IMG submission 66592) | Corn rhizosphere microbial communities from Kellogg Biological Station, Michigan, USA - KBS Corn C5-2 | ecosystem: Host-associated > Plants > Roots > Rhizosphere > Soil ...
TGCGACGACATGGTGAAGTGGCACTGGGACCGGGATTGCCAGCGGGCTTACTCGTCGACGGCCTCGCGCGACCTGTGCCACGTCGCGGCGACCGCATGGCGCACCGGACTCGACACGCCGATCTCCGACGAGTACTGGAAGCGCAGCCAGGATTGGGGCCGCCGCAACTGCCGCATCAACCCGCCGCCGGCGATCACGGCGTTCTCCTGGGTCGCGTACCGCGGCGGCGCGCTGCCCGACAACGCGGTGAACGCCGCGGGCACGAGCGAGCCGAAATCGGCCGTCTGCCGCGCGTCGTACCAGGGCGGCGTGCACGCCGGGCGCGTCGTGGGCAGCAACTGCGAAATCGGCTACGGCGGACGCGACTTCGGCATCGGCGGCGGCGACGTGCTGGTTGCGCAGCAAGGGCGCACGCAGTGGGTCCCGGTGCCCGTCGGCGCGCCGATGCCGCCGCAGGCGGTGGTCGCAGGCATCGCCGCGGGCATGCCGATGGTGGTGTGCCGGGCGCACCACGACACGTCGGTCGATCCGGGCAAGGTGGTGAACGGGTACTGCAACATCGGCTACGGCGGCAAGGAGCTTACGGTGCGCCCCTACGAGGTGCTCGTGTTCCGATAGCGCTCACGGCACCCAGGTGAGCTTCACGAGCCACTCGCGGCCGACTTGCGCGACTCCGGTGCCGGAGAACTCGACATGCTCCTTGTCGAGCGCGTTGTTCACGACGAGGGAGACGTCGAGCGCCGGAGTGACCCGCCAGCCGAGCCGTGCATCGAGGACCCCATACCCGCCGACATGCGGGTTCGAGAGCGGCCCCATGTAGCGCCAGGCGAGGTCGAGCTCGTGGCGGTCGGTGACGTTCCAGAGCGATCGCAGCGTCGCCGTGCGGTCCGGATTGTTGCCCAGGGGAGGATCGGTGAGGTTCACCTGCCCGGGCTCGAGCGTGGTGCGGGTGCGCATCGCCGTGAAGCCGCCCACGAGCCGCCATGCCGGCATCGCGCGCCAGTCGACCCAGCCCTCGACGCCGGTGATGCGCCCGTTCGCGCCGTTCGCGATCGTGAGCGCGCCGTCCTCGGGCCCGAGCGTGCGCAAGTCGCGGAACTCGTGGTGGAACGCAGTGAGCGAGACCGTGGCCTGCGGCGCGATGCGCGCGCGGTAGCCGAGCTGCGCGACATCCGCACGCTCGGAGTCGAACGTGTCGTTGTTCACCAGCACGTAAGGCGGCGCCCCCGGCACGACGAGGTCGCGGTCGATGCGCGACGGGGAACGCACCGTGCGCGTGATCGCCGCCCACAGGAGATGATCGCGCGTGACGGTCCAGGTCGCGCGCAGGTCCGGGAGCCACTCGAGGCCCGTGTACGCGTTGTGCTCGGCACGCACGCCGAGCGTCGCATGCAGCGCGGTCGTGAGCGCGATCTCGTCCTGCGCGAACAGCGATGCGGAGTCGAGCGCGCGGTCGCGCGGCACGAACGCGAGCGCCGGCGTATCTTCGGTGCGATCGCGCGCGCTGCGATACTCGGCGCCCCAGTTGAGCTCGTGGACGCCCAGGGCATGGAGCGTGTGGAGCAGCTCGACGTCGTAGGTGTCGCGCACCTCATCGAGCGTTCCCTGGTGGATGCGCCGCGTACGATCGTAGTACGCCTGCAGCATCAGCTCGCTGCCCGAGTCGAACGCGCGGTGCCAACGGCCGAGGAGGTTGCCGCCGTTCAGGTCGCGCGCGCCGCCGATGGTGCCGACGTTGGCGGTGTAGATGTCGCCCTGCACGGTGCTCGTCCACGGCCCGCGGCCCCAATCGGCGCGGAATCCGGCGCGCGCATTGTCGGAGGCATCCTCGGCCGAGGCGCCGCTCGCCGTGCGCAGCGCCTCGCGGCGATCGTACTTCGCGTACATGCGATAGGCGCCCGCCTCGAGCGGCGCACCGACTCGCATCGCCGCCCCGCTTTCCTGGTCGCCCCCGTATGCGGATGCGAGGAGTCCCTGCGTACTCTTCGCGGGCTTCGTGATGATGTTGATCACTCCGTTCACCGCGTTCGTGCCCCACAGCGTCGAGCCCGGCCCGCTGATCACCTCGATGCGATCGATGTCCTCGAGCATGAGGTCCTGCGCGTCCCAGAACACGCCCGAGAAGAGCGGTGAATAGACCGTGCGTCCGTCGACGAGGACCAGCATCTTGTTGGCGAGCCCCGAGAGGCCGCCGCGCGCGCTCGCGACGTACTGGTTCTGGTCGCCCTGGATCACCATCAGGTTGGGGGCGAGGCGCAACGCCTGCGCGACATTCGTGGCGCCGGAGCGGCGGATATCCTCGGAGGTGATCACGAAGATCGACGCGGGCGCGTCGACCAGGCGCTCCTCGCGCCGCGAGACGGTCGTCACCTTGAGGTTCGCGAGCTGCTCGAGCGAATAGTCGGCGAGGTCGGCGACGCGCACCGCATCCGCGGCGAAGGCGCGGGCGCCCGCCGCCAGGCATGCGATGGCCGCGATGTGCGCAACGATCGGTATTTTTTTCATGTTGGGATTCGCCGGAGCGCGCCCAGCATATCCGGTTTGGCGAAGAGTGCCAGCGCCTTCGTCTAGAATCGCGGGCGTGAAGGTTGCCTCCATCGCGATCCTGGCTGCCGGCCTCGCCGCGGCGCTCCCCTGCGCGGCGATCGTGGTGCGTCCCGACCGCGACGATTCCGAGTACCTCGAGCTCGCTTCGCGCTACGCATCGGCGGTGGCGCTCGGCGGGTACGGCGAGGGCGCGCTGATCGCGCCGCGATGGATCCTCACTTCATCGAGCGTCGCGAGCGCGCTTCGCGAGGGACACGCGACGCGGCTTCGCATCGGCGATTCCGCGAACGAGATCCGCCAAACGTTTCTTGCACCGGCCTCGATCCACGGCGACATCGCGCTCATCCTGCTCGCCGATCCGGTCGTCGGGATCGAACCCACGCCGCCGCATCGCGACCGCGACGAGGCGGGCAAGGCCGTCGTGATCGTCGGGCACGGCGCGACCGGCGTCATCGGGACGACGCGCGATGTGCGCGACGGCCGCAAGCGCGCCGCGATCAACACGATCGATCGGGTGGACGACGCGCGGCTCTACCTTCGGCTGAAAGATGCCGGTGACGCCTCGGACCTGCAGGGCGCGGCGGGCCCGGGCGACGAGGGCGCTCCGGCCTACCTCGAGTCGAAGGGGCGCCTCGACGTCGTGGGCATCGCCCAAGGCCCGCGCGGCGTGGCGATCCCGAAGGTCGGCGACCAGGACGTGTACACGCGCCTCTCGGCCTTTACGCCGTGGATCGACGAGACCATGTTCGCCGCCGCGGCCGCCGAAGCCGAGGCGGCCACGGCGCCAAAGACACACCGCCACTGAAGGAGGATGAATGCTCCGCCTCGCCGTCGCCATCGCCATCGCGTGGATATCCTGCGCAGCTGCAGCCGATCCCCGGCCTTCGCTGCCTGCGTGGTTCCCGGCACCCGAGGGATATTCGATCCAGGAGCTGCGGCACTCGGACTACGATTGGTATCGCGGCCTGGTCCTCGACCACCGCAACAAGCTGCCCAAGGATTCCGGCGGCTACACGCCGGTCGCCGGCCGGGTCTGGAGCTTCCACATCGCGCCGCCCGGGCATCCGCACGACGAGAAAGCGGCATGCCTCGGCCTCTTCGCCTCGTCGATCCTGCCGAAGCTGGAAGCGCAGGGTTTCCACAAGGCGGGCGATCCGTGCTGCGGCGGAACCGTGCTGCAAAAGGGCCCGGACGAGAGCGCGTTCTATGCGCAGAACGGCAGCTGCTCGGTGACGCTCGTCGAGACCGCGCCGAATCCATTCAAGGTCGTCCTCCAGCCGCCCGCGCAGAAGCCGAAGCCTTTCGGCGTGAAGGAGGACATTCCATACCTCGCCCCGCTCGCGAAGAGCGTGCTGCGCGGCGGCAGGAACGACGTGAAGGACTACGTTCGCGTGCACATGCCCGACTGCAAGGGGCCCACCGGACCCTTCGGCACGCAATATACGGAGCGCCAATACGACGGCCCGCGCGGCCTGTCCGCGTACGCGGTGCAGGAAGCGTACAAGGAAGCGTTCCACGAGGCCGGCTGGGACGAGGTCTGCCAGCTCGCCGGCATCGGCGCCGTCGACGCGCACTACACGCGCAACGGTCGTGACGTCTGGGCGCTCGTACGCACGAGCGGCTTCGGCGCCGAGTCGCCGCACTACCAGCTCACGGTGGCCGACGCGGGCAGCGGGTTGCGCGACGACCTGAAGAAGGGATGCAAGGCCGCGCTCTACGGCGTGAACTTCGATTTCGACAAGGCGACGCTGCGGCCCGATTCGGAGCCGGCGCTGAACCAGGTCCTCGGGTTGATGAAGGACGAGCCGAAGCTGGCGCTCGAGATCGGCGGCCACACGGACAACGTCGGCAAGCCGGATTACAACCTCAAGCTCTCGGACGAGCGCGCGGCGTCCGTCGTAAAATGGCTGGTGGCGCACGCAATTGCGGCACCGCGCTTGTCCTCGCATGGATATGGCGATACGCAGCCGCTCGTGAAGAACACCAACGACGAGAACCGCGCGCGCAATCGCCGCGTGGAGCTCAAGCGCAAGGATTGCCGCTAGACCCGGGGAGGAACAATTGCATCGCATCGCCATCGCGCTGTTCGCGCTCGTCTGCGCATCCGCCTTCGCCGCGGAGCAGAAGCCGTCGCTCCCGCAGTGGTTTCCCGCTCCGGGAAAGCTCTTCAAGGTGGACGACCTCAAGTACACCGACTACGACTACTGGGACTTCCTGGAGCTCGACGAGAGCCCGATTCCGAAGAATTCCGGCGGTTATCGCCCCGTGGCGGGCCGAATCTGGAAATTCGGGATGGACGATCCCTCGCCCGATGCATGGATGGGCCTGCGCTCGCAGCTCGAGAAGCAGGGATTCAAGATGGCCTACGGCGACCGCACGGATACGAGCCCGGGAATGGCTTCCTTGCAGAAGGGAGAGGGAGACCACGCGACCTACATCGAGTACTGGAACCACAACAAGATCGCGATCATCGAGATCGCGCCGAACCCGTTCCACCTGACGCTCGAGCCGCCCGCCGACAAGCCGGAGAAGATCGGCGCGCACGGTGACATTCCGTACCTGGCGCCGATCCCGGGCAGCAAGATGACGTATGCCATGAACGACCGTCCCGGGGGCATCACGGTGAGCCCGGCGTGCGGCAAGCCGGACGGCGACAAGGTGCCCGACGAGAATTTCGGGACGCGCCGAACCCAGCGCACCTACGACGGCCCGCAATCGCTCTCGGCGTATGCGACGCAGGAAGCATACGAGTCGGCATTGCGCGCTGCGGGTTGGGACCAGGTCTGCCAGCTCTCCGGCATCGGCGCGGTGGATGCGCACTACACGCGCAACGGACGGGACATCTGGGCGCAGCTTAGGCAGAACGGCGAGCCCTGGCATTACGACCTTACGGTGGCGGATGCGGGCAGCGCACTGCGCGAGGACCTGAAGAAAGGCTGCAAGGCCGCGCTCTATGGCGTGAATTTCGACTTCGACAAGGCGACGCTGCGTCCCGATTCGGAGCCCGCGTTGAACCAGGTGCTCGCCTTGATGAAGGACGAGCCGAAGCTCGCGGTCGAGATCGGCGGGCACACGGACAACGTCGGCAAGCCCGAATACAACGCGAAGCTCTCCGATGCGCGTGCGGCCTCCGTCGTGCAATGGCTCGTCCAGCACGGCATCGCCGCGTCGCGGCTTGCGTCCCATGGATACGGCGACACGCAGCCCCTCGTGCCCAACGACAGCGACGAGAACCGCGCGAAGAACCGCCGCGTGGAGCTCAAGCGCAAAGGCTGCAAGTAGCCGACGCAACCTCTACCCGGCCCTCGCCCAGGGGGAGGGAGAACCGCCTATGCGCCGGAAAGCGCGCGCTCGAGGTCCCAGACGATGTCGTCGACGCTCTCGAGCCCGATCGACAGGCGCACCATGTCCGGCGGCACGCCGGCCTTCACCTGGTCCGCTTCCGAAAGCTGGCGGTGCGTCGTCGATGCGGGATGGATCACCAGCGACTTCGCGTCGCCGATGTTGGCGAGGTGGCTCACGAACTGCAGCCCCTCGATGAACTTCACGCCCGCGTCGAAGCCGCCCTTGATGCCGAAGGAGAGCAGCGAGCCGGCGCCCTTGGGCATGTAGCGCTTCGCGAGCGCGTGGTAGCGGTTGCCGGCAAGGCCCGGATAGTTCACCCACGCGACCTTCGCATGGCTTTCGAGGAATTGCGCCACGCGCATCGCGTTCGCGCAGTGCCGGTCCATGCGTACCGGCAGCGTCTCGAGGCCCTGCAACATCAGCCACGCATTGAACGGCGAGATCGCGGGGCCGAACACGCGCAGGATCTCCATGCGCGCCTTCATGGTGTAGCCGAAGTCGCCGAAGGTCTCGTAGAAGCGCACGCCGTGGTAGCCCGCCGAGGGCTCGGTCATCGCCGGGAACTTGCCGTTGTCCCAAGGGAAGTTGCCGCTTTCGATCACCACGCCGCCCATCGAGGTGCCGTGGCCCCCGATGAACTTGGTCGCCGAATGCACGACGATGTCGGCGCCGTGCGCGAACGGCCGGCACAGGTAGGGAGATGCCGCCGTGTTGTCGACGATGAAGGGAACGCCCGCCTCGTGCGCGATCGCCGCGACCGCCGCGAGGTCCACCACATTGATCGCCGGGTTGCCGAGCGTCTCGGAGAAGATGGCCTTCGTGTTGGGCTTCAACGCACGACGGAAATTGTCCGGATCGTCGGGATCCACCAGCGTCGACTCGATCCCGAGCTTCGCGAAATTCACCGACAGCATCGTGTGCGTGCCGCCGTACACCTTGGCCGAGGAGACCACGTGGTCGCCCGCCTGCAGGATGTTGAGGAACGCGACCATCTCCGCCGCCTGGCCCGAGGCGGTCGCCACCGCCGCGCGCCCGCCCTCGATCGCCGCCATGCGCTCCTCGAAGACCGCGGTGGTGGGATTCGAGAGCCGCGTATAGACGTTGCCGAACGTCTGCAGGTTGAAGAGGCTCGCGGCGTGGTCGGCGCTGTCGAAGACGTACGACGTCGTCTGGTACAGCGGCACCGCGCGCGAGCCCGTCTGCGCGTCGGGAATCTGCCCCGCGTGCAGGCACAGCGTCTCGAATCCGAATTCTCGGTCGGGCATCGGGGAGTGATTCAGGCGAAAGGCTTTGGAAGCGCCGATGTCCGCCGATCCAACGCCGATTCCCGCCGATGGATCAGGACAAGGGAATCCGCGCTTTCAACGATCTTCGTTCGCATCACTTGCCGCCGGTCGCGCCTGGCCCGAGCTTCGTGCGATCCAGCACCGTCATGGCGCTCGCGACCAGCCCCGCGACGTTGGCGAGATCCGAGGGAATGATGAGCGTGTTGCCGGCCTTGGCGAGGTTGGCGAAGGCCTCGATGTACTGCCCCGCGACCTTGAGGTTCGCGGCATCCATCCCGCCGGGCCGCTGCATCGCCTCCGCCACGACCCGCACCGCGTTCGCGTTCGCGTTGGCCACCAGCTCGATCGCGCCCGCCTCGCCCGCGGCCTTGTTGATCTGCGCCTGCTTCTGGCCCTCGGACTCGAGGATCGCCGCCTGGCGCTGGCCGTCGGCGATGTTGATCTCCTGCTGGCGCTTGCCTTCGGAGGTGGCGATCACCGCGCGCTTCTCCCGCTCGGCCGTGATCTGCGCCTGCATCGCGCGCAGGATCGACTCCGGCGGCGTGAGGCTCTTCAGCTCGTAGCGCAGCACCTTGATGCCCCAGGTGCGCCCGGCCTCGTCGAGCACCTCCACCACCTTGTGGTTGATCTCGTCGCGGCTCTCGAAGGTCTTGTCGAGCTCCATCTTGCCGATCTCGCTCCGGAGCGCCGTCTGCGCGAGCTGCGAGATCGCGAGCACGTAGTTGGACGTGCCGTAGCTCGCGAGCCGCGGGTCGACCACTTGAAAATAGATGATCCCGTCCACCGCGAGCTGCGTGTTGTCCTTGGTGATGCAGACCTGCTCCGGTACGTCGAGCGGGACTTCCTTGAGCGAATGCTTGTAGGCGATGCGGTCGACGAATGGCACGATGAGGTTCATGCCGGGCTCGAGCACCGCATGGAACTTGCCCAGCCGCTCCACCACCCACGCGCTCTGCTGGGGCACGATGCGCACGCCCTCGGCGAGCAGCACCACCAGCATCGCGACGAGGAACGTCGCGACGGTCGCCACCGTGCTGTGGCTGAGCCATGCCATGGCGATCGTGACGACGACCGCGATCAGCGTCTTCCAGAACATGACGGTCTCCCTTTCGTTGTTCGTTATGAGCGTTGCGGCCGATCAGCGCGCCGGCGGCGCGGAACCGACCATCAGCGTATTGCCGTCCTGGCCTTCGATGTAGAGCGTCGAGCCCGGGGGCGGATTGTCCTCGGGGCGCACGAGCTTCGCGTCCCACAGCGCGCCGCGGTACTTCACCCGCGCGATGCGCGCCGACTCGTTGGTCCAGCCCTCGAGCACCACGGGCTGGCCGCGGTCGAGCAGGTTCGAGTCCTTGCCGTCGGCGCGGTTGCGGCCGTGCCAGTGATGCACGAACACGGCGCCCGCGATCGCGACCGCGCCGCCGATCGCCGCCTGCACCAGCTCGTTCGCGCCCAGCCACGCGAGGACCGCGCCCGCGAAGGCGCCCAGCCCGATCACGAGCAGATAGAACGTGCCGGTCACAACCTCCGCGATGACCAGCACGAAGCCGACGATCACCCAGACGAGCCACTGTTCCATGCGTCCCCCTTTCTTGCGCGCGCCCTCAGGCCGCGGGGCGCTTCGCCGAGATCACCTTCGTGTTGACGCCTGCCCAGCCGAGCCCGCCGAAGAAGCGTCCGTGCTCGATCTTCACGCAGCGGTTCTCCACCACCTCGAGCCCCGCGGATTCCGCCTTGCGCCGCGCCTCGGCGTTTTCCACGCCGAGCTGCATCCACAGCACCTTCGCGCCGATCGCGACGGCATCTTCGGCGATCGCGGGGATCTCGGCGCTCTTCCGGAAGCAATCCACGATGTCCACCTTCTCCGGAATGTCGCGCAGCGACTTGTAGCACTTCTCGCCGAGGATCTCGTCGTAGCCCGGGTTCACCGGGATCACGCGATAGCCGTGCTCCTGCATGTACTTCGCCGCGAAATAGCTCGGCCGGTGCCATTGCGCCGAGAGGCCCACGACCGCGAGGGTCTTGTACCGGGACAAGATGCGGCGGGTTTTTTCGCTGTCGTCCATCGGGCGGGGGCGGCACCTATAATCGACTCCATGGATTCTACCCTGCCCCACCGCGCGGTTCGTCGCCTGCTTGCGACACTCGCCCTCCTCGCTCCCGCGGTCGTCTTCGCATACAACCATGACACGATCGTGAACCCGCTTCCGGCCGGTCCCTTCCCCGTGGCGTGCTCGAACGTCGAGCAGGACCTCTCGAAGATGGTGCCGGGCGCGAATCCCTCGGACTATTGGGAGGGACAGCCGGTGAACGGCGTCGACCACTACGTGGACGAGATCCTCGCGCACCCGGAAGCCGCGTTCACGTATCAGGCGGCGGTTCCGGACCAGCGCTCGCTCTATCCGGGGCACGCGGGCGACAACGTGAAGTTCGTGGCGATCGTGTGCTATCCGACGACCCCGTTGAACACCGATCCGAACTATGTGCTGCCGGAGACGGGCGACGTGATCCCGCACATGGCCAAGCCGGGGGCGGCTCCCAACTTCATCGACGCGTGCCAGTATTCCCCCGGGTTCTGCTTCTCCGCGGGGCCGCTGCCGGCGTCCCTGCCGTTGATCGTCTTTTCGCACGGGCTCACGGGCAGCCCCATCAGCCCGGGTTATGTGACCGCCCTCGTGCAGCTTGCGGCGCAGGGGTTCATCGTCGCGGCACCGTTCCACGGCGATCCTCGTTTCTCGCGCACGCGCATCCAGGACATCAGCGACGTCTTCTATCTCCTGAACAACTTCGACCACGTCACCGAGATGGAGCTGATGCGGCCGCTGTCGCTCAAGGTGATGCTCGATGCGCTCCTCGCCGATCCCGGTTATAACAAGAACATCAACCCGGACCGCATCGTCGGCTTCGGCGCGAGCCTCGGCGGCGAGGCGATGATGCTGTTGCTGGGCGCGAAGATCACGTCGAGCACCAGCCTCGATTGCAGCGACCCGGTGCACGACCCGCGCATCAAGGCGGCCGTGGGCTACGTGCCGTTCGCGGGCTACTCGTTCCTGCCGGCGTTCTGCGCGGGACAGAGCGGCGCGAAGGGCGTGAACCGTCCGTTCCTCGGCATCTCGGGCACCGCCGACACCACGGCGCCGCTCGGCATGGCGAACGAGGCGATCGACCAGTTCCAGTCGTCGCGCTTTCAAGTGGAATACATCGACGGCCAGCACGAGCTGCGGCCCGAGGATGCAGCGGACCTTTTCACCTGGACCCTCACGTTCCTGGACGCATACGTGCCGAACCCGCTCGATCCGGCCGCGATGGCGCGCTTCATCAGGATGGACGACGTGGTGGGCGGAAGGACCGACCACATGATCCTCGACGTGCACGTGCCGACCGGCAACTCCGACGGCGACACGAACGTGGTCGAGTTCCACAACACGCAGCTCGACCACTACTTCATGGCTGCCGGCCCGGGCGAGATCCAGGGAATCCTGAACGGCGCGGCGGGTCCCGGCTGGGAGCTCACCGGACAGGCGTTCAAGGCATGGCTCACGGCTCCGTCCGACGCGTCGTTCGGCGCCGTCCCGGTGTGCCGCTTCTACGGCACGCCCGCGGGCGGGCCCAACTCGCACTTCTTCACCGCGGAGCCGGGAGAGTGCGACGCCGTGAAGCGCAACGGCGGCTGGTTCTACGAGGGCATCGGCTTCTACATCCGGCCGGTGGACTCGAACGGCGCGTGCCCCGCGGGCTACCTGCAGGTGCAGCGCGCGTACAACAACGGCTTCCCGCGCAACGACTCGAACCACCGCTTCAGCACGAGCGACTCCACCATGCGCGCGATGGCGGCGCAGGGCTGGACGGTCGAGGGTGCGGTGATGTGCGCACGGCCCTAGCGGGAAATAAAAAGGGCCGGCGCGAAGGCCGGCCCGAGGACCGCTGGGGTATCGCGCCGGTTCAGCGGAAGGCGTACTTGACCACGCCATACACGAAGCGCGCACGCGCGTCGTAGTACGACGGGTCGTAGCCCACCTGGAACGTGTTCTGCTGGTTGGTGGCCGGCGGGTTGGTGTCGAGCACGTTCTTCACGCCGAGCGTGAAGGTCCAGTGCTTGAGTCCCGTGTACTGCTCCTGCAGGTCCCACAGGCTCATCGAGCTCACCGTACGCTCGTTGCCGTTGAAGTCCGTCTGCCAGTCGGTATAAGCGGACTGATACGTGTTGGCCACGGTCGTCGACCACGGACCCGCGTCCCACGTGAGGGTCGCGTAGTGCTTCCAGCGCGGGATCACGCCCACCACCGGAGAGCCCGCCGCGCTCGACACGAAACCGCTGTAGGTCTTGTCCAGGTTCTGGAAGTCGTAGCGGGTGTAGTACGTGCCCGAGATGTC
>Ga0068855_100009813_pt1 | contig 11549 bp, 8 predicted proteins | sample KBSCornC52_FD_66592 | JGI IMG/M metagenome (GOLD analysis project Ga0068855, IMG submission 66592) | Corn rhizosphere microbial communities from Kellogg Biological Station, Michigan, USA - KBS Corn C5-2 | ecosystem: Host-associated > Plants > Roots > Rhizosphere > Soil ...
TCGTGCAACGACAGCGGGTAATGCACCGCCGTCGGAATGCCGCGCGCTTTCATCGCTTGTTCGAAACGTTCGCGATTCGGCACTTCGATGGTGTATTGCGCATACACACTCAGGTTGTGCGGCTCCACATGAGGCAACGTAACTTGCGACCCCGCCGCCGAGCCGCGTAACGCGTCGCGCAGCAACTCAGTGTAGCGAGTACCGATGCGTGCGCGAGCAGTCACTTCCTCGTCGAAAATTTCCATCTTCGCGAGTAACACCGCCGCTTGCATCGTATCGAGGCGGCCGTTCACTCCTAAGCGCGGATGATGATAACGACGGTCCTGACCATGTACGCGAATTTCCCGCATGAGCTTGGCGAGCGCGTCGTCGTTGGTGAAAAGCGCACCACCGTCGCCATACGCACCTAGCGGCTTGGAAGGAAAGAACGATGTCGAACCGATTTCGCACAAGGCGCACGAGCGCCGCCCCTTGTACGTTGCGCCGAAACTTTGCGCGGCATCTTCGATCACGGGAATCTTATGTTTGCGCGCAATCGCATTGATTGCATCGAACTCAGCGCATTGACCATACAGCGACACGGGCATGATGGCTTTGGTGCGTGGCGTAATCGCACGTTCCAACAGCGCGGGATCCAAGTTGTACGTGCGCGCATCGATGTCGACGAAAATAGGCGTGGCGCCGGCCAACGCAATCATTTCTCCCGTCGCAAAGAACGTGAACGGCGCCGTGATCACCTCATCTCCCGGCCCGATGTCGAGCGCCATGAGCGCCATCAGCAACGTATCCGTCCCGCTCGAAGCAGCGATGCAATGCTTCACACCCACGTACTCCGCAAGCTTCTTCTCGAGCTCCGTCACTTCCGGTCCGAGCACATATTGTCCATGCTCGAGCACGGCCTGCAGCCGTGCATTGATCGAAGTTTGCAAACGGCGGTATTGGGATTTGAGATCGATGAAGTCCATGGCGTAGGGGTTGGGAGTTAGGGGTTAGGAGTTAGTAAGAACACATTTCCCGCGTTTGTGGGCAAACATGCCAGAAATCTAAACATCGATCATCGATGTTGGCCGAGCTAAGGAGAGCTAACGCCCGCTCGCGTGGCAAGCAACTCATCAATCGCAAGATTCGCCAGTGTGTCCGCGCGCTCATTTCCCGGCACGCCTGCGTGTCCTTTCACCCAGTGCCATTGAATCTTATGGCGCGCGACTTCGGTGTCGAGAGCTTGCCAGAGGTCGATGTTCTTCACGGGTTTGCGATCGGCGGTGCGCCAATCGCGACGCTTCCATTGCGCGAGCCATTCGAGAATGCCGTTGCGCACGTATTGCGAATCGGTATAGAGCGCCACTTCCGAAGGTCGCTTCAATGCGGCCAGCGCTTGGATGGCCGCAGTGAGCTCCATGCGATTGTTGGTCGTCAGCGGCTCGGCGCCTTTGATCTCGCGCTCATGCAGACCCGCGGTCAACACGGCGCCCCAGCCGCCTGGACCCGGATTGCCGCGACATGCGCCGTCGGTGTAGATGGTGATGAGGGACACGAATGAGATGCCGGCTGGGAACGATGCGCGAAGGATAGCATTCGCGGTTGAGAGTCGAGCCGATGTGTTGACGCTTTACTCTGGCTGAAGACTGAAGACCGAAGACCTTCTTCATCTCTGTCGGTCAACGATCCTCGTCGTCGGCTTGATCAATCCACCCACAACTTTCGGGCGCGCGCGCCAGCGCGGACGGATAGGTGGCAGCGCATACACACGCTTGTGTGCCTTGATGAGATATGCGCCTGCGAAGAGCGGCCATGCGCGCTCACCCAGTGTTTCAAAAAATCGCTGGCCGCGCGGTGCGGCCGAGCCCCACGGCCAGGTGAACAAGTAACGGCGCGCGTCGGTGACTTCGAATCCTAAGAGTTTGAGCCAATCGCGAATGCGCCATTCGCTGATGAGACGCTCGGTCCCTGGCGGATATCCATCGCGTGCGAGGATGTGCCGCGCGCCCCAGCCCGAGAATGGACGAAAGCCCAATACGATCACTTGTCCGTCGCCCGAGAGAATGCGTTCGACCTCGCGCAGCACTTCATGGGGGTCGGGTTCGTGTTCCAGCGTATGCGGCAGCAACACTGCATCCACCGAGTCGGACGCAATCGCGAGTTGATCCGCGCGTGATCGAATTGCGAGTAGCGAAGAATCGGGGCTCACGATTCCACTCGTCACCAAACCGCGACGCTGTGTGCGCGCCTCCGTCAACAATCCCTCCGCATCGCCCCACTGTCCGATTTGCAAAATCTGCCAACCGAACACGCGCTGCAGTGCCTCGTTCACGAGCTTGCGCTCGAGCGCAAAGACTCGCTGACCCACCGGGGACTGCACCCACTGTCGAAGTTCCTGCTGCATGAAGAGGCCGTTGGGGGTTGGTCGTTGGCCCAAGTGATTCCGACGCATCGGGATCGTAAGCTTTTTGCGCGCGAATGCCGAGCAACTGTCGCAGCGCGACTGCAGCAACGGAACTCGCAACCTGGTCTCGGGAGTTTCCCTATCCACATAATCGTGCAGCGGCTTGCCCGATGGATCTCAGCCATGTTTAATGCGCCCCATCGTAGAGTTCACCCCGGGAGGGACCGTGCTCCAAGTCAGCCCCGTCCGGGCGTTTGCCGATAACTACATCTGGTTGATTCACGCACCGCGCGACGCCGCGACGGTAATTGCGGTGGACCCGGGTGATGCGGCGCCGGTGCGCACTGCACTGGCAGATCGCGGCCTCAAACTCGCGGCTGTCTTCGCGACCCATCATCATCCGGATCACGTCGGCGGCGCGGCAGCATTGTCGGAGTCATTCAACGCGCCCATCTTCGGCCCCGCGCACGAATCCATTCCTGCGATCAAACGCAAGCTGAGCGAGGGCGATCAAGTGGATTTGCCCGAGCTGGGTCTGCACTTCACCGTGCTCGACATTCCGGGACACACTTCCGGGCATATCGCATTCGTCGGACACGACGCCGTGTTTTGCGGCGATACGTTGTTCAGCGCCGGTTGCGGACGAGTCTTCGAAGGCACTCCCGAGCAAATGCTCGCATCGCTCGACAAGTTGAAGGCCCTGCCGCCGCGCACTCGAATTTTCTGCGGTCATGAATACACATTGAGCAACTTGCGGTTCGCCAAAGCCGTCGAACCCGACAATGCGGCCGTGGATCGCCACATCGAGAAGTGCAACGAGCTGCGCTCGCGCAACGAGCCCACGCTGCCCTCGACCATTGAACTGGAGCACGCAATCAATCCGTTCTTGCGCTGTGATGTCGAGAGTGTGAAGCAGGCCGCGGAAGCCCACACCGGACGCAAGCTACACAGCCCGGTAGACATATTCGCGGTGCATCGCGAGTGGAAAAACGGCTTCAAAAGTTGAGGAGCTTGCATGACCCGCGTGTACTGCGACCCAAAGTATTGCCGCATCCCGGCGCGGGTGTCCGGCCCGGTGCCTGAATTCATTGATCACGGTGGAGCACGCTGAATGCGACTGCATGACATCCGGCCGGTCGCGCTTCTAGCTGCACTGTGCTCATTCATCTTTGCCTCGGGCTGTTCGCATACAGTCACCAAGCCCAGTGCCCCGATCGAACCGGCCGAAGAACCCGTCGCCGTCGTTGCTCCCGAACCCAGTCAGGACGAGCCCCTCGACCAAACACCTGCCGAGTCGACCGCTGAGGCCATTGGAGAGAAAGACCTATTCGATCGCTTGCGCACCGGCTTCCAAATCAATGATGTCGATCACGTGCTCGTCGATCGCGAGCTTGCCTGGTACGTGAATCATCCGGCGTATTTGGATCGCACCTTCCGCCGCGGCGAGCGCTATCTCTACTACATCGCGGGCGAACTCGAAACGCGTAAGATGCCGCTCGAACTGGCGTTGCTGCCGATCGTGGAAAGCGCGTTCATCCCCACAGCGTTGTCGCACGCTCGCGCCGCGGGACTATGGCAGTTCATTCCGAGCACCGGCCAACGCTACGGCCTCAAGCAAAGCTATTACTACGATGCGCGCCGCGACGTGGTTGAATCCACGCGCGCAGCGCTCGACTATCTGCAATTCCTCGCCAACGAATTCAACGGCGACTGGTTGCTCGCTATCGCCGCCTACAACTGCGGCGAGCAAAATGTCATCCGCGCCGTCGAGAAGAACGAGAAGCGCGGCAAGCCGACCGATTTCTTCGACCTCGATTTGCCGAAAGAAACCAAAGCCTATGTGCCGAAGCTGCTCGCCATGCGGCGCATCGTGGCGGACCCGGCGGCGCACGGCCTGGAATTCGGTGAAATCAACAATCAACCGTATTTCGTGAAAGTAGACGTGGGCGGCCAAATCGATCTCGGCGTTGCCGCGGAACTCGCAGGACTCAGCAGAGACGATCTCGTCGCGCTCAATCCCGCCTACAACCGCTGGGTGACGGACCCTGACGGTCCGCACGAATTATTGTTGCCCGTCGAATGCGAACAACGCTTCTTGCAAGGGCTCGCAGAATTGCCGCCCGAGAAGCGCGTGCCGGTGGTGTATTACCGCGTACGCAAAGGCGACACGCTAGCTTCGGTTGCGCACCGCTATGGCGTCTCGCCGCAAGAGCTCATGCACACCAACAAACTGCATTCGAAGAAGCTTCACAAAGGGCAGGAGTTGGTGCTGAACGCCAATCCAACAGTCATGCGTGCCAACGCGCGTGAAATTCAGAATGCTTCGCGGATGGCGGCGGATGACTCACCACGTCCGGCGCAAACGCATGCAACTAAGTACACGGTGCGTCGCGGCGATACGCTTTGGAGCATCGCACGCGATCATGGTATCGAGCCCCGCGCACTCGCGTCGTGTAATTCTCTCAGCAGTAAAGACACATTGATGGCGGGACAAAAGATCACGATTCCTGCCAGCACGATGACACTCGCTTCGAACTCGCCGGAAATCAACGTACAGCGCGTCACGTATACGGTCCGCCGCGGCGACACACTGGGCCGCATCGCGCAGATGTTCAAAGTGGAAATCGACGACCTCCTCCACTGGAACAAACTCTCCCCCAAACATTCCATCAAGCCCGGTCAGCGGCTGGTGATGTATGTGAATGATACGAGGAGGAACGGAGGGTAAGATCCTAAGCCATCTGCACCCTAATCAGCCCTTCCTGCGCTGTCGAGGCGACCATCCTGCCGTCGCTCGAATAAATGCACCCACGCACCAAGCCTCGAGCGTCGATCGCCGTGGGTGTTTCGATAACGTGCAATAGCCAATCGTTGACGCGCACAGAGCGGTGAAACCACATCGCGTGATCGATGGTGGCGACTTTGATCGCATCGCTTCTGAATTGTGTGCCGTGCGGTCTGAAAGCAGCGCCGATGAACGCGAAGTCCGAGCAATATGCGAGCAGTGCGCGATTGACGGTCTCGTCGTCGGGAATCTCGCCGTCCAAGCGAAACCACAGTGCCGAACCGTTCTCGGGTAATCCTGGGTTCGGGACCACTCGCGCTTCTATGACCATGGGATTGGCGATCAGGCGCTTGGCAACTTCGGAGCCCGAATCGGCAGGCATCTTGATGCTTTCATAGAAATCGATGGAGTCTTCCGGCCCCGGCACGCGCGGCATGACGAACTGGTGCTCCAAGCCTCGCTGCGGCGTTTGAAACGACGCGGACATGTGGAAAATCGGCTTGCCGTGTTGAATCGCAACCACGCGCCGGCTCGAAAAACTGGAGCCGTCGCGACTGCGATCCACTTCGTAAATGATGGGCGAGTTGAAATCGCCCGGCAGCAGAAAATAAGAATGCAGCGAATGCACCAGCCGGCCCACCACGGTCTGACTGGCCGCCGACAGCGCTTGGCCGAGCACCTGCCCGCCATAAACCTGCGGACTGCCGACATCCCTGCTCTGTCCGCGGAATAAATTGTCTTCGAGGCGCTCGAGCGCCATTAGGTGCACTAGATCTTTGACGAGGGGATTCATACTCTTTTTTAACCACTAACCCCTAGTCTCTTATGCATCACCGGACTCGTGGTCGTGTACTGCAAGTGAACTTTCTTGGCGGGATTCAAGTGCGCGGCGATGGCGAATGCCGCGAGCGCAGCTTCGTGAAAGCCCGATAGGATCAGCTTCTTCTTGCCCGGATACGTGTTGATATCGCCCACGGCGAAGATGCCGGGAATGTTGGTTTGGAATTTTTCCGTATCGACTACGATGGCGCGTTTATCGATGGTCAGTCCCCACTCTGCGATGGGTCCGAGACGCGGGGACAAACCGAAGAACACGAGCACCTGATCCGCGTCGAGATCTTCGAGGACGCCGCCGGCCGCGGCCACTTTCACACCCCGAAATCGGCCCTCATCGCTCAACACACTTTTAGCGGTGCCTTCGATGTATTTGAGAGTGCCGTGACGCGCGAGGTCCTGCATTTTTGCGACCGAAGCGGGAGCGGCACGAAACTCCGCACGGCGATGTACAAGCGTGAGACTCGACGCCCTGCCGGCAAGTTCGAGCGTCCAGTCGAGCGCGGAATCGCCGCCGCCGAAAATCACCAGGCGCTTGCCTTGCAATTCGGCCGCGTTCTTCACGCGATATTGAATCTCTTTCCCCTCGAACGACTCGGCGCCCTCGCAGCTCAGACGCCGCGGCTGGAACGAGCCCAGCCCTCCGGCGATCACCACGGTCTTCGCATGAAACCGCGTGCCGACCGAAGTGCGTAGGAAAAATGCGCCGTCCTCGAGATGCTTGAGATCGGCCACCTCTTGTCCCAAGTGAAACTGAGCATTGAACGGTTTCGTTTGTTGCAGCAACCGATCGACCAATTCCTGCGCGCCGCAGACGGGCAACGCTGGAATGTCGTAGATCGGTTTATCCGGATAAAGCTCCGAGCACTGCCCGCCGGGATGTTTGAGGGATTCGACGATGTGCGCAGTGATGCCGAGTAATCCCAGCTCGAAAATCTGAAAGAGCCCGCACGGCCCCGCCCCCACGATGACGACATCGGTCTCGATCGCACCTGCAAGATCTGCGCTCACATTCCCGCTCACGAAGAGATTCCTTGTTTTAGCAATGCAACACTGTAGCCGGCCTTGGAGGTAGGAGACAACCAGGCAACCAGATAACCAGCCAGATGAGCCAGAGAGCTAAAGAGCCATTCTGACTGGTTGCCTGGTTGGCCGGTTCACCCTCCCGCCTGCAACGTCCGCAGCACTCCCGTCACCGGCACTCCCACCCAAGTCGGCCGACGCTCCAACTCATAGCGAATCTCATACAACGCCTTACCGATTTCGAACAGCGCGATGAGCGCGCCGGCGTCGGCGGGATCTTTGGGATAGCATGGCGCGTCACCGACGCCTTGCACATAGCCTTTGAGGAAGCTCTCGACGGCGGCGAGACGCCACTTCTCGAACTCGGGCGCGAAACGTTCATGCTCTCCGGTATGCACCGCAAGCGCTCGTTCCAAACCGGTCACACGTGCATAGTCGAACGAGCGGAGCATGCCCGCGACGTCGATCAGCGGCGATTGTTTGCGGCGGCGTTGATCCATGGGCCGGGAAGGCTCGCCTTCGAAATCGATGATGTAGAAATCACCGGCGACGACGAGCACTTGTCCCAGATGCAAGTCGCCGTGGAAGCGTGTCTTGATCGTGTGGATTTCTTTCGATCCCAACGCATCGATACGCGCAAAGAGCTGCTCTCGCGCATCGAGCAGCGCATGCACCTGTTCGCGCACGGATGCATCCATGTGCGGCGATGCCTGCTGCAATCGTGACAGAGTAATTTCTGCTTCCGCCCGCACTAGCTGCGCTTCTTCGCGCATATCCGTCGCATCGAACGGTGCCGGCGCAAACGCTGCATCTTGCGTATGACCAGCGAGCGCACGATGGAACTCACCGACACGACGTCCGAGCACTTCGATTTGGGTGATATACAACGTGTGCGGCGCTTCGATCGTCTTATCCGTGGTGAACGAAGCGACGAAGCGATCCAAATGATTGAGTGTGTAAGACCACCCATCGCCTTGATTACGCACGAACGCAAATAGCGCTCCCATCGTGATGGGTTCGCCGTTCCTGGGCACGAATTCCACTACGCCCGCGAGCGGCGCGAAATTCGGGTACTGCGCCACTTCGGTCAAAAAGCGCGTCATCTCGATTTCCGGATTGATGCCCGTGCGCAGTTGCCGATACGCCTTGAGAAATACAGCTTCGCCCAAGAACACGGCGGTGTTGCTCTGCTCACCGGCGGGATGCGACACCGGTTGCGGCCCTTTGGCAATGAGCGCTGCGTATGCGCTCGTGTGGCTGCAGCGAATATCGCCGTTCGGCAGATCTACGCGTGTATCCGTGCCCATCGCTTCGGCAACGGCGAGACAAAAGGCCGGGTCTGCAAAAGCATCGACCAACATGCCTGCGCGTGAGCGTTCGCGAACCTTGGCGAGCGCCCACTCGACGGAGCGCAACGCTTGGCTGGTCGCATCGTTTTCCCATGTGATAGTGAATGGCAGACAGTATGTTTGTATCTCGCCGTTCGCGAGAGATACCTCCGGCATAGCAATCAACCACGTGCCGCGCTCGGTGTGCCACAAAATACGATTGCCGAGGCTCACCGCACGTACGTCCACGGATTTGCCGGCAAACCAGCGCCGCTGCCGCATGAAATCCGGCAGCACTTCTTTTTCCAACAATGCATTCGCTCGCGCCACGACTTGACGATCTGCGGAGGCCGGCGGCGCCGCAAAAGTCGACAAGCCGCCCGCCAGCACGACTACCGGCAATTCCGCGGCCGGCAATCTTTCGAGATGCCACTGCGGCGCTTGCGCGCGCGGCACGAATTGCAGCCAAAAGAAATCGTAACCTTGCAGCGTCAGGAAATACGGTAACTCGCCGATGGGCGGAAAGGTGTTGTTGCCCAAGAGTTCCAACGGCACGCAGCCTTTGAACTGCGATAGGTCCAATTCGACTGCTTGTGCCGTCGCCGAGAGATTGGCGACGCACAGCACCGTCTCACCGTCGAATCTGCGCAAGTACGCGAGAATTTTGCGATTGGCGGGACGCACGATTTCCAGCGTGCCGCGCCCGAATGCGTGATGGCGGCGCCGAATGGCGAGCAGTCGCTTCATCCAATTGAGCAAAGAAGAGCGGTCGCGGCGCTGCGCCTCGACATTGACCGCTTGATAACCATAGATCGGATCCATGATGACGGGCAAATAAAGCTGCTGCGGATCGGCACGAGAAAATCCGGCGTTTCGATCGATGCTCCATTGCATAGGTGTGCGCACGCCGTTGCGATCGCCCAAGAAAATGTTGTCGCCCATGCCGATCTCATCACCGTAGTAGATGATGGGCGAGCCCGGCATCGACAACAGCAAACTGTTCAGCAACTTGATGCGATCCACATCGTTATCGAGCAGCGGCGCCAACCGCCTACGGATGCCTACGTTGACGCGCATGCGCGGCTCTTGCGCGTACATGCGGTACATGTAGTCGCGCTCCTGATCGGTGACCATCTCCAACGTCAGCTCGTCGTGATTGCGCAGAAAGATCGCCCACTGGCAGTTCTCTGGAATGTCGGGTGTCTGCCGCAAGATTTCCGTAACGGGATAACGGTCCTCCAACGCCACCGCCATGAACATGCGCGGCATCAATGGAAAGTGATACGCCATGTGGCATTCATCGCCGTTGCCGAAATACTGACACACGTCTTCGGGCCACTGATTGGCTTCGGCGAGAAACATGCGGCCTTGATAGTTGGCATCGACTACGGAGCGCATCTTGCGGATCACATCGTGCGTCTCGGGAAGATTTTCATTGTCAGTGCCTTCACGCACGCACAAATAAGGAATGGCATCGAGACGCATACCGTCCACGCCCATGTCGAGCCAGAAGCGCATCACTTTGATGACCGCATCGACAACCTTGGGATTGTTGTGATTCAAGTCGGGCTGGTGCGAAAAGAATCGATGCCAGTAGTACGCCTTCGCCACCGGGTCCCACGCCCAGTTGGACGTTTCAGTGTCGGTGAAGATGATGCGCGTCTCGGGAAATTTCTTGTCGTCGTCGCTCCACACATAGAAATCCCTCGCCGCCGAGCCGGGCTTGGCGCGCCGCGCCGCTTGGAACCACGGATGCTGATCCGAGGTGTGATTGATGACGAGCTCGGTGATGACCTTGAGCCCGCGGCGATGCGCCTCGCGCACGAACTCGCGAAAATCCTTCAACGTGCCGTATGCAGGATAGATATCTCGGTAGTCGGCGATGTCATACCCATCGTCGCGCATCGGCGATGGATAGAACGGCAGCAACCACAACACGTTCACGCCCAAATCATGAAGATAGTCGAGCCGCGACGTGAGGCCCGGAAAATCTCCGATGCCATCGTCATTGCTGTCGCAAAACGCTTTCACGTGCAACTGATAGATCACCGCATCCTTGAACCAAAGCGGATCGGAAGACGTAGCGAGGAGGGGTTTGGCGGAGGCGGACATAGAGGCTCACAAAAAGTAATCAAACTCCCTCTCCGTCCTTACCCGCTTCGTCACTTTGAACACATGACCTACGGCGCCGTTCGGATCCAACCGTACGAAATTGCGGGCGCCTTGCCACAGATAACTGCCGCCGCCCAGCAAGTCTTGCATGCGATACGGATGGTCGGGCGAAAGGCCGAAGTCGGCAAGCGGCACTTCGAGCCACCCGGTGTGAGTGTTGTGCGGATCGAGGTTGGCGATGACGATGACGACTTCGGTAAGCTCGGGTGCGGTGCGCGCGTAGGCGATCAATTGCTCGTTGTCGATGGTTAAAAACTTCACCGACCAATCGGACTGCAGGGCGGCAAGTTCGCGGCGCAATCGATTCATGCGTGCGATGAAATGACGCAGGCTGTCGGGCCGGTCGAGATTCCACTGACGCAGCTGATACTTCTCCGAGTCGCGATATTCCTCCGCGCCCGGCTCACGCGCCTCGTGCTCCATGAGTTCGAACGCCGGCCCGTAAATGCCGTAGTTCGTGCTCAACGTCGCGGCGAGCAGTAGGCGCGTCATGAATGCGGCGCGCCCGCCGTATTGCAAATATTCGGGCAGGATGTCCGGCGTGTTGGGCCAGACGTTCGGACGGAAATACTCGCGCGACGCATCGCGCGTAAGCTCGGTGAAATACTGCTGTAGCTCGCGCTTGGTGTTGCGCCAAGTGAAATACGTGTACGACTGCGAGAAACCGAGCTTGGCGAGCCGATGCATTACTTTCGGACGCGTGAATGCCTCGGATAGAAAGAGCGCGCGCGGCTCTTGTGCTTTGACTGTCGCGATCAAGCGCTCCCACATCGGGTAGGGCTTGGTGTGAGGGTTATCCACGCGGAACACTTTCACGCCCTGTTTTAACCAATAGAGCACGATATCGCTGAGTTCGTCGTGCAACGCTTGCGACGCGTCCGTTTCGAACTCGAAGGGGTATATATCTTGATATTTCTTGGGCGGATTCTCCGCGTATTGCACGGTGTTGTCGGGCCGCCAGCGGAACCACTCGGGATGCTCCGTCACGTAGGGGTGATCCGGCGCGCATTGAAACGCGATGTCG
>Ga0068855_100009814_pt1 | contig 11549 bp, 2 predicted proteins | sample KBSCornC52_FD_66592 | JGI IMG/M metagenome (GOLD analysis project Ga0068855, IMG submission 66592) | Corn rhizosphere microbial communities from Kellogg Biological Station, Michigan, USA - KBS Corn C5-2 | ecosystem: Host-associated > Plants > Roots > Rhizosphere > Soil ...
TGGGAGGGCTTCAAAAGAAGGATTATTGTCCTATTCCTCCGGCGCCGCCCGCGGAGTATTATCCACTGACATCTGCGCAGCAGCGTTTGTATTTTACATGGGCTTCCGACAAGGCTTCCCTGGCTTATAATATCCCGCTGGCATTTGCTGTCACCGGTACTGTGGAGGCAGGCAGGCTGGAAGACGCGCTCTTGCGTCTGGTGGCACGACACGACGTCCTGCGCAGCTCCTTTCACCTGTCCGGTAAGGAACCAATGTGCAGAGTAGCTTCTTCGACACCATTCCATTTGACATCCATGACCTGCCGCCGGGAGGACATCGATGGATCGCTGACTGCTTTGGTGCGGCCATTCGATCTGTCACTGGCGCCTTTGTTCAGGGCTGTATTGTTGGATATTTCCGAAACAGAGCATTATCTGTTCCTGGATTTTCATCATATCATTTATGACGGGATATCCGTATATCTCTTTATAGAGGAGCTGCAAAAGCTGTATGTGGGCTATGCACTACCTGAGCAGCCGGTAGGTTTCAGAGATTATGCAGTATGGGAGCGCACGAGCATTTCTCCGGAGAGGATGAGGGAATTACAGCATCATTGGGCCGGCAGTTTCCAGGGAGGGCTGCCTGTTCTGGAAATGCCGCTGGATCATCCCCGTCCTGTCGTATCTGGGTGGAAGGGGGCGCGGTTATCCCGCACGATAGGCGAGGCGCAGGTTTCGGCGCTCAGGCGGCTGGCTCAAGACAGACATTCCACATTACATGTCCTGGTGCTGACCTTGTATTATATACTGTTGTCAAAATATACGGGGCAGCAGGATATAGCCATTGGCATCCCCGTTGCGGGAAGGAACCATCCTGACCTGCTGGCCATGCACGGCATGTTCGTAAACAACCTGGTGATCCGGATACAGGGCCAGGATGAACAGCGTTTTTCGCAGCTGCTGGAAAGCATCAACGGTATCACGGGCGAGGCCCTTCGCCACCAGGATATGCCGTTCGCAGCCCTGCTGGAGCTGACACCGGAGAAAAGGGACGCCGGCAGGAGCCCGCTGTTCGATACAATGCTGGTGTATCAAAATATAGGGTCCTTGCAATCCTATGAAGGAGGACTAACATTATCCGGGCATTTTTTCGATCCGGGGACGTCGAAATTTGATATTTCCCTGGAGGTGGTGGAGGATACGGATAAGCTGCGATGCACTTTTGAATATTCCACCGAACTGTTCGAGGAAGAGACGATCGGGCGTCTGGTGGACCATTTTTTCAATATTCTCAACAGGGCAATAGAAGACCCTGAGATAATGGTGGCGCATATCCAGCCATTGTCCGGCGAGGAACTTGATGCATACGTGACGCGTTTCAATGCCACAGAAAGAGATTATCCGAAGGACAGGACGATTCATCAATTGTTCAGCCGGCAGGCGGAGCTTACCCCGGATGTGACGGCCATTGAATATGGCGCGGAGACCATGAGCTTTTCGCAGCTGGATGAAAGGAGCCACCGGCTTGCGGCTTTGCTAAGGCAAAAGGGGGTGGTGCCGAACGTGAGTGTCGCTATTCTCCTGCACAGGTCCCCGGCGCTGATCGTCAGCATACTGGCCGTGCTGAAGGCCGGAGGGTGTTATTTACCAATAGAGCCGGGAGCGCCGGTGGACAGGATCAGATACATGGCTGCCAACAGTCAATGCCGGATATTGATCGCATCCGGCCGTACGATGGCAGGACTGCCCGGTAAAAGTGATTTTCATGTAGAAGTGATCAATTATGACAGGCTGGACCTGATGGCAATGGCGTATAGTCCTGTGGAATATATCAGCAATCCGCACAACCTGGCCTATGTCATGTATACCTCCGGTACGACGGGCCAGCCCAAGGGCGTGATGATCGAGCATACCTCTCTTGTCAACTATATCACGTGGGCGGCGGATTTATACGTGAGGCACGAGCCTGCAAGCTTCCCGCTGCATACATCCATTGCGTTCGACCTTACCGTCACTTCCATCTTTACACCGCTGACAACGGGAAATAAAATGGTGATATACGATGATCTGCAGCAGGAACTGGTGATCCAGCGGGTGATCCAGGACAACCGGGTAGATATCGTAAAACTGACACCTTCACACCTCCGGCTATTGCTCGACAACAATTTTCAAATGCCTGGATCGGGCAGCCGCATAAAAAGATTTATCGTCGGAGGTGAGAAACTGGAAACGAACCTGGCGGAGGCGATCTGGCGGCTGTTCAAAGGACAGGTTGAAATATATAACGAATATGGTCCAACGGAAGCAACAGTAGGCTGCATGATCTACCTGTTCAGGCCCGGCAGCGACCGTGCAAGTGTGCCAATAGGCGTTCCGGCGGCCAATACCAGGGTATATCTCCTGGACAGACACCTGCTTCCGGTGGCGATGGGAGTCAGTGGCGAGCTGTATATTGGCGGAGACGGGGTTGCCAGGGGCTATTTGTTCAATGGCGAGATGACGAGCGCCAGATTCATTCCCGACCCATTTGCAGAAGGCAGGCGGATGTATAAGACCGGCGACACGGCGAGAAGATTGACAGATGGGAATATAGAATACATTGGCCGGTATGATCAGCAGGTGAAGATCAATGGCTACCGGATCGAGCTGTCTGACATCGAGACACATCTTAAGGAATATGAAGGTATATCGGAGGCGTTTGTCATTGTCAGGGCCAATTTGAAAGGGAAGGACAGTCTGTATGCCTATTATGTGCCCCAGCGCCGAAACAGCGGACCTATTGAGCCTTCGGCCATCAGAAACTATCTCGCCGGGAAGCTGCCGCACTATATGATCCCGGTGCAATTTATTGCCATTGACCACATCCCGCTGACGGCGAATGGAAAGATCGATCACAGCGCTTTACCCCAGACTTCCGTCAACGAGTCCCCCGAGGGAGGATCGGAGGTTATGAGCGAGGTCGAGGAGCTGTCCGTGAAGGTTTGGGAAGATGTGCTTGGTGTCAAAGGTATATCCGTAACTGACAATTTCTTTGAGGTAGGCGGCGATTCGATAAGGGCTGTTCAGATAGCGTCGGCATTGGCCGCAAAAGGGGTGCTTCTCCATGTCAGGGATATCCTGACCTATCATACCATACGTCTGATCAGCGGTCATGCCCAACTGGAAAAAGACAAGAGTGACCCAAATCAGCAGGAGGCCCAGGATGGCGAAAGAGGCCTTCTTCCTATCGAATCCTGGTTCTTCGGCCGTAATTTGAAAAATGAGCATTATTTCAATCAATCGGTACTGGTGAAATGGCATGGCATGCCGGACCGGCACCTTCTCGAAAGGACCCTCTCGATGCTCATTGCGCATCATGACGGCCTGAGAATGAATTATGACCGGGAAAAGAATGTTATGTTCTATAATAACAGGCATTTGGACCAGCCGTTGAAAATAGAGGAAAAGATATTGCCTGCCGGCGGCCTTGTGGAATTCCAGCAGGCGTGCCGGAAGATCAAGGGCGGATTTGATATAGACCAGGGGTTGCTGATAAAGGCGGCTGTTCTTAAAGAACAGGGAACTGCCGACCGGCTGCTCCTTACCGCGCATCACCTGGTAATCGATGGGTTGTCATGGCGCATATTGCTGGAGGACCTGCTAGAGGTATATAGCGCCCTGGAGAAGGGCGAGCCTGCGGGACTGCGTCCCAAGACCGCTTCCTTGCAACGTTGGGAGGGGGCATTGAGGGCATATGCCGCCACGGAAGATGCGAGAGTTGAAGAAGCGTATTGGAGGGAAATAGCAAATACTTCTTTTGCCCTGCCTTTGGATCAGGAACCTGGAGATTGGACAGTGCAGAATATGGAGGTGCAAAGCCGTACGCTGAGCGAGGAGCAATCCGACTACCTTCTGAAAGGAGCCAACCTGGTGTATCGGACGGATGTTCCCATTCTGCTGCAGACTGCATTGCTCATGACCTTGAAGGAATGGACGGGCGGGGATACTGTCGTCGTGTATCAGGAAAACCATGGCAGATATCTGCAAGGACTGGATGTATCCAGAACCACCGGCTGGTTTACCGCCATGTATCCCGCAAAGCTGTCGGTCGGTGAAGGGGATGCAGGACGACAGATAAGGAAAATAAAAGAAGATCTAAGGAGCATCCCCAATCATGGGATAGGGTATGGCCTTTGTAAATATATGGCTCATAAGCAGCCATGGCAAAAGAAGGACCCAGTGGAAATCCTGTTCAATTACCTTGGACAATTCGGAAAAGAGTTGGATAATCATCTCTTCTCCTATGTGCCTTCCTCCGGCGCCGATGATTCGGCTTCTTCCAATACACTGACAGCCAAGCTGGAGCTGCAATGCATAGTTGTCGCAGGTTTAATGCAATTCCAGATGAGATACAACAGAAATGCACATTATGGGGCTACTATCAGCTGGCTTATGGATCGTTTTTTCAATCACATCGATATCGTTCTGGACCATATCAGGTCGCAATCTTCCATACATTTCACCCCTTCCGATTTTAGTTCAGCACATCTGGACCAGGAAGAGCTTGATACATTATTCAATTAATAATATTCATTCAGATGACTGATCGAAACGGGCTTGCCCCGAGCATCCCTATTTCAGGGATACTTGAAAAAGTTGGGAATACGCCGTTGGTGTCCGTCCAGCTCCAGGACCTGGAACAGGTGCATTTATTTGTGAAGCTGGAAGCATACAATCCTACGGGGAGTGTCAAGGACAGGGCCGCTGCTTATATTTTAAGAAAACTGCTGGACGGTGGTATCATTGACAGGCAGACTACGATAATTGAGTCTACTTCCGGCAATTTTGGAGTGGCGCTGTCCGCGTTCTGCAAATACAACCAGCTGCGATTTATTGCAGTCATCGATCCCAATATAACAGCTATGAACGAGATGCTGATCAGGGCCTATGGGGCAGAAGTGATAAAGGTCAGGCAACCCGATGAATATGGAGGCTATCTCCTCACCAGGATAAATAAAATCAAAGAGCTGCAGCGGGAGATACTCAACAGCTATTGGATCAATCAATATGAGAATCCCCTTAATGCAAGAGCTTATTACCATACGCTGGGAAAAGAGATATGCTTCCAGGTGGATGAGATCGATTATGTATTTCTCGGGGTAAGCTCCGGGGGAACGATCACGGGCGTGAGCAGGAAGGTCAAGGAGAACTTCCCCAATGTGAAGGTCATTGCAGTGGATGTAGAAGGGTCTGTGATCTTTAACCGGCCAGCGAAGAAGAGATGGATACCAGGCATCGGTTCAAGCATGGTCCCCAGGATACTGGAGGAGGCTTATATCGACGAGGTCGTAATTACGGATGAAGTTTCGACCATCCGGGCGTGCTATGAATTGCTGGAGCAGCATAGTTTTTTTGTAGGCGGTTCGTCGGGGTCGGTGCTGGCAGGCATCCGAAAATATTTTCAGGAGAAGGATATCGGGAGTCCGGTGAACGTGGTATCGGTGTTCCCCGACAGGGGCGAACGGTATTATGACACTGTCTATAATAAGGAATGGTGTGATAAGATAATGGAGAGGTGCAAGGAAAAAAAATAATCAAATGCTGCTGCTGGACGAATTAAATATACGACAGACGGGTATCGATTGGGAAAAGACCGTCTCCGTCATGGAAGAGGCTGTAAGATGCCTGGCGGCGAAGGATTTTGCCCAGCCCATAAAACCATATCTGCGTTATGGAGATAAGAAGAACCGCATAATAGCCATGCCGGCTTTTGTCGGCGGGTCAGTCCACATGGCGGGCATCAAGTGGATTGCGAGCTTCCCCGATAATATCAGTCGCGGATTGCCCCGCGCGCACAGTGTGGTTATTCTCAATGATGCGGACAGCGGAGTGCCTTTAGCCATTATCAATACGGCCTTGTTAAGCATCATTCGAACGGCATCCGTCAGCGGGATGATGATCCGGCATTTTGACAGGGCCCGGCGTCCCGGAAGCATTAAAGTCGGCATTTCAGGTTTTGGCCCTATTGGACAATACCACCTGTCCATGTGCCGGGCTTTGCTTGGGGATAGGGTCTCCGCCATAGGGATCTACGACGTACGGCCCATTTCAAAGCCGGCTGGGGAGGAAAATAAGATCGTCCGGGTAGCTCAAAGCTGGGAAGAGATATATGACGAAGCCGACCTGTTTATTACCGCCACGGTCGCGGACGCCCCTTACATCGACAGGAAGCCGAAACCCGGATCCCTGCACCTGAACGTTTCGCTTCGTGATTATAAGACCTGTATCTACGAATGGTTCAAGGAAGCAATTGTCATCGACGACTGGGAAGAGGTTTGCCGGGAAAGGACCGATGTGGAAATGATGCACATCGAAAAAGGGCTTCAGCAAGAGCATACATCTTCTATCATCGATGTGGTAATGCATCGCTGTCTTGAAAAATACGCTCCTTCCGTACCGATAATGTTCAATCCTATGGGTATGGCAGTTTTTGATATTGCGCTGGGTAACTTTTACTTCCAGGCGGAAACTTTTAAAAGTATAAAAGTTTAAAATGGTGAAAATAGAGAGATCAAATGTCCAGGAGATATTTGAATTGAATGAGATCCAAAAAGGGATGTTATATCATTATCTCAAAGAGATCAATGAGAACCTGTATCATGTCCAGCTGTCGTTTGAGGTGAAAGGCACGCTGGATGCGCGCTTGTTCGAACGGGCCCTTCATATTACACAGGCGGACAACGAAGCGTTGAGGTCTGTTTTTGCCTGGCAGAAGCTGAGCAAGCCTGTTCAGATCGTATTGAAGGAATGCCCTGTAGATATTGCCTGGCATGTTGTTCCAGCGGGAGAGGAACCTTCCACATTTATCGAAAGATGCCGGCTGGAAGACAGGAGTAACAGGTTTGATCTCACGCGTCTGCCATTTAGAGTGACTGTCCTGACAATATCGGAAAGTCTCTGGGTGCTCGTGATAACACACCATCACATATTGTATGACGGGTGGAGTACTGGTATATTGATAAAGGAGCTGTTTGAATGCTATAACCGGCTTGTCAATGGCAGCCGCTATGTCTCTTCCGGCAAGCCACCTTTTGCGATGGTAGCACAAATGGCTGGAAGAAAGGATAATGCGTCCGGCAGGCGAAGTCATTGGGAAAGTTATCTGGAGGGGTACAGGATCATGAACGCCTTTGCGGGCGGCGGCCCGGGAGATCAACGGGAGCATTCCATCGGAGAGATACATTTAGATATCGACGATGCGGGGATGGATGCTTTTTCTGGACGGTATCGCGTTACAAAAGCTGCGATCATTTATACGGCTTATGGGTTACTTCTGCGGCAATACTGTAATGCTCCTGATATAGTTTTTGGAACGGTGGTGGCGGACAGGGACGCTGCTATCAATGGGATCGACAGGGTGATGGGGAATTTTATCAATACACTACCGCTGCGAATACGGGGAGTGAAGGGGCTGACATTGCAGGAGACAGTCAGCAGCGTGAATAAAGATCTGATCGAAAGAAATCAATACCACAGCACGTCCTATGCGGAGATCAAGGAGTATATGGGTATTGGACCTGCTGAAAGCTTATTCGATTCCGTAGTGGTCATCGAGAATTACCCTATTGGAGAGCCAACGCCCGATGGCAGCGACCGGATGGATATCAAGCTGCTGTCGGTGCATGAAAATACAGGGATACCATTGGTGATCACCGTCCTTTTTGGCAAGGAGGTTCACATAGATATTGTCTACAGAGCGCCCCTCGTAAACCGCGAAAAAGCCGGCGAAGTGGCTGAAAAGCTTACCCTCACTCTTCGTAGGATACTCGATCATCCGGACAGTCCGGCAGGAGATATCGGCGAGCCGGAAATAACCACAAGGAACATCGATATGATGCTGGTAGGATATTATACCTCACCGGTGGAAATAGATCAGGTGCAATTGAGAAATTATCTGTTCCATCAGGTGCCGGGCCATTCGATGCCTGCTTTTTTCGTGCGTGTGGACAATTTGCCCGTAACACCTGATGGCAGGCTTGACAGAAAAGCTTTGCCGGCTCTCCTTTCTGAGACAGGAGAGCAGTATGTCGCGCCTGCCGATCCCATGGAGGAGAGGCTGACAGGCATATGGTCGGAGGTGCTGAAAGTGGGAAGGGAAACGATAAGCGTTACCAGGAGCTTTATGGATCTTGGCGGGCATTCGCTGAATATGATCCTTTTAATAAACAAGATATACAAGGAGCTCGACGTGCTGCTGCAGGTAAATGATATCTTTCGCTGCCAGGACATCCGAAGTCTTGCTCGTTATATACGATCGGCCGGCAGTACGGATTTCTCGCCTCTTGAGAAGGCGCCCGAGAAGGAATATTACAGACTGTCATCGGGGCAGAAACGGCTCTATTTTATCCATGAGTTCGACAGGGATTCGACTGCCTACAATGGAGGACCTATCATATTATTAGAGGGGTCCCTGGACATACAACGTATCCGCAACACTTTTCAAAGCCTGGTGGCGCGGCATGAAATACTACGGACATGGTTTGATCTTGCAGGCGGAGAGCCTGTACAACGCGTGTCCCCCCGGACGGAGCTTGGTATTGAATACATCGAGGCGGACGATCTGGAGGTAGACGGGATAATCAGGAGATTTATCCGGCCATTTGACCTTGCAAAAGCTCCCCTTCTGCGGGTAGGACTGATCAGGATGTCCAAAGAGAAGCATATACTAATAGTGGATGTCCATCATATTATCAGCGACGGTCTCTCTGAGAACATCCTGATCAGAGATTTTATGGCATTATATAATGAGGAAGAACTCGCACCCCTGAAATTCCAGTACAGGGATTTCTCGGAATGGCAGTATCATAATGAGCAGCAGCTGAAAATGACCTGGCATTGGGACTATTGGATGGATATGTTCGCCGAAGAGGTTCAGACTCCCGAACTCCCTGCCGATCATGCCAGACCCCCCATCAAGACATATGAAGGCGATACTGTAACGGTTGTGCTGGACGCCGGGATGCGGGAGAAGCTGAGGGCGGTGGCTCAGAAGGAGGGCGCAACCATGTTCATGGCGTTGCTGGCCATTTACAATATCCTGCTAAACAAGCTTTCCGGTCTGGAGGATATTGTTGTAGGCACCCCCGTGGCTGGGCGTCGTCACCCGGACCTGGAAAATATGATCGGCATGTTCGTCAACACCTTGCCGCTGCGCAACTATCCCAGAGGGGAGGCCAGCTTCCATTCTTTCTTGGCCGCAGTGAGGACAAATACCCTGTCTTCGCTGGAAAACCAGGATTGCCCCTATGAAGCCATCGTGGAGGCATTGAAGGTGGCAAGAGACACGAGCCGCAATCCTCTCTTCGACATTCTTTTCTCTTACCAGAACTTTAAAGATACCGAGCTGAGCATACCAGGCGTGACCATTACGCCGCTGGCCGGCAGACAAACAACCTCCAAATTCGACCTTACCCTACTGGCTGTTGAAAAAAAAGATGCTATAGAGCTGACCTTCGAGTATGCCACCAGGCTTTTTGAAAGGGACACCGTTCAGCGGCTGGCGGATTATTTCATGCAGATCATTTTAGCTGTTACTGCCGATGCATCCATAAGGATACGTGATATTTCAATCCTTCCTGAAAAGGACAAAGACAGGATGATGAACCTGTTCAACAATACGGCGACGGATTACGACCGTAGCAAAACCATTCATGCATTATTCGAGGAGAGAGCCGCCGGGATGGGTGGAGCGATAGCCGTAACCTTCGAAGGATGCTCATTGACATATAGAGAGTTCAATGAGAAGAGCAACCGGCTGGCGGAACGGATATGGGAACATACGGAAGGGGAGGCGACGGTCATAGGGATCATGATGCAACGTTCGGTCGAAATGCTGATAAGCATTATGGGAATATTGAAGGCTGGCTGTGCCTATATACCTATCGACCCTGAATATCCGCTGGAGAGGATCAGGTACATTGCAGAAGACAGTGGCCTGTCGCTGGTATTGGCTACTCCCTTGTCGCAGATGCCGGGGGATGCGCTGCCGGAACATATCCGGGTCATCGATGCCACCGATGTGAAGCCGCCGTCCCACAGCAGCAGCAACCATCCTTCGAGCATCGGTCCGGACGGACTTGCCTATCTGATCTACACTTCCGGATCGACGGGTAATCCCAAGGGCGTGATGATAGAGCACCGGAATGTGGTAAACTTTGCGGTAGGGGTAACTAAAAAGATCCATTTTGTCGCAGGGAGCTCTGTCCTCTGTATTACCACTATTTCCTTTGATATCTTCGGTCTGGAGACGATAGTGCCATTGCTGCAGGGAATGAGAGTCGTCCTGGCAAGCTCGGAAGAGAGAAAGGATATCCATGCTTTGGCGAGACTCATCCGGGATGAAGGGGTACGTTATGTACAGATAACTCCTTCACACCTAAAGCTGCTGATATCGGACCAGGCCGGCCGGGATGCATTGCAGACCATTGAAGTGCTGATGATAGGCGGAGAGGCCCTGCCGATGGAGTTGCTAGATGAGGTCAGGCTTTATTGCAAAGCCGCCATTTATAACATGTATGGTCCTACGGAGACCACGATCTGGTCCACCATCCAGGATATCACCACGGCGTCGGTAATAGACATAGGAAAGCCCATTGCCAATACACAGGTCTTTATTCTCGATAAATACAACAACATACAACCTATAGGCATTTCCGGAGAGCTATGCATCGGAGGGGAAGGCGTTGCCAGGGGCTATTGGAGGAGAGGGGCGTTGACGGCGGAGAAATTTATTTCGCTGGCCTGCCCCGGAGGACCGCAAAGGATATATAAGACCGGCGACCGGGCCAGGTGGCAACAAAACGGTACTGTTTTCTTTTTGGGAAGAGTGGATAACCAGGTGAAGCTACGCGGATATAGGATTGAGCTTGGAGAGATAGAAAGCCAGCTTTGTACACACGATCATATCAGGCAGGCTGTGGTCGTCATCCGGGATAAGGAAGGGGACAAGCAGCTGGTGGCTTACTATGTCTCCGGGTCGGCGCTGCCCTCGGGCGAGCTTCGCTCATTTTTAGCGGGCAAGCTTCCGGGGTATATGGTGCCCGGCTTTTATATATGGCTGGAGAAGCTACCATTGACGCCGAATGGGAAGCTGGACCGGAAGGCTCTTCCCGAACCGGGAATCAATGGAGAAGGCCATTATGTTGCGCCCCGCAGCCGGGAAGAGACGCTGCTGAGAAATGTATGGTCCGACGTGCTGGGCGGGACAGCGATAGGCGTCAACGATAATTTCTTTTCAGTCGGAGGGGATTCGATCAAGTCGATCCAGATCAGCGCCCGGATACGGAGTTTGGGTTATGCGCTGGATGTCAGGGATATTTTTACGTACCAGACCATCGATGGACTAGCCGGGAGGTTGAATAAATTGTCCGGGTCATCCATCGTGAATGCGTACCAAAGGAGGTGGTATACCTTTTTGACGATGGAGCAGCTGTTGGAACTGGAGGGTCGGTATAAGGTAGTGGATGTATATCCGTTGTCGCCGATGCAAGAAGGGTTGTTGTTTCATTCGGTGCTGGATGGGTCTGGGGG
>Ga0068855_100009815_pt1 | contig 11548 bp, 12 predicted proteins | sample KBSCornC52_FD_66592 | JGI IMG/M metagenome (GOLD analysis project Ga0068855, IMG submission 66592) | Corn rhizosphere microbial communities from Kellogg Biological Station, Michigan, USA - KBS Corn C5-2 | ecosystem: Host-associated > Plants > Roots > Rhizosphere > Soil ...
GTAAACGTAATAACTGCCACTGGGCCAGAACCATTTTTAGCTTGTTGGGATGGAGTAATCGCATATGCATATGATATTCTTCCGTTTATCGTATCAATTTTATCATTAAATATCAGCGGGTTTGTAAACATTCCTCCGGAGGCTATGCTGACATTGGTTATTGCCTTAGGATCATATGATATCTCAAGCTGTACTCCGGTTATATCATTGGCTCGAGTTGTGGCCACAACAGTAACGGTTTGTGGAGCAACACTTCCTAAAGGAATATTCAGTGTTGCAGGTGAGAATTGTAAACTGGTTTGCGCATATGGAGTAGGTGTCGGTGAAATATGTGTCGAATTTTCGCCTTGTGGTTTGGCTGAGTTTGAGAGAGCAATGCCTAATAAAAGAACAGTCACAATAAAGAGAGCGATGATAAGACTGATTGTTCGTTTTGACATAATTTTTAAATTATTCCTCTCTACTTAATATAATATTGTACACTCTTTTAAATTGCAAGCACTATTCGAATTATTCCATGCTCCACCATCTAATTTCTAACGCTAATATTTCTAATACTAATCTCCAGCTTGGACTGACAGTTCACGAATAAATAGATTGAAATCATGACTATCAATAATGCCATCGTCATTCAGATCAGCGTTATTTTTAAATTGATGGCTTTGACAGGTTGGCGAGTTATATTCACTTGTTGGATCGCTTATTGGTAATGGGTTCAATGCTCCATAGCCACAATCACGTAAGATATTGTAATCCTCGACATCTAATTGGTTATCGTCGTTTATATCTCCAGCGATCATATTTTTGGTTGGGACGATATTTGTGGTGAGTGTTTGTATATGTTGAATGGCTGAAAAAAGTCGCTGTAAGTACATATCTGTTTTGGCTTTGATAATGTAATCACCCGTTGAGAGATTGCCCATGTCAATCACCCCAGTAAAGTTGCCGGCAGAACTGTTATATGTAATCGTACCAGATGGGCTACCAACCAGGGTATTATTGCTGTCAAAAACAGTAACATTGAGTGTTCGTGTTGGATGCGATGGCGATGGATTGCTAAAGGATGTATTGGTGGGATTCGCATTATCTCCATATTTTCCTATATCATCTAAGAAAATGGTGAAAGCTAATTTAGTAGTATTTGGGATTGAACACACACCACTGACGCAGCTACTACATCCGCCTCCTGCTCCATTGCAAGAGCTATCGGAAGTACAGGTTGTTCCACAAGCGGGTGGAGTTTGGCACGTATTCGTTCCTGGGTCGCAAACCGAACATCCACCTGTCGCGCCTGAACATGTGTTACTGGTACCTGTACCGCAAGTTGATCCACAAGCTGGGACTGGAGTGGTTGTTGGTGTAGAAGTGAGAGTTGGTGTGGCTGGGAAACATGACGCATCAACAGTATAAAGGGCACTTGCGTCAGGTGTTTTGGGAGTATTTCCAAATACAAATATGATGGGATATGCTCCTGGACCATTTAATAGGTTTGAATAATCAAGGTTATTTGACTGTTGTGTTGTGAGTGTCCCTCCAGAGGCGCCTCCAGAAGGTGGAGCATACTGTAGCATTTGATTTGGATAGATTGTTATTGGATTTGTTGGGAAACCAAATTCCACAAAGTACGAAGATGGCGCTGCTAGCCCTGTATTATTAAAATAACCGTCAGCTGCTACAGGAAAGGTGACTCCATGAAATGTAACTTGAATAGGCGTATCAAGACATCCATGTGATGGAGTAATAGTCAACGTATTTCCTCCAGCAGTTGTTGGAGTAGGGGTTAAGGTCGGAGTTAAGGTTGGCGTAGAAGTAGGACCAGTTGTGGGTGTAAGAGTAGGAGTTTGTGGTGCGGGGACATTACAAGTGGTAGAACTACTGTCACAACTGGTAAAGATTTGCTGCGTGAGGTTAACCCCAGGACCAGTGATAGTAAAAGGAACTGCTCCATTCGAAGATGTTGGTAACGTTACGTTTATAATGCCTTCATCTTCAGCATTACCGATAACGCCAGTTGAGCTACTCCCTCCTGACACACTTATAGTAAACGATTGTCCGACTACTGCTGTATTGTCAGTTGGAGAGTAAGCGATAAATGCGATTACTCTTTGAACACTCAAACATACTGGACCTCCAGATGGTATGGCTGAAAGCCTCCAAGCATCTCCATCAAGAGGTTCGTATGCAACTGCACTACACACAGCACCCGTTTGACCAGTTGTCGGAGTTGGAGTAAGCGTCGGTGTAACAGTAGGTGAAATTGGAGTAGCGCCTGGAACGCAACAGTATCCGTAAATTTGTCCATTATTTGCTCCACCTTCAGTTGTGCAATATGCGACAGGATGCATTGGAGTTTGCGCTTCACAATCTATAATTCCAGTTGATAACGAGTATGGACCGGATGCAGGGACGCATGTACCACCTTCTCCGACATCAGTTGGATTTGTGGGATTAACGCTGGGTAATATACAATATGACGTACCGTCAAGTGGAAGATCGGTTTGGGCTTGTGCATTCTGTATTTCCTGATTACTAAAAAAGAAAAAAGTGAAAAGAAGAAATAAAGTTGGAAGAAAGATATATTTTTTCATGAGAATATGAATATTTTACTCTATTCTTAGTCTGATATATACGTGTGCTTTTGTCAACCAGGCGGAGAGGGAAGAGATAAGTAGTCAGTAGATAGTAGTTAGGGAAGGGTCCTTCTTCGTCCTGACTACTAACTACTGTCCCCTAACTACTATCACGGTGCGATTTCAGTGTAGAGAAAATTGGTTATCTTATATGAATTAGGTGCATTAAGAATCATGTCAGGGCGTTCTTTAATAGTAAAGACAGGATTGTTTGCATTACCTGCACAGAGAGTTCTATTGTTTGTGAATGTTCCGCCACTTTTCCCATCGGCATTTACGACAATTGCTCCCTCGATACCGAGATATAAGTCTACAGTTGGGCAGCCACCCTTTGATTGGATAATGAAGCTTTTATCGGTACTGTAGAAGCCCTGGATTTCTCCTTGGGGTGCAAAACAAGTTGGTCCAGGTGTAACAGTAGGAACTGGAGTTAATGTCGGTGTATCGGTTGAACCGGGTAGAGGGGTGAGAGTAGGCGTATTGGTAGCTCCACCTGGTGTATTCGTTGGACCGGTACTACCCCCAATGCATGTCCTACCACTTCCACAAAATTGAGGAGATTGGCATGTTACCATCTGTGGACAAGTCTTTGAGCCGCCAGCAGTCTCAATACATGGTCCACCGCCTGGTGAGTAACTTGTATAGTTACAACCTACTGTATATGATGAACAATTTGTCGAACTGCATGTCTGACAATCACTAGCGTTTGAATTGCAATACTGTTCAGGAGTAGCTGTGGGTGGGGCGACCTTACAGCAGATACCAGTACCAAATAGGGGATTACTACAACTGCCGCTCCCTGGCTCATATCCATTGGGACATACAGGGCCTTGCATGCAGGAGCCTGATGAACAACTTGCTGGCGGTTGAGTCGCTGTAGGCGGGCATGGGCAATTAGCACTGCCGCAAGCCATTGATTCGCAGATACCGCTTTGACATACTAAACAATTAGCTGCAATACATACACCAGATCCATCACAGCTCCCTCCAATTTGCGCGTAAGCCGGTTGTGCGATGAGGCCTTGGGTGAAAACGCCAAGCATTGCAATACTTATAACGGATAGAAAAGCGGTGTATAATGACTGTTTCATTTTACTCATAATGCATAACTTTGTGTATAATTAGGAAGCGCGACTACTTGATTTTCTGCATTTGTATAGGAAATATCGGATAATGTAAAGGTAACTGTTTCCGGACTATGTAAGTTAAAGAAATTAACGATAACTATTCCTTGACCGAAACTTTTTGGTTGTTGTAGATTTTTATTAACTATAGCATAACGGATATGTACAATGTTGTTCGAATCAGGTTCATTAACAATATCATTTGTTACTGTTTGCGAAGAAAAGACTGGCTGCGGGAGGATGAGAAGCAAGTGTGAGTCGATTTCGTTTTTATTATATTCTAAGGTGAAACTGATTTTATTAATTGGTATGTTATTTGTATTTAGATAGATGAAAAAACGTGATAATAACATCTGTTGAGGATTTTTTTGGCTATTTTGTAAGCGTGGTGTTGAGAAGGAAATAACAGGTTGTACAGGAGTGGGTGTATTTGTTATTTGAGGAACACTTGATTGAGCAGTAACAATTGCTGATATCTTATTCGTTTGATCTTGTTTGTGCAGAAGCTGTATATTTATAAGTATTCCGGCATCAATCAGTATAAAAATAATAAAAATGATAAGTAGAGTATATTTTTTCATATATTAAGGAAGCGGATCTCCCACATTTGAACCGACTGTAATATTTCCTGAGACGCTAAATAAGACAGTTGAGGTAGTGGGAACTGTGATTTTTGTATCTATATTGAGATTCCCATTTACTAATATAATATAATTTCCTCCTCCAGGGAAGGTATACGTTGGAGCTGGGGTAGAAGTGTTTCCAAGAGTTACTGTTCCAGTCCCGCCTACAGTATTTATAATATATTCATGTTCGCCACTTGTCATTGCAGGAAGCGTCCCCCCAGCTACATCACTTGTTATGTCCTTACAATTGATTCCTGCGAGACAGTCTATGCCTGATCTTTTTAGGCGGCTGAGCATCGCGCCATATGATGTGTTCGAACTAACGCCAGTAAAGGCATTATATTGTTCTGCAAGAGCAGGATCAGATCCTCCTACGTGCCAACCGCTAGAAGATATTTTTGAAGGATCCGGATTGGATACTACGTCTTGTTGACCAGTAAAGAGTACACCGGCATCGCCTCCTAAAACAGGAGCGAGCGCGTAATCCGGGCAGACAGGGCCGGGTATAGCAGTAGGAACAGGATTATTGTACCCGGTTTCTTGCCGAACATCCAGACCAATTGCTTGCCACCAGGCAACAACAGGGACAGGTGTAGGGGTTAAAGTTGGCGTCGGAGTTGGAGTTAGTGTGGGAGTATTTGTTGGCGGGGGAGCGACACATGTAGAGGTAGCAGTAGGAGGGTTGTCGCTACACACCCTTCCCACTACCGGACATTTATCCACAGTACACTTCTGTGTTCCGGCAACCGGTGTACAGACTTTGCCGTCTGTTCTCGTGGTAAGCGTGGTACAAGATTGAGTGCCATTATCAATCTTACAGGTACCATTAGACGCATTACATGTTCCACAGCCAGTTCCTCCACTATCACAGGGCGGCGGAACATTACAACAAACAGTCGAAGCAGGACAGGTCCCAGTACCCGGCGTATTAATACCAGTACAGCTACTGCCACCAATACACGTATCGCCGGCTGTCGTTGTGCCACATGAGTAGCATGTCTTTACAGGTGTGCATGTGTCAGACCAAGTAATACTACTTGAAGGACATAGGTTGCCCGACAGCGGATGGCATGTCTTATTATATGAATCTACGGGAGTACAATTAACAGTATATTCCGGCCCAGTCCAAACATCTACATATACTGGAGGGAGAGGAGGGCATGGTTCACCGAATACTGTACATTCATCCTCTAATGTATAATTCTGACAAGTTGCGCTTCCGCTACATCCAGTTATGTAACAAAACTGCGCATAAGTGGGGATTGCTATAATGAAGAAAATGAGAAAACAAATAGAGAAAAGCAAAGATAATACTATTTTTTTCATGTTTTTAGTAAAGTGAAGCCTTCTTTCGTTTCGGTTTGTTTCATAAAAGATGCTGGAGTCTCATTTTCTGTAGTTCCTGGTTGATTTATCATTGTCTGTAGGAGTATAGCTATACGTGTCGACTGCCAGTAATCATTCGTAAGCGTATTTGCGTCAACATTCGCTATTTTTGTAGGATCATAATAGACATAAAGATCTAATGTCCCATTTCTTGGATCGTAGCTTTCTCCATATGAGGTGAGAGGATTTGTTTTCTGTGCAGCTGTTGCAGAACCACCGGCGTATGCTTTTCCATATGGTTGTAGTTGATCTGTTATATGGATGATAAGTTTGGTTACGCTCACATAGCTGGGATTCTGATTATTTGCTGCTGCTGCAATTCGACTAGGGGCAAAATATGAACGTAAATCTAACATTGTTTTCAAATTTTCTTGATTAATGGATGCTACTTTCACAGTTTTAATATCTGAGACGACGTCAACAGTAGACTTATTAGGAATGGTATTTTTAGTTGTTGCTGTATTGCTCAATGAATTTGTTGGATTATTTTGTTTCCCGGGTTGAAAGTATATGTACAGTGAAATCACCACATCAATGACCACGAAAATTATAAGGCCAATGAGGAGTTTATGATTGCGCATACTATACCTACGCATATCATATGATGATTCCTTTATAGCTGTCAATAGTACGTTACTTACTTTAAGAAGGTAGGGCTACTATTGAAAGCTATAAAAACTCTAGTATTAATTACATATATATTTTGCTAGAATTGGGACATGGTTTTATCAGATCGAGATATTAAAGAAGCTCTGAAGGCGAAAAGAATAAGTATTTCCCCAAGTCCTGATTTACAGACACAGCTAGGTAGTTGCTCTATAGACCTTCGTCTCGGGAATATCTTTAGAGTTTTCGAACATAGTAAGAAAGCATATATCGATCCTGCGAAGAAAGATTTCAGTAATGAGATTACGACTGAAATTGTGCTCAAAGACGGCGAACAATTTATCATGCAACCAGGTGATTTCGTTCTGGCGGTAACCTATGAACATGTGACGATTCCGACGGACCTCATGGGAAGACTGGAAGGACGTTCCTCGCTTGGCAGATTAGGCATCGTCGTTCATTCAACAGCATCGATTTTCGATCCTGGATGGGATGGCAAATGTGTGCTTGAATTAGGGAATTTAGGCAGAATGGCTGTTGCACTGACGGTGGGAATGCGCATTTGTGCCATGACCTTTGAAGAATTATCAAGCAAAGCAGACGTGCCATATAGTAAGAAAACCCACGCCAAATATGTGATCCAACAAGGTCCAGAAGAATCGAAGATTCATGAAGATAGACAATAATTCCCAATGCCCAATTTCCAATTTTCAATGAATGATCAATGTCGAATTTTCAAAAATTTGATAATTGTGATTTGATTGGGAATTGGTGATTGAGATTTGGAATTTTTATATGAAGTATTCTGTTCAATTTGAAATAGATTTTTTGTCCAATCCATATGGTGGCACTTTTGTGGCGCTGGAAGGGATTGATGGAAGTGGGAAAACGACTCAAGCTGAACGAGTGGTCGAGGCATTGAAGAAAAAAGGAAAGAAAGTCGTTTATACGAAAGAACCGACAGATGAACCGACAGGAAAACTTATTCGACAAATCCTGAGGGGTGAAATTAAAGTGCCTCCTGTTTCACTGCAATATCTATTTGGCGCCGATAGAGCGGTTCATTTGGAGCAGATTAAAAGTTTGTTGGAAGACAATTATATTGTGGTTACTGATCGTTATTTCTGGTCGTCAGTTGCCTATGGCGTAGCTGATATGAAAGAGATAACGGATTTCTATCTTACGGCATTTTCTCTTTTATCTTTTTATCATCGCTTTATGGTTCCTGATGTATCGATTTATTTAGAAGTCAGTCCAGAAGCGGCGATAAAACGAATCAAACATAGTGCAAAGCATCGAGATATTTATGACAAACCAGATAAGTTACCAACCATTGCCAAAGCATACAAATCATTGTTGGCTAAGTTCCCTGATAGATTTACAATCGTGGATGGGAATCAAGAAATTGAAAAAGTGACAGAGCAGATTCTTGCGAAAATAGAAGACAGTAGTAAGTAGATAGGGAAAGAGAATTTTTTTCATCCTAACTACCAACTACTAATCCCTGACTACTAATTTATTATGATTTTAGGACCGAAAGCTTTATTGGAATTAGTTAAAAAAGAAAAACTTGTTGAAGGGTTGAGTGAGCGGGAGTTGACCAATCCTGAAGGAGCAGGGTTTGATTTGCGATTAGGTGAAGTCTTTACGATCTCTGGTGATGCATTTTTAGGTGTTACAGAACGTCATACACCTGAAAATAAACTCGTTAAGAAATATGAAGAAGGAAAGACAGATTCTATTACCTTAGAATCTGGAGATTTTTTTCTTTTCAAAACGATTGAGACAGTCAACCTTCCCCAAGATCTGACGGCAAATATGAAACCTCGATCGACCACGTTTCGCAGTGGATTAATGATTCGTACTGGCAATATAGCACCTGGATATAGTGGAGGTCTTACATTTGCTGCCAAAAATGATGGTCCAGTGCCTGTCACGATTGAAATGGGTGCTAGAATTATTCATATTCAATTTGAAGAAGTGATGGGTGGAGGGAATATGTATCGTGGACAATGGCAAGGTGGGCGAGTGACTGCGACGAAAAAAGAGACACAGGTGTAATGTTTTACTTGATATAGTTTGACCTCTTGAAAATAGCTGCCTAAGCGATTAATGTAGCAATACCATATGTTGACCACAAGTGATTTACAAGCAATTAAAAAATTGATTCAGGATGAAGGACAAGTTATTCGAAAGGATATCAATGGTACTCTAGATAAGGAATTAGGTTCTGTTCGAAGCGAATTGGAAGAAGGATTAACTTCTGTTCGAAGTGATTTGGAAAAAGGATTAACTTCTGCTAGAAGTGATTTGCAAGAAGGATTAACTTCTGTCAGAACGGAATTGGAAGAAGGATTACACTTTGTTCGAAGTGATTTAGATAAGGAACTGGTTAACATGAGAAAATTCATTCAGGATGAAGGGCAAGTCATTCGAAGAGACGTGAGTGAAGATACAGATAAGAAGCTAAAGCCAATGAAAAAAGATATTCAAAAAATCAAGAAAGATATTGATGTGATTGTCAGACACTTTGATAGAGAGGATACTGGTCTTCGGAGAAGAATGACGAGAGTTGAAAAGCATCTCAGTCTGCCTCCAATGGGATAAAATTATTTATGAAAAAACCCCAAAACCATCCAGAATATGCCTATCTTAATCTTGTTCAAGACGTATTGGATAATGGCATCCGCAAAGTGGATCGTGGAACAGATATGGGTTTGTACAGTTTATTTGGTAAACAAACTCGCTACGATCTTTCGAAAGGCTTTCCTCTTTTAACCACAAAAAAAACGTACTGGAAAGGTGTTTTGCATGAATTATATTGGTTCATGTCAGGAAATTCGAATATTAAATATCTGGTAGATAATAATGTGCATATTTGGGATGATTATCCACTGAAAATATATAATTGGAAAAGAGAAAAAGATACCACATTGCCTGAATTAACTAAAGAGGAGTTTATCGAAAAAATTCATACGGATGGAGCATTTGCTGAAAAATGGGGGAATTTGCCACGAATTTATGGTGAAATGTGGCGTCGCTGGCCGACCAAAATTCCGGGAAGAACAGTCGATCAATTGCAATGGATTGTGAATGAACTGAAAGATGATCCTGACGCGAAGAATCTCATCGTCAATTCTTGGAATCCTGAATATCTATATACCATGGCGACGAATGAAGATGCGTCGCGCTTCCCGATTTGTCACAATATGTTCCAAATAAGTCAACGCGACGGTAAATTGTCTCTTCAATTGTACCAACGTAGTGCAGATTTATTTCTTGGTGTGCCATTTAATATTGCTAGTTATGCATTATTAACGATTATCTTGGCGCAAATCACTGGATATGAACCTGGCGAATTTATTCATACATTTGGCGATGTACATATTTATGAAAATCATATCGAGCAAATGAAAGAACAGTTAAAACGAGAACCTACAACACTACCGACCATAAAACTTGATCCGAGTGTTAAAACGATTGATGATTTTCGGCCTGAACATGTGACACTTGAAAATTATGACCCACATCCAGCGTTGAAAGGCGAGCTCACTGTCGCTGGCGGTTTATACGAAGGAAAGAAAAAGAAAAAATAACTATGTTGCACATAAATGAGGTTGAATCGGTTGGCATTGTTATTTTACAAAATGATAAAGTACTACTAATAAAACATAGCGAGAATGCAGCACATGTGACTGGGGTATATGGGACACCTGCAGGAAGAGTGGATGAAGGTGAATCATTAATGCAAGCAGCAATTCGTGAGCTAGCAGAAGAAACAGGATTACAAACAACTGAAAAAGATCTGTTAGAGCTCCCTAAAAAATATACAGCCGACATTCCGCGTAAAAATGGAGAAATAATACGCTTTCGTCACACGGTTTTTCTGTGTAGAAAATATGAAGGAAAAATAAAAGCATCTGATGAGGGAACACCAGAATGGGTTACATTAGATCAAGTTGTTACATTAAAATTATTACCAAATATAGAAGATATTATTAAGCAAGCACAAAAATATGAGAATTAGCATGATTGCAGCGATTGGTGAAGGCAATCGCGTTCTGGGAAAAGATAATAAGCTTATTTGGCATATTCCTGAAGACACGAAGTTTTTTCGTGATACAACGCGCGGACATGTCGTCATCATGGGAAGAAAAACCTATGCATCTATGGGTAAACCTTTGCCGCAACGAGTAAATATTGTTATTACTCGTGATGAGAATTGGCAAGCAGAAGGTATAATTATTTGTCACAATTTGAAAGATGCTCTCGTCATTGCGAGAAGCGAAGCGACGAAGCGCCGCTTCGGAGAAGCTAGTACCCTTGGGGTGCAATCTACTTCAGAACAGAAGATTGCCGCGGACTCTGCAAGTCCTCGCAATGACAGAGATGACGAAATATTTATTATTGGTGGTGGTCAAATCTATACTGAAGGATTACCATTCGCAGACCGGCTGTATTTGACTATCGTCCATGGAAATTTTGATGGTGATGCATTTTTTCCAGAGTATTCTGAATTCAGGAAAGTTATTGAGAAAAGAGAAAGTGAAGGTAACGGATATAAATATACATTTTTAACTTTAGAACGTTAAAAAATTTCAAATCTCAATTTCCAATTTTTAATGAAGGTTCAATGATTTAATTTTCAAAATTTTATTATTTAAGTATTGATTGCACATTGAGACTTGAAAATTAATTGCGAAGTGGTATATACTACTTTTTGGTTGCGAGATATGCCTAAATCTTCCATAGACCAATACGGTCTCATTCAAGGAAAAGATTTATATAAACTGACGCCTAAAGTTACTTTTACTGATGTATTGCTGACTCCTCGAATCTCCGCTATCTCTTCTCGTTCAGCCACTGATATCGCTGTTCAATTCGGTCCATTTGATTTAAAAATTCCGCTTATCTCAGCACCTATGGATACGATTACTGGTGAAACGATGATTAGAAAACTCGCAGAATTAGGCGCGATCGGCACATTGCCACGCGGCGATTTGCAAGAACGTTATAAAATTTGTGAGAAACTGTCGAAAGACAATGTTCCGTGTGTCTATGCAGTCGGCGTGAAAGAACGCGATACAGATGCAGTCACAGTTGCCAAGGAATTGAAGAAACGTGGAGCGCAGGCAGTTTTATTAGATATTGCCCATGGTGGTATGTTATCAGTTCT
>Ga0068855_100009816_pt1 | contig 11548 bp, 5 predicted proteins | sample KBSCornC52_FD_66592 | JGI IMG/M metagenome (GOLD analysis project Ga0068855, IMG submission 66592) | Corn rhizosphere microbial communities from Kellogg Biological Station, Michigan, USA - KBS Corn C5-2 | ecosystem: Host-associated > Plants > Roots > Rhizosphere > Soil ...
CGTCGTGACACAGATCAACTGACCGCATTCTTCGCCTGGACGGCCTGGGTTGCTTCTGCACTCCGGCCGGGAGTGGATTACTCCTATACGAACAACTGGCCACCCGAGCCTTTGGTCGGAAACCGAGTGACTGCGAATGCAGTGATGTGGAGCGTATTGTCTTTGATCGCCCTACTGGGCGGCATCGGACTTCTGTTCGCGGCATTTGGAAGATGGAACTTCCTGGGCTGGCATGGGAGGGAGCGCAAGACCCTGACGTTTCGGCCGCCTGGCATGGTAGCGCTGACTCCGGCGCAGCGCGTGTGCGGCTGGTTTTTCTTGGTGATGGCACTGCTGTTCCTGCTCCAGACGCTGGTCGGCGCCGCGTCGCAACACTACCGCGCGGATCTGTCGAGCTTTTTTGGGCTGGATCTGGCCCGGATTCTTCCCTTCAACCTCGCGCGTACCTGGCATTTGCAGCTGGCCATCTTCTGGGTAGCCACGTCGTTTCTTGCCGCCGGAATCTTCCTTGCACCGATGATCGGCGGCCGGGAGCCGAAAAGTCAGAAGTGGCTGGCGGTCGGTCTGCTATCGGCGCTGGCCGTGGTTGTCTTTGGCAGCATGGCAGGCGAGTTCGCGGGCATTCACGGATGGATTCAGTTCGGCTGGAGCTGGTTTGGCGACCAAGGATTCGAGTATCTGGACCTGGGACGTTTCTGGCAGATCCTGCTCACGCTCGGCCTCAGCTTCTGGGTCCTGATGCTGTATTTGGCACTACGAAACCGCTTGCGTGTGGAGCACAAGGGCAACATGCCTTGGCTGTTTTTGTTTGCCGCCCTGGCGATACCTGCGTTTTACGCGGTAGGTCTGCTGGCCCAACCGGAGGGTCACTTCACGACTACCGATTTTTGGCGTTTTTGGGTGGTGCATCTGTGGGTGGAGGATTTCCTGGAACTGTTCACCACCATCATGGTGGCCTGTATTTTCGTCCTGCTGGGAGTGGTGGCGGAACGAGTGGCACTGACGGTAATTTATCTCGACATTCTGCTGTATTCCGCGGGCGGAGTTATCGGCACCATGCACCACCTCTATTTTTCCGGGACCCCGGCAGAACACCTGGCATTGGGTGCATTCTTTTCAGCGGCGGAGGTAATCCCACTGACCTTCCTGACGGTAGAAGCATGGAGCTTCCTACAGCTTGGAGCACAACAGCAAGCCAAGTCTTCTGTGCCGTTCCCGCATTATTGGGCGGTACTGTTTCTGGTGTCGGTTGGTTTTTGGAACTTTTTGGGGGCCGGTGTTTTTGGATTCCTGATCAATCTGCCAGTGGTATCGTATTACGAAATCGGAACAGCCCTGACCTCCAACCACGGACATGCGGCCATGATGGGCGTCTACGGGATGCTGGCTGTCGGGCTGGCCTTGTTCTGCATTCGGTACTTGATCCCGGAAGAACGCTGGCCGGACCGCGCCGCAAAGATCAGCTTCTGGTCTCTCAATGTGGGCCTGGCGTGGATGGTATTCGCCACACTGTTCCCTCTGGGGTTGTTACAGCTCTACGAATCCGTGAACCACGGCTACTTCGAGGCACGCTCGCTGAAATACTTAACCGGCGACGCGAACGCATTCCTCGAGTGGCTGCGCCTGCCGGGCGATGTGGTGTTCATTGCAGGAGGAGTACTACCGCTTCTGTACATCTGCTGGCTGGGGGTTCGCCACGCCGCAGCGCGCACCACCGTGGCAGAGCCGGCCGAGACCGTGCTTTTTGCCGAAGTGCATGAACCCTGAAGCATGTTTGCCGCAATCCATATCGAGCCCTTGTTGGCAACCGGCTACGCGCTGCTGCTCGTCCTCATCGCGGCCGGTATGGAGTGGATGGGACGGCATTCTCTTCGCCGCGCGGATCAATACCACACCGGCGGCTTCCGATTTTTTCGTCACGCGGATCATTGGGAGTGTCCGAACGGCGCCCGGCTCGAACGAGCTGAGATCGACAATGAACTGCGCGTGGTTCGCTATCGCGCGCCGGCCCACACCTGCAACGGCTGTCCCATCAAATCCCACTGCACCGACTCCGACACGGGGCGCGAGATCTCGGTTTCTCTGGACCCATGGTTAAGCTCCGCCATTGGACGTTTCCATCGTGGAATATCGCTAGCGCTCCTGATCCTGGCGGTTTTGATCATGACGATCGAGTTGTTGCGCCATGGCCACGGCAAGGAGGGATGGATGCTGTCGACAGGATTGACCATCGTGAGTCTGCTCGCTCTCAACTTGGGGCGGACTTTACGGAGCGCCTCAGCGCCTAAAAGGATCACACGTGAGTCCGTCAACCCTTAGCGTCGAGGAAAGGGATTGGGAGGGCAAACTCCCTTAACTTCCCATCGATTTCCTGGGTAAGGTCGGGAGGACCCTGGGCGGCCAAGTCGGCTAAGGCTTTGCGATATCCAGCGGGGGAATCCACTAGCGCGTTGAGCTGGCGACCGGACAACTCACGGTACAGCTCGAAGGCTTTTCTCAGTTTGACGCCTGCAGCCTCGTTTTCGCCGTTGTACTCCAGGACGGAGCCGACGTAGTAGTTGGCGGACGCCAGATCCCGCCGGGTAGTCGTCGAAGGAGACTTGGCGTATTGGGCGTCAGCCACCTGGAGGGCCCGGCTGAAGGTCGCCAGAGCCCCCAAGGGGTTTCTGGTCAGAAACTGCGCCCGGCCAAGTCCCTGCAGCGACGCAAAGTATTCCGCCGGGAACGCATCCGCGAAGGGTTCCAGCCGTGTCTGAGCCTCGGCGAAGCGCGCCAATGCCTGGTTCGGATCCGCGTCTCCTACCTTGATTGCCGCGCGGGCCACGAACTCGGCGGCATCCGCCAGGCCAGGATGGGTGCGTTCAAACGCTTGCGCCGACGCCAGCGCCGTTCGATACGTTTCAAGCGCTGCGGAAGGGGTTTGCGATTCGGACAGATGGAAAAAAGCGGCCATCAATTCGCGCTGCTGGCGAATCGATTCGGTTTCAATGACCTTGAGGCGGTCTGTCATAACGGACATTTCCTGCGCCGATCGCGAGGCGGACCGCTGTTCGAAGATTGCCGCGCCAAAGAGAATGACGCCCACGATGGCGGCCGCTGCGACTGCCACCACATTGCGGCGGACGAATTTCGCGGAGCGATAACCGAAGGTATCGCTGCGGGCGATTACCGGGCGGCCTTCCAGGTAACGCCGGATGTCGCCGGAAAACTGCTCCACCGATGCGTAGCGCCGCTGGGGCTCCTTGCGCAGCGCCATCAAAACGATCATGTCGAGATCGCCGGCGAGTTTCTTTTTGAGCCTGCGACGGGCTTTCTCACGAGTCTCCTCCTCGGCGAGATCGACCTTCATGGTCGCCGACGGGATCACCGCTTTCTCATCGGTCAACACCACGGCGCTGGGCTTCAGCGGCTCCTTCTCGCAGATCGCTTTGCGGAGCTCGCTATCCGAGCGGGCATCCGGACCATAGGGCGACTTACCCGTCAGCACCTTATAGAGGAGCACTCCCAGCGAATACACGTCCGTGGCGGTAGTGATGGCTTCGCCGCGGACCTGCTCGGGACTGGCGTAATCCAGCGTCATGGGACGAAGTTCAGGCCGGGTCTCGGCCGCCGCCAACGTGGAATGCTCGGTTCGAATGAGTTTGGCGATGCCGAAATCCAGCAGCTTGGGAGTACCGTCGGCCGTAACCAGAATATTGCCGGCCTTCAGATCGCGATGGACCACCAGGTTTCCATGAGCGTACTGCACTGCCGAGCAGACGTCTCGGAATAGCTGAAGACGCTCGGTGATGGTGCTTTTGTGCGCTTCGCAGTAGCGATCGATGCGAACTCCCTCGACGTATTCCATCACCAGGTAAGGAAGTCCGTCGGGCGTAGATCCGCCGTCGATCAAAGCCGCGATGTTGGAATGGTTGAGGCCAGCAAGTACCTGGCGCTCCAGGCGGAAGCGGCGGAGGATTTCCTGCGTGTCCATTCCGCGCTTCACCAGCTTGATGGCGACGCGCTTCTTGAACTCGTTGTCGAAACGCGTGGCCAGCCATACGGATCCCATGCCTCCACGGCCGATGCACTTTTGCAGCTCGTAGGGTCCCACCCGGTAGCCGGGAGGGTATTCCGGCAGTTCGACTCCGGAGCTGATCAGTGTGTGGGTGATGCCGGACATATTCGCAGCCGGCTTGTCGAGGAAATCGCCGGCGGAATCATGGCTCTCCAGCAGGCTTTCTACTTCGCGGCGCAGTTCGTCATCGCGGGCGCACACCACCCGCAGGTACGCCGAGCGGTCTACGTCCGGCCGCTCGAGCGCGCCCTCAAATATCTGACGAATCTGCGCCCAGCGCTCGGGCGTCAAGGGAGCCTCCCGTGATTTCGCGATGCAGGAATGCGCGGGCCGAGCTCCAGCTGCGCTTGACCGTGGCCGGAGATACACCCATGGCTTCCGCGGTTTCCTCCACCGACAATCCTCCGAAGAATCGCAATTCCACGACGCGCGACTGGTCTGCATCCAGCGCGTTGAGTTTGTCGAGCGCCGCATCCAGAGCCAGCACATCCACGGGCTTCTGGTGCGAGATCGCCATGGTGTCTTCCAGCAGCACTTTCTGCCCCCCGGCGCCGCGTCGCGCAGCTTGATGCTTGCGTGCATAATCGAGCAGAATGCGGCGCATCTGGGTGGCCGCCAAGGCCATGAAGTGTCCGCGGCTTTCAAGGGGCGCGCGCTGGTCTACCAAACGGATGTAGGCTTCGTGGACCAACGCTGTCGGCTGCAGCGTGTGCTCGCCACGCTCGCGCCGGAAGTAGGAGCGCGCCAGGCGGTGCAGTTCGTCGTACACCAACGGAAGGATGTGGTTGGCGGCATCTTTGTCGCCACGGTCTAATTCGCCCAACAGGCGGGTGACTTCCCCCTGGTCACCGGTATGCCCAGCCATATAGGAAACTGTAGCATCCGATATACTGGCACGGTGATAAGCGGCCTTCGAATCGCGTTCGCAGCTCTGTTGGCGCTGGGTACGGCTGGGTTTGCGGCTGACCTGCGCTCCTTCAATACGTGGAATCAGTATCTGGGCGGAGCGGATTCCTCACAGTATTCGTCGCTCAGCCAGATCAATAAGTCCAACGTGAAGCAGCTCACGGTCGCCTGGTCTTATCCTACCGGCGACAACGTCCAATACCTGTTCAATCCTCTAGTGGTGGATGGCGTTATGTATGTGGAGGCGAAGAACAATTCACTGGTCGCGCTTGACGCGGTCACCGGCCGCGAGCTGTGGGCGCACGCGTTTCAGGGTCCGGTCACCAGCCGCGGGATGAACTATTGGGAAAGCAAAGACCGGGCTGACCGGCGCATCTTTACGACCAACGCTGGATTCCTAACCGCCATCGACGCCCGCACGGGGCAGACTGTTTTGTCGTTCGGCGATAACGGCCGTACCGACTTGCGCACCGGGCTGGATCGCGATCTGACCGACGTTCCTCCTATCCAGACCAATAATCCGGGCCGGATTTTCGAAGATATCCTGATCATGCCGCTGATGCGGTCGGGTGCGGATTATTCATACGTTCCAGGCGATATACACGCCTACAGCGTACGCACCGGCAAGCTTCTGTGGCAGTTCCATACCGTGCCTCGTCCGGGCGAGTTCGGCTATGACACCTGGCCCAAGGATTTCTGGACGCGCTCCGGCGGCGGTATCAATTGGAATGAGCTGACTATCGATGAGAAGCGCGGCATCGCCTATATTCCTACTGGCACGGGCAAGTGGGATCACTATGGAGCGGATCGCATCGGCCAGAATCTGTTCTCGAATTCGATCATCGCCATGGACGCGCGCAACGGAAAGAGACTGTGGCATTTTCAGACGGTCCATCATGATCTGTGGGATTACGATCTGCCGGCCGGGCCGAAACTGCTCACGGTGAAGCATGACGGCAAGAATGTGGATGTGGTGATCCAGCCAACCAAGCACGGTTTCCTGTTCGTGCTGGATCGCGTAACGGGGCAGCCGCTGTGGCCGATCGAAGAGCGTGCGGTTCCGAAATCGGATGTTCCCGGAGAGCAAGCTTGGCCGACCCAGCCATTTCCTACGAAGCCTCCGCCGTTTGCGCGACAGACTTTGACCGAGAAAGATGTCAGCCCGTTCATGCCGGAGGCGGAACAGGCCACATGGCGCGAGAAAATCCGCAATGCTCGCAATGAGGGATTGTTCACGCCGCCCAGTATGCGCGGAACTGTGACCATCCCGGGCGTCGGCGGCGGCGCAAGTTGGGGAACCGCGGCTGTGGATCCGACCAAGGGTTACCTATATATCGTGTCGAAAGACGCTCCGACGATCGTCACGATTACGCTCCCCGGAAACTCCGCGGCCGACCAAAAAGGGAAAGCCGTGCCGCACGCCCCGCCGAAGACTCCTGTGGATGGAGAATTCACGCACTACACGGCTCCCTACACGCAGTTCGTGTCGCAAAGCTCGCGGCTGCCGTCGCTGTCGCCGCCGTGGTTCCAGCTCACAGCGTACGATCTGAATGCGGGCACTATCCGCTGGCAGATTCCGTATGGGACCGTTCCCTCTCTCGCGGCGGAGGGTCATGCGGATACCGGCGTTGCGCAGCAACAGCGCGGAGGACCGGTGGTTACTGCGAGCGGGCTGATTATCGCTGCTACCAATGACAAGAAGCTTCGCGTGTACGATACCGACAACGGCAAGGTGATCTGGGAAACCGATCTGCCTGCGTCGGCCGAGGGGGTTCCAGCAGTGTACGAGGCCGGCGGGCGTGAGTACATCGCGCTATGCGTCGCCGCGGGAAATGGTCCGGGGGCCTATATGGTGTTCGCTTTGCCTAGCCGCAAATGAACGCGAATGAACGCAAATACTGACCAAGCCAAGACAACCAGCACGCCGTAAACGACATAGAAGCACCAATCCGATGGGCCGGAGTGTCCGATGGATTCGATCCCATAGGTCTTCTCAATCCACGACCATAGCGGCGAAAGCAGAAAGGTGCCAATGAACGCGATCGGCATGCAGATGAATAGTACGGCGAGTCCTCCAAGAAAGTAGCGAAGGTACCTAGGCATTCGTAGCCAGGTACGCATGCGCGGCTTCGGCGGCCTTGCGGCCCTCGGCGATCGCCCACACGACCAGCGACTGTCCTCGCCGAACATCGCCCGCGGCGAACACGCCGGGAATCGAAGCCTGGTAGTTCTCGGTCGCGACATTGCCGCGTTGGTCGAGCGCCAAGCCTGCTTGTTCGATCAAGCCGGGCTTAACGGGGCCGGTGAAGCCCATGGCCAGGAGCACCAGGTCGGCATCCATCGTGAAATCGGAGCCTTTGACCGGAGTGAATTTGGGACCCAGACCCACGCGCACGCCATGGAGCTTTTTCACGTTCCCCTGGGCGTCGCCTTCGAACTTGGTGGTGGCCATCGCCCATTCGCGAACGCCTCCCTCTTCGTGCGAGCTTTCGACGCGCAACTGCAGCGGCCACATCGGCCAGGGAGTAGTCGGCGCGCGATCCTCGGGCGGCTTGGGAAGAATCTCGAACTGATGCACGCTGGCGGCCTTCTGCCGGTGGGATGTGCCAAGACAGTCGGCGCCCGTATCGCCGCCGCCGATGATGATCACGTGTTTACCGGTCGCCAGGATGGCTTTCGATGTGTCCTCGGCATCGCCATAGAACCGCTTGTTCTGCTGCGTCAGGAAATCCATAGCGTAGTGGACGCCCTTCAGCTCGCGGCCGGGAATCGGAAGATCGCGAGGCTGCTCAGCGCCCATCGCCAGTACGACAGCTTGGAAATCGCGGCGCAAATCTTCCAGCGAAGTGACGTGGGAGTTGGTGATGAACTCGACGCCCTCGGCGGACATCTGCTCGATGCGGCGGTCGATCCCCTCTTTCTCCATTTTGAAGTTGGGAATGCCGTAGCGCAGCAGGCCGCCGATGCGGTCGCTTTTCTCGAAGACAGTAACCCAATGGCCCGCGCGAGCCAGTTGTTGCGCTGCGGCCAGACCGGCCGGGCCGGATCCCACGACAGCAACACGTTTGCCGCTGCGGACCGCTGGAGGTTCGGGGACAATCCAGCCTTCCGCGAACGCGTGATCGATGATAGTGCGCTCGATCACTTTGATCGTCACCGGCGGCTCGTTGATGCCGAGCACACACGCTGCTTCGCACGGAGCGGGGCAGATGCGGCCGGTGAATTCCGGAAAATTATTGGTGGAATGCAGCACGCGCACGGCCGCACGCCAGCGGTCGCGATACACCAGATCATTCCAGTCCGGAATAATGTTGTTCAGCGGACAGCCGGTGTGGCAGAAGGGCACGCCGCAATCCATGCAGCGGGCGCCCTGCGTACGCACTTTGTCGAGCGGAAACTCCTTGTAGATCTCGAACCAGTCTTGGACGCGCTCCTCTACCGGTCTGCGCTCAGGCAGCTCGCGCGCGTACTCCATGAATCCCGTGTTTTTACCCATTGTTCTTATCCATGAGTGGCGGCCTTCTGGCGCTCGACGCCCAGCACTCGTTTATATTCGTGCGGGAAGATTTTTACGAACTTGGACCGAAGCTCTTCGAAGTTATCCAGAATCCAGTTGGCGCGCGGGCTGCCGGTTTCTTCAGCGTGGCGCGCGATCCAATAGCGCAGGGCTTCGACGTCCTCGGGGATATCGACTTTTTCCAGATCCACGCTGGCGCGATTGCAGCGTGTCTTGGCGAACTCGCCGGTTTCGTCCAGCACGTAGGCGATGCCGCCCGACATGCCGGCCGCGAAGTTCTTACCTGTATCGGCCAGGCAGATCACCAGGCCTCGGGTCATGTATTCGCAGCCGTGATCGCCGAGCCCTTCGACCACCGCGGTTGCGCCGGAGTTGCGCACTGCGAAGCGCTCCCCAGCGCGCCCGTTGAAGAACGCCTCGCCCGATGTCGCGCCGTACAGGACCACATTGCCGACCAGGATGTTGTGCTCAGGCTTGAAGGTCGAGCCGCGCGGAGGATAAACGATCACCTTGCCGCCCGACAGTCCCTTGCCAACGTAGTCGTTGGCATCGCCCTCCAGTTCGAGTGTGACGCCTCGAGCCAGGAACGCCCCAAAGCTTTGACCGGCCGAGCCGGAGAACTTGCAGTGAATAGTGCCGGGTTCCAGGCCCGCCGAACCATACTTGCGGGCGATTTCGCCTGAGAGCATCGCGCCCACGGTGCGGTGGACGTTGCGAATCGGCAGCGTGATTTCTACCGGAGTGCCATTGTCGATGGCCGGACGCGCGTGATCGATCAGCTTCGCGTCCAGCGCCTGGTCCAGACCGTGGTCCTGCGCGATCAGGCATCGGCGGCCCACCCGCGAAGGAGCCTCGGGATGGTACAGGAGCTGCGAATAATCCAGTCCCTTGGCTTTCCAGTGATCGATGCCCGGACGCATTTCGAGCATGTCCGAGCGGCCGATCATTTCTTCGATACGCCGGAAGCCCAGCTTGGCCATCAGCTCGCGCAACTGTTCGGCCACGAAGAAGAAGTAGTTGATCACGTGCTCAGGTTTGCCTTGGAATTTCTTCCGCAGCTCCGGATCCTGCGTCGCGATGCCAACCGGACAAGTGTTCAGATGGCATTTGCGCATCATGATGCAGCCCAGAGCCACCAGAGGAGCGGTGGAGAATCCGAATTCCTCCGCGCCCAGTAGCGCAGCGATCGCTACGTCGCGCCCGGTCTTCAGTTTTCCGTCAGTCTGCACGGTGATGCGGCTGCGCAGATCGTTGAGCACCAGAACCTGCTGCGTCTCTGCCAGCCCGAGTTCCCAAGGTGTGCCCGCGTGCTTGATGGAAGTGAGCGGCGACGCGCCCGTGCCTCCGTCGTGTCCGGCGATCAGAACCACGTCGGCATGCGCTTTCGCCACGCCTGCGGCCACCGTGCCAACACCTACTTCGGAAACCAGCTTGACCGAAATCCGCGCCTTAGGATTCACGTTCTTCAAGTCGTAAATCAACTGCGCCAGATCTTCGATCGAGTAGATATCGTGGTGCGGCGGCGGTGAGATGAGTCCCACGCCCGGAACCGAATAGCGCACGCGAGCGATAATATCGTCGACTTTGTGGCCGGGAAGCTGGCCGCCCTCGCCGGGCTTGGCTCCCTGCGAGATCTTAATCTGCAGGTCGTCGGCGTTGACCAGATAGTTGGCGGTAACACCGAAGCGGCCTGAGGCCACTTGCTTGATCGAGCTGCGACGCCAGTCCCCGTTGGCATCGGGCTTGAAGCGTTCCTCGTCCTCGCCGCCTTCGCCGGTGTTCGAGCGCCCGCCGATGCGGTTCATGGCGATCGCCAGCGTCTCGTGCGCTTCCTTGCTGATCGAGCCGAACGACATTGCGCCGGTAGCGAAGCGCTTGACGATTTCACTGGCGGGCTGGACCTCTTCCAGCTTTACGCCGCGCTCGGGCTCACGAAACGCCATAAGGCCGCGCAACGTGCACAGGTCCCTATTCTGCTGATCGATCAACGCCGAGTATTCCTGGAAGGTCGAATACCCTTCGTCGCGGCCTTGATGCACGGCGTGCTGCATCTTCGACACAGTCAGCGGATTCAGCAGGTGATACTCGCCGTTGACGCGGAACTGATATGTCCCGCCCACTTCCAGTTCAGTCTCCGATTCGGTGGTAGGGCGGAACGCATGCTCATGTTTCATCTGCGCTTCGCGCGCCAGCACTTCCAGGCCGACGCCTTCGATCCGTGAGGCGGTTCCGGTGAAGTAGCGATCGATCAGTTCCTGATTCAGGCCGATCGCCTCAAAGATCTGCGCGCCGCGATAGCTTTGCAGCGTGGAGATACCCATCTTCGAGAAAACTTTGAGCAGTCCCTTGTTGATGGACTTCTTGTAATTCTTGAGCGCGGTGGGGAAATCGACTGTCAGCAGACCCTTCTGGGCCATGTCTTCCAGCGTTTCAATCGCCAGGTAGGGATTGATGGCGCTCGCGCCATAGCCTGTGAGCAGAGCGAAATGCATCACTTCGCGGGGTTCGCCCGATTCGATGATGAGCGCAACCTGCGTGCGTTTCCTTTCCCGCACCAGGTGATTGTGGACCGCCGTCAAAGCCAGCAAGCTCGGAATAGGGGCCTTATCTTTGTCGATGCCGCGGTCGGATAGAATCAGCAGCCGCTGGCCGTTGCGGATCGAAAGACTCGCCTGCATACAAAGCTCATCCAGAGCGTCTTCGAGCGCCTGCGCTCCACCGGTGGGATCGTACAGAGTGCGCAGAGTCGTGGCCAGGAAATCGCCCCAATTCACGCGGCGCAGCCGTTCCAGGTCGAAGTTGGTGAGGATGGGATGCTCCAGCTTCAGGGTGTGGCAGTGCAGAGCAGTCTCTTCCAGGATGTTGCGTTCCGTGCCGATGTAGCTGGTAAGCGACATCACCAGTTCTTCGCGGATAGGATCGATGGCAGGATTAGTCACCTGCGCGAACATCTGCTTGAAGTAGTTGAACAGCGGCTGGGGCTGGTTGGACAGGCATGCCAGCGGCGTGTCGGTTCCCATGGAGCCGACCGGTTCCTCGCCCTTTTCGGCCATGGGAGTGATCAGAAT
>Ga0068855_100009818_pt1 | contig 11547 bp, 9 predicted proteins | sample KBSCornC52_FD_66592 | JGI IMG/M metagenome (GOLD analysis project Ga0068855, IMG submission 66592) | Corn rhizosphere microbial communities from Kellogg Biological Station, Michigan, USA - KBS Corn C5-2 | ecosystem: Host-associated > Plants > Roots > Rhizosphere > Soil ...
ACGCCGATGCCATGCTCGGCCGAGATCGAGCCGCCGTAGCTCGCGACCACATGGTGCACCACGTCGTTCATCGCGCGCCACTGGTCGAGGAACGCCTGCTTGTCGGCGCCGACCGGCTGAGAGACGTTGAAGTGGATGTTGCCGTCGCCGAGATGGCCGAACGCCACCACCCGCACGCCGGGAAAGCGCGCTTCCACTTGCGGCGCAGTGTCCTCGATGAACGCCGCCATCCGCGCGACCGGGACCGAGATGTCGTGCTGCATTGCGGGGCCCAGCGCTCGCTCGGCCGGGGCGATCTCGTCGCGCAGCAGCCAGAACGCCTCGGCCTGTGCCTCGTTGGCGGCGATCGTGGCGTCCTCAACCAGCCCGGCCTCGAAAGCGCTTTCGAGCAGGGTTTGCGCCAGCGCCGGCAGCGCCGCGGCATGCGCCGCGTCGGCGACCAGCTCGATCAGAACGTGCCAGGCGTGCTCTCCCTGCAGCGGATTGCGTGAGCCCTTCACATGCGCCAGCACCGCCTGCAAGCTGTGTTGCGGCATCAACTCGAAACCTTCGAGCGCGTCGCCGGCAACGCGCTCGGCGTGCGCGAGCAGCTTCGGCGCGTCGCCCACGGCGCCGAGCCCGGCCCACAGCACTGCCCGGTCGGCCAGCGCCGGCAGCAGCCGCAGCGTCGCCGCGGTGATGATCCCCAACGTGCCTTCCGAACCGATCAGCAACTGCTTGAGATCGAACCCGCGGTTGTCCTTCTTCAGCGGGGTCAGCGCATCGAACAGACTGCCGTCGGCCAGCACCGCCTCGATTCCCAGCACCTGCGCGCGCATCGAGCCGTGGCGCAACACCTGCGTGCCGCCGGCGTTGGTCGAGATCAGCCCGCCGATCGTTGCCGTGCCCTTGCCGCCGAGCGTCAACGGAAAGCGCAGGCCCTCGGCGGCTGCCCCTTCGTGAAGCGCCTGCAGAATCACGCCCGCTTCGCACACCGCCTCGCGGGCGGTCGCGTCCAGCCGGCGGATCGCATTCATTCGCCGCAGCGACAGGAGGATCGCTGCGCCGCTTTCGTCGGGCGTCGCCCCGCCGCACATCCCGCTGTTGCCGCCCTGAGGCACGATTGGGACGCCGTGCGCGGCGCACAGGCGGACAAGCGCGGCCACTTCGGCGGTCGAGGCGGGTGAGGCGAGGCCGAGCGCACGGCCGGTGTAGCGTCCGCGCCAGTCGGTCAGCCAGGGGCCGATCAGCTCCGGATCGCGTGTGAAACCGCGTGGGCCGAGCAAAGCCGCCGTCGCGTCGAGAAAATCCGCCGTTGCCATTGCGCAACGCTCTGCCAGCGGAGCGTCCGCCTTGCCAAGGCCAAACTTGCGAAGTCCAAAAGGCGAGTTAAGCGAACATTCAAGCAGCCAGCCTAAGGACAGGCGCGACTGGCCGGGGCATTCGGCCGCCAGGAACCGAACCCACCCGGATGAGCGCCTTCACCGCCACAGTCGCTGCCTTCGCGTTGGCCGTGCCCCCACCGGTGGCGCTGGCTCCGGCATCGCACGCGGTCCATGAGGCAATACCGCGTCCGGCAAGTGCGAAGTTCGGCCAAGCGCGGCAGCAACCCGACCCCTTCCGGGATTTTCGCGACAGCTACCGTCCCGAGGTGCAGCAGCAAGTTCGCATCGAGCAGCATATGGTCATTCGCCTGGTGCCGAGCACGCCGTCGGTGCGCCGCGAGTCGATCGATCCGCCGCCGCGTGCCGGGGACGCCACGCGCTACAAGGAAAAGAAGCTCGGCCGCTGCGTGGCGATCGACGACATCGTAGGGATCGCGCCGACGCAGTCGAATCGCCTGCTGTTGTTCATGCGCGACCACCGGCTGCTCAGCGTCGCGCTCGAACGCATCTGCGACGCCGATGCATTCTATCTTGGCGCTTATGTCGAGCGAAACACGGACGGCCGGCTGTGCACCGGCCGTGACACGCTGCGCGCGCGCACCGGCGCCAGTTGCCAGGTTTCCCGCATCAACCGCCTGGTGGCGATCAAGGACTAAAGGTTGAGGCCCGGTGCCCGCGCTCGGCCTTTTCTTGACTTTTGCGCGGTCTCCCGCCTAGGGCGCGCGACGGTCCGTGGGAACTTGTCCGCGCGCCGACCCTTGGCGTCTTGCGCCATCTCTGGCTTCGGAAAACACACCCAATGAAATTCGCCGATCTCGGCCTGTCTGACGAATTGCTGCAAGCGGTCGAAGCGGCCGGCTACACCGAGCCGACGCCGATCCAGGCGCAGGCAATCCCGCAGGTCCAGATGATGAAGGACCTGATCGCGATCGCGCAGACCGGCACGGGCAAGACCGCCAGCTTCGTGCTGCCGATGATCGATATCCTCGCCCACGGCCGCCGCCGCGCGCGGATGCCGCGCTCGCTCATCCTCGAGCCCACCCGTGAGCTGGCACAGCAGGTGGCCGAGAACTTCGACAAATACGGCAAAAACCACGACCTCAAGATGGCGCTGCTGATCGGCGGGGTGCAGATGGGCGACCAGGTCAAGGCGCTCGACGAGGGTGTTGACGTGCTGATCGCCACCCCGGGGCGACTGATGGACCTGTTCGAGCGCGGCAAGATCCTGCTCACGGGCTGCGATCTCCTGGTGATCGATGAGGCCGACCGGATGCTCGACATGGGCTTCATCCCCGACATCGAATTCATCTGCGAAAAGCTCCCCGCCAACCGCCAGACGCTCCTGTTCAGCGCGACGATGCCGCCGCCGATCAAGAAGCTGGCCGACAAGTTCCTGACCAACCCCAAGTCGATCGAGGTGGCTCGCCCGGCGACGGCGAACGTCAACATCGAGCAGTTCAAGGTCAAGGTTTCCTCGCGCGAGAAGCGCGACAGGCTGGTCGAGCTTCTGCGGGCCGACGACGTGGTCAGCGCGCTGATCTTCGCCAACCGCAAGACCACTGTGCGCGAGCTCAACAAGAGCCTCAAGCGCCAGGGCTTCTCGACCGGCGAGATTCACGGCGACATGGACCAGGGCAGCCGCATCGCCGAACTCGACCGGTTCAAGAAGGGAGAGATCAACATCCTCGTCGCCAGCGACGTCGCGGCGCGCGGGCTCGACATCAAGGGCGTCAGCCACGTGTTCAATTACGACACGCCGTGGCACCCGGACGATTACGTTCACCGTATCGGCCGCACCGGTCGCGCGGGCGCCAAGGGCAAGGCGTTCACGATGGTTACGCCTGAGGACGCCGAGGCGATCGCCAACGTCGAGAAGCTCACCGGGCTGGCGATCGCGGTGTACGGAGCCAGGGAAGAAAAACGCCCGGCCGAACCGCGCAAGCCGCGCTCCGGCGAGCGCCCGCGTGGCGAAAACCCGCGCGAGGACAGGCCGCGTGCCGAGAGGCCGGCGTCGGATGCGCGCCGCCCGGCAAGGCAGCGCGAGCCCCAGCCGCTCGAAGCGGCGGACGACGGCGAATGGAACGGCCCGGTGCCCGGCTTCCTCGGGCAGTCGATCGGCTGATTCCATTAGGACAAAATAAACCGTGAAACGCTAGGTTTCCCGCGATTTGCAGGGAACTGAGATGTCGAAATCGTTTGTCCGCGTGGCCGAGCGCCTGTTTCTGATTTGCCTCAGCCTCGGAATCATCTTCCGCATCGCTCCGCAGGTGACGGAGCATCCACAGCTGGCGCTGTTCCTGATCAGCGAGATCGTGGGCGTCATTCTGATCCTGGCGCAGCGTCGCGGCGACGCGGCCACTGCGCTGTATCCAGTTACGTTGGCCTTTGTCGGGACCGGTGCGGCGTTGCTGGTGACGCCCAGCGGCATTCAGCTCGCTTCGAATGCGGTTTCGGCACTGATGGTCTTCGGCGGGGCGGCGATTGCACTCGGCGCTAAGCTCTCTCTCCGGCGCAGCTTCGGTCTCGTGCCCGCCAACCGCGGTGTCAAACGCGGCGGTCTCTATCGCTTCGTGCGCCACCCGATGTACTTTGGCTACATCGTCGGCCAGATCGGGTTCCTGTTGCTCTATTTCGGACCGTGGAACATCGCCGTCTACGCGGTCTCATGGTCTGCCTTGTGGCTCCGCGCGGTCGAGGAGGAGAAGTTCCTCTCAGCCGATCCCGCGTATCGAGAGTATTCCGCGCACGTGCGCGCAAGGCTGCTGCCCGGTCTGGTCTGAGCCGGGCGCCTCGCCAACCGAGGCTTCCCTCACGCCGGCTTGACGAAGCTGTCGATCACCTTCTTGCGGCCGCTAGTCTCGAATTCGATCTCCAGCTTGTTGCCTTCCTGGCCGAGCACTTCGCCGTAACCGAACTTGTCATGGAACACTCGCGAGCCGATAGCGATATCGGCGCGCGGCTTGGCAGCGAAGCTGGCGGCGCTGCGGCCCGGTTCCGCTAGGCGCTTGGGCACGGGGTCGTAGCCGCTCGATATCGCGCGCTGCCAGCCGGGCCCGCGGGCGCGGCTGCGATCGGGGCGCGAGGCGCTCACATGAGCAAAGGGGTCTTCCGTTTCGCTCCAGTTAGCCCGCCACAATGAAGCGCCGCCGGTGAGAGTTGTCTCCTGATCGATGTGCTCGGCCGGCAACTCGGCGATGAAACGGCTCGGGATCGAGCTGGTCCACTGGCCGTAGATGCGCCGGTTGGCGGCGTGAAAGATCGTGCACTTGCGCCGTGCGCGGGTGATCGCGACGTAGGCCAGCCGCCGTTCTTCCTCGAGCGCGGCGAGACCGCCTTCGTCGAGTGCGCGCTGACTGGGGAACACGCCTTCTTCCCAGCCGGGGAGGAACACGTTGTCGAACTCCAGCCCCTTGGCCGCGTGGATGGTCATGATGGTGACCTTTTCCTCGTCGTCGTTGGCGTCGTTGTCCATCACCAGGCTGACGTGTTCCAGAAAGTCGCCCAGGGTTTCGTAATCCTCCATCGCCCGCGCCAGTTCGGCGAGGTTGTCGAGCCGGCCGGCGCTTTCGGCCGAACGCTCGGCCTTGAGCATCGCCTCATAGCCGGTTTCCTCGAGCACGGTTCGCAGCAGCTCCGACGGGGCAAGAGTCAGGGAAAGATCGCGCCAACGCAGGAAGCCGTTCATCAGGTCGGCGATGGTGCCACGGGCCCGTGCGGGCAACTCATCGCTGTCGGCCAGCTCGAGCGCCGCCGCGGCCAGTGGCATGCCGGTGGCACGGGCGTGGCGGTGCATCGTCTCGAGCGCCTTGGCGCCGAGGCCGCGCTTGGGCTGGTTGTGGATGCGCTCGAACGCAAGGTCGTCGGCCGGCTGGGCGATAACGCGCAAATAGGCCAGGGCATCGCGGATTTCGGCGCGCTCGTAGAAGCGGAAGCCGCCAATGATGCGGTAGGCGAGTCCGATCTGAATAAAGCGGTCTTCGAATTCGCGAGTCTGGTACTGCGCCCGCACCAGGATCGCCACGCGCTCAAGCGAGGCGCCTTCGCGTTCGAGCCGCTCGATCTCCTCGCCGACGCGGCGCGCTTCCTCGGGTCCATCCCAGACGCCGATCACGCGGACTTTGTCGCCGCCGCCCTGTTCGGTCCACAGTGTCTTGCCGAGGCGCTCGGAATTGGCTGCGATCAGGCCTGAGGCGGCGGCGAGGATCGGCGGCGTCGAGCGGTAGTTCTGCTCCAGCCGGATCACTTTCGCGCCGGGGAAATCCTTTTCAAACCGCAGGATGTTGGCGACTTCTGCCCCGCGCCATGAATAGATCGACTGGTCGTCGTCACCCACCACGCAGATGTTCTTGCGCTCCTGTGCCAGCAGTCTCAGCCACAGATACTGCACCGAGTTGGTGTCCTGGTATTCGTCGACGAGGACGTACTTGAAACGCTGCTGGTAGCCCTTGAGGATGTCCGGTTGGCGCCGCAGCACGTTGAGCATGTGCAGCATCAGGTCGCCGAAATCGCACGCATTGAGCGCTTTCAGCCGCGCCTGGTAGAGTTCGTAGAACTGCTTGCCCTTGCCGTTGGCGTACGCCTCGTTCTCCACGGCATCGAGATCGCCGGGGTTGAGCCCGCGGTTCTTCCAGCGGTCGATCAGCCCGGCCAGCTGGCGCGCCGGCCAACGCTTTTCGTCGAGGTCGTTGTCGGCGATCAGCTGCTTGAGCAGGCGCAGCTGGTCGTCGGTGTCGATGATCGTGTAGTTCGCCTGCAGCCCCACCAGCTCGGCGTGGCGGCGGAGCATGCGGGCGCAAATCGAATGGAACGTACCGAGCCACGGCATTCCTTCAACCGCGTCGCCGATCAGGTCGCCGACCCGGTGGCGCATTTCGCGGGCGGCCTTGTTGGTGAAAGTGACGCAGAGAATCTCGCTCGGCCAGGCGCGGCGGCTGCGGATCAGGTGGGCCAGGCGGGCGGTCAAGGCGGCGGTCTTCCCGGTTCCGGCGCCGGCGAGCATCAGGACCGGCCCCTCGGTGGTGAGCACTGCTTCCTTCTGCGGCGGATTGAGGCCCTTGAGCCACGCGGGAGCTCCATCGGCGGCGTCGGAAAGGGCGGGGAGAGGGGTGTCGCTCACAGTGAACAGCTAGGGAACACGCCGCCTCCGCGCAAGCTCGCTGACGGAACAAACAGCGCAGCGCAGAGGTTGGTCCGGCGGACGGGTGGGTTCGAATGGAGAGACCCATGCGAACTGTCGTTTTGAGCATCATGGCGGCCCTTGCGCTGTCAACGGTGCCGGCTCTCGCCCAGGACAATACCCCACAGACCGGTGCGAATTCCAACGCCCCGGCCGCCCAGCCAGCAGACACACCACCATCGGCCGACGAAGCCAATGCCCAGGTGCAGCCCGCGCCGCCCACCACCACCTTGGTCGAGCCGGGCGCCGCAAGCGGAGCCGGAGCGGTGATCACCACTTATCCGGGCAACGACGCGGGACCACCCGCGTCGGCACTGAACAAGCAGTACCCCGTTTGCACGCGCAAGCTGCAGGACGAGTGCCAGAATCCGGGTGAGGGCGGGGCGCCGGGCCGCTCGCGGGCGCTGAAGTACTGGCCCGGCAAGCCCGCCAGCGAAGGGAAGTAGTCAATTCCGATTGCGTGACCTGGCTCTCCTGCTACCTCTTCACCGGGGTTGGGGAGGGCACATGTCACCACTTCGCGAGCATCGCCGCGTGCTGGCCGCTTCGCTGGTTGGAACGGCGGTCGAGTTCTACGATTTCTACGTCTACGCGACGGCCGCTGCGCTGGTGTTCGGGCCCCTGTTCTTTCCTTCCGAAAGCGCGACCGCACAGCAGCTCCTGAGCTTCATGAGCTTTGGCCTCGCCTTCGTCGCGCGGCCGGTCGGAGCGATCGCCTTCGGCCACTTTGGCGACCGGCTGGGCCGGAAGTCGACGCTGGTCGCCTCGCTGCTGCTGATGGGCGTGTCGACGCTGCTGATCGCTTTCCTTCCGACTTACGCGATGGTTGGGTGGATCGCACCGCTGCTGCTCTGCATCCTGCGCTTCGGGCAGGGCTTTGGGCTCGGCGGCGAATGGGGCGGGGCGACGTTGCTGGCGGTCGAAAACGCGCCGGAGGGATGGGAATCGCGCTTCGGTTCGGCCCCGCAACTGGGTGCGCCAGTGGGATTTCTGACGGCGAACGGGCTTTTCTTGCTGCTTGGGCTGTGGCTCAGCGATGCAGCCTTCAGCGCCTGGGGCTGGCGCGTGCCGTTCCTCCTCTCCGCGCTGCTCGTCGGGGTCGGGCTGTGGGTTCGGCTGCGGATCGGCGAGACCCCGGCTTACCGCGAAGCGCTGGAAAAGGCGCCGCCGCCGTTGGTGCCGCTCGGCGTGGTGCTGCGCGATCACTGGGCGCCGACGCTCGCCGCTTGCGCCGCAGTGGTTTCGGCCTTCGCGATTTTCTACCTCTCGACGGCCTTCGCGCTCAGCCACATGACCTCCGCGCGCGGCGAGTCGCGCGAAACCATGCTCGCCCTGCAGTTGGCCGCGAACCTGTTCCTCGCACTCGGGATCGTCCTCGCTGCCATCGGCTCCGACCGCGCCAGCCCGCGGCGCATGCTCGCCTGGGGCGCTGCGGCGACGGTACTTCTTGGGTTGGCCTTCGGACCGGCCCTGGCGGCGGGATCGCTCGCGCTGGTTTTCGCGACCCTGGCCGGCGGGCTGCTGGTGATGGGTTTCGTCTATGGCCCGCTCGGCGGCTGGATGCCGAAGCTGTTCCCGGTGACGGTGCGCTATACGGGCATGTCGGTGGCGTTCAACGTCGGCGGAATCCTGGGCGGTGCGGTCGCGCCGATCGCCGCGCAGATGTTGAGCGCGGCCGGCGGCATCTCGCTGGTCGGGCTGTTCCTGAGCGTGGCGGGCCTGGTGACCCTGCTCGGCGTTACCCTGGGGCGGCCGAGTGCCTCAGTAGCGTAATCCGCGCGGCACCGACGGTGCGCTCGGCTTCGATCTCCAGCGACTTCACCTGTGCCAGCTCGTCCTTGGCGGTTTCGAGCGCGACCCAGCTGCGTTCGCCGACCCAGCCGAGCCGCACCATCCGGTCGAGCGCGACCGCGCCTGCGCCGCTGCGATAGGGCGGGTCGAGCATCAGCAGGTCGTAAGCCTGCCTGGCCGGTCCGAGCGCCAGCACCGAGCCAGCCTGGACCGTGCAGCAATCCTGCGCCCGGAGCGCGGCCACGTTCGCGCGCAACGCTCGGATCGCCGCCGGATCCTGCTCGACGAAGAGGCACTGGGCGGCGCCGCGCGACAGCGCTTCCAGCCCGAGCGCGCCCGAGCCGGCGAACAAGTCCGCCACCGCCAGGCCTTCGAAGCTGCCGAGGCGGCTGGTGAGCATGTTGAACAGCATTTCGCGCGTGCGATCGGCGGTGGGCCTCGTCGCCTCGCCCGGGGGTGCCTTGAGCGGGCGGCGGCGCCACTCGCCGGCTACGATCCGCATTCAGCTCCACCCTTTCGCAAGCTGCTGCGGAAGCGCTCGAGTTCGTGCTTCTTGACCTCGTCGGCCGCGCCGCGCGGCAGGTCACCGAGCGCGAAAGGCCCGTATGCCGTGCGCAGCAGCCGCGAGACTTCAAGGCCGAGATGCTCGAGCACGCGGCGCACTTCGCGGTTCTTGCCTTCGGTCAGTGTTAACTCAATCCATTGGTTACGCCCCGTGCGGCGCTCGAGATTGGCGTCGATCGGGCCGTAGCGCATGCCCTCGATGGCGATCCCGTCCATCAGGCTCTCGAGCTGCGCCTGGCTGACCTCGCCGTAAGTCCGAGCGCGATAAGTGCGCGGCACAGCATTGGCTGGCAGCTCCATCGCGCGCTTGAGCTCGCCGTCGTTCGTCAGCAGCAACAGCCCCTCGGTGTTGAGGTCGAGCCGGCCGACGGGCATCAGACGCGGCGTGCCTGTCGGCAAAGCGTTGCGCAGGGCATCGTAGATCGTCGGCCGGCCCTTCGGATCGCGCTCGGCGGTGAGCAGTCCGGCGGGCTTGTGGAAGCGGAACAGCCGGGCGCGATCCGCCGCGCCGACCGGCTTGCCGTCGACCGTCACGCCGCGCAAGCTCGGCAGAATCGTCGCTGGCGTTTCCAGCTTTGTGCCGTTCAGCGCCACGCGCCCGTCGGCGATCATCCGTTCGACCTCGCGCCGGCTGGCAACCCCCGCACGGGCGAGCAGCTTGGCGATTCTCTCGCCTTCGGGACGGTCGGCGGAAGCCATGGAGGGCGCCTAGGCATTGTCCGGCCCCGGCGCAATGCCGCTGGCCGCTAGGGATAGCCGACGATGAAGGTGTTGATCGTCAGCCGGCCGGTTTCCCGGGCGGTCTCGGGCACAGGAGCCACTGGAACGTGACCGGAGTGCAGCAGCCGCCCGCGATACAAGATCGCCCGATCGGGCTTTGCCTCGACCTCGCCGATCAGCTCGTATCGCTCATCGCTGCCGTGGCAGTAACCGAGTGCACACGGTCCGAAAGTCCGATCGTCCTCGGCAACACCTGCGGCGTAGGCCGCAACCCGATCCGGCAGGATGGCCTCGAAATCGGTGCGGCGATGGCGATAAAACGCGGTGCCGCCGGTCTCCGGCCCGCCGGTGAAATGCAGCAAGGCGATCAAGCCCATCTCGGGCGCGTCGTAGTGCGGGATGCGCTGGCCGGGAGACAATTGCTCCGGGCTCAGGCTGACGACGCTGAAATTGCAGCTTTCTAGTTCGGCCTTGCCAGAAAGTCCGAAGCAGTCGCTGAAGATTTCTCTGAGGAGTGTGCTTCGCGGGCCCAAGTAGGCCGGGTCCATCGTGCTGCGCAGGCCGGGGTAGCCCTGGACCGGTCGGTAGCTGGCCTGCCGCCCCAGCCGCACCAGCCGCTCGATCTGGCCGCTGAAATCGTCGATGGTCACGACCGGCTCACGTTCTCGGCCGACGAATTCGACGGAGTAGGCGGAGGAACCGGTCATGCCGCAGCCATAGCGGCGAAGCGGGCGCGCTCAAAGCCGAGCCGTGCGGCGGCCGCCCAGACCCCTAGCGTCGTGACATTTCCTCGCTAGTGTGGGTGCGGAGGGAGAACCGAACGCATGGCATCGACTGCGCAACAGGCCAACCCGGCCGCCGTCCGCCCGAAAGGGTTCAAGCTGCTCGCCCGTGCGCTGCAGACACGCAAGTCGGCGACGATGCTGGGGCTGGGGTTCTCCTCTGGCTTGCCGTTTGCCCTGCTAGTCGGCACGCTCAACGCATGGCTCGGCGAGGTCGGAGTCAACCTTGCGACGATCGGCGTGCTCTCCTGGATCGGCCTTAGCTACTCGTTCAAGTTCCTGTGGTCGCCGCTGGTCGACCGCTTCCCGCTCCCCGGGCTCGACCGCCTCGGCCGGCGCAAGAGCTGGATCCTGCTGTGCCAGACGGTGGTCGTGCTGGGCTTCGGCGGGCTGGCGCTGACGAGTCCGACCCAGGCGATCGGCACTTTCGCATTGTTCGCCTTCATCGCCGCGCTCGCCTCGGCGACGCAGGACATCGCCATCGATGCCTGGCGGATCGATCAGGCCGACGATGACAACCCGATCGAGCTGCTCTCCGCCCTGACGCAGTTCGGCTACCGCACCGCGTCGATCGTCGGAGGCGCGGTGGCGCTGGTGCTCGCCGCGCGGATGAGCTGGCCGAGCGTGTACCTGATCATGGCCGCCCTGATCGTGCTCGTCACGTTCCTCACGCTCCGCGCGCCCGACAGCGAGCGGCCCGAGCGCAGCGCGATGTACGCCGCGCTGGCGCAGCCCGGCGCGCTTTCGCCCACAGCTCGGTTGGCGGCGCTGGCCATCGTCGGCCTCGGCTGGGGCTGGGCGATTGTTACGGTGGTGATGTTCATGTCCAGGATGCTGACGACCCCGGCGGGCACGCCGCCGCCGTCGGTTGGCGATTTCACCAAGGCTTACGGCCCGTGGATCATCGTCGCGACAGTGTTCCTGCCGCTGATCGTCGCCGCGGTGACCAACTGGATGGTCAATCACGGCAAGGCGGTGCTGACCGAGCCGGACACCGCCCGCGGCGCCGGCCGCACGTTCGCCAATCACCTCTACTCGGCGCTAGTCGCGCCGCTGCGCGAGCTTTCCGGGCGGCTCGGCTGGGGCGTGATCGTGGTGATCGGCTTCATCCTGACTTACGCCCTGTGCTACAACATCTGGGCCAGCTTCG
>Ga0068855_100009820_pt1 | contig 11546 bp, 13 predicted proteins | sample KBSCornC52_FD_66592 | JGI IMG/M metagenome (GOLD analysis project Ga0068855, IMG submission 66592) | Corn rhizosphere microbial communities from Kellogg Biological Station, Michigan, USA - KBS Corn C5-2 | ecosystem: Host-associated > Plants > Roots > Rhizosphere > Soil ...
GATGGCGATGCGAGCATTTCGGACGCGAGCGCGACCGACGCGGCACACGAGGGTGGCGGCGATACTGAAAGCTCGGATGCGAGCGTGGACGCTGGATCGGAGGGTGGGCATGTCGACGCCGGAGACGCTGGACCGTGCACACCGCAATGTGCGGGCAAGGGTTGCGGGGCACCAGACGGCTGCGGTGGGTCTTGCCAAGCGTGCGGTAACGGCCTCATGTGCGTGAACGGCATCTGCCGTTGTGACCCACGAACGTGCGCGGGCTGTTGCTACGACAACGGCCAGTGGTGTAACGAGGACCCGTCGAGGGATTTTTGCGGCAGCGGCGGCCTCGCGTGCCTGAGCTGCCCGAGTTGCGAGCAGGGCAAGTGTACTGGGCTGGGCAAGCTAGTGATGTTCGGTGGCTTGGCTACGATCGGCAGTGGAACCGTCACCAACGCCGACAATACCTGGACCTTCAACGGCACCAGCTGGTCAGAGGTAGTCGGCCCCGGCCCCACCTACCAAGAGGACGTCGGACTCGCGCCGCTCGGAAGTGAGCTCGTGCTGTACGACCCGGATATGGAAACCTGGACCTTCGACGGCGCCCGGTGGACTCGGCTGCCATTCGTCGGTCCCCACCCGTTCGGGCGCTTCTTCAGCGCGATGAGCCCGCTCGGGAACAAGGCCGTGCTGTTCGGCGGCACACCATTTGGCCGCTTTCCGATAAACGACACCTGGGCGTTCGACGGCAGCACATGGCAGGTCATCTCGGATTTCGATCCCGTGCTCGCGTCGCGCCAGCTGCACGCGATGGCGACGCTCAACGACAAGATCATCCTTTTCGGTGGCCAAGACGGTTTGAACAAACCCTTCGGCGATACCTGGGCGTTCGACGGCGCCATCTGGGCCCAGCTCACGGACGCGGGCCCGAGCGCACGAGCATCGATAGCGATGGCCACTCTGCGCGACAAAGTCGTGCTCTTCGGTGGCTACGACGGCACGAATTACTTCGGCGAAACCTGGATCTTCGACGGAGCCACCTGGGCCGAGCTAGACATCCCAGGTCCTGCCCCGCGCGCGAACAGCGCAATGGGCACACTCAACGGCGAAATCGTGCTGTTCGGCGGAGTCGATGGGAGCGGCGGATTTGCCGATACGTGGACGTTTGATGGGGCGGAGTGGCAGCAGCTCACGCCTGCGACATCGCCCGGACCGCGATACCTCGCGACGATGGCAACGATGCCGTAACTGAGGCTCGCTGAGCACAGCCGATAGCACCGTGGGTGTGGACGACTCGGGGACCAAACATCCGCATGTTTCGGCAAAGCTCGAGATAAGCTGATGGCACTAGCGTTTGCGATTTCACGCCCTCACATTCCGGGGCCAGCGCGGCCCGTCGCGGGGCCTAAAGACGGGTTTCGCGGTTCGCCGACTTCTCGAATCGTTTCGCTCTAGTGCACGAGGAGCGACTTGAACCCCCACGCCTTGCGCCATGCAGCGCGAACTTCTTTGGGGTCGGGGCCCCAAAAGTCAGGGGTGGGGCCCCGTTGAATTCACTTCAACGGGGCGGGGCTGAACCCCGACGACAGTGCACGAGGAGGGACTTGAACCCCCACGCCTTGCGGCGCCGGAACCTAAATCCGGTTGGCGTGTATCGAGACGCCGCGAGACGTAGCGAAAGGCGGATTTCGGCAGGGTGTTCGCTACATCTGGCGCCGTTTTGATACGTGCCGTGGACGATTCCAAGACGATTCAAACCGCTGCGCCGGTCACACCGGAACTGGCGGACGCAGCCGTCTCGCACGGTGCTGGCTCCAGTCGAGCTAGCTCGCCAAACTGTTCCTACGTCTAGTTCGAACCGAGACATACACACTCGGCACCTGGCATGGGATGCGGCTGGAGCTCCGCCCTCGGCACGCCGACGTAGCCGGCGGCGGCCAGCCCTCCCGCTCGGCATCGGCAGGCGGCAGTGGCAAGAGGCTCGGCGCGGCTCAAATAGTTGGCACGGCGGCGGCTGTGTTCGAAATGCCCGGTATCGTAGCGCTTCGCCCCGAATCACACGCGTGTCATCCTACGCTAATGAAACGCGCCGCCGATGGCTTCAGCGCCGACGTGACCCGTCGGGTCGTAGCAATCAGTTACAGGCAGCTGGACTACTGGGACAAGACCGGGCTGCTACGACCTTCCGTGCAGCGCGCCCGCGGCAAGGGCTCGCGGCGCATTTATTCTTTCGAAGACCTGGTCGAGCTCCGTGTCATCGCCAACCTGCTGGCCGTCGGCATCGCGCTCCCGGCAGTGCGTAAAGCCGCACGGTATCTACGCGTTCACTTTGCCGACGTGGTCAGGCCTCCTGCGCGCCTCGCGCTGCAAACGGATGGCAAGAGGGTGCTCGTTCAGACGACCGACAAGAAACACCTCGTGGATGCGACCGCCGAAGGGCAAGTGGTGATCGCGGTCGCGGTCGCGCCGATCGTTCAAGATCTCCGATTGCGTGTAGCGGAACTGCGCGCTCCACAGGAAATCGATGTCCGCGTGCGCGGCCGCAGCTACGGTGCCGTGCTGACGCCGGACCTCGAAGCGGGCGGCTTCACGGTTGAAGTGCCCGAGCTCCCGGGTGTGGTCACGGAAGCTGGCTCCGTGTCACACGCGCGGGCAATGACGACCGATGCGATCGAGCTCTGGCTCGCATCCCGAGCCGAAAGTACGAAGCGGCGCTCGGCCAGGTGACGCTACGGGTCGCATGGCACAGCTCAGCGCGGCACGTCTGGTGCGAGCGCTCGTACGGCTCGGCTGGGAGCTAGACGGACAGAGCGGAAGCCATGCTGTGCTGACCAAGCCTGGCCGCAACCCAGTCACCGTCCCCGTCCACAAGGGGCACACGCTGAAGGAAGGCACCGCGCGCGCAATCCTCAAGCAAGCGGGCATCACTGAGAACGCGCTGTTCGAGGTCTACTAACGAGAACCGCGCTCGATCCTAGTGCACGATGACGGACTTGCACCAAGACGAGGCCCAAAGGCAGAGGCGCAGCTCTAAAGTTCTCCTCGGGCGCGACCCAAGGGAGTGCTCCGCAACGCCGCGCGTTTACATCCCAAGGGGACTTGCACCGACCTAACAAAGCGTACCGACCGCACGCCAGATATCCGGCTGAACGACGCCGCAGAATACCGGTCATGAGCGTGTCGGTGCCGAGGTAAACGCGCGACGTGTGCGAACTCGGCGCGATTCAGAAAGCATTACTGGCTCCGGCGCGACAGACGGGCTACGGATTGGAAATGCGCCATCACGTCGTGGCCTATGGTGCTGTTGGCATGGCACGCGCGACTCGAATGTGCGCGATTCTGGCGTTCGTCGCCGGCTGCGGCGGTCGCGTGAGCGAGGACGCGCGCGGCGCAAGAAGCGAGCCAAAGAGCCCCGACAGTGCGCCGGTTTGCGACGCCACCTGCACCGGCCGCTGCGCAGACGGACGCTGCCTCGTGACGCTCGCGAGCCGGCAAGGGGCCCCGTTCTCCTTGGTGCTCGACGAGCACAACGTGTATTGGACGAATCGCGATCCCGGTAGTGTGATGAAAGTGCCCAAGACGGGCGGTACTCCCGTCATGCTCGCGGGCACGAACCAACCGTGGGCGATCGCAGTCGATAGTGAGCGCGTGTATTGGACGAGCCCTGCTCTTCGCGCAGTGCTCACAGTACCGATCGACGGCGGCACGGTGCGCGCGCTCGCCGAGCAACTCGAGGAACCCTTCGGGCTCACAGTCGACGCGAACAGCGTGTATTTCACCAACTCGCCCGCGAGCTCTGGCAGCGTGCAGAAGATCGCGAAGACCGGCGGCGCGGTGACGACGCTCAGCGCGGGCGGTCGACGCCCGTGGGCCATCGCGGTCGACGGCACGAACGTATACTGGGCCGACATCGACGCCGGTACGATCTCGAAGCTAGCGCTCGCGGGTGGCGCGGCGACGCCCATCGCCGACGGTCAATTCGGTCCGATCGCGCTCGCTCTCGATGCGGGCCACGCGTACTGGGCGAATCTCGAGCGACCCACCGTGATGAAGGTGGGCATTACAGGTGGGAACGTGACACAGATCGCGTCGCAGCCCGTGGGCGATTCGATCGCCGGCATCGCCGTAGATCAGCAGAGCGTGTATTGGACGATGAGTCATCGCAATACGGTGTTGAAGGTCGCGCTGAGCGGCGGCACGCCGACGGTCGTCGCTTCCGGGCCCGAGCTCGGCGACCTGGGTCCGAGTGCGATCGCAGTGGACGAGACGAGCGTGTATTTTACGAGCATGGTCGAGGGGACGGTGATAAAAGTCACCCCGAAGTGAAGCGCCCGCCATCCGGGCACGCAGCGCGCCGCCGAAGGCTGCGCCGAGCCGCGCGCGCTCGGTGACCATCAATCCAGGATCGAAAGCGTGGAACGCGCCCTCGACCGGTTGCTGCGAGAAGAACCGACGGCTTTGACGCGGCGATTGTCTACGGCGGTCGCGTGGGCCGGTCGGGCCAATGTCCAGCGCCGACGCGACCAAGCCTTCTTGATGAAGATGGTCGCCATCGAAGCCGCACTGACTCGAGACGAAGGGCGCGGCGGAACTACGGACAGGTTGCGCCTGCGGGTGGCGCAGGTAATGGGGGGCTCCAAGAGCCAGCGCAGCGCGAGCTACGCGCAGATGGCCGAGTTTTACAAGCTACGCAGCCGGATCGTTCACACCGGAAATGCTGAGAAGATCACCGCCGCGACGATGACCGAAATCACTCGGCTGGCGCATCTGTTCGCTCAACAATCGCTGTTGCGCTGATCAGCAACTCCAACGATTTCACTTCAGTGCACGAGGAGGGACCTGAACCCCCACGCCTTGCGGCGCCGGAACCTAAATCCGGTTGGCGTGTATCGAGATGCCGCAAGATGTAGCCAACGCGGATTTCGCCACGGTGTTCGCTACATCTGGCGGCGTTTCGATACAGCCCGTGAACGATTCAAGGACGATTCATTGGGCCTTCCGCGGCGGCTCGGTAGGGCTGAACTTCAGGTAGCTCCGGACGCCCGGGTGTCATTCACGCACCGAACTTGAACCGGCGCCCGTTGCAGTGCAGAATGCATTGCATGGCTCAGCGCGCCGATGCACAGCTTACCTTCCGGCTTCCCAAGAAGATCGCCGGCGATCTCTCACGTATCGCGGCCCGTCGGGGTCTCCAACGCTCAGATCTGCTGCGAGAGGTCGTCGAACGGATGGTCGCGGAGGAAGCGAAGGCGAGTTCGCATTTCGAGCGCGTAAAAGATCTCATCGGGGCGGCCAGCACGGGACAGGCCGACCTCGGCAGCGACCATCGTCGCCATCTGAAAAACGGCTTTGGCCGTGAGCGCTGAGCTCCTGCTCGACACCGGTCCGCTCGTGGCGCTCCTGGACGCATCAGAGCGCCGTCACGCTGATTGTTCGGCCACGTTGTCCGCCTGGCGAGGCGCCATCGTCACAACTGAGGCCGTTGTGACGGAGGCTGCCTACCTGCTCTCGTCCGCTGGTGCGGATGGCACGCTACCGATCCAGTTCTGCCTGCGCGGCGGCGCCACGATGAAGCCCTGGACTGATGCGCGCGCAGATCGCGCTGGTGAGCTGATGCGCAAGTACCATGACGTACCAATGGACTATGCAGATGCGACCCTGGTCGCGCTGGCGGAAGAACTCGACACACCCAATGTCTTCACGCTCGACCTACGCGGGTTCCGGACGTACCGCTGGAAGACGCGGCGTGCGTTCAAAATATACCCGCCGACCTGAGCACTCGCAGCAGGTTTGCCGGACGCACTCACGACGACTTCACTTCAGTGCACGAGGAGGGACTTGAACCCCCACGCCTTGCGGCGCCGGAACCTAAATCCGGTGCGTCTGCCAATTCCGCCACTCGTGCGCTAGCCGTTTCAAGACGGGCAGGGATAGCGCGAGGCGCGCGGTTCGTCTAGCCCAAGTGCGCGCGGTTCAGGGCGCGGCGACCTTGGGCGTGCAGGTCTTGGCTGCGGTTTCGCAGCCGTTTTCGCTATCGCCGTCTTCGTCGCAATAACCGGGGGCGCAATGGATGACGCGGCACGTGCCGCCCAGGCAGCCGGTCTCGGCGTTGGGCGAGCTGCAATCGGTCCCGCACACGCCGCAGTTCTTCGGGTCATCGGCGAGCACCGCTTCGCAGCCGTTCGCGTGGTTGCGGTCGCAATCCGCGGTACCCGGCGAACAATCTTTGAGGCGGCCCGCGCTCTCCGGATCTTCGGACTCAGGGCCCGACGATCCGCTCGCGACGCTGTCTGGTGAGACCGTCACCGGCACATATTGCTCACAGTTCCCCAACCCAAAAACAAGACCCACCCCGAGCGCGAGCGCGGGCAGAAAGACGATCTTTGCCACGCAGGTTCAACACGCCGTCCACGGCAAAAATTGGGTCCGCGAGGCACGAAAAATTCGCCGATCCCTCCGCGCTCCCGCCGGTGTAGTCTGCTCGGAGTGAGCGAAGCCGAGCCATTCAAGCTATGTACGACGTGCAGGAAGCCGATCGGCTTTGGCGCGAGTTATTTGCAATGCAGCGTTTCGACCTGCAACCGCGCAAAGCTCGCGCAGTTCTTCTGCACGCTCGCCTGCTGGGACGCGCACTTGCCGGAAGCGAAGCACCGCGACGCCTGGGCCGAGCCGATGACGGCGCCCACGCGCGACGCGTTTCTGCGCGAACAACAAGACGAACTGCAGCGGGAGCAGCGCGCCAGCGCTCGGGAGAGCAGCATGAGTGACGAAGCCGAAAAGCGCCGGCGTATCATCGGCGCGCCGACCGAAGATCTACCGAAAGACGTGCTGGTCGTGGTCTCCAAGCTCAAGGCCTACATCAAGGCGCGTTCCGGCATGAACACCTCCGACAGCGTGACGGAAGTGCTCTCGAGTCAAATCAGGAGGCTGTGCGACGCCGCGATCGAAGTCGCGCAGGCCGACGGCCGAAAAACCGTGCTCGATCGCGATTTCAAATAGCGGCGCGCTGCGTTGTCGAGACGCGGCACGGCGGCCGTGACGTAGCGGTTCGGCGAGGTGTCGTGTTCCGGCACAGTACCGATTCGCATCAGGCGTAGTTCTTCGCCCACTGCCCGCCTTCGCAGGCGGCGAAACCAGAGCGCGCGCGGCATGGCTGATGCAGGAGCATCGCGCATGCATCTCTATCTCACCGCTCGCCATTTCGAGCTCACGGGCGCCATTCGCCGCCATGTGGAAGAGCACATCGTGCGCGCCGTGCAGGCCCATTCGGAGCCGCACGATCTCAACCGGATCGAGGTTCAACTAGACGTGGGCCAACGCGATGCGCGCTACGGCTGCCACGTGCTGGTCCAACTTCCCGGTCACCGCGATTTGAACGTGACCGAGACCAGCAAGGATCTATATGCCGCCATCGATCGCGCCGAAAAGCGCCTTTTGAGCTTGCTCGTCGACGCACGTCAGCGCGTGCTCACGACACAACGCCACCCGCGCAAATTCAGTGCGGCTGGAGAGGTGGGTGCAATTCGCAGCGCGCGTTGATCGCCGTCACTGCACGCCGAGTAGCTCGACCTCGAACAGCAGCGTCGCGTCCGGCGGGATCACGCCGCCTGCGCCGCGCGCGCCGTAACCGAGAGCGGGCGGAATCAACAACGTGCGCTGCCCGCCGATCTTCATCGAAGCCACGCCTTCGTCCCAGCCGCCGATCACGCGGCCTTGACCGAGCGGAAACGTGAACGGGCGGCCGCGATCGAGCGAGCTGTCGAATTTCTCGCCCTTCTTGCCGTCAACCCAGAGCCAGCCGGTGTAGTGCATGACGCAGATCTGGCCCTTGGCCGGCATGGCGCCCTCACCGGCCCGCGTGTCTTCGTAAGAGAGCCCGCTCGCTGTCGTGGTCATTGCCATACGGGCGAGTAAAGCCCATTTCGAGCCGTCTCGGAAGCGTGTCCTGCTTGCCGGCACCGCGGCAAAATGGTCCTGTTTCGGCCGCCGATGGCCAGCTCCTCACCGTCAATCGCCCAGCTCGTGCGCACGCTTTCGGAAGTGCGCGTGGTGCGCTTCGGCGTCGTCGGCGTCAGCAACACGCTGATCAGTTTCGCAGCCTTCTGGGCCGCGCATCGGCTCATGCCCGCCGCGGGTGCGCAATGCGTCTCGTACGTAGTGGGCATGATCTGGAGCTACTACTGGAACCGCCGCTGGACGTTCCAGAGTCAGAGCAACGTAGCCAGCGAAGCGAGCCGTTTCTTCACGGTGCAGATCGCGTTCATGCTACTCAGCTCCGGCGCGCTCGGCGTGCTGGTCGATCGCTTGCATTTGCCCGCTGGCCCGGCTTGGCTCGCCGTGATGGTCGTGGTGACGGTGTTGAATTTCTTGGCTTCGCGTTTTTGGGCGTTCAAAAAACCGTAACGCGCGCGCTCGCCGAGATTTGTTTTTGGGCCCACGCGGGAACGGGCGCGCAACCCGGCACCTGCGCGCGCTCGGTCCCACCGCTCGCCGCGCGGTCGCCGAGCAGCCACGCCTGCCCGCCACTGAATCGAAATCACGCTCAGCGCGCAGCCCAAATCATTTCCGGCGCAAACGCGCCAGCACCTCGAGCATGTCATCCGGCAGCGGTTGCTCGAAGTCGAGCTCTTGCTGCGTCACCGGATGGCGAAAGCCGAGCGCGAGCGCATGCAGCATCAACCTCGGCGCGGCGATCACCGGGTGCGGATTGTTGCGATCGTAAACGCGCTCGCCGACGAGCGGGTGCCCCGCTTCGGAGAGATGAATCCGAATCTGGTGCGTGCGGCCCGTCTCGAGCCGGCATTCGATGAACGTCGCGCCAGTCAAAGCCTCGCGAAAAAACACGTGCGTCGTCGATTCGCGGCCAAGCTTCGGGTTTTGCGTCGAGCCGCGCCGCCCGTCACCGCGATCTTGCACCAGGCGCGAGAAAATCGTGCGGTCCGCGACTGCGCCGTGCGCAATCGCGCGATAGCGACGGCGCACCGAGTGCACGCGAAACTGGTTCTTCAGGTCGAGCTTGGCCGACAGCGAGCGCGCGAAGAGCACGAGCCCAGAAGTCTCCTTGTCGATACGATGCACGATCCCGAGCGGTGGCTCGCGCCGCCCGAGTTCGTTTCGCACCAGCTCGTCGAGCGTGCCGGTCTCGTTCTCGTCGTAGGGCACGGTGCTGATGCCCGCCGGTTTTTGCACCACGACCACGTGCCCATCCACGTGCACGATCGCGCCGCCCGGCAATTTGGGGCCCAAGCGCTGCCGCGCGGCAGCCATGCGCAGTTCGATGCGCGCGCCGGCCGGCACGCGCGCCGCCGTCTCGCGTTCCACCGCGCCGTTGACCGAAACCTTGCCGGTTTCGATCAGGCGCCGCACCTCCGCCCAGCTTGCGCCCGCATGCTGTTCGCGCAAGACGCGATCGAGCGGCTGTGCGCCTCCCCCGGCGGGCACGGAGAAGGACAGATCTTTGAACACGAAGCGCTGAGTCGGGCCGCTCAATCGCCACGCCCGCGCGGCGAATTCCAGCGCGGCCTCACGTGGACCTTGAGCACGTCGCGGTACTCACCGATCTGCGCGCAGTGATCCATCTTGTCGTTCCCGGCGAAGCCGCGAACGTGAAAATTGCCCTGCGAGTAGCGCGAAATCAGATCCATCCCGAGTGGGCCCGAGCCGTGCGTGGTGCGGGTCTTGCCGCCCACCTCGTGCACGAGATAATCCGCGGTTTCGGTCGTCGACGCGTAGCCCGGCGGAATGATCGACGAGTGACTGACGAACATCAGCGTCTCGCCCTTGGCCGCGCGCTTCGCGAACTCCGTGAACATCGCAATCGGCGCGCCGTTGATGGCTTGCCCCGTGTATCCACAGTGCAAGCCGTCGAGCAAGATCACCGTGTCGACGTGCTCTTTGGCGTAGTTCTGACCCAAGATCCATTGCACTGCGCCGTAGCCCGCGCTCCACGCGCTGAGCCCGAGCTTTCGCACGTGCGCGCTCTTCTTGCCCGTCTTCTTCGCGACTGCACGCTCCACGCTCTCGATCAAGCGCGGGAACACGTCGGGCGCTTGGAATGCAGTTTCGTACGCGCCCGAACCGATGCCGAGATCGATGCCCACGAGCACCGCACCGTCCATCACCTGCACCCACTCTTTGCGCACCGCCTCGTGGCCGTGAAAGTGCACCATCAGATCGAAATCCCCTTTGGAGCTGACGCCACCATGCCGCGGCATGATGAACTGACCCATGGTGATGCCCGTCTCCCAACGGCCATAAATACCGAAGCCCGGATCCGGCGTGTCGCACGGATTGACGCCGCGCTCTTGCGCTGTCTTCTGGATCTGCGTCTCTGGGCTCGGTTTGCGCGCGATGAACGAAGCGTTCGCCGTCGGTGGCCCCTTGCTGGTCGTCTCCGCGCCCGCGCTGGCGGACAGCGCAACGCAGCCGAGCACCGCACAGAACGCGCGCGTCACCCCACGCGCGCTCGTCCCGATCGAAGTCTTGGCCGTCAAAGCGCCCCAAAGGTGCGCCCACCGGCTCAATTTTTCAAATTTGCTGCCGTTTCCAGCGCAGCTGTCTTCGGGCATCCGCGAAAGTCCGCAAAAAGGCGAAAACGCCAGCGCGTCGACGCCCAGAACGCCAGCGAGCCACTGCCCCAACGATTTCGCGGCGCCGCCGAGGCCCACGAACCCCCGAGCGCTCAGCCGACTTCCTGCTGCGTGCTGCAGTGAATCGTGCCGAGCCCGAGCACGAAATCGGTCGAGTGGATCCCGACTACACGCCGTTTTGGAAACAGCTCGGCCAAAATCCCGAGCGCTTCGCGGTCGTGCGGGTCGTTGAAGGTCGGCACGAGCACGGCCGAATTGCCGATGTAGAAGTTGGCGTAGCTTGCCGGCAAGCGCTGGCCATCGAACACGATCGGCGCTGGCATGGGCAGGCGAATGACCTCGAGCTTGCGGCCCCTCGCGTCGCGCGCCACGCGCAAGCGCTGGGCGGCGTTGCGGAGTACGCCATAATTCGGATCTTTGTCGTTCTTCTCCTCGGCGAGCACGACTTTTCCCGGTGCGACGAAGCGCGCAAAATCGTCGATGTGGCCCGCGGTGTCGTCGCCCGCGATCCCGCGCTCGAGCCAGAGCACGCGCTCAGCGCCGAGGTGATCGCGCAGCACGGCTTCCATTCCGGCCTTGCCGAGCTCCGCGTTCCGCGCTTGCCGGCCGTCGAGCAAGCACTCTTCGGTCGCAAGCAGCGAACCTTCTCCGTCCACGTCGATCGCGCCGCCTTCGAGCACGACTCGGCTGCGCTTGCGCCCGAACTGCGCCTCCGGCAATGCCAGCGGCCGGCCCAGCTGCAGCGCGACGGCGAGCCCGGCTTGCTCGTCGCGAGCGTGGTTTTTGTAACGCGCCCAGCCGTTGAACTTCCACTTCACGAGCGCGGTTTCGCGCTGCTTGCCGCGACCTTTGACCAAGCCGAGCGGCAAGAAATCGCGCGTCCAAGAGCGATCGGTCTTGAGGTGCACGAAATCTACCCGCTTCAACGACACGCCGGAGCTCAGAAACACTTTCTTGGCGCGCGCCTCTTCCGGC
>Ga0068855_100009823_pt1 | contig 11545 bp, 6 predicted proteins | sample KBSCornC52_FD_66592 | JGI IMG/M metagenome (GOLD analysis project Ga0068855, IMG submission 66592) | Corn rhizosphere microbial communities from Kellogg Biological Station, Michigan, USA - KBS Corn C5-2 | ecosystem: Host-associated > Plants > Roots > Rhizosphere > Soil ...
ACCTACTATCAGTTTCATCATCGTTTTGTTTTCCATAAAGCAACTTTTTACACCACATAGGAATATAGAGAACATAGAATTTCACATAGATATCGTCGCCAAACTATGTGACTTTCTATGCGTCCTATTGTGTCTATGTGGTGAAAGAACAATTATCATTTTATAAAGCCTTTGTTTACCATTACTCATCATCAGGATTTTCCGGATGCTTTAAATCCCACAATGGGCGACGACTGTTTACAACCGGTAATGAATCAAAATTCTTTAAAGCCGGTGGTGAAGCCGCCATCCATTCCAGGGTAAAGCCGTTCCAGGGATCGTTGCCTGCTTTTTTGCCGTATTTCATACCGTGATAAACGATAATCACGAGCAGCAATCCGGCGATGCCCATTATAAAAGCGCTGACAGACGAAATAAAGTTGTATAAACCATATGAGGGTAAAGCCGGATAGGTATATACCCTTCGCGGCATACCCAGGATGCCCAGAATATGTTGTATAAAAAAAGTGCCGTTGAAGCCGATCACAAATAACCAGAAGAACCATTTGCCCGCTTTTTCATTTAACATACGGCCGGTCATTTTGGGGAACCAGTAAAATAAGCCTGACAAAATACCAAAGAAACTGCCGCCAATTAATACATAATGCAGGTGAGCCACTACATAGTAAGTATCTGTCAACTGCCAGTCGATCGGCACTATCGAAAATGCAATACCTGTTAATCCGCCAATTGTAAATTCAATCAGAAAGGCAATCGCGAACATCATCGAAACTGTAAACCTGATCGTTCCGCCGTACATAGTGGCGAGCCAGTTAAAGATCTTTACCCCTGTTGGAATACCTATCAACATGCTGCTGGCAGAAAAGAAACCATTTACCACTAAGCCTGAGCCAACGGCAAACATATGGTGCATCCAAACGCCAAAGGCCAGCAATGCAATGGCTACACTGGATGCCGCAACAAAACCATAGCCAAAGATGCGTTTACCCGAGAATACCTGAAATACTTCTGAATAAATACCAAATGAAGGCAGGATGAGTATATATACTTCCGGATGGCCAAACAACCAGAACAGGTGTTGCCATAATAAGGCGGATCCGCCGGTAGTAAAAAAATGCGCATTCAGCTGACGGTCGAGCAGGATCATGCTTAAGGCCGCATTCAATGGTGGAATGGCAGCCAGTATAAGAAATGAATTTACCAGCACCATCCATACAAACAGTGACAGCCGTTTTATACGCATCCCTTTGATACGATAGTACAGAATAGTAACGATCAGGTTAACAGCTGTTGCCACGCTTCCAACACCGGAAAGAAATAATCCCAAAGCATAATAATCTATTCCGGATGATCCGGAAAAATTCTTTTCATTTAATGGGGCATAATTGAACCAGCCTGCGTTGGGTGCGCCTCCGGCCACAAAGCTGAAATACAATAGCAGTCCGCCAAAGAAAGTCATCCATAATCCAAAAGCATTCAGGCGCGGAAAAGCCATTTCGTTTGCACCGATCATCAAAGGTGTGAGATATACTGAGAAACCCAGTACCGATGGCATCAGCACAAAAAAGATCATGGTTGTGCCATGCATGGTAAAGATCTGGTTGTATGCCTGCGGACTTAAAAAATGATTTTCAGGAACTGCCAGCTGTACGCGCATTAGCAAAGCCAGTACGCCGCCTACCAGAAAAAAGAAAAAGGCAACGAGCAGGTACATAATACCGATCTGTTTATGATCAACAGAAGAGATCCATTGCAGCAATCCCTGGTCGGTACTAACGCTTACACCGGGTAATGGAGATTGTGGTTCGGGTATGTTCAAGGCTTCATCCATAAGCTATTTTAACTGCGCCATGTAATGAACAAGCGCGTCCAGTGTATCTTTCGAAAAAATAAAATCGGGCATATATGAACCAGGCTTTACTGCCTGTGGTTTATTTATCCATTTATATAAATTGGCTTCATTCAAAGGCAACATGCCCGACAACATTCTTTTTCTCAAAAACAAATGAGTAAGATCAGGACCTTCATTACCCTGTGCCGCCGTTCCCTGTATACGATGACATTCACCGCAGGTAGCTGTTTGAAAAATTTGTTCGCCTTTGGCAATCAGACTATCGCCCGCCATTTTTGAAGCAGGCTGCGCATTGGCCGCCAGCCAGTCTGTATAGGTAACCGAATCTTCTGCCACTACATATAATCGCATCCAGGCATGTTGCGCTCCGCAAAACTCACTGCAGGTGCCGGCATAGGTAGCAGGCTGATTAATATTAAGTGTGAGAAAATTATTCCTGCCCGGAATGAGGTCCATTTTATTTCCCAGCTCAGGCATCCACCAGCTGTGTATAACATCGGCCGAACGCATTTCCATGATCAACCTTTTTCCGACTGGCAGGTGAACTTCATTGGCGGTGATCACTCCTGTTTGCGGATAATATACTTCCCACCAAAACTGATGACCGGTTATAATTACATCCGGTTGTGTATTTCCCCGCATGTTTGGTTCAACCGCTTTCATGGTAGCAATGGTGTGATAAAAAAAGTATAACAGCAATAGTGCCGGTACGCCAATCATCAGGGCTTCCACTTTATTATTGCCTTTAAATTGTGCAGGTGTACGCTCCTCTCCTTTCCGGACCCTGTATTTAATACAGATGTAAACGGTCAATACAATCACCAGGGCCAGCATGCTGAAAGCTGCTATGTTGAAACGATTAAAAAGACGATAAATGCTATGCGCCTGGTCGGACGAAGGATGCAGCATCGACTGTAATAGTATACAACTTTTATCTAAGTAATTTTTACCGCAGAGCCGCGGAGACGCAGAGAAAATTTTATCAATTCCTCTGCGCCTCTGTGTCTCTGCGGTTATATTAAATCGGCGCATCACTTTTTCTTTAAAACAAGTGTAACCAGCAAAGCAGCTGCAAAAGCTGTGGAATACAATACAAGATTTCTTTTTTTATGCGGATCACGAAGTTTTATAGGTTCGTGATAATTTTCCGCCGAATCGTTTTGCCGGAGCGCCAACTGAAGCACCTGTGCCAGATGCAATGCTTTACGATGGGTCTTTTGTTCTATCTGTTCGCGGCAACTAAAACCATCGGCTATAATGATCGTTTGATCACCAGCCTTGCGCACAGCAGGCAGTAAAACTCTTTCACCTGCTTTTACCGACACATCGTATTGTTCGCCTTTTATATACCCAAAGTATCCGGCCATGCCACAGCAGCCTGAATCTAAAACGGTATAGTTCATTCCGGTTTTTTCAAGCAACTGTTTATCGCAATTCAGTTTCATAACCGCTTTATGATGGCAATGGCCATGTACGATCGCCTTCTTTTTAAACTGTGGTAATGCAAAGTCAGGTGCTTTCTTTTCAAGAAATTCAGCCAGTGTAAACACATTTGTGCTCAGGCGTTTGGCATCCTGGTTATGCGGAAATAACTCATTTAGCTCATCTCTGAATACGGCCACACAACTTGGCTCAAGACCAACAATGGGTATGTCCTGTCTTATTTCAGCTTGCAATACGTTCAGTATTTCCTGTAACTGGTATTTGGCAGTTTTCAGCATGCCGAAATCATATAATGGTCGTCCGCAGCAAAGCGACTTTTGCGGCATCATTACTTCAAAACCTGCAGCTTCGAGTACTTCTGTACCAGCTACCAGTGTTTCGGGGAGAAAGTGATTATTAAAAGTATCTGCCCATAGTATCACTTTGGGTTTACCGGTATTGCTGATGTATTTTTTACGGTTGCCGAACCATTCTCTGAAGGTTATTTCGGCGAACCTTGGCATTTTACGTTCCGGCGCAATACCGGCAATGGCCTTTGTAAGTCTGCTGATCAGCGGCGCATGCATTATAAAGTTAGCCAGCGAAGGCATAAACGAAGCCAACTTCGACCACCAGTAGATCCAGCCAAATGCATACGCATATCGCGGGCGTAGTCTGCCTTTGTAATAATGGGCCAGAAACTCTGATTTATACATGGCCATATCCACATTTACCGGGCAATCGGCTTTACATCCTTTGCACGCCAGGCACAGATCGAGCGCATCTTTTACGTGATCGTTTTTCCATCCGTCTTTCAACGGGTTATTCTGCAGCATTTCAAATAACAATCTGGACCGGCCGCGGGTAGAATGTTCTTCTTCGCGCGTAACCATATAACTCGGGCACATAGTGCCGCCCTCGTGATGGCGGCATTTGCCTACTCCCACACAACGAATGGTTGCCTGTGAAAAATCATTATTATCATTTGTAAAAGCAAAATACGTTTCTGTGGCTGGCGGATTGTAATTGTTATCGATGCGCAGATTAGAAAGCTGTCCGTATGTATCAATAATTTTTCCCGGATTCATTTTTCCGTTCGGGTCCCAGATGGCTTTAAACTCCCTGAATGCCTGGATCAGTTCTTCGCCATACATGATCTCCAGCAGATCACCCCTTGCCTGCCCGTCGCCATGTTCGCCTGACAACGAACCGCCATATTTTACTACCAGATGGGCGGCTTCCACCGTAAAATTCTTATAATCTTCGATACCTTTTTTTGTAAACAGATCAAACTGTATGCGGCAGTGAATGCATCCCTGACCGAAATGGCCGTATAAAGAAGGCTTATATCCATATTTATCAAAAAGCGCGCGCAGGTCTTTCAGATAGTCGCCCACCTTATCGGGGTTTACGGCTGAATCTTCCCATCCTGGAGCGCCCATTGGTTCTCCCGGTACCCAGGCAGTAGCGCCGAGACCGGATTCACGAATTTCCCATAACCTGTATTCGTCTTCTTTATTATCAAATAATCGCATGGAAGGCGGATGATCTCTCTTCTTTAACTCATCCATCATCTGTTTTGCTTTCCCATCTGCTTCTTCTTTACTATCACCACCGAACTCTACCATCAGCCATCCATTGCCTTCGGGCAACAAAGGAATATCGCTTTCATTCAATCCTTTCTTTCGCATAAAACCAATGAGCAGGTCGTCTATTCCTTCCAGACCAATAGGTTTGAATTTTAGTATTTCAGGAACAATATACCCTGCCTCATATATATCAGGGAATCCCAACACAACAAGCGTTCTGCTGGCGGGCGTGGTCACCAGCTTCATGGTGGCCTCTACGATTGTTACGCAGGTACTTTCTGAACCAACAAGCGCACGTGCTATATTAAAACCATTTTCGGGAAGCAGCTCGGGCAGGTTATAACCGGATACCCTGCGCGGAATATTTGGAAACTTTTCACGAATCAGGTTTTCGTATTTACCCACCAGGTCTTTTAGTTTTTTGTAGATCTCCGCACGCGGGCCGCCTTCACTCACTATTCTGTTATATTCATCTTCTGAGGTAGGGCCTACTTTCATTTTCAAACCATCGTAGGTAACAATAGTAAGAGACTCGGTATTGTCGGATGTTCTTGCCCCATACCCATAAAAAGCTGCCATTACCGAGTGTATGCCACATGAGTTGTTGCCCAGCATACCGCCAATGGTGCAATGGTCGTGTGTAGCAGGGTCCGGACCAAAAGTTAAACCGGCTGCCCTGTCGGTGGCATTCCGCATTTCATCCAGCACAATACCAGGCTGCACCCTTACCAGCTTATTCTCTTTATCAATATGTAAAACCCGGTTGTAGTATTTACTCATATCCATTACTACGGCTACATTGCAACACTGGCCTGCCAAACTGGTGCCTCCGCCGCGTGAAAGCACGGGTGCATTATATTTTTTACAGGTTGCAATGGTATTGATAATGTCTTCTTCTGTTTTTGGAAGCACTACGCCAATAGGAACCTGCCGGTAATTGGAAGCATCGGTTGAATACAAGGCCCTGCTGCCATCATCGAAACGTACTTCGCCGGAGATCAGTAACCGTAATTCTTCTTCCAGCATTTGCACATTTACGTTCTGAGCTTCGCGGGTTTCATAATGCGTATCAAAACCGTTTTCTTTTGAAGCGGTATCTTCCGTCTTTGCACTTTTCTTTTCTTCAGGAATTGCTACAGACATGATAATAGTTTTACTGTTTATATCGGGCGGCGTCTTTATGTTTAAATTCAATACCTAATCCGGGACGGCTTTCATCGGGTGTCATGAAGCCGTTTTCAGCGGCACGAAATCCATCAAACAACATTTTTTCAATTCTTGTATGATCGTAAAAATATTCGGCTATATAAAACGATGGCAGGGCGAGTGCTGCATGCAGATGAATGGAAGGAGCGCAATGCGAAGAAAAAGGCAATCCATACGCTTCTGCGAGCTGACCGGCTTTTAAAAAACCGGTAATACCTCCACATCGTGTTGCGTCGGCCTGCAAAACATCTACAGCACCGGCGTTTAGCATTTTTTTAAAGTAAGGAAGATGATACCCATATTCGCCTGCAGCTATCTGAATGGCAGCAGGCATATGATTGCGCAGATAATGCAATCCGTCGAGGTGATCGGATGAAACGGGTTCTTCAAACCAGCAAACGTTATATTCAGCAAACTGATGTGCTTTTTCAAGGGCCTGTTTAACGGTATAAGCGCCATTGGCGTCAACAAACAGTTTTGCATCTCCTATCACCTGGCGGGCCTGTCTTACACGGTATTCGTCCGGCGCTTTCAGGCCCGGGCTATATAAGCTGTGACCAATTTTTATTTTAACGTGTTTAATTCCTGCATTAACCCAGTCGCTCAACTGCTGCTGTAATTGTTCCTGTGTATAAGATGTAAAGCCGCCGCTGCCATACACGAGCATTTGTTCAGTTGCTTTGCCCAATAAAGCACACAGTGACAGTCCGAGGATCTTTGCTTTCAGATCCCACAAGGCATTGTCAACAGCAGATACAGCCATCATGGCTACACCGCAGGAGCCTTCGTTCCTTATACACTGAACCATTCGTGTGGTGATCATCGGCACATCCATTACAGGCATTCCGTTCACCACCTCTTTCAGCATGGTATCGATAATGGTGGCAGCAGCTATGTTTGCGTAGGTATATCCAATCCCTGTTTGACCGCCTGCTGTTATTTCCACCAGCACAAGCGTTGTTTTATTCCATGCAATGGTGCCATCCGATTCGGGTGAGCTGGTTGGAATGGTATAAGCACTTACTTTAATATCGTTTATTACTATACCTGTATCGACAATTATTTCATTGTGTTCCATTAGTGAGGAAGATAATTATCTACAACGTCTTTATACGTTTGCCTGATCATTTCCATGGCATCTACATCACCTTTTATAAGGGAAGAAGCAAATGCCTTTGCCTGTTTAAATGAAATATGCGGCGGTAATGGCGGAACATTCGGATCTGTTACAACATCCAGCAGCACTGGTCTTCGTTCCATCATAGCCTGCTCAATGGCCGGAACTATTTCTTCAGGTTTCTCAACACGAATACCACCCAGCCCTAACATTTCTGCAAAAGCCGCATAATTAAAGTCAGGAACATCCTGAGAGGCTTCATATTTTGTATCACCCGTCATTATCCTTTGTTCCCAGCTTACCATATTCAGATCGTTATTGTTTAATACTACTATCAAAAAGCGTGGATCTGCCCATTGCTTCCAGTATTTTGAAATAGTGATCATACCGTTGATGCCGAGCATTTGCATGGCGCCGTCGCCTACCATTGCAACGGGCATTCTTTCGGGGTAAGCAAATTTTGCGGCAATAGCATATGGCATACCGGGGCACATGGTTGCGAGGTTACCGGATAAAGAAGCCATCATACCCTTGCGTATTTTAATATCGCGGGCAAACCAGCTGGCAGTTGAACCTGAATCGGCGGTAAGAATACATCCTTCCGGTAGCCGTGGCGATAGTTCCCAGAATAAACGTTGCGGATTGATGGGTTTGGCCGTATTCATGGCCCTTGCTTCTACTACTTTCCACCAGCGGTCAATTTCTTTTTCTATTTGTTGCCGCCAGCTTCTGTCTTCATTGCGTTTCAGCAATGGTATAAGCGCCTGCAATGTTCTTTTGCTGTCGCCCTGCAGGTTAATATCGGTTGGATACCGTATACCCAACATACGGCCATCAATATCTATCTGTACAGCTTTCGCCTGTCCTTCTTTAGGTAAAAATTCTGAGTAAGGGAAACTGGTACCAACCATCAGCAGCGTGTCACATTCCATCATCAGATCATAACTTGGTTTGGTACCCAATAAACCGATAGCACCGGTTACAAAAGGCAGGTCATCGGGCAGCACTGCTTTACCCAGTAAGGCTTTGGCAACACCGGCTCCCAACAGATCTGCTACTTCAATAATTTCATTCGCTGCATTAAAAGCACCTGCTCCAACGAGCATGGCCACCTTTTTTCCCTGGTTCAACAGATCGGCTGCTCTTTGAAGATCTTCTATAGAGGGCATTATTTCGGGTGGCTGATAACCTAAGCCTGAATGAATAGTTCCATGCTGACGGGCCGGTTCTTCATAATCGAGTTCCTGTACATCGTTGGGAACAATTACACAGGTTACTGTTCTGTTCGATAATGCAATGCGAATGGCCCTGTCGATCAAATGACGAATTTGCGAAGGCTCTGAACACATATGAACATATTCGTGAGCCACATCTTTAAATAAAGAAATAAGGTCCACTTCCTGTTGGTAGTCGCCTCCAATAGCTGCACGTGCCTGTTGACCAACGATAGCTACAACAGGCTGATGGTCCATTTTGGCATCATACAAACCATTTAATAAATGTATGGCGCCGGGACCTGAAGTGGCCATACATACACCAATTTCACCGGTAAACTTTGCATGGGCGCAGGCCATAAAAGCCGCCATTTCCTCGTGTCTTGTCTGAATAAATTCAATGGCGTTATCTGCGCGGTTCAATGCGCCCATAAGACCGTTAATGCCATCGCCGGGATATCCAAATATTCGTTTAACATTCCACTCTCTTAATCGCTTTACAGCAAAATCACTTACATTCATAGTTGTACACTTTAATTCGCGTTAATAAAAGAAACAGCTGTGGCGGGTACTGTGTGAACATTCGTAAACACTGGCATTAAAATCTCATTAGAGCCAGAAGGTGGTTTCTGTTAATTGCTGAAGAGAAAGGGTTTATAAGCACTGTGCAGCAAAAGTTCTGCCATGCCGGAAAATAAAAATGCCATGCAGTAATATACTACATGGCAATACAGTTTACCACACATTCAGGCTTATCGGGGAGTTTTTACCACACGGGGCTACTTATTTTTTGTTTCCTTTTATTCTGATAACAACCAATGAATATGCCGGTGCTGTGTAAGCAAAGGATTTCTTTACCGCAAGCGTTGTTGTTTGAGGCATCACGTTCTGTGTTCCATCACATGAATTTTCTGCCATAGGATCGCCGGTTAGCGTAGTTATATTAGCGGTTCCATTCGAGGTACCGGGTGCCGGCAAATTTATTCTTGCAGGCACGGGAGCCGCGCCATTATTCACAAGCTTTAATATAACGTCACCGGTTTTGCTATCCTTTACGCAAGAGGCCGCAAAGGTTTTTGCCGTATCGGGCAGGTCAGTGGTGATGACATTTGGGAAATACAGATCACCTTCGTTGCTTGCGAATAATTGTTGCGCATAATAATTAATGGTAGGACAAACCTGTGACCCATTGAAGTAAATAAGATTGGGATTCCATTGTGTATGTCCTTTTCTTCCCAGCAAAGGGGCATAAGAAGCAAAGCGAACTATATCTCCGTTCCGTTCGAGCGATGTCATATAAGTTGCTTCAGCCAGGGCAGAACGAAGCGTGTTTTTTCTTTTTATGTCGTGAGCTGCATATTCGCCTACATACACTTTTGAAGCAGCACGATCGTAAGAATCATAACGGGCAAGGTTATTTAAGAACCATTCTGGTTTTTCGTAATAATGTTCATCTACCATATCAACTTTCAACTCGTTGGCAAAACGCCATCCCTGCTCATAATCGTTTCCGGCAGGAGAAGGCCCTACAGTGCCCACCACGGTAATTTCAGGATGTTTTGCTTTTACCACATCGTAGATCATTTTAAACCGCTCCCTGAAAACCGGTGTTTGAGCGTCTTCATTACCTATACCAATATACTCAAGATGGAAAGGCTCAGGATGTCCTGCAGCTGCCCGCTTTGCACCCCAGGTTGATGTAGCAGGGCCATTGGCATATTCTATCAGATCGAGTATATCCTGCGTCCAGGCGTTCAATTCATCAAGGGGCAAGCCTCTTTGTCCTATGCTGCCAATGCGCCAGGTGCCACCGGAATTCTGGCAACATACGCCTGCTGCAATAACGGGCAATGGTTTGGCGCCTATATCTTCACAAAACTGAAAGAATTCAAAATAGCCTAATCCAACAGACTGATGATAGTTCCATATGTTGCGCTGTTCGAGGCGTTGTTCAAGAGGACCGATGGTATTCTTCCAGCGATACATATTTCCCAGTCCGTCGCCATGAGCCAGACACCCACCGGGAAAACGCATGAATTTCGGATGTAGGTCGGCAATGGTTTGGGCAAGATCTGCCCGTAATCCATTGGGTCTGTTTTTAAATGTATTCTGCGGAAAGAGTGAGACCATATCCAGCGCCATTTTGCCTTTTGCCTTAGCAAGAATTATCAGTCTGGCACTATCATCACTTTCAGTAGCTGTAATGGTAGCTGTATATTTTTTCCATTCTTTTGAGTCTGTAGAAAATGTAACTGAATCGGCAACATTTCCTTTTTTACCTTTTAGCTTAACTGTTATTGGAATAGCATTATCAGACAGCTGCCGCACAAAAACCGAGAAGTTATATTTTTGACCTGCTCTTACTACAATACCATCAAAGCCCGAATTGGTAAGACCCACTCCTTCCCTGCCCTCGTCTTCAATATTTAGTACAACATAATGCGGATTATTGGCGTGCACCGGTGCATTTGTTTCTACTGAAATAGTTCCGTAGCCAAAACCTTCTGTTGTATACTCCCAGGCAGTGAGCGGGTTCCATTCTTTTCTGTCGGCGGGACTATATTCAAACGATCGGTTTTGTATTAGTTCGGCATACAGGCCGCCATCTGCGGCATAATTAAGGTCTTCGAAAAAGATGCCAAATAAGGCAGGACTAATGGGTTTGGCCGCAGGCACTTTTATTTTGACAGTAGACTGATTGGGTTGCGCCGATGCGGTTACAATCATCAAAAAACAGCTTAACAATAAGCAGGTCAGTTTTTTCATATAGGCAATCATCAATTTAAATGTAATTTATACATTTAAATGGAAAATGACGCAATAATTGTCACTCAGTTCGCAAGTCCTTCATCGGATTACTGATAGCGGCTTTGATCGCCTGGAAGCATATCGTCAACATCGCGACACCTATGATTCCTATGCAAGCTATTGCGAAAACCCACCATTCGATATTTATCCTATATGCGTAGTCTTGCAGCCATTTATTCATTAACCACCACGTTATTGGCATTGCAATGAATATAGCCACGAGAACAAGTTTCAAAAAATCCTTTGAAATCAGGCGGATAATTGTTGAAACCGATGCGCCTAACACTTTGCGTATACTGATCTCTTTGGCGCGGTTGGCAACTGCGAGTGCTGAAAG
>Ga0068855_100009826_pt1 | contig 11542 bp, 10 predicted proteins | sample KBSCornC52_FD_66592 | JGI IMG/M metagenome (GOLD analysis project Ga0068855, IMG submission 66592) | Corn rhizosphere microbial communities from Kellogg Biological Station, Michigan, USA - KBS Corn C5-2 | ecosystem: Host-associated > Plants > Roots > Rhizosphere > Soil ...
GTGATGCAGCAAAAGGCGGGTATATCGGTAGGCCGGCTTTCGGGCATCGTGGCTAATCTCGTACCTGCTTACCTTCAAAAGAACCGCCTGCCCAGCTATGAGATCAACTGCATCGAGGATTGGGAGCAAAAGGTAGATGCCATTGTGGAAGAAACACTGCACGAAGATATGACGCTTATATCCGGTATACCACCCTGGTGCCAGATGTATTTCGACCGGCTGAGCACCAAAACCGGCGGCAAAAAGATCAAAGAGATTTTCCCGAACTTCAAGCTGTTCGTTTACGGCGGGGTGAATTATGAGCCTTACCGCGCGCGGATCGAGGAAAGCATTGGGTTTGCGATCGAGTCGATCGAAACATACCCTGCTTCCGAAGGTTTCATCGCTTTCCAGGATTCGCAAAAAGACAAGAGTTTATTATTACTGACGGACGCTGGTATGTTTTATGAGTTTATCCCGGCAGAAGAATATTTCAATGAAAACCCCGCGCGATTAAGCTTGAAAGATGTCGAGCTCAATAAAAACTACGCGCTGATACTGAATACCACGGCGGGCTTATGGGGTTACAGCATCGGCGATACGATCAAATTTGTTTCGAAAGATCCCTACAGAATATTGGTTACCGGGCGCATCAAGCATTATATATCGGCTTTTGGCGAGCACGTGATCGGCGAAGAAGTCGAACAGGCGTTAATGAGCGTGGCGAAAGAAGAAGGTGTGGATGTTGTGGAATTTACAGTAGCGCCGCAGGTAAACCCGCCGAAAGGCGAAATGCCTTTCCACGAGTGGTTTATCGAGTTTGGAAAAAAGCCGGCTGACCTAAAAGCATTCGCACTAAAAGTAGATAAAGCGCTGCAAACCAAAAATATTTACTATTTTGACTTGGTAGAAGGTAACATTTTGCAACCTTTGATCATCCGAAGCCTGCAAAAAGACGCTTTCATTAGCTACATGCGGACACAAGGTAAATTGGGCGGACAGAATAAGGTGCCGAGATTATCAAATGACCGGAAGATAGCGGATGAGTTGGAACGTCATATTGTTTGATTGTTATATTGTTGGATTGCTATATTGTTGAAATATTAAGCGCAAACAATGGAAAAAAGATATTTACAATTAAACGACTTGACGTGCTACAAGTCAGCATTTGCATTTAGTAACGAGGTTTGGGACCTGGTTATAAAATGGGATTATTTTGCAAAAGATACGATTGGTAAACAGTTTGTAAATGCAGCCGACTCTATTTCCGCTAATATTGCTGAAGGTTTTGGGAGATATCACAAAAAAGACAAGATAAAATTCTATTACTATAGTTTAGGCTCAGTAAAAGAATGTGCAGATTGGTGTAATAAGGCAAAGATTATAAATTTAATCGCCGAAGATATCTACGTTAAGGTCAATGAAGTCCTGGAAAGACTGCCACGTGAAATACACCAATTGATCAAATTTACGAATGAAAAACTGAAGACTTGATGGCGTTGGATCAACAATACAACAATAAAACAATACAACAACTTAGCAATACCAAGAATATTGCCATTTTAGGTTCTACCGGGAGTATCGGCACCCAGGCACTGGAAGTGATAGGTGAAAATCCATCCCTGTTCCAGGCTTATGTACTCACCGCTCAAAACAATGCCGAACTGCTTATCCAGCAGGCTTTAAAATTCCACCCTGCCTACGCTATTATCTGCAATGAGAAATATTATCCGAGGGTAAAAGAAGCACTCGCGTCCACCGGCGTCAAAGTATTGGCCGGTATCAATGCCATTAATGAAATAGTTACCGATCCTAAAATCGATACCGTACTTACGGCAATGGTAGGCTTTGCGGGACTTGAACCAACGATCAACGCCATAAAAGCCGGAAAAGATATCGCTTTAGCCAATAAAGAAACCCTTGTTGTAGCCGGCGAATTGATAACGAGCCTGGCAAAAGAAAATAAAGTCAAAATTTTACCCGTTGATTCTGAACATTCGGCCATTTTCCAGTGCCTTGAGGGTGAGAACAGCGATCATATTGAAAAACTGATCCTCACCGCCTCCGGCGGGCCGTTCAGAGGAAAAACGCTGGACTTCCTTGGAGATGTGACACCCGAAGCGGCTCTAAAGCATCCCAATTGGGTGATGGGCTCCAAGATCACCATCGATTCAGCCTCGCTGATGAACAAGGGACTGGAGGTGATCGAGGCCAAATGGTTATTTGATATAGAGCCCGATAAGATTGATGTGGTGGTGCACCCGCAATCCATTATCCATTCGATGGTACAATTCCACGATGGTTCCATCAAAGCGCAGATGGGCCTGCCGGATATGAAGCTGCCTATACAATACGCGCTCGCTTACCCTGCTCGTATTAAGAACAATTTTAAACGATTTGATTTCGCCCAATACGCCAATCTTACTTTTGAAAAACCTGACACAAAGACATTCCGCAATCTTGCGCTGGCTTTTGAGGCGATAAAACAAGGCGGAAACATGCCATGTATCGTCAACGCGGCCAACGAAATCGCAGTGGCCGGATTTTTGAACGGTGGAATTGGTTTTGTAACAATGAGCGACGTTATTGAGTCTAGTATGCAGCAGGTTGCTTTCAAAGCCGACCCTTCGCTGGACGATTATTTGAATACCGACCGGGAAACACGCATCTTTGCGCAAAATTTGATAGAGAAAATACTGTTAAAGACATTTACAAATTGATTTAGATATAGAATGAATATAGTGATCATGGTGGGCCAGCTGTTAATGGGCCTTTCTCTTTTAGTTATTTTACATGAATTCGGGCATTTTATCGCGGCCAGGGCTTTTGGCATCAAGGTCGAAAAATTCTACCTGTTCTTCGATGCCTGGGGTGTTAGTCTTTTTAAGTTTAACTACAAGGGCGTTGAATACGGCGTAGGCTGGCTGCCCTTAGGCGGCTATGTTAAGATCGCGGGTATGATAGACGAATCGATGGACACCGAGCAAATGGCCGGTCCCCCGCAGCCATGGGAATTCCGTTCAAAACCGGCCTGGCAGCGTTTGATCGTGATGATGGGCGGTATTACCGTCAATATTATCGTTGGTATTTTCATCTTTTGGATGCTGACCGTTAAATACGGCGAAACCTATATCCCGATGAGCAGTGTACACTACGGCATTGTTCCAGGCCCGGTGGGCGAAAAGATCGGCCTTAAAGCCGGCGACAAGATAACCGGCATTAACGGTAAACCAGTCGAACGCTTTGAGGATCTGACCAATCCAAAAGTATTTTTAGACAAAACCGCGCTCAACGTGCAGCGTGGCGATCAGCAATTAAACATTAGTGTACCTTCAGATATTCTAAATGATATTTCAAGCAAAGGAATAGGTGGGATCGATCAGTTTATTAGCCCTTTTCCCCGGTCAAAATTTAAAATAGACTCTGTAGTGCCTGGAAGCAACGCAGCAAAAGCGGGATTGGTTAAGGACGATAGTATTATAGCCGTGAATAGTACCAGCGTGGCTTTTTTTGATCAGATACAAACACAACTGGCTGATCATAAAAATAAAAATGTTGTATTATCAGTCAAAAGGAACAATACAGTACAGCAGCTCACCGCCATGGTGACAAGTGACGGAAAGTTAGGGTTTCAGGCCAAATATGATATTCCTAAACCAGTCACGATCAAATTTAGCTTTTTTGATTCCTTTCCGCGGGGCGCTACCAGGGCATGGGCAAACTTCGCCGATAATGCAAAAGGCTTAAAGAAAATATTCACCGGTGACGTTAAGGCGCGTAATGCTGTCGGCAGTCCTATCGTAATGGCAGAGATGTATGGCAGTCATTTCGACTGGATAAAATTCTGGAGCCTGACGGGTTTTATTTCGATGATACTTGCGCTGATGAACCTGCTGCCTATACCGGCGCTGGACGGCGGCCATGCGGTGTTCCTTATTGTTGAAATGATCAAAGGCAAACCGCTGAGCGATAAATTCCTGGAAAAGGCACAGATCGTTGGCTTTGTTTTACTGATCGGCCTGATGGTATTCGCCTTCGGCAATGATATCATGAAGCATTTCCGGTAAGAAAAGCCTTAAAAGACAATATAAGGGCCCGCTGAAAAATCAGCGGGCCTTTCTTATTTGATTATTTAAATTTCATTTTATACAGCAGGTTCGATTGCCTGCTCATCTAGGCCTTTTAATGGATTGCGCTTGAAAATAGCGCCGAAGATCAAAGCGAATATCAGCACAACAACTAATGCTATTGCTTGAGCTTTGATTACTTTTCCTATCGACATGTCTTTTTGATCGTCGAAAGTTTTCTGCATATCAGCAACTTTTGTATCAATTGTTGCCTGATCAGTGCCGCTCTGCTTCATCATCGACCTCGAGGAATTTACGATCGCGCTCTGCGTTTTTTCCAACATGTTAGGTTCGACAAGTTTTGCGAAGACCAAATCCCGCCCTATTGCGGTAACTATATAAGCTACCAAAAGCATGATAAATATACCTGTAAATGCCTGCTTAAATGTCCAATATCCTCCTATTTTTTTCCTAAAATCAATACAATAAAAAATAAGAATAACTATTGGAATGAGTAGCGAGAAAAGAATCGGCCCAACTAATACTACCATCCAAAAAGATGTGGTCATTTGTGTCATAAAATAAAAGGCGAAGATTCCAAGGACCAAGACAATAACGCCAAATATCAGACCATTATTAAGTCCGACTTTCCTAATTTGTTTATCCAAACTTTCCATAATTGAGAGAGGTTTAATTGATTAGCCCGAATATACTAATTACTGGTATATCAAAACCTTGCTACTTAAAAGAAAAATAAAGAATAACTCCAAGCTTATTAAGCAGTATTGTTTTGGGCCTCGTATTCAGGCGGATTTTTTTTGAGAATAGCGCCGAAAATAACGGCAAAAACAAATAAAAAGATCACAGTGATAATGTACCCCTGTATGATGCTGCCTACGGTGATATTTTTTTCATCGGCAAGCTGTTTCTGAATATCTGCTCTTTTTTGGTCGATAGTTGCCTGGTCTGCACCGCCCTTTTTCAACATGGTAGTTGTAGCCTTTAGCATGGCGGTCTGAGTTTTACTCACCATGTCTGGCTCAATAACTCTTGCAAAAACAACGTCGCGCCCTATTACCTGTATAACATAAGAGAGAACGAACATAATGAAGATCCCTGTTACGGCTTGCCGAAAGGTCCAGTAACCCCCAATATTTTTACGTAAATTGAAGCAAAACAGCAGAACGATCACTATGGGAATAAAGACCGAAAATATTATCGGGCTGAACACAATTAACCAGGCGCTCCCGGTGTCAGCTGTCAACATATAGAAGGATAAAATGCTTACAGCCAATAAAACAACTCCAAGAATAAGGCCTCTAATTGTTGAGGCTCTGCGAATCGTGTTTTCTAATTGTGTCATCTATAAAAATTAGTTAAAATTGATCAGAATCTCCAATACTGCCATATCAAAGCCCTTATCCAAAGCATTTTTTGCGATCTCGTCTTTTTCAGGCTGGGAAGGTTCTATATTCTGGAAAAAGCACATCATCGGGTAAAATATCTCTTTTAGCTCAGAATCATCCGGCAGTTTCCGGGCCACCTTGCTGATCTCGCTAACAGGGCTTTCGATCAATATCTGGTTCTCGATCACCGGCTCGTAGATACGATGCTCGTCCTGGAACTCGTCCTCATCAACCAGTAAAAACTCTTTCAGGTAATCTTCCAGGTCGGGTTCGATATCTTCGTCCCTGCACTCGTTAAGATAAAGTAAGAGGTTTAAAAGTTCAGTTCCGCGGTCGAGTGTTTTCTCTTCGATATCTTCCCATTCCCTGGTTTCAAGGTAATCGTCTTCCAGTTTTTTTACGTCTTCGCTAAAAAAGTTGATCAGCAACAGGTCGAAGAACACCTCGCGTAATGATTCCAGTTTTGGGTTGTTGTCAAACACTTTATCCAGCAGGTCGACCTTACTTAGAAAATTGACAGGCGATGAAAACACCTCGCGGAAGTTAGATTCAAGTAGGGTTACATCAAAATTATTGTATTTGGAAAATGCGCTCAACGCAGCCCCAATGGCTGACTCGATTTTAGGGTCGATCATGGTTTATGATTTGAAAAGCTTATTGTTATTTACAGTTAACAAAACTGAGCCTTTAAGTTTTTTCCCGAGGAACGGGGAATTATAAGATTTTGATTTATTATTGCCTTTATCGAATGTCCATTCCGCGGTTTCATCGAAGATCACCAGGTTGGCATCCTGCCCTTCAGCTAAAACCGGTACTTCCAGCCCCAGTATTTTGCGCGGATTGATTGCCATTTTTTCTATGATCATGTTCACCGGCAAGCCTGCTTCCAAGGCGATGGAGAAAGCTGTTTGCAAACCGATCATGCCAAATTCAGCCACTTCAAATTCTACATTCTTAAATTCCACCTCATGCGGCGTATGTTGTGAAGTGATGGCGTCTATTGTACCGTCTTTTAAGCCGTTCAGCAAGGCTTTCACATCCTTCCGGGTACGCAAGGGTGGCTTTACCTTATATTGGCTGTCGAAGCCTAATAAGGCCTGGTCTGTGAGCAACAAGTGATGCACGGCAACGTCACAGGTGACGGGGATGCCTTTCTTCTTCGCTTCTTTGATCAGCGAAACCGAGCGTTCTGTCGACACAGTTGTGAAGTGTATTTTCGAACCTGTGTATTCGGCCAGGTAAAGGTCGCGCGCCACCATCAGTTCCTCGGCAAGTGAAGGTATCCCCTTCATGCCTAATAATGTGCTTACTTCGCCTTCGTGAACCTTGGCCTTGCCCGCTATCGCGGTATCTTCCGGGTACGACATTACAAGTGCATCAAATCCTTTGGTATAGAGCAGCGCACGCTCCATCAGGCCGGCATCCTGCACCGGGCGGTTGCCGTCGGTAAAGGCTTTTGCGCCATGCTGGAACATATCATACATTTCGGCCAGGTCCTTGCCCTCCCGCTTGTGCGAGATCGTGCCCATCGGGTATACGTCCACCAAATTGTTTTTGGCGCGGTTCATCAGGTATTCGATCTCCGCCTTGGAATGTACAGGCGGTACCGTGTTCGGCATCAGGGCCACTCCCGTAAACCCGCCTGCAGCAGCTGCCTGGGTCCCGGTTTTCAGGTCTTCCTTTGTTTCTAATCCTAACTCACCAATGTTGCAATTGAGGTCAAAAAAACCCGGTGAAAGCTGTTTTCCCCGGGCGTCAAAAGTTTCTGCGTCTGAGTTGATCTTTTTTGCGATCTTAACGATCTGGCCTTTTTCGATCAATACATCGGCAACCTGCTGGTAAAAGGGCGAACCCGGGTCGGAAATTGTCGCGGATTTGATAAGCAAATTCATTTGCGCTGCGTTGGGATAGAATATGTGTCGACTTATGCTGCTTGCGGAACCTGCTGTTTACCAGTTTTATAGAACCTGATCAACAGGATTTCAGCGCCCAGGAAAATCAATGCCAAAATTATACAAAGTTTCCATAATTGAAGCCCCAAATTTAATTGGGATACTTCGCCCCTTAATGAGCCTGGTCCGCCCTGCAAAATATTACCTGCTTGCGGGAAGATCGACTTGAGGTCGGGAGCAGCCAAATAACTCATATCCGACTCCTTGCGATTATCATTAAAAGCGATGACCGAAACCAAACTATCCTGTCGTTTCAGATTATAAATACCGGTTTCCTGCAACTGGTCCGAAACAAATAATCGCGTACTTCCCTCCTGTTGCCGTACATCGGGAATGACAGCCCTGTCGTTTCTTATCAATTTCAACACCTGCTTTTCATTCATCGCTATCGGGGCCACTTCTACACTTTCATCTTTTCCCAAAGTGTAAAACAGAGGCTGATCATGCCCGCTGAGTAAAGCCAGTCGCAGCATTGTTGGCACAAACAAGGCATGACGCTGCAAATTACTGTAATCGTCATTCAACGGCACTGCCGACACATATACCTTGCCCTTACCGCTGTTATAGCCCGACCAGAAAAGTTGCCTGCCCGGTAGTTCCATCAGGCTTTCACCTCTCACTGCGGCACTCAGCTGGTAATATTTTTTTACAGAAGGCAGGTCGGGGTTTTGCGGATTGGATTCGAATATATTTTTAAACACCACGCTTTGCAGGTTGATACCAGATATTTTACTACCAGTCGTGACCAGTTCGGCCGGCCAGGCCGCTCTCACAGATTGCAAAAAGGCCTTATAATTGGCCAGGTCGGCGCCATCAGCCGGGAAAACCGCCAGCGTGCCGCCATTGTTTACATAATATCTTAACTGTTGTGCCAGCCCGGTGGAAATAGTTTTGACGTCGCTAAGGACGATCATCGGGTAAGTACTTAACGACGCATAATCAACATTGCCATCCGTAACCGCTTTTGCGGCAAAGAAATTATCAGTAGCGAAAACCGCTTTCAAAAAAGGATTTTCGGCGCCACCGTTGATCATCAAAACCGGCAACTGCTGTTTTACATTAAAGGTGAAATAAAATTGATTATCAAAAGTAACCGGGTTATCCTGCAACTGAACCCGGCCGCGCTGCCATCCGCTTTGCAGACCCGAAAAGGAAAGTGTATCATTCTGTACCGAGCGCGCATCAATAGTATACGCACCCAATGCCTTTTGTTGGTTATTGATGACGAGTTTTAAAGGTATCTTCTCAGCTTTTTCGCCGGCATAGTTATGCAGCTTCACCACTATCTTTTCGCTTTCGCCCGGGCGATGCGCAGCGGTAAGCAGCCAAACGGAATCCACAGCTACATTAGGTAATTGGCTGGCTTTGAGCTGGATAAGATTATATCGAATGGAACTGTCCGTTTTAATAGCCCTGGCATCAGCCATATTTTTCTGAAAGTCGGACAGGATATATGCTGAACGCATTACGCCGTGCTGTTCTGCCAGCAAGCTTTGCTGCCGGTCGGCGATCTGCTGCAATGATCTGCTCTGCGGGCTGATCTTTACCGCGTCAACCGCATCGTTAAATTCGTCGCGGCTTAATAACCGCTGGTGCTTCCCTTCAAAATCCTGCGTGAGCAGTTGAAAACGGTCGTTGATGCTGTAGGCTGATGCGATCTCTTTGGCCCGCCGTTTGGCCTCGTCCAGCAAAGTGCCTTCCTTGTTGAGCGTTTGCATCGAGTACGAATTGTCGACGAAAACGCTCACTGCCTGCTGCTTGCCCGAATTTGCCGCGTTATTACCCGGAAGGTATGGGCGGGCGAACGCCAGCACCAAAAACACGATAGCCAGTAAACGAGCGGCTAGTATCAAACGTTCTTTCAGGTTCCGGCGGGAGGCCTGCTGCTCCTGTATTTCCTTTAAGAACTGCACGTTGCTGAAATAAACCTTCTGGTACCGGCGGAAATTGAATAAGTGAATAACAACAGGTATGGCCAGCGCCGCTAATGCAAAAAGAAAGGCAGGATACAGGAAATGCATGTCAAACAAATGTGCGAATTTATGTGCAGATGTGCGAATGTGCGGATATGCAAAAGGCACTTAAAACAAACGCACCATATAATCTATTTATTTCGTATGGATTGGCATATCGGTTGTTCGGGTTTTCATTATAAGGATTGGCGGGGTAAATTTTATCCCGAAAAACTGGCGGTGAAGAATTGGTTCGATTATTACTGCGAGCATTTCCGCACGCTGGAACTCAACGTTACCTTTTACCGCTTCCCGCAATTGTCATTCCTGCAAAACTGGTATCAGAAGGCGCCCGCTGATTTCCGTTTTTCGGTGAAGGCGCCGAAGGCCATTACCCATTTTAAACAGTTTCACGATACCGCGCGGATGATCAATGATTTTTACGAAACGATTAACAGCGGCCTGCACGAAAAGCTTGGACCGGTTTTATTCCAGATGCCACCGCGGTTTAGTTATAATGAGGACCGGCTGGAGCGCATTATTAACAGCCTGACTCCATCATTCAATAATGTAACCGAATTCAGGCATGTAAGCTGGTGGTGTGAGGATGTTTATAAAGCGCTGGCTGACAATAATATCTCCTTTTGCGGGCAGAGCCATCCCTTGTTGCCTGACGATGTGATCATTAATACCGCTTCAGTTTATTACCGCTTTCACGGCGTACCGAATTTGTACCGTTCGCCTTATTCAGAAGAGTTTCTTCAAAAGGTAGTGGACGCTGCTAAGAGCAATGAAAAAGTAAAACAGGGATGGTTCTATTTTAACAATGATTACGACGCAGTAGGTGTCCGCAATGCAAAAGAGATGCTGGGTTTAACCGATCAATTCGACTCTTCGCCGGAATGATGCCTTCTCTTCTTTTTATGTTTCTTTTCTGTAGTATGTTTTTTTGATTTCTTTATTGTGGGGCTTGTAGCCGCTTTTACCTTTTGCGGAGCGACGGTAGTCGGGGTTTTATTGTCGGTTGAATCTTTGCTCAACTGTTTTACCGTAAAGCTGTTATCCCGCAGTCCATATTCAAACACACGTTTAGCACTGGTAGGCTTCGCATCCTTACCGTTGCCGTCATAGATCGGGAACTCACGCATGAGTTTTCCTTCCTTGATGTAGAAGTTATCCTCACCGCGATAGCCCTTTCTTTGGTTTTTGGTCAGTTTTGGGAAGTCGAGTTTGTTTCCTTTACCTCCGCTAAATTCAAATGCGTAGATCGTTGCGTAATTGGCGCTATCGGTTCCGCGTGCCTGGATCAATATTTCCGGGTTGCCGTCGAGATCCATGTCCGAGTTGTAAACATCTACCAAAGTACCGTTAAGGTCGCCTGTTGTGGTAGTATATTTTTTTGCGACTGAATCCGAATGCAATATTAAAAACGAGCCCGACGCAGTGGTTCCTCTCCCCCAACTCAGCACATCATAGTCCTGACCAGGCGACACTTCGATCAATTTGTGGAAATGGAACGGAGTTACATAGTCGGGCCTTTTTACCGGTGCTGGCGGTGCTGCAGCCTGTTGCGGGGCCTGTGTGCAACCTGCGATTGTCAACAATCCAATTGATAGGAATAAATAAAATCTTGCGCTCATTTTTTTAATTATTGAATGAGTGATTGAGTGAATTATTGATTGGGGTTCATTTTTATTCATTAATTCAATAATTCAGTCATTCATTAATTATACAGTGAATCGGGTGATAGTTCGCCTTTTGGTTTACCCGGCGTGGACATGTACACACGCAGCGCGCAAACCTGGCCCGCATCAAAATATTTCAGTGTAAATTTATGATATCCTTTTTGCAAAGCAACGGTGCCGCCCTGTTCTACCAACGGATGCTTGCCATCGTTATTCACAACAGGCTGGTCATCGATGGTCAGTACCGAGCCGTCATCCGATTTGGTTGAGAACTGGTACAGGCCATCCGCATCAATACGGATAAAGCCTGAATATATTACCCCGAACAAAGGGTTATTTTTCTTCAATACCGACATGTTGAAACTCTTTACCACACCGCTGTCAACAACCGCCGCATCCTTAAACTGGTCGGTATTGTTAAATGCCCCCTGGAATAATTGATATTTCAGGCCGGCGGTATTACCCTGGTAAGTAACCGGGGCCAGCGGCGCGCGGTTATAC
>Ga0068855_100009827_pt1 | contig 11541 bp, 8 predicted proteins | sample KBSCornC52_FD_66592 | JGI IMG/M metagenome (GOLD analysis project Ga0068855, IMG submission 66592) | Corn rhizosphere microbial communities from Kellogg Biological Station, Michigan, USA - KBS Corn C5-2 | ecosystem: Host-associated > Plants > Roots > Rhizosphere > Soil ...
GTACCATCCGGTCCCGATCAGCCCGACACGCCGCACCTTGTCCCGATCGAACTCCCGATCTTTCGTGAATGCCGCATCCTTCGCGAAGTACGGCTGCTGTGCCGACGCCGCCTGAGCAGCGAACCCGGCCGCCCCTGCACCGATGAACTGACGACGATCCATAGCTTCCTCCTGTCCCTGCCAATTGTATAATCCCGACAGGAGAAACAGATGTCCCATTCCCGACGTGACTTCCTCGCTTCCGCTGCCCTCGTGGCCGCGACCCCAGCGTTCGCTGCGCCCAAATCCGGCGAAGCAGCTCTCAAGGTCGGCCTCTGTTCCTACTCCTTCGGCAAAGGCAAGCTCGTCGACAACCTTCCCGTCATCAAACAGGCCCACGTCCGCTACATCAACATCAAGCCCGAGTTCCATCTCCCGTACGACAGTTCCCCAGCGCAGATCGCCGAAATGAAGAAACTGCTCGACGATAACGGGCTGATCCTCGCCGGGACCGGTACCACCTACCTTCAGAAGCCTGATGCCGGCGAGATCCGCCAGCGTTTCGAATTCAACAAAGCTTTGGGCTCTCCTCTGATCGTCATCGGCCCGACCGCCGAGACACTCCTCTTGATCGAGAAATGCGTCAAAGAATACGACATCAAGGTTGCGATCCACAACCACGGCCCGTCCGACAAGCACTTCCCGACGCCGCAGTCCGCCCTCGCCGTCATCAAGAACATGGACCCGCGAGTCGGGCTCTGCATGGACATTGGCCACACGCTCCGCTCCGGTGTCGATCCCACCGAAGCCGCACGCATCGCCGGTCCCCGCCTCCTCGACCTGCACACCAAAGATCTGAAAATGGAGAACGGCAAGTGGGTCACCGTCGACTGCGGTCAGGGCGACATCCACCTTGTCGCGCTCTTCCGCCAATTGAAGAAACAAGGCTTCTCCGGCTCCGCAAATCTCGAGTACGAGACCTCCGGTCCGGGACGCGACGCCGCCATCGAGCGCTGCACTGCGTATATCGACGGCGTCGTCGCGGCACTGTAAGTACCCGTACACCGGAAGTCCGGTTGCACGTATCGTAGGTTATGCGCCTTCCTACGTTCCTCGTTCTGCTCATCGCTGGAGCCGCGTCGTTTGCGCCTACCGCCGTTGCGGCCGAAGCGGACGCTCTTGCCATCGATGCCAACATCCGAGCCAAACACATGCCATTTGGCACCATCCTCGATCCTGTCTACGACTCCATCACCGGTAACACGATCGTCGGCTATACACGATGCGGCGATTCCGCTCTGTGGACCGGTGCCTATCTCGCTGCCGAGTCATTTCGCTACAAAGTGACACAATCTCCGGACGCGCTGGACAACGTAAAGTACGCGCTCGCAGGCATCAAGTTCCTCGTCGATGTCACCGGCAACAATCGCCTCGCTCGCTGTGCGTTTGCCGCCGACTGGCAATTCGCCGCCGGTGTCGAGAGTGAGGAAAAGGGCAACGGAATCAACCAGTCGGCGCCCTGGGTATGGGTCGGGAATACATCGCGCGACGAAGTGGTCGGCGTATTTTTCGGGCTCGGCGTCGCGTATGACATAGTCGATGACGCCGGTGTGAAATCGACCATCGCATCCCTTGCCAACCGCATCTCCCACTTTATAGCCGGCCACCAATGGTCGCCCAGCGACGACATTACGATTTCCTTTTTGACGCGCCCCGAACAGGGGCAGATGATGATCGACACCACGCGGCACGTTAATCCAGGCGACAACATCTCCGGCCCGTTTGCCTGGCCCGTCCCCATGACGGGTTCGCTCAGCCCCACGGCCCTTGAATCCAATAACCTCGGTTCGTACTTCAAGTTCAATCTGGACTATATGACGTTCTACAACCTGGTCCGCTATAATCCCACCAACTCGGACTACCTCGGCACCTACGTTGATGTTCGCAACTATACGGCGACCCACCAGAACCCCTACTTCGACATCATCGATCACACGCTACGCGGCGCGAATAGCTTCGACGCCGAAATCCGGCCGCTTCTCGACCAGTGGCTCCTCCGCCCCAAGCGCGACCTCTACGTCGATCTCAGCAAAGACGTGCAGACCTGCGATAGCGGCGGCAACGAAGCTTGCAAGCCGATCCCGGTGGTCATGCGTCCCCCGACTGACTTCCTTTGGCAGCGCGACCCGTTTATGACCAAGGGCGGTGGGTTCGGTACGGCCGAAGGCGCCGGCATCGACTACATCCTCCCGTACTGGATGGGCCGATTCTATAACCTCATCCCTGCTGTCGTGGCGCAATCCGCCGCAGCCATCTCCTACAACCTGGCGCCGAACTCGATTGCTTCCATCTATGGCATCAACCTCGCATCGTCAACACAAAACGCTTCCTGGCAGCCCTTGCCGATGCAACTCGGCGGCGCCACCGTAACGGTGACGGACTCTGCGGGCAACCAGCGCCAGGCCGGTCTCATCTACGCTTCGTCGTCGCAAATCAACTTCGTCGTTCCCGACGGGCTCGCGAACGGCAACGCCACCATCACCGTCACCAACGGAAGCACGACAACCACCGCTACTGCGCCGATCCAGGCGGTAACGCCCACGCTTTTTAGCGCGAACTCGAGCGGCACTGGTGTGGCCGCCGCGACCGGCGTAAAGGTGCAGGCTGCGAATCCAAACCTGCAAGCGCCGGTAACCGTCTTCCAGTGCGGCAATTCGGGCTGCAGTTCGGTGCCGGTCGCGGTCGGCGTCGACACCCCCATCTATCTGTCGTTCTACGCCACAGGCATACGCAACAGCACCCTCGCCCCGCCCTATTCAAACGTGACGCTCTCAATCAATAACAAGCCGATGCCGATCCAGTACGCCGGCCCAGCGCCCGGATTCGCCGGCCTGGACCAGATCAACGTGCTTCTCGATCTCTCGTTGCGCGGCGCGGGCGAAGTCCCTGTCACGCTGACCGTCGATGGCCAGACGAGTAACACCGTCACCGTGAATATCCAGTGATCCGCGGAGGTTGCGCGTCTGGCTCTACCAGCCAGACGCGCCGGTCCGGATAGTACGCCATCAGCTTTCGATTCTCCTCGTCGCCAAAATCGAGCGCCCATACCACCCGCGACCCATCGATATCCGCTGCATTGTGGATCCATTCATGAAATCCATGGTTCGGTGCATATCGCACGAAGACGAGCTGCTTTCCCTGCGCGGAATCCAGTTGCCGGTTTATGGCAATCCGCCCCTCCGAATCCTCCGGACCGTGCATCCACCGCTGCCCATATGAGATCCCGAATTCCATTGCGCACAACAGGAACAGCAGTTTGCCAATCCTCCAACGACCCAGCTTCCCCAGCCCCACTACGGTCATCAACACCAACAAGCTCGATACGGCGCCTATGTAGTGCGCATACAAATACGGATAGAAATTCGATCCAATCGCGAACAGGATCACCGCCCCGATCACGGGCAACCACTTCCGGTCTCGCACGGTCAAAAGAAAAACTAGCAGCGCCACATACAGCGGAGGCAGCAAAAAGAAGCGGTAGTAGCGCACCCGATACCCCAGACGTTCGAAAAAGCTGCGGACCGTCTCCGGCCGATCGCCATGGATTGCGCACTGCGCGCGATAGTTCAGGTCCTGCTCCTGGGTCAAAGGACGGTGCGGCGTCGGGTTGGGTTCGAAAACGAAGGTTGCGGGAACGCCGTATTCATATCGCGCCGTCATATAGGGCAGCGTCGTCCACGACCCCGTCACAGCCTTGTTCTGGCACAACAGCAGCAGAGCCGCTGCCGTCACCGGTCCGGCCGCCGCAATCAGCACTCGCGGACTGTGCGTGAACAGCAGCACCGCCGCGCCCAGCAGCAAAGTCTCGAACGGACGTGTGATCAGATGCAGCGCCAGTCCCACCCCTACCAGCACACCGTACCGGGTCTTCTCCCCGTTCGCCGCAATCCTCCCCAAAGCTCCGAATACAAGACACCCGGCCGCTGCCGGAATCGCATTTGCCCAATACGTATTCATCCATTGATTCAGCGGCCCGAACTCGATCACCGCAAGCAGTCCCCCGGCCAGCGCCCAACCCGGCGTGACCCACGCGCGCAGCGTCCAATAACAGAGCCCGCAGAACCCTGCGTCCACCATGACCATCCCGGCCCAGGGATGCCCGAACAGCATTCGCCCGAGCGCCAGGAACAGTCCCAGACCCGGGGGGTACATCGAGCTGTAACTCGGCTCCTGCAGAACGAAATTCGCTTCGAAGAAGCGGTGGAATGGATGCACCGCATTCGCCAGCCGGAAATGTGCCAGCGTGTCCGCCACCAGCAGATGACTGAAGTCATCCGATCCGCTCGGAGTCGGCACGGGAAACGCCGGCAGCAGCGCCAGCCGCAGCCCAACCGCAGCTAACGCGAGCAGCGCCATGCAGAAGCCGGTTCGCATTGCGATCTTCTGACCGATTCGTTCCAGCCATGGACTCGCCACATACAGCAGCACCAACAGCACCGCGGCCGCAAGCTCCACCTGATCGGACACTGCGAACCCGAGCGGATTTCGTAGTGGCGTTATTTTTCCATCCCCCTCATCCGTTGCTCCACCGCCCTCGTATACCCAGTTGACGCCCGAACACCCGGGCGCCGTATCCAATTTTGGAGGGTATGTGAAAGACGTCCGATCTATTCTCGCAACATCCCTGGCAGTCATGATGGCGCTGCCTGCCAGTTCGTTCGCCGCCAGCCATCGCGAAGCTCCCCTGACCGCGCTCGACCACGCGGCGGATATCACCGACTTCTATGCATTCCGCAGCTATGACGATCCGAGCAAGGTCACCTTCATCCTGAACGTGGACCCGCTCCTCGAGCCGGCCAACGGTCCCAACTACTTCCCCTTCGATCCCAGCATCGTCTACGCGATCCACATCGATAACACCTACGATGCCGTTGAGGACGTGAGCTTTGAATTCCGCTTCACCACGACGATCCGTGCCCCCGGCCTGTTCACCGCCTTCGTCGGCGTCGGCAATGGTGTGAACGCTCCGGCAAACGCGCCAATCACGCAGACGTCCAGTCCGGGCAACATCCCCCTTAACGCGCAGGTTCTGCCGCCGGCCATCACCGCACTCGATGGTCCTGGTTCTGCCGGCCTCAGCCTTCAGCAGACTTATACCGTCACTATGGTTCAGGGCAGCGGTGACAAGGCGGTTCGTACTGACCTCACCGGCGGTAAGAAACTGATCGCCGTCCCCAGCAACGTCGGCCCGCGCACCATGCCCAACTACCCGGCGCTCGCAAAGCAAGGCATCTTTGGTCTCGGCGACGGTATCACCGTCTTTGCGGGCACCGTCGATGATCCCTTCTACATCGACCTCGGTGCTGCCTTCGATTCCTTCAATTTCCGGATGAACAACTTCTTCGCCGGCGCGACCTCCCCGTCGGGCGTCGCTCTTCCGGTCCTCAGTCGCACCCAGGACGCCAATGACGCCACCAATTACAACGTCGACATGGTCTCCGGCTACAACGTGAACAGTATCGCCATTGAGGTCCCGATCTCGATGGTCACTCAGAATGGCAAGCCCGTGATCGGAACCTGGGGAACCACCTCCCGGCTGCGCACCACCGTCCGCCCCACCGATCCCGACGTCAATCCCTCCGCAGCCGACTTCGTACAGGTCCAGCGCATGGGGAACCCGCTCATCAACGAACTCATCATCGGCACCGGTTCCAAGGACACCTGGAGTATGACGCCGCCCAGCCAGGACGCGCAGTTCGCGCCCTACGCGCTCGATCCGCTCATCGCCCGCGCACTCAATGCCGCCTTCGGAGTCGCCGTCCCCGACCCGCCCCGGACCGACCTCCTCCCGCTCGTCCAGTATGCCGGTCCGTTCGCCGGTCCTGGCAGTTCCCCCGGACCCATCGCGGACCTGCTCCGCCTGGACACCTCCGCGATGCCGGCCGCGAAAACGTCGCGCAAGCGCCTCGGGCTGCTTGCCGGCGACACGGCTGGTTTCCCGAACGGACGCCGCGTCTCGGATGACGTGACCGACGTCGCACTGCGCGTCGTCGCCGGAGTGCTCTGCAGTGCCTGCACCACCGGTGGCGCACCGTTCAACGCCGCGAACGTCCCGCTCCTGGGCGATGGCGTGAATACCAACGACGTCGCCTATCAGGAGACGTTCCCCTACGTCGGTTGGGCCCACAGCGGACGCGATCGCCGTCACGTCGATCCGGGCGAAACCGCCTGCGCCCCGAACTGCCCGTAAGGAGATACCAATGAAGCTCTACCTCAGCTTCACTCTTCTCTTCGCCGGTATGCTGAGCGCGGCCACTCCGGCCGCGCTCCTCAAGACTGCGCGCTCCACGGGCGACCCATCCTATCTGGCGCAGGCGGAGACCGAAATCGATGGCATCCTCGCGCGAGCCCCGCTGGATTTCGACGCCAAGAAGATGCGCGTTGCGGTCCATCTCGCCCAGCATCGCTACTCCGAAGCGCTGGCCGAAGCGACCGTCCTCAATAAACAAATGCCCGACGACAACCTGCTTTACGGCTACATCGCCGACGCGCAGATCGCCCTCGGCAACTACTCTGCTGCCGAGAAAGCCACCCAGTGGATGATCGATCAGCGCCCCGTCAATGCGCCCGGGCTCCAACGCGGGGCCCGCTTGCGCGAGGTCTTCGGCTACAACGAGCCCGCCCTTGAATGGTGGAACTCGTCGCTGCGCTTGACCAGCTCCGCGGACCGCGAAGAACGCGCCTGGATTTTCGTCAACATCAGCCGCGTTCACCTCCGCCTCGGAAAGACTGCGGAGGCTGAGAAAGACGCCCGGCAAGCTCTGGCGCTCGTTCCCGCTTACCCTTGGGCTCTCGACGCGCTTGCCGCCGCGAAACCCGCTGAGGCCTCCGAGATTCTCGCCGGGCGCGCTCCGGATCTCGCCTCCCGATATCACGTCGCAAAGGCTCTTGAAGGCGCCGGCAAACCCGCTGCCTGGCAATCCTGGGAATCCGACGCCGTCGCCCGCATCAGCGCGCCAGACAACGTCAACCGCGAGCTCATCGAGTATTACGCGACCCACGGCAAGCTTGATCAAGCCATAACGCTTGGCGCCGAAGAAACCACGCGACGTGAGGATATCGATACGCTGACTGCCTACGCCTCGGCCCTTTACGCCGCAGGCCAACTCAGTCAGGCACGGCGCCAGGTGGAGCGCGCTCTCGCACCCGGCATCCGCGACCCGCGGCTTTTGCTGCTCGCTGCCCGCATCGCGGCCGATCTCCAGGACAAGGTGGCGGCCTCGAAGTACCTCAAACAGGCGATCGAGATCAATTCGACATCGCCGTACGCCGATCAAGCGTTGAAACTGTTGGCTAAGCTCTCCTGAACTTTTCTTGAGAACTTTTGCCCGCGCAAGGCACTACTTGATCAAATAATGCGATTTCTTCCCTGGTGGCGGGGTCAACGAAGTTCTGATCCCGCCGGAAATCGCCTCGCGCGGTTTCGAAACATCGTTGAGGCAGCCCAAAGCGTTTCCCTTTACGCAGCGACCCTGCGCGCCGCCGGGCTCGACAACCCGAGAGCTCTGTCCCGGATTGTTGATATTAACTCTACCCTGCTGAAACTTGGCGTCGTCACTCTTGAGCAGCTCAGGACCCGCCCGCGTCGCGACAGCCGCTCTCCAGTCATCTTCGCCTCGCCGCTGTCCGCAGGTTTCAGCCCGGAGCTGTTCTGGAATCGCTCCGGATGCAACATCCTCGAAGAGAAGTCCTTAAGCAGCCGCGGCGCGCGAGCGCTCTTTATCCGCATCGGCTTCGATGAAGGACTCCTCTCGCCACTCGAACGGGATGGCCTGTGGCAGCGCCACGGCATTCCCATGTTCGAACACCTCGTCGGCATGGACGGCCAGTTGCTCGCCTGGGAATGCGAGACTCATCAGGGTCTTCACGTCGTCGAGGACAATGGCGTCTTCGAGTCCGTACAAGGCGAACTGCTCCTCACATCGCTGACTGACCTGGCTCAGCCCACGCTTCAGTTAAGGACGGGCTGGTCTGCGACGATCGAGACGGAACCCTGCGATTGCGGTCGCCCCGGCCCCCGCCTCATCGGACTTCGAGAGGCCAACGCCCGCCCAAGCACGTCCCATCGCCTCCTCGACGGACTTGCCGCTGCCGCCCACTCCTCCTGACCTTTGCTGGCGTTCAGCGCTGCCTCCGACGTCCCCATAACAAGGTGTCGGCTTGGCTTGCCGCATTCTAATCTCCGCATTGGTAGGCGCCGCCGTCGAAGACCAATCCTTTGTTCGCGTCCGGTAGCGTAGCTGAACCCTCCTAATGAACTGCGCCTTGGCGTGAGGGGCCATTGACGAGTCCCCGGCTGGCGACGGTATTTGCGTGAGATGCTTTCCGTCGATTTCACCGCCCAGCCTGTGACAAGCCGGGCCCGCATAGCCGACGAACTCGCCTTTCCCTATCGAGCCGTCTCGATGAATTTGTCGAACCTGCTCAGCAGCTGCACCAACTCACTTGCCTCATCCTGCCCGTCCAGTTCCCGGACCGCGTACGATCCCACCTGGCTCCGACCCGGAAACGTGCCGCGCTCCGCCGCAATCGCTCGGATGCGAGGCAGCAGCACAAACTGCAGCCATTGGTAGAAACTCATCGTATCCCCAAAGAACGCCCGCGTCGATTGGAACGCCTCGGCCGGTGGCCGCACGTCCGACCACACTCCGATCTTTCTCATTTCTTGCTCAATTAAATCCGCGTACTCGCTCGCGCCATCGTACGAAGCTGCCATGAGGCAATCCTACCCCACGCGATAATTGGACGAATGCTCCGTCGCGCCGCACTCGTCTGCGGATTGGCAATCCTCATCCTCTACACCTACGGCCTGGACCGCATGGGCGTCTACAGCGCCGACGAGCCTCGCTACGCATCCATAGGACGCGCCATGGCCCGCACCGGCGACATCGTCACGCCCCACCTCTGGGGCGACCCCTGGTTCGAAAAGCCCGCACTCCTCTACTGGATGATCGCTGCCGGATATCGCCTCGGACTCCCCGACGACCTCGCCCCGCGACTCCCGGTCGCACTCCTCAGCGTCGCTTTTCTTGCTGCCTTCTTCTGGATTCTGCGCCGCGAATTCTCGAACATTACCGCCGCGTATGCGACGGCCATCCTCGCCACGGCCGCTGGTTGGCTTGCGATTAGCGAGGTCGCGGTCACTGACCTCCCCATGTCCGCCTTCTTCGGACTTGCTCTCCTCTGCACGCTTCCGTGGCTCCGCACCGGCGACCGCCGCTGGCTCTACGTCGCTGCTGCCGCACTGGGCACAGCCTTTCTCGCCAAATCCGGACCCCCTATTGTCCTTGCACTCCCCATCCTCTGGTTCGGACGACATCGCTGGCGCGACCTCCTTCACCCCGTTCCCATCCTTATCTTCCTCGCCATCGCCGCACCCTGGTACATTGCCTGCTACGCCAGAAACGGCCCGATCTTTCTCCGCACGCTGTTCCTGCAGCATCAGCTCGAGCGCTTCGTCTCGCCGAGTTTGCAGCACGTCCAGCCCTGGTGGTTCTATATCCCGATCCTCCCCCTGGGCCTCTTTCCATGGACTCCTGTTCTCGCCGTGATCTTCCGCCGCAGCCTCTACCACGATCTACGTCTTCGATTGCTCCTCGCCGTGGTCGTCTTTGGCTTCGTTTTCTTTTCTGCCTCGCTTAACAAGCTCCCGTTCTACCTGCTTCCGCTCATGCCTCCGCTCGCCGTCCTGATGGGCGTCGCGCTCGAACGCTCCACTCCGATCTTCGGCCGCGGCATGCTCATCCTTTCCGCAGCCCTCTGCTGCCTGTTCCCTTTCCTCGTTAAATACCTGCCCTGGCTCATGTCGCGCGATCGACAAGCCGCCGCGCCCGCCGTATCGTTGATCTTACTTGCGATCATCTTCCTCGGGATGCTCGCCATCGCATTCACTCGACGGCGGCCCGTTGCGGTCGCGGGCGTCGCTGCACTGGCGGCGCTCGGCTACTTCTGGATCAAGGTGCAGACCGTACCCTTCATCGATGTCGCCGCCACCGCGCGCCCCCTCGCACCACAAGTGCGCGACCTTGGCGATATTTGTGCGAAGTATCTCCCGCGCGACATCCACTATGGTCTGAACTATTACCTCGACAGGTCAATTCCCTACTGCCCAGGGGACGCTCACGGTCGGACCATCGTCGCCTATCGCGATCACCGCCCTCTGATCGTTCGCCCCTGACCGTCCGCCTCGTATACTCAAACTCATGAATCGACTCGAAGAGTTGCGCCGACGCCATGCCGCTGCCGAAGAAGGCGGCGGACCCGAGCGCCGCGAGCGCCAGCACCGCGAAGGCAAGCTGTCCGCGCGCGAACGTGTCGACCTCCTGCTCGACGAAGGCACTTTCGAAGAGACCGATAAGCTCGTCACTCATCGCTGTCGCGATTTCGGCATGGAAGACCAGATCATCCCAGGCGATGGCTTTGTTACCGGCTATGGCCGGATCAACGGACGCCTCGTCTACGTCTTCGCCCAGGACTTCACTGTTTTCGGCGGCTCGCTCTCCGAATCCAACGCGCAAAAAATCTGTAAGATTATGGACCTCGCCCTCAAGACCGGAGCGCCCATCATCGGCCTGAACGATTCCGGTGGCGCCCGCATCCAGGAAGGCGTCGTCTCGCTCGCCGGTTACGCCGATATTTTCCTTCGCAACACCCTCGCCAGCGGCGTCGTCCCCCAGATCTCCGCCATCATGGGCCCCTGCGCAGGCGGCGCGGTCTACTCTCCCGCTATCACCGATTTCGTGTTCATGGTCGAAGGCGGCTCTTACATGTTCGTCACCGGACCCGACGTGATCAAAACCGTCACCCACGAAGACGTCACTAAGGAAGAGCTTGGCGGCTCCATGACGCACAACTCCGTCAGTGGAGTCGGCCACTTCGTCACCCCCAATGACGCCGACTGTATCCGCATGATTCGCGAGCTTGTCGATTTCATCCCTCAGAACAACCGCGAAGATCCGCCGCGGAAGCCCTGTACCGACCCTGTCGATCGCCAGGATAAATTTCTCGACCGTCTGATCCCTGCAGAGCCCAATCTTCCCTATGACGTGAAGGACATCATCCGCCGCGTCGTCGATGATGGTTATTTTTTCGAAGTTCACGAGCATTTCGCGCCGAATATCGTCGTCGGCTTCGCTCGCCTCGACGGCCGTCCTGTCGGCATCGTCGCCAACCAGCCGGCCTTCCTCGCCGGGTGCCTCGATATCAACTCATCGGTGAAAGGAGGCCGTTTCGTGCGCTTCTGCGACGCCTTCAACATCCCGATCGTGACCTTCGAAGATGTTCCCGGCTTTCTCCCCGGCACTGCGCAGGAGTTCGGAGGCATCATCCGTCACGGCGCGAAGCTCCTTTACGCCTTCGCTGAGGCGACTGTTCCCAAGATTACGGTGATCCTCCGTAAGGCTTATGGAGGAGCCTACTGCGTCATGGGTTCGAAGCATCTCCGCACCGATGTTAACTATGCCTGGCCCAGTGCCGAAATCGCGGTCATGGGAGCCGAGGGAG
>Ga0068855_100009829_pt1 | contig 11541 bp, 4 predicted proteins | sample KBSCornC52_FD_66592 | JGI IMG/M metagenome (GOLD analysis project Ga0068855, IMG submission 66592) | Corn rhizosphere microbial communities from Kellogg Biological Station, Michigan, USA - KBS Corn C5-2 | ecosystem: Host-associated > Plants > Roots > Rhizosphere > Soil ...
CTTCTTAAGTAGATGGTGGTATCGGTGCCGCGCGCCGGCACTGCGAGACCGGAGTTGGACAGGCCGAGCAAATAGAATGCGCCGGCTGCAAGTTTCGTCCCGGCAGAGATCCTCACGGTCGAGAAGATCGCCTGTTGCGTCGGGTGTTCAGTTACGCTCCAGTTCGAGATATCAACGCTTTGCGAGCCGGCGTTATAGAGCTCGATGAAAGAGTCAGTCGAGTTGTTGGGAGAACCGGAGCTGATGCGAAACTCGTTGATCTTGACCGGGCTGGCGCTGCGCACCTTCTCGGCCGTTATCTCGGATTGGTTCCCGCCACTTTTCGAGTTGGTCCACGAGACGTTACCGACCAGATCGCCGTTGAACGCCGTCGGCCCCGAGGTAACGTGGAAAGTCGCGCTCACGCTCGCACCCGGCGCGACCGGGTCAGCGAGGATCTTCGATGTTTCGGCAGTGCCCTGAACGACAGAGGTCCACTGCTTGCTGGGTACAGAGAGGCTCAGCTTGACCGCCGACGCGGGCGCTCCAGTGGTATTCGTGAAGGTCAAGGTGGTGTCTTGCGACGACCCCGGCGAGAACGTCTGGAGTCCGGGCGGAGTGGCAGTTTGCGAAGCAGGCGCAAGCGTCAATGACGGCACTTCATAGTGGGCAGCGACGACGTTGGCCTGCACCAGTTGGTCGGTCGCATCGGTCGGGAAGGTTCCGGCGGCGGTCATGACGCCTTCGTAGAAGGTGCCCTGCGAACCGTTGCTGTTGTCGCCGCCATTGCCCAGGAGGATCGCGCCCTGCTTTCGCATCGGGTCATAGGTGGCATTGACGCGCGGCCCATCGAACATGACCGAGAGAGACCCCTGCTGTGCGTTTCCGCCCATTGAGGTCCAGTGGTGCGGCTCGCCCTTGGCCATCGCGGTCACGAAGCGCCAGTCGATGTTCGGGAGATTTGCGCAGAGCTTGGATCCATCCGGGTTGACGCAACCTACGAGGTTGTTTTCCTGATCAGTCATGATCCAGGGGCCGGGAGGATTTCCATGATACCAATAGGGAGCATCGCCGTAGTAAGTGGTTTCCATGGTTCCGTTGTCGTCATCGCGACTGTCAATCTCGGCATTCCCGTAGTCGAAGCAGCACCCGTTGTTGAAGTGCAGGCCATTGATAACCCAGTACTGCCCCTCGGCCTGATCGTCGACCGCGGTACCCTTCGGGTCGTCGTTGCGGAGGCCCATGCCCGGCTCGATAAAGACGCCGTACACCTTGTGGCCCATGATCGTGATGGGCGCCATATCCGCCAAGGGCAAGTTGTTAAATCCGCCCATGGCTGGGCCGCTGAATCCGCCGCGGGGCGCCTGCGTGAGGTCGTTGTGTTTGGGCGATTGGTCGTAGACCTTGCTGATCCAGCAGTAGGTGTTGGCGCAAAACGCGTCCTGCGCGGCAGCGTTGGCGTATCCCCCCGCATCTGACTCGGCGGGCTGGACAACGCCGATGTCCAGCATCTTGCCGTCTGACTGGCGCAGTACCTGATAGAGCGGGCCGTTATAGGAGGCGTACAGGGCACGCGTGGTGCTATGAGCGGCCACACAAGGATCGCCGGCGGCGGCGTAGATATCGCATGGGCCATTCGCTCGGGACGGAGCACCATTGGCGCCAGCCTGTTGGGATTTCGTGGGCGTGGAGCCCATCAGAATGATCGCCGCTGCGAGCATCATTGCAGGATTGATTCTTTTCTTCATGTCATTCCCGTCTGTTTTGCCGAATCAATGTCGGCGTAAGTAAAGCCCGATGAGCAACTGGCTCAAAATGCCATTCCCGGGCTGACAATCACCGGATGCGAAATGCCAGCACTCACGGATTCTGAAAGAATCTGCGGTGGCGATCATCTTCTCACGAAACCGTCCATTCATAGACGTTGATACTTAAAGGCGGGATTTGCATCGGTACTGACAACGCTTCTTGCGGATATGCCACGATTTCAATCGCCGGCTTTTTGCCCGGCTCGTTGGCCGCGTTCACGTTGGGCGCCGCGACTTGCCACAGTTTGCCCTGCCGGCCCAGCGTCACTCCCGCGATCCGAGGTGAGAGAGTCTGCGTTTCTTCAGTGGGGTTGACGGCGGAAAGAATGAATGTCTTTCCATCGCTCGAGAGAGCGGCTGCGACATCGAGGGGGTAAGTGGGGCTGCCGGTGGGGCTTGTTCCGACGTCAACCATTGGGGTACCCCTCATCGGGTGCTGGGGTGAGTTTCCGCTGACCTGCAGCGGAACCGCGCCGGCAAAGTGGGTCGCCATAAGCTTCAAGACAAGCCCTTCGGCCGCATAACCTGCGGCTTCGCCAGTGTTGTCGACCAAAATGGTGAATAGACCTCCGGTGGGGCAACTGGCTGTCACCATATCAGAGTGGCGAAACAATTCGTGCAGGAAGAGTGCGTAAGAGAGCGGCCCCACCATGCCGGGCGGCCGGTGTGATTTGCCATCGGCCGAACGGTAGCGAACACCCCATTCATCGAAGATGAATTTGATGTTCTTTTCTTTCAGAGACGGCATCCTTTCAAGATACTTCTGCCAGGCCTCGAATGCTTCCCCGACGCGGTTGGCCATCCTTCGGGTCCTGAACTGCAATGCATCCTGAACATCGACAAAGTGCTGTTTCTCCGCATCGAATGCCAAGTCAGGATAAGCGTAGGTATGCTCTGAGAGATTGTCGATGTTATCCGCGCATTTATCCAGCAGCCATCCGTCCCAGTCATTCAGGCTTCCGTACTCGTACGGCAGTGTCGCGGTCACAGGCGCCTCCCACTTATCGGGGAAGAAATTGTTCTTCTTTTCTGCGCCGTTGATCGACTTCTCGCAGATACTTGCTCCGGAAACCGTCACCTTGATGCGGGGATCCACCTTCTTCATCGCTTCAACAATGTAGTTGTGCTTCACCCAGTACTGGTTGAGCGCCATGTAGCCGTACTGCCAGTCGCCGTACATCTCATTGCCGATGCACCACAAACGAATATTGAATGGCTCGGGATGGCCGTTCTCTGCGCGAAGCTTTCCCAGTCGCGTGTTCACAGAGCCGTTGCAGTATTCCACTTCATCTGCCGCGGATCGAGCGTCCCCGAATCCGCTGTTAATGGCCAGGTACGGTTCGGCCTCGAGCAATCGGCAGAAGGCGATGAACTCATGAAGGCCTACATCGTTCGATTCGACCCTGTCGGACCACATCGGCTGAAGCCGTGGCGGACGCTTGTCCGGATCGCCCAGTCCATCGTACCAATCGTAGGCGGAGACAAAGTTGCCGCCCGGCCACTTGGCCATTCTGAAACCCATCTCTTTGTAGAGCCGGATCATGCCGGCATGGAAACCCTGCACATTATCAGCGGGCATCAGAGACACTGCGCCGATGTGGAAAGCGCCGCTACCGGTACCTACGATCTCGAGACGCGCATCTTCTGTGTCAGCGTTCGAGGTGAAGTGCAAGGAGAACTTCCGGTATTCACGAGACAGCGGCGGGATTGCGATCGTCTGCGAATCATTCGGGCCAAGCCCCCACACCAGGCGGGCCACAATCCGGGAGCTGGGCGCGCCGGCGAGATATACGCGGCCTACGTAAGTTTTGCCGCGGCCAACGCGCAGCCTGGATTGCGAAATGCCCCGTGGATCAGAATCAGCGAGCGTAACCCGTGGACTGTGCCGGCCTACGAATGGGTGGACTGTGTCCATCGCAATCGAGCTTTCCGGACCGACAGGCTTGAATGGCTCGCCGGAAAAGCGGGGGAAAAAGGAATTGGCCGGAGACGGCACTGCGCTGGTAATCGGGTTGGCGAATTTCCTGTCCGTCAACATCTCGGCCCACACGCGCGTGGTAGCCGGCTCCATGTAGGCGCCGAAGATCAGCGGAGTGATTGGCTCGCCGGGTTTTGAGGCATCGACTGCAACGTCGATGTTTGCAGATGGAGCAGCGAAGGTCCTCATGCTTCCCGGCAAGAGGACGGCGCCTGCCGTCGAAGCGGCCAGAAATTCACGTCGATTCATTGGCACGTTATAGTCCTCATCATTCGAGCGGATGCTCCCATTGATGGTAAACAATCGAGAGGATCACACGGACGGACGCCGCCGCGGTTTGAGGATAGGCATTTCAGATTCCTATCTCGCCGCGGCGGCACTGACGTTGTTAGTGCGAGTTAGAACACGTACTTTGCGCCGAGTTGTAGCTGGCGCATGGTTCCCGCGCCGCTGATTACGCCGAAGTTCTTCAGGATATTCAGATTCGGCATGGCCCAGTTTGGGTGATTGAGAGCATTAAATGCCTCGAGGCGGAACTGCAGCCGGTGGTTCTCGTTATATGGCATTCCGAATTCTTTGTGCACTTCAGCGTCGAAGTTGATGACTCCGGGTCCTTCGACGGAATTGCGAGAGGCAGTCCCGAAGAAGCCGGCCGGCTGTTCCGTGAACGCATTCGGATTGAACCACTGCTGAACCGACCGATTACCGAGGTACGGGCTTTGGCCAGCCACAACGTCGGGCCGATCATAAGGGTTATTCGTACTCGCCCTGTTCACCCCTCCGAGGTTGACGGTTCCGGGAAATCCGGTCTGGAACGTCGCAATGGTTCCGACCTGCCAGCCGCCCAGAATTGGATTGAGGATGCCCTTCGGCTTCCACATTTTGCCGGCACCGATGGGCAGATCGTAGAGGACCGATGCAACCACGCGATGGCGGACATCGAAGTCGGATAGTGCGTAGTCACAGGCGATGCAGTCACTGTTCTGCGGGAACAGCGCCGATTGCTGGGTGCGAATTCCGCTCGTATCGTCCAATGATTTGGAGAACGTGTACGAGCTGATGAGGTTGAAGCCGTTGCTGAAACGCCGCGTAGCCTTGGCGCTGAAGGCGTTGTAATTGCCAATGCCAGCGTCGTGCACCATCTGAATGACGCCGAAGTTGCTGAAGGGCGTACGAGTGTTGATTGGAGTAGCCGTACCATCACCGAGGTATCCATAGGGAATCGTCTGATTCACGTTCTGGAATCCATAAAGATGACGGCTCACCGCACCGAGGTAACCGAATTCGAAAGCCCAATTCTGGCCTACCTGCTGCTGAATGTTTAGCAGGTACTGTTCGGTATACGAGGTCTTGTGGCTCATCGCCATGGCGAGACCGTAAGGCGGCGGAATTTGAGCGATAGCACTACTTCCGCCGCCCGGCACCGCATTACTCCAGAACAGATCGGGCACGCCCTGCGCTACTTCCCCGTTCTGGTCCGAGTAGATGGTCACGCGTGCGCCCAGATTGCGCGCCATGTCAAAGTAAGCGTTGCCGATGTCCTGGTTATAGAACATGCCGAAACCGGCACGGACGACCGTGGTGTTGGTCGGCGAATAGGAAACGCTGAGGCGTGGCGCCCAGTTGTTGTGCTGGGTTCTCAAGAGCTGGTTGGGAAACTTGCCGTTGCTGCAAACTGGAGCGGGACTCGTCGGGTTGCCGTCTTGATCGACCCAGCGCAGGCTCAAACCCTGGTAAGGATCGGAACAGTGGCCCTGGCGGACGAAGTAGGGGTATTGGGAAAGAGGCGCCTGCGGCTGAGCGTACATTTGCGGAACCGCTATGTTGAAGAGATTGCCGAGGGTATCGGTCCACGGTGGAGTGAGTTCATATCTCAATCCAAAAGCGAGGGTGAGTTTCGGCGTCATCTTATACGTGTCATCGACATAGGCAGCCTCAACATTGCGAACGAAATTCGCTTTCGCGATCGAGACAGCGACGGTTGTGGTGTACAGATCACCGAGTAGGAAGTCGGCGAATGCATCGCCGCCCTGGGGCTGGCCGCCAACAACGTTCGCAGTCGCATTGGCCTGAAAGTTAAATACGCCACGGGAAAACTGGTTTCCAAGCTGGTTGAATTTTTGCCGATTGTATTCGAATCCGAAGCGGAGCGCGTGCTTGCCTTTTACCCACGAGAGGTTATCGACAATCTGCCAGGTAGGGTCGTTCACCACATAAGGACCATCGTTGCCATCGCCGATGGCAGTGAACCCATCTCCGGAGAAGGATACGTTTGGAATGCCCCACGTGGAGGGAGGGCCCGGATTAAGACCCGGAATGCCGATGGCGCTGACCACGTCGTTCGAATAAGCCGACAGCAGGCCGAGGGAGTTGCGGAAGTCGACGTAGCCGAACCGGGCCTCGTTCACCAAGCTAGGCGAAATGGTCCACGTGTTGGAACCGAGATACTGCGAGTAATTGCTAAGAATCTTGCTGCCGGCTCCACCGAGCCCCGTCGAGGATTGATCCTCGTTGCCCTCGCTATAGCGGAAGGCCCATTGTGACTTCGACGATTGATCGTAATCCGCGCGGACCGTGAACATGTAGCGATCGCTCGGCGCGTTTCTGGAATATGTGAAATTGTCGCTTGCCGTGGGAAGCGTAGCCGCCGCGTAGTATTTCAGAAACTTCTGTGAAATCGGATCCAGTCTATCCTTGGGAATTTGATTGTTCGGGAATGGCTGTTTTCCACCAGCGCTATTCGCGGTGGCCGGATCGTAGATCGTTCCGGAATAGCTGCTGAAATCGCCGCTTTCCATGGCTGCGGTTGGGACGGTAGCAGTAGCCTGGCTTGTCTGGCGCTGCGCGAACCATTCGTTATTTGCCATAAAGAAGAGGCGATCTTTCCCGTTGAAGAGCTTGGGAATTCTAATCGGCCCGTCGACTTCATACCCGTAATCATTCCATTTGAAAGGAGACACGGTGGGCTTGTCGGCCGTGAACGAATAAGGGGTCGCATCCGCCACATTGTTGCGGATGAACTCAAATAGCGACCCGTGGTAGTGGTTCGTGCCGCTCTTCGTGACCACGTTGATCTGCGTCGCCTCATGGCCGAATTCGGCCGGATAGATGCCTGTCTGCACCTTGAATTCCTGAACGGCATCGATGGAGGGCTGCACGACGAACGTGTTGAAGTCGACGTCGGTGTTATTCACGCCGTCAAGCGTGTAGTAATCGAACATAATGCGCTGGCCGCCGGCGGAAATGGACTCGGTAGAACGTGCTCCGCCGAGGCGGGCACCCGCCTGGCCTGCCATCGGCGAAAGCGTGTTTACGTTGGAGGAAAGAGCTACCAGTCCCAGGTAGTTTCTACCATTGAGTGGAAGCTGCGTTACAGCTTCATTTTCAATGACAGTGCCGAGCGTCGCATTGTCCACCTGCAGCAGTTCGCCTGTTGCGGAGACTGTAACAGACTGCGTTACATCGCCGATGAGCAATTGAAAGTTCTGACGCAATGATTGTTGCACCTGGACTTCGACGTTCTGGCTTGCCGCGATCTTGAATCCCTGGTGTGATGCTTGAATGTTATAAGTTCCAGGACGAACGTCAGGGAAGGAGTAGTCACCGGAGCCAGTTGACACCGTGGTGCGGGCAGCGCCGGTACCCACGTTCGTCAGAGTGATGGTCGCCCCGGGGATGGCAGCGCCCGTTGGATCGGCCACGTGCCCGGATATCTGACCGGCAGTTTGTGCGAATAGGTTGACGGCGGAAGATATCGCGAAGATGAGGGCCAGGCAGCAGTACGCGATGAACATACTTCGCCGTCCGATAAGCGCCAACATTCTTCGCTTGCTCTGTGCCTGCCCGCGTGCCTCTCTAACGACCGATGCATCTCTGATCTTCTTGTTGAACATTTGGCCTGACCTCCGCTGCTGAAAGCAGCCCATTGGGGGATGAACGAATTCCCACATTCGCAATTCGGGGAAGCGAATGTGCGGAATTCGAACTGTTGGGATGGATGGAGCTATGAGGAGAACCGGGGCCGCCCTCGGGGAATGTGGAACGCGGCCCACGATGCTGCTCACCGCTCTATTGCGGCGATTTGTTCTGGTTGAGAATTTCTTCTACGGTGGACTTTGGCGCGGGCAGATGACCCTCGTTGTCTTTCAGCCACTGATGAAAATCCGCTTCAATTTCCGGTGACCACTTTGAATCGATCTGCCCGGCGGTATATTTTTTCTCTCTTAATCGCTGATGTCCGAACGCGTCTTCAAGATGAATGCGTTCCGAGTCCTTGACGACTCGCTCGGCCAGTTGCGGCGGAATGAAGATGACTCCGCCATTTCGCCCAAGCACGACATCCCCCGGCATCGCCAACGCGTGCCCGATGCGGGTGGGCCCGTTGATGCTTACCATGGTCGAGTTGAGCAGCCGCCCGCTGGCAAGCGTTCCGAAGTGATGGGAAGGATCGTAGGAGCGAACGAACGAGGTGAAGTTCGGCAATTCATTCAGCCCATTGATGTCGCGAACGGCGCCGTCGTAAACGATTCCGTTGCCGGATCTCGCATAGATGGCGTTGCCGACGTTGTCGCCGATCGAGGGTCCGTCCTGCTTGAGCCCGAAGTGATCGCACACATACACGTCGCGGGGCTGCAGCATGTCGACGGGCCACGCGTTCGTTGCTCCCTTGCGATGGTCCTTGACTCCCTGGTCTTCGATGACCTTTTCGACATCGGGCCTTCCCGGCATCCACTCTGCGGTGAGCGCTCTACCTACCAGTACCTGGCCTGGGTGAATCAAATACCAGCCATCCTCGTACTGGTGCATGAAGCCCGCGCCGCGTAGCGTGGCCCATGCTTCTTCGAGCGTTACATTTTTCATTCGGTCCAGAATGTCGTCGGGCACCTTGGGCCGACCGTCGGGAAACCTCTCGCCGTGCCAGTCAGGCGTGTACTTGATCACGTCATCTCGCGTGAAGAACTCCTGCTGCGCTTTGACGCATGGCGCGACCGCCAGAAGGGCTGCCCCAGCCAGAACACCTGCAATGATTCTCTGCATGTCTTTCTCTGCTCCCATGGGTTGTGATCTTCGCGCCTATTTCTCAGGTTCGAACCACGATGTTCCGGGTATCTGGGATTTCTTCGCTACTTCCTCATTCATCTCCACACCAAGACCCGGCCGATCGCTGGGTGTCACGTAGCCGTTCACGATGATTTCGCCTTCCTTCACCCAACCCTTCCATGCGTCGAGATGATTGATCCAGTGCCACTCGCATGCCAGGAAGTTCGGATAGGTTGTGCACGCGTGAGCGGTAGCCATCACCCCGATCGGTGAAACCACGCAGTGCGGTGCAACCGGCACATAGGAGGCTTGCGCCATGTTGGCAACTTTCTGGGCTTCCGCAAGTCCGCCGACCTTCTGAAAGTCCGGCTGAATGATATCGACCGCATTCTTCTCCAGCAGTTCCCTGTAGCCCCAACGCATGTACAGGTTTTCGCCACAGGCAATCGGGGTCGAAGTCGAATGCCGGATGTCCGCCATGGCATCGATGTCTTCGGCCGGCACCGGTTCTTCGAGCCACAGGAGTTTGAACGGCTCGAGCGCCTTCGCTACTCGTTTTCCGGTCGGAGCATCGTAGCGGCCATGCATATCGCATGCCAGATCCATGTTGGCTGGGATGGATTCGCGCACATGCGAAACCCATTTCACCATGCGGTCGATTTCGCCGTTGCTCGCCGTCCAGTTGACTGCATCGAAGCGGGCGGGATCCCGAGCATCATCAAGGTCGATCTTCATTGCCGTGAAGCCCTGATCTTTGATCCACGGCAGCTTCCGATCCGATTCCGGCCCGATGGGAACTTCCATGTCCGAATCGCAATAGATTCGAACCTTGTCGCGGAACTTTCCGCCGAGGAGCTGGTAGACAGGCACTCCGAGTGCCTTGCCGGCCAGATCCCACAATGCGATTTCAAGCCCTGAGAGAGCGGTGATGTACTGTCCACCCTGTGCGCCGGCAAAAATCCCCCCGGTGCGAATCCTCTCCCAGATTGCTTCGACGTTCAGGGGATCGCGCCCGATGAGCATGCGGCGCCATCCGTGGATCAGCGATGCTGCTCCGACCGCGGCGTCGGTACATTCGCCCTGACCGTAAATACCCTGATCTGTGTAGACCCGCACGTGCGTCTGCGGCCCATGCACAACGACCTGCGCGGTGCGAATGTCGGTGATCTTGAGCTTGATTCGCTGGTAAGGCGTGCTGTTGTTTTCTACGGCTCTCGCTAATGCTGGAAGCGAAAAGGCCGAGACTGCTCCTATTGCCTGAAGGGCAGAGCCCTTCAGAATTGATCTTCGTGAAAAGTGAGCCATGACCCCGGGGGAACCTTTCTTGGTTGAACCTGACTCTAAGTCAGGAAGCGTTTACCAGATTAAGCCTGATCACAAAAAACTCGCGACGGCTTCGAGGGAGAAGTCCTGGATGGTGGCGAAGATTACAAAGCTGCTTCTGTTTTGTCAAATGCATGTTTCACGTAGTTCTTCCGGGAAGTAAAGCGATTTTTCTTCAACTCGTTTCTTTTCAGGCGGAAATGCGTCGTCGATTACTCGGAATGCTCGCATGACAAAGTGGAATGCAGAATTGAACAACGGGTTTGCGTTAGACTGACACCCGTGACCTCGAGTCCGTGTCGCAGTGCGACGGAATTCAGCGCAGCAACGCTGCAAATCTCGGCGCGCGGATGTTGGGACGGATTGCCGGCTTCCTAAAGAACACACAAGACGAACAACCGAAGCGAAGTCCGGCGCCATGCGCGACGGATAGAGTCAGGATCGGAGCATCCCCGAAATGGGCAAATTGCGAATGCGAGCCGTGCTCGTCTTCTGGATTTTTCTGCTCAGCGCCATCGCGTTTCTGGATCGTACGAATGTGTCGATCGCTGGGCCCCAGATCAGCCGTGAATTCGGGCTCGACAATGTGCGGCTCGGATGGATCATCAGCGCGTTTCTGATCGGATATGCGGCATCCCAGGTCCTCGCTGGGTGGATTGCGGTCCGTCTGGGCCCGCGGCGCGCACTTACAGTGGGAGTGCTGTGGTGGGGTGGCTTTACCCTTTCCACCGCATTGGTTCCTCCGCAGATGCGTGGCGCGTTCTGGGCCCTGATCGCAGTTCGCTGTGCGCTGGGCATCGGCGAAGCGATTATCTATCCGGCGTCGAACCAGTTCGTGGCGCGTTGGATTCCCGCGCGAGAACGGGGCACGGTGAATGGTGTGATTTTTGCCGGAGTGGGCGCCGGAGCGGGACTCACTCCGCCTTTGCTGGTCATGATCATCACCTCGTACGGATGGCGCGCAGCTTTCTGGTTCAGTGCGGCGGTGGGCGTGATCGCCGGCATCGCGTGGTACGTGATCGCGCGCGATACTCCCGAAGGGCATCCGTGGGTTTCCTCTGAAGAACTCAGCACGATTCGCGCAGGCATAGCGCCACGCAGTGAGAAACATCTGGCGAAGCCAAAGGTGCCGTGGAGCGCCATGCTTCGCAGCCGCTCGCTGTTCCTGCTCACGTTCACCTACTTCAGTTTTGGTTACGTCGCGTGGATATTCCTCGGTTGGTTCTACATGTACATGGCGCAGGCGCGTGGTCTCAACCTGAAGACGAGCGCCTTTTACACCATGTTTCCATTCATTGCAATGACGGTCTTCTGCCTCGGCGGCGGTGTGCTCAGCGACTGGATCACGACGCGTCGCGGACTGCGAGCCGGTCGCTGCGGCCCAGGCTTTTTTTCGCTGCTGTTCACGGCGGT
>Ga0068855_100009831_pt1 | contig 11540 bp, 11 predicted proteins | sample KBSCornC52_FD_66592 | JGI IMG/M metagenome (GOLD analysis project Ga0068855, IMG submission 66592) | Corn rhizosphere microbial communities from Kellogg Biological Station, Michigan, USA - KBS Corn C5-2 | ecosystem: Host-associated > Plants > Roots > Rhizosphere > Soil ...
GACCGCTGTTAACCATCCTCACCCTTCCTGCGTTATACCTTGTTAAGAATAAACACCAGACCCTCCACGTGATCAGCGGGCGCCGTGGGGAGCTACATAGATCCCGATCGCCTACGTTCCAGTTGACGTGTGCGGCTGGGTTGCTCCTGCCTTGAGGTGTCCTGCAAATCTAAAACAGCTCCAAATCAGGAACCCAACCCATGGCCAGAACGATTCGTGGCTTTAGCGCACTTCCGGCGATTACATTCGTCGAGGAACAGACAGCAACGCCTACTTGATCCCCAGCTTCCCCAGATTCTCCACCGGGCGGGCCAGCACGGCTTTGCCGTCGCGAACCACGATGGGGCGTTGAATGAGTTCGGGATGTGTGGCCATCACTTGCACTAGCTCAGCGTCGCTGAGGTCCTTGTCCGCGATGTATTGTTTGTACGCAGGTTCCTTCGTGCGGATGACATCTTGGGGCCGCAACCCTGCTTGGCTCAGCAGAGTCTTCAACTCGGAAACAGTGAGAGGCTTCTCGACGTAGTTGACGGTCTCGAACTCAACGCTTGCGCAGTCAGGACACGCCTGACCTCCCGGCACGTGCTTCAGGTTGGCTTCTCGTAAACGGTAACAGCACTCTTCTTTTTCATACGATCCGTGCGTTCATATTATCGCCATATCTAGATCTTGCCTCACCCGATGACCAGTAGTGACGGGCGTCACAGACGGCCACCGCTGGTCGCAGTACAAAAACAAGTTCACGTCCGCGCATCCCCACGCCGCTCACGAGGTGCTTACATCCTGAAGGAGGATGTCCTGATGATCCGCAATAATTCATTCATACGCTCTCTCGTCGTAATCAGCACGGCCACTTTGCTACTGATTAACCTGCCAGCTTGCGGTGGCAATGCAGGCGGCGGCAATCCGCCTCCAGCGACCGCTACAACGCGCATGCAGCTCAAGCTGGGCGATGCCGAGTCTGACCGGATCTTGTCCTTTACGGCGACGCTGGACTCGCTTGCGCTGGTGTCCAGTTCAGGTCAAACCACGAACCTACTAGCCAGTCCTATGACGATCGAATTGACGCGCACAGCAGGCAAGATGCAGACGCTGGCGCAGATCGAAATTCCGCAAGGCTCCTACACGGCACTGAACTACCAAGTGTCAACTATCACTATCGACGCCTGGGATATCGCCCAACAAAGCTTCTCCACTTATGGCAGCTCCGCGATTACGCCTTACAGCTTTCCACTTAATCCAGCGATAGTGGTGGGCACCACGCCGCAAATCATCTACCTCGACCTTAACTTGAGAGACTCGATCAGCTTTGACAATATCGGCGACATCTTGTTTGAGCCACAATTCTCGGCAGGTGTAGAAAGCATCGGTCCGGTCGACAGCCAGATCGCAGAAGATGGCAGCGCCGAGGACATGATTGGCGTCGTGCAGAGCGTTGCGGCTTCATCCTTCACCATGAGCTTGGGATCGGGATCGAACACCGTGCAGGTCAGCTTCGACAGTGGTACCCAGGGCCAGTCCGCCGCTCTATTGGCCCGCAACGCGCTGGTCGAGGTCGATGCGATCACCCTACCCGACGGCTCGTTCTATGCCAATCGCATCGATTTCGTGGAATCTGGAAACCTGGCGCTGGTGGAAGGAGTTGTAATTGATCCGCCCAGTCATCCACCTGCCCTGCCGCCCGGCGGCGACATTGCAGGTATCGTCGTGCAAAAGGTGTGGGCGCCTCCACAGACCCCGGTGCCGAACGTAGGCGATTGGGTCACGCTCACTGGGCTGAGCACTGCTGGATACACATTCGACCACGACAAGCTCGATTCCTGGGGGCAGGGGTATTTCACTTTCTCAAACAGCAACTTATGGACAGGACAGTCTGTCCTGGCGCTGGTAAACCCGGGCACGAATACGTTGAATGTTATCGATGTGAAGCTGGTCGAGATTGCGGTGAATGGAGTGATCTCGGGTCTTAACTCCCAGGACTTCACATTGAATATATCGGCCGATTCTGCGTATCAGAATCTGGTCAATCTGATGCCGGCGACCTACTTAACAGTCTGGGACCAAGCTGAGAACAAGACGGTCTGGTTCGGCTTTCCACAAGGTGGGCCGCAGAATGGCATGCCGATTCGGGTTCGCGGCTTGGCGTTCTGGACTTGGCAGATGGGTTACATGCCGGGCGGACCAACAATGGTTCCAACACGGATTGATTATTTGCCTGTAGCCACGGCTGCTGCACACGCTCAGCACGCACTCGGCCAGCGCCTTCAAAGAAAGCCTGCAGCGAAGTAATTCCAGGGAAGCTCTCAGGCTACTGGGCTGAACTTCAGTGCGAACCCGCACCGCGTCGCCTTCTCCGTGGGTTGGCGGAGATTCTCGGGAGAACGAACCGGCACGATCACCGTAACTCGGAATCGTAGCGCTCGAACAACGCTCTCATCCTCTCGGGACTGCGGTCGGTGGCTACATGGATCTCCTGAATCAGCTGGTAGATTCTTGAGGTCATGATCAGCAGATAGCGTGCCGGCGCTGGACCTGGGTTCCAGTAAGTGTGCGGAGTGCCTCGATGGACTATGACGCCAGAACCCGGACGGAGTTCGACGTCCTCGTCGCCGTTTCTGACGCAGAGCACGCCTTCGAGCACGTACCAGGCTTCATCATCACTGCGGTGCATGTGCAACGGCGCAATCAGGCGCGGAGGGTCGAAGACGCCTCCGGCATCCTGCCACTCGGCGACCAGGAAGTCGGACTCTGAAGAACCCAGCACAGTTCCGCGGAGTGGGGACGCGATCCGAGGGGCTGTCATTCCGCGATTCTATCCGAACCAGCGCGGTTGCATCACCTTATGAGTCTGAATCCTCGGACCATGTTTCGGAATCGAAACTGTCATTCGTCCATTAGGACAGCGGGAACTTCGCGTAAACTCTTTGCTTCCTCGTGGGGTTTTCACGCTTCTGAACACCAGGTGTAATCGACGTGGGCTTTCGATTCGAGTTCGACTCGGTAAACCAGATCCTCCTGACCAAACTGGAAGGCGCGATCAGCGACGACGTAATTCGGCAATTGGAAGGCGCGCTGCGCAAGCAGGCTTCCGAGAAGAAACCGCTCGTGCAAATCGTGGACTGTTCCGGCATCACGAAATTCGACATGTCGTCTGAATTGGTGCGTCATCTTGGGAAACGGAAGCCTCCCGCTCACGCATTGCAGGCACGCCGTTTGATTATCGCGCCGACCCCGGTGAGTTTTGGACTCGCCCGCATGTACCAGATGGCCGGAGAACCTCAGCACGCGTCCGTCACGATCGTACGGTCCATGAAGGAAGCGCTCAGTGAACTCGGGATCGAACAAGTGAAATTCGAACCGCTCAAGTGATGCTGGGCCACAGTGTCCTTCGCTGTGTCCGCTTATCTGCGGTTCTACCGCTGCAAATCAGGCGGGAATCAGGCTTGAGCAATCTCGTCTTTGCCATGGATTTGATGAAGTTGGTCTGGTGGCCGCACAGGCACGCCTAGATTATTTCCAAGCAGAGCGTCGAGCGAATCCAGCCAAAGGATCTGGCTATTGAAGACCTTACCGAAATTGCGGGCGAGGATATGAGCCACGTCCTGCATTGGGACCTCGCGGCCGAGTTCCTTGGCGATGGAGGTGACTGGCTTCGAGGTAATGCCGCACGGGACAATTAAATTGAAGTAGCTCAGATCGGTGTTCACGTTCAGTGCGATTCCATGCGAAGTGATGGCCCGAGAGACGTGGACGCCGAGCGCTGCGATTTTGGCTTCCGTAGTGGAGGGACGGGCGGCCGCTTCCGTCCACACGCCGGTTAAACCTGGAATTCTTTTAGTCGGAATCCCGAACTCTGCGCAGGTGCGGATCAGCGCTTCTTCCAGCGAGCGCACAAATTCGATTACGCCCATGGTGTTGCGGTTCGGGCTTGAAGATGGAAATCCGCGTAAATCGAAAATCGGATACGCAACCAACTGGCCTGGTCCGTGGAAGGTTACGTCACCACCTCGATTGCACTCGAAGACTTCAACGCCACGGTGCGCCAGAAATTCCGGAGAGGCGAGAACATTTTGCGAATGCGCATTCCGCCCCATAGTGATGACAGGCGTGTGCTCAAGCAGCAGAAGCGCGTCTCCGATGCGACCTTCTTTGCGCAGTGCGACCAGTTGCTCCTGGAGTCGTACGCCCGTCGCGTAATCAATGGTGCCGAGTTGGAGGACGGAGATCATCCCAGTTTTCAATTCTGCGGCGACTGGCCATTCGCCTAGGACACTCGGGCCAGCTCTGCAGAGCGTCTACGATCAAGCCAACCTTGTAATTCGTTTAGCGCGAGATGACACTGCATTTGATGCCTGAGCTTTCGATCGCGAATCTTTTTCTCCAGCGCTGGAAGCAAATCGAACGTGATGTTCGCTGGCTGGAACTTCTTTTGGTCAGCATGAGTGATGTAGTGAACCAACGATCCGAGCGCAGTCGCGCGAGGTGGAGCTAATGGCTCTTCTCCGGCGACGAGTGCAGAAACATGCATTCCGGCCAACATTCCGGTTGCGATCGATTCGACATAGCCTTCGACACCGCAGATCTGGCCCGCGAAAAAGACATTCGGGTGCGCAATCATCTGTTGCGTCGGCATCAGTAGCGAGGGCGAATTGATGTACGTGTTGCGATGAATTTGGCCGAAGCGGAGAAACTTCGCGTTCTCCAGCCCTGGAATCAATCGCAGCACACGCGCCTGCTCGCCATATTTCAGGTGGTTCTGAAATCCCACCAGGTTGTAGGAGTCCGCGCGCAGATTTTCTTGGCGTAACTGCACCACCGCATAGGGCGGCTTGCCAGTTCGCGGATCGCGTAATCCAACGGGCTTCATCGGACCGAAACGCAGCGTGTCGCGCCCGCGACGGGCAATTTCCTCGATCGGCAAACAGGCTTCGAAGTAATTCAGCTTCTCCCAGTCTTTAGCTTCGACCGACTCGGCGGCAATCAGCGCATCGTAAAAGCGGTCATACTCTTCTTTCGACATCGGGCAGTTGATGTAATCGGCTGAGCCTTTGTCGTACCGAGCCGCGAGATACACCTTCGACATGTCGATGGAATCGGCCTCGACAATAGGACTGATCGAATCGTAGAAATATAGGGGATGTGGAGCGACGGGTGCCTCGCCCATCTTTTGTGGGTGGTCGTACATTCCTGTCCGACAAGGCTCTGGTGGCGGGGGAACTCCTGCCCGCGATTCTGTATTAAAAAGATCTGTGCTCAGCCTTGCGATCTCTTCCGCCAGCGCATCTGACGTCAGCGGCCCGGTTGCAACGATGGTCAGTTCATCTTCATTGATCCGCGTGGCTTCCTCTCGATGAATGCGGATGGCCGGCTCGCGCGAGAGTCGCTCGGTCACCGCAGCGGAAAACGCTGTCCGATCCACAGCTGACGCGTGTCCAGCAGGAACCGCGCACTGTTTCGCAATTTCGATCAGTAGCGATCCCGCTCGGCGCATTTCCTCCTTGAGCAGCCAGGGCGCGGTGTTCTCGCTTTCGGATTTCAGGGAATTCGAGCAGACCAGCTCTGCAAATTCGGCCGTTTGGTGTGCCGGAGTGGACCGCACCGGTCGCATCTCGAAGAGGTCAACTTCGATACCGCGCTGCGCGCACTGCCAAGCGGCTTCCGATCCGGCAAGGCCCGCGCCGATGATCCGCACCCGGCTCACTTGCCCGCCTTTTCCGTCACGGCGAGCATCGCATCGCCGATCAGGCACACTGAACGCCACTCGTCCAGAAACTCCGCGCCGAGCTGTTTGTAAAACTCGATTGCGGGCTTGTTCCAGTCGAGGACTTCCCATCGCAAGCAGAAGTACTCTTCCTCCCAGGCAATTTTCGCAACGGCGGCCAGCAGTTCCGTACCAATTCCCTTCTTGCGGAGTGGCGGACGAACAAAGATATCCTCCAGAAATAACCCCGCGCGTCCTTGGAAGGACGAATAGAACTCGAAGAATAACGCATAGCCCGCCACCTGGCCGTCCCATTCGGCAATCAGCGCGCGGAATTTCGGGTGCGCGCCGAAGCCATCGCGCAAGACGTCTTCCTCGGTGACAATGGTCTCGGCCGCGAGTTTGTCGTAATCCGCGAGCTCGTGGATCAGCGTTTTCAGAAGATAGGCGTCGTCTTTGGTGGCAGGACGAATCTTGAGCATTATTCCTCGTGTGGATGGCAGCGGCGAAGTTGGGACTAGAAGAATCGTAGTCAAGTCCCAGCATTTTCGCCAGCTTTTCACCGCGTGAATTCACCGCCGAGCGCGCCGAAATCGCAAAGATTGAAGAATCTTCTTCTTCCTTTGCGTGCTTCGCGATCTTTGCGGTTGAAAACTTCAAAACGCTCTTAATTGCTGAGGGCGCGAAGCTCGCAAGGCGGCACCATCGCGCGCCACCTTTTCAAATCTTCAATTCTGCCACCGTCGCTCCCCCGCCGCCTTCATTTTGCGGAGGTTCAGCGATTGATTCCACATGCGGATGCTTCTGCAGGAATTGTCGAAGAGCTTTGCGCAAGATCCCCATGCCGCTGCCGTGGACCACGCGAATGCGTGGCAGGCCGGCAAGGAATGCCCGGTCGACGAACTTCTCGACTTCTCGCGTGGCATCGTCAACAGTGTGACCGATAACATTGATTTCCGAGGGTACGTTCGCGTCTTCGCTGTGCAGCGAAATCGATACGCCCTTTGCACGCGCCGCATTGACCGGAGTGTCGGAAGCGCGGACGACCACTTCGGCGACATCTTCGCGCGCGACCCGCATCTTCATGGCGCCAACTTCGACCTCAAAGTGCTTGTCGTCAATTTTGCGCACAATCTTCGCGTTGCGGCCGACCGACTTGAGCTTCACGACATCGCCTTCGGAAACATGCTTGACCAGCTGCGGCGCGGCATTGGGATCACCGCGGTCCGCACCGCTAACGTGAGCGACGACAGCGGAATCAAACTGCTCGCGAAAGTCGCGGCGTAATTTAGCAATGCGGCGCTCCGCCTCTTTCGATACCTTTTGGGCGGCGGCGCGGTCCTGCACGGCCGTGACCGCCTCGCGCGCGTGATACTCGAAGTCCCGCATCAGCGATTCGAGTTTCTTCTCCAGCTCGCGGACTATGTCCTGCTGCTCCCGCTTGCCTTCCGCGGCCAGTCGCGTGCGCTCACGATCGAGATCTGCTTCTTTGCTGCGCAACTGAAAGCGCTCGGCTTCCGCCGCCTTCAACTGCTCATGCAACTGGTCGAGGAACTTCCCGACATCCCGCGCCTGCGTGCCCAAACGTCCGCGAGCAGACTGCACGATCTCCGGATTGAGCCCGAGGCGCTGTGCAATGTTGATCCCTGCCGAAGCGCCGGGGACTCCCGTTTTCAACTCGTAGGTGGGCTTGAGCGTGGCTTCGTCGAATCCGACGGCTGCATTCAGTACTCCGGACGAATTTGCGCCAAAAACTTTGAGTGATGTGTGATGCGTGGAAATCGCTGTGATGCAGCCGATTTTGAGGAAGTGATCGGCAATGGCAACTGCAAGTGCAGCACCCTCTTCTGGATCGGTTGCGGAGCCAAGTTCGTCGAGAAGCACAAGCGACTGCGGCGTAGCGGTCCTCGAGATGAAGTCGATGTTGGTGACGTGCGCGGAGAATGTCGAGAGATTCTGCTCGATCGATTGGTAATCGCCAATGTCCGCGAGCACGGCGTCAAATACGGGCATCTCCATTCGGCTGGCCGGGACTGGAATACCCGACTGCGCCATCAGCGTGAGCAGGCCAATGGTCTTCAGGGTGACAGTTTTACCGCCGGTGTTCGGACCGGTGATGATCAGTTCGCGCCGCTCATCTTCGAGTTCAACACTGATGGGGACCACGTTTTGCGTGGGTCGGAGATTCTTGTCCGACATGGCTCGAGTGCGCAAATTCCTTTCTAACAATGGATGGCGAGCGTCGCGGACGATAAGCGAAGAGGCATGTCCCCCTGCGGAGCTTTGCTCCTCCTGAACGGGCGATGGCGCCTGTCCCTCCACCATTCGCAGTGTTGGCGCGACGCAGTTGTAGTCATCCGCGAAGCGAGCCTTCGCGAACTGCAGTTCCAGTTCTGCCAAGATCTGTTGGGCTGCGTAGATGTCAGATGACTGTTCTCCGATCCGCTGCGTCATTTCCAGCAGGATGCGGCGAATCTCGGCTTGCTCTTCCTCTAGCAGGCGAACCAGTTCATTGTTCTGCTCGATGGTTTCCAGCGGCTCGATGAATACGGTCTGACCGCTCGAACTCGCGCCATGCACCACGCCCTGCACCCGGCGCTTCTGCTCGATCTTTACGGGAATTACGAACCTCTCGCCGCGAACCGTAACGAGGTCGTCCTGCGTCGAGCCTCCTTCGGAAAGGCGCCTCAAGTACCCGCGCAAGGAGTCCTGAATCCCGCGCCGCTGCTTCTCGACCTCGCGCCGGATGCTGGCCAGTTGCGGCGAAGCACGATCGTCGAGTGTCCCGTCGGGAAGAATCTTGTTGCGAATCGACTTCAGCAACGCAGCGAAATCTGCTATGCCGGACGATAGCTCCCGAACTGCGGCCCAGTCTGCCTTCATCCCTTGCGGCGGGTTAAAGGCGATCTCGCGCCACTCGGCGGCACGGTCCACGAGGGTGATGACCTTGACGATTTCTTCTGGGTCTAGCGCCACACCGGAAATTCGCGCCTTCTCGAGGATCTTCGAGATGTCGATAAGTCCGGAAAAATTGAAGCTTCCACCGGTACGCCGGAATTCGCGGACTTCGGAGGTCAATCGTTGCTGCGATTGAATCCACGAAACCTCCGTCGAAGGTGCCAACCTTTCCAACCGCGTACGCCCCAGATCCGACGCCGCATAGCCACTCAGGAGGTCGCGCAGCGAGTCGAACTCCAACAGGCGCGCGCTCGTATTTGTCATGGCTTGCGGCACACCTCAATGGTACTGTAGTCGCGGCCTGCACCCCTTCCCATGCCTGCTAGAATTTGACTATGGCATTTCCGGCAACCCGTCTTCGCCGACTGCGCCGCACGGGCGCAATGCGTTCTCTTGTGCGTGAGACGCAGCTGACCCCGGAATCATTCGTTTATCCCCTTTTTGTCTGTCCGGGCGAGGGCCTGCGGAAAGAAGTCCGGTCAATGCCGGGCGTGTACAACCTGTCGGTAGACCAGGCGGTTCGCGAAGCCGAGGAGGCACATTCGCTGGGCGTTCCAGCGTTGATCCTATTCGGCCTGCCGGAAACGAAAGATGAAGTCGCCACCGGAGCTTGGGAAGACAACGGCATCGTTCAGCGCGCCGCGCGTGCCATCAAGCGCGAAGTACCAGAAATGCTGCTGGTCGGCGATGTCTGCCTTTGCGAGTACATGTCGCACGGGCATTGTGGGATTGTTAAGGCGGCGAATGTTCCCCAATCCCTTGGGGCGGCCGCGCGGGGACTGAGGACGACAGCAATCGCAGTCAATGATGACGAGAAATCCGGAGTGATTGACGCCGCTGCGGCAAAAATCTCCCAAGCGTTCCAGCCGGAGTACGAGATCGTGAACGATGCCACGCTGGAGTTGCTTGCGAGAACATCAGTCTCACTCGCTAAGGCGGGAATCGACATCATCGCTCCCAGCGACATGATGGATGGCCGTGTCGGCGCGATTCGCAAAGGACTGGACGCAGCCGGCTTGGAGAACACGCCGATTCTTTCTTACGCGGCCAAATTCGCGTCAGGATTTTACGGGCCATTTCGCGAAGCCGCAGATTCGGCGCCGCAGTTCGGCGATCGCCGCTCTTACCAGATGGACGGAGCTAATGTCCGCGAGGCCATGCGCGAGATCGAACTCGACGTCGAAGAGGGCGCGGACATGATCATGGTCAAACCGGCCATGCCATACCTCGACGTGATCGCCGCGGCCCGAGAGAGATTCGATCTGCCGCTGGCTGCCTACCAGGTTTCCGGCGAGTACGCGATGATTGAAGCCGCCGCACGCAATAACTGGATCGACCGTGAGCGCGTGATGATGGAGTCGCTGGTCTCAATCCGCCGTGCCGGGGCAAGCATCATTCTGACGTACTACGCGAAAGACGCGGCGAAGCTTCTGGCGTAACCCCTGAAAACCTTCACCACACAGGGCACGAAGGTACACAAAGGAATGCCACAGAGGAACGGCACTTAGTGCGCCAATGTCCGTCCCTGCTTAACTGATTCTGTCTTCCTCTGTGGTTTTTCTCTGTGAGACTCGGTGCCGTCTGTGGTGAGGGTTTTTCGTCGATTGTTACAGTGACCTAAGAGATCATAGGGAGGTCCCAACCTGCTAGCTCCGAAGAATGGCGCTGCTTTGCTGCTCGGTCTAGCCGTAGGTATTGGCCTGCTCATGGTGCGGCTTCAGATTGAGCATCCGCTCGCGATGGCGCAACCCGTCTCGTACCACGATTTCGCCGACAAGCGCCCGGTTTTGGGGCTTCCCAACTTCTGGAATGTGGCCTCGAACTTCCCCTTCGCGGTGATCGGATTGTGGGGGATGGTGTTCCTCTTTCCCGGCACCGGCGACCCCCACGCCGCCTTCATCGATCCGCGCGAGCGTTGGCCCTATCTCGTGCTCTTTGTCGGGCTTTTTGTCACTTGTTTCGGTTCCGCCTATTACCACTTCTCTCCTTCCAACGCGACGTTGGTTTGGGACCGATTCCCCATGTCCATCATGTTTGCCGGGTTTGTGGCGGCGGTGATTGCCGAGAGAATTGATGTTGATTTCGGGGTTAAGCTACTTCCCTTCCTAGTGCTCTTCAGCATTGGCACGGTCGTGCAGTGGTACTACAGTGAACTCCACGGACATGGCGACTTGCGCTGGTACGCGGCGCTGCAGATTTACTCGGTTCTGGTTTTCGTGATCGCTCCGTTTATCCAATCGCGATATACGAGGAATTGGGATTTCCTGACGGTATTTGTGCTTTACGCTCTCGCCAAGATTTTCGGGACCTTCGATCGCAGGATTTACTCCCTCGGCCACATTGTCAGCGGCCATACGCTGAAGCACCTTGCTGCCAGCATGGCGGGTTACTGGATTTTGCGCATGCTGCAAAAGAGGGAACCCCTGCCGTCGGAATTCATCGCCCATTAATCTGTGGCTTGTATGCTGCCAACGTCCGCTAAAATTGCGGTGTTTCGCTGGCGTGAGCAGCTTTTCGCTGCCGGGTAGAATCCATATCACATGCAACGAGCCGCGCTCTTCTACAACCCCCTGTCAGGCAGAAGGCGTAAATACCGGGCGCAGGATGTTGACCGCGCGGCGGCAGTGCTCCGGGCTGCTGGCGTACAGGTTGAAGCCGAGCCTACCCGTGCCGCATCTGACGCTGCTGCTCAGGTACGGATGGCGATCCGCGACGGCTTTGACACGATTATCGCGTGCGGCGGCGATGGAACTGTGCACGACATCCTGCAAGGGATTGCGGTCCGTGACGCTGCCTTAGGGATCATCCCGCTGGGAACAGCTAACGCTATGGCGCATGATCTGCGGCTGCCCTTGAATCCCGAAGCCGCGGCGCGAGCGCT
>Ga0068855_100009833_pt1 | contig 11539 bp, 10 predicted proteins | sample KBSCornC52_FD_66592 | JGI IMG/M metagenome (GOLD analysis project Ga0068855, IMG submission 66592) | Corn rhizosphere microbial communities from Kellogg Biological Station, Michigan, USA - KBS Corn C5-2 | ecosystem: Host-associated > Plants > Roots > Rhizosphere > Soil ...
CAACACCCGTGTCAGACAGAGATTGGCGGGCGTAAGACGGATGTGGAACTCCGACGCAGTGCCGCGGCTGCTCCCGCCCAGCCTGCGCCCCACAGCAGTTCGCCACTCACCGGGTGGTGACGTGGAGAATGCGGATTTCCGGGTAAGCGCCGTCCCAACTGGGAGTGAGCTGGTCGAAGCTCAGGCGGAAGTCGCGCTCGTCGCCCGGCGCAAGCGGAGCGGCGGAAACTGGCTCGGTATCGATATACGGCTCGCGGGTCCTGATCAACATCATCGCCTGGGTTTCGTTCTGCGCCACCTCATGTGCGGGATTGCGGAACAGCACCTGCACCGTGATGCCGGTGACGGTCTTGTTCCCGGCGTTGGCAATGTGGCCATCGAGGTAGGTCACCTTGCCGCCCGCAAGATTGGAGGACTCGCTCATGGCGACGTGGGAAATGGGCAGGCTGCCGGCGTAGGGGTCGGCGGCCGCATCCAGTGGCGCGATGCTGGCCCCGTTGTGCCCGCGGGTAAAAAAGAAGACGAGTGCGACAACGACGACAACGACCCCGGCCGCAAGCGCGACAGGCATCCAGTTGCGTTCGTGGGAGTCAGTCGGGCGGATGAGTTCAGGACCAGTGTTCACGGCGAAATTCTACACCTGTTGCGCGAGCGGCTGCGCTTCACAAGATCTCGGCATCCAGCAGATCGGCGATGGTTTCGCGCCGGCGAATGAGCCGGTGGCTCTTCCCTTCCACGAGTACTTCCGCTGGGCGGACGCGCGTGTTGTAGTTGGAGGCTTGCACCATGCCGTACGCGCCGGCATCAAGAATGGCTAGCAGGTCGCCCGACTCCAGCGGCGCAACCTTGCGATCGCGGGCGAAAAAGTCGCCGGATTCGCAGACCGGCCCGACAATATCCACCGTGCGGGCTCGTCCAGCTCGCGGCGAGACGGCCACGATCTCATGGTGCGCCTGGTAGAGCGCGGGGCGGATAAGATCGTTCATCGCGGCATCGGTAATCACAAACGTCTTGCGGCCGTTCTGCTTTACGTTGAGCACGCGGGTGACAAGCGCGCCGGCTTGGGCAACGAGAAATCGGCCGGGCTCAATCAGTAGACGGCCCTCGAACCCGTCGAGCGCCGCGTGAATGGCGGCGGCGTAATCGCGCACGCGGGCGCCAGGGTCGGAGTGACCGCCGTGATAGTCGATACCCAGCCCTCCGCCGGCGTCGATGGAGCGAAGAAGAATGCCCTCGCGCTGTAGCTGGCGAAAGAGCTTGTGGACGCGTTCGAGAGCGGCGCCAAACGGCTGGGCCGAGCGAATCTGCGATCCGATGTGGACGCTGATGCCGTGCGGCTCGAGCCACTTGTTGGTCGCGGCTTTGCGATAAAGCGCGGCTGCGCGCCGGATGTCAATGCCGAACTTGTGCTCGCGCAGGCCGGTGGAAATATAGGGGTGAGTCTCCGCGAAAACATCCGGATTAACCCGCAGAGCGAAGCGCGTCTTGCGCTTGAGCTTTGCCGCGCGCGCGGCCAGCAGGTCGAGCTCGCCTTCGCTTTCCACGTTGAATTCGAGAATGCCCGCGGCCAGCGCGCGGTCGATCTCGGCAGTAGTCTTCCCAACTCCACTGAAGACGACGCGCTCGGCGGCTTCCGGCGTCGCGGCGAGCACGCGATCCAGCTCACCGCCCGAGACGATGTCGAACCCCGCGCCGTGCCGGGCCAGCAGCTTCAGGATGGCGAGCGATGAGTTGGCCTTGACCGCGTAGCAGACCAGGTGGTCGCGCTCCGCGAGCGCCGTGTTGAACATGCGCAGACGCTCGACAATCTGATCGGCGGAATAAACGTAGAGCGGGGTGCCGTATGTTCTGGCAAGAGCTTCGAGCGAGACGGAGCCGCAATGCATGGGAGCCTGCGGACGAGGCCGCAGGAACGGACGAGGCAGAATGAGAGTTTTTGAACGCAAACGAATTCCCAATGAAGTGGATTGTTTTGAGCCTACAGCATGGCACGCACGGTCCGCGCCACTCGCCGGCTTCGCAGAGTCTCCTCTGAAGATCCTGAAACCAAAGCAAGGCGAACTTCTAAAGACTCCTGTAGAATACCGGTTCTCCGGCGAGTAGGGTCCCCACCTGTCGGCCAGGCCGCCTCTCTTCAGGCAAGCACATTTCTCGACCATCGTTCTCGACCACCGTGTTTCTGGAAAGGACCTCCTCGATGAATACTCACAAACGTCTTCGGCAGATCGGCATTGTGGTGCTCGTCGCCTGGCTTCTCAACTCTGGCCTGGTCCATTCGCAACAGGCAGCGAGCGACAACGGGAATAAGTTTCTCGTGAAAGTGGCAGACATCCCCATGCCTGGTCCCGCCGTTCGATTCGATTATCAAAGCCTCGACACCGCGAACGGCAGACTCTATATCTCCCACATGAATGCGGACCAACTGGTCGTCTTTGACACACAGAAGCGACAAGTGATTGCCAACCTCGATGGATTCAAGCGAGTCCACGGAGTGATCGCAGTCCCTGAGATTCAGCGCATCTTTGCGTCTGCCACCGGGCAGCATCAGATGGTGGCTGTTGATATGACGACCCTGAAGATTGTTGGCGCCGCCGGGCCGATCGACTATCCGGACGGGCTGGCATACTCGCCCGAAACAAAGAGAGTCTTCGTCTCCGATGAGCACGGCGGAGTGGACGCCGTGATCGACGCTCAAACCAACAAGCTTCTTAGCTCGATACCGCTCGGCGGAGGTGCGGGCAATACCGTTTACGATTCGGGTTCACGCCACATCCTCGTAGCAGTGCACGGTGTCAACGAACTGGTCTCGATTGACCCTTCGGCGATGAAGATCATCGGACGATACAAACTTCCCGGCATAGAAAACCCGCATGGAATCGCACTCGATTCCCTGCATCGTCTCGCTTTCATTGCCGGCGAAGAGAATCACTCCCTCGCGGTATTCGACCTGAACGCGATGAAGCTGCTCTCCGTTCACCAGGTGGGCGACGATCCGGATGTGCTGGCATTCGACTCCGGCCTCGGGCGCCTCTACGTATCAGCGGAATCGGGCACCGTCACCGTTCTCGAAGTGAGCAATCATGACGCTCGTCAACTCGCCCAGTTCCACATGCCGCGCGCTCACTCGGTTTCCGTCGATCCGAAAACTCATCTCGTCTATTTCCCACTCGAAAACGTGAATGGGCGCCCACTCCTCAGAATCATGAAACCTGCCGACAGATGAGAGGACCGGCCCTTTCACCACTCCCTTGACGCAACCGCCCGCACCGCCACACGGAACGCAGGAAAACCGCAGTGGAGCGAGGTTCTATCCACACCCGCACCAGCCCGCGAAGATGAATCTTCCTGATAGGTTCCGAATCCAATAAGTACAACAACCTTACAAACGCCACAGACCAGAAAAAAAGCTACGGTAAGACACGCCTGATCGCAAACTGCTTAAAGTAAAGCGATTTTACTGCGTAAAACTTACCTGCTCCCAAGGTAGAAATTGCACGATGCAGGTAATGTTTGCCGGGATGCCTATTCACGTGTGATTTTCAACACTTTTCTTTCACACAAAGGTTGCCTCGAGGTTCAGCTCATGTAACTATGGCTTTGTTGCCTGAGAGAGAAGACCGGAAGCGTCTACCAAAAAAGGTGAATCGGATCGCAAAACTTGATAGAAGATCCGCACCATTCATTCAGACGTTCTGGTCACCGGCGAATCGGCAGATTAGATAACCGGGGCCTTTAAAGAAGAGGTTGTGAGCCGTACGAGTAAGCCGCTCAAGAACAGCCCAAAAAAATGAAAGCGATCGCGTACTGAAGTTCCTGGATTTTCAGTGGGAACAGTGCGCCGAGGACACGTGTGCCTCACGGGAAACCAGAAGACACAGCTCTACTCCGGCACCGGGAACGCGACAATTTGAATAGATGCGGGTCACCAGAGAATCGTTGCCGCAGAGGCTGCGATTTTCAAAAAGGCGGAGAGGAAGTTCCCGCCGGTACGAACAATTTTGATTCCCCCCAGAGGGCTGCAAAGTGGACATTCTCCGTAAGGTTTTAATTCTCTCTGCCGTAAGCGCCGGTCTCGCAATTCCCGCATTTGCCGGCGTGACGATTGCCAGCCCAACCGCGGGCGAGTCGGTGAGCACCTCCTTCAAGCTCTCAGCCAACGCGACCTACTGCAGCTCGCAGCCTGTGAGCACAATGGGCTATTCGTATGACAGCAGCTCGACCACGACCACGGTGAAGGGCTCCTCGATCGACCAGATGATTTCCGGCACCACGGGCAAACACACTCTCCACGTAAAGGCTTGGGGCAATGCCGGCGCGTCGTGCCTGACGGACGTTGCAATCAGCATCAGCAGCACCTCGACGACCACAGGCACCGGTTCAACCGGCGGCCCCAGCATCCCCTCGACTGCAACAGTGGTGAGCGATCTTGAAGCGCTGGCCAACTGGAAGGGTGAGCACGACGCGGGTACGCCGGGAACGACGACCGGCACGATGTCGATGACCAGCTCCCCTGCGAAGAGCGGTAACGCGCGCAAGTTCTATACGACATTCACCAAGTACGGCGGCCACCGATACATTGCTTCGATCACAGACGATTACTCGGCGAAGAATTTTGTCTATGACGGCTGGGTCTTCCTGCAGAACACCGCAAACACCGTCGCCAACCTTGAAATGGACGTGAACCAGGTGATGTCGAATGGTCTCACGGTGATCTTTGGAGTCCAATGCGACGGTTGGTCGGGCACGTGGGATTACACGGCGAACCTGGGCACTCCGACCGCGCCCAAGGACAAGTGGATCCACTCGAATGCGGCCTGCAATCCGCGCAAGTGGACGCAGAACAAATGGCATCACATTCAGCTCAGCTATGCCCGTGACAGCTACGGGACCGTGTCATACAACGCGGTGTGGCTGGATGGCGTAAAGCAGGTGATCGGCGCGAAAGTAAAGTCCGCATTCGCGCTGGGCTGGGAGCCGACCCTGCTCACCAACTTCCAGGTGGATGGCGCGCTGAGCACCAGCGGGTCTTCGACTGTCTATGTCGACAAGCTGGCTCTTTACCGCTGGTAAGGCCTCGGGGAGCGCCGTATCATTGGCCCTGTCCACTCGTGTGGGCAGGGCCAACCTCTTTCTTGAAGAGGACAATTGCACCCGGCACGTTACCGCCCGGGCAAATTGAAATCGTCAGATTCCGAGACCCGTGCACCCGGCCGCTCGCCCCCTCCACCGCTTCCCTCTTCCCTATCCCTATCCCTCTCCAATTACACTTGCGCCCATGACGCGCAAACACTTTCCCTCGCTCATTGCATCCGCGGCCCTCGTCCTCCTCAGCCTCGCTTCCTATGCCCAGCAGGATTCCAATCAGAAGATGAAGCCCGAGGAAACCGAAATCTGGAAGCCCGTTCCCCCCGTCGTCACCCCCGGCAACACCGACCAGGATCCCCCCTCCGATGCCCTCGTTCTCTTCGATGGCAAAAGCCTCGACCAGTGGGTCAACGTCAAAGATCACGCCCCCTGCTCATGGGACCTGGCAGACGGCGTCATGCGCGTCAACAAGGCCGGCGGCTCCATCGAGACGAAAGAGAAATTCAAGAACTACCAGCTCCACATTGAATTCCGCATTCCCACCAGCATCACCGGCTCCGGTCAGGCCCGCGGCAACAGCGGCGTCTTCCTCGCCTCCACCGGTCCCGGCGATAGCGGATACGAACTCCAGGTCCTCGACTCCTACCAGAACTCGACTTACGTGAATGGCATGGCCGCCAGCCTCTACAAGCAATCCATTCCCTTGGCCAACGCCGCCCGCAAACCCGGCGAGTGGAACATCTACGACGTCGTCTGGACCGCCCCCACATTCAACTCCGACGGCTCGCTCAAAACACCCGCCTACGCCACCGTCTTCTGGAACGGAGTCCTCGTCGACAATCACTTCGAGCTCAAAGGTCAGACACTCTACATCGGCAAGCCCTTCTACAAGGCCTACGACACAGCCCCCATCAAGCTCCAGGCCCACGGCGACAAATCCGAACCCATCAGCTTCCGCAACATCTGGGTCCGCAACCTCCCGTAAAACCGGCAACAGGTTACGGAAAGCACCGGGTGTCCGTGCCCCATCCAAACCACGCACTTTGCGGTTCGGGTGGGAGCCCACAAACCCCAACGCCGCCCATCAAACCCACCAATCCCCCGCGCCCGAGCCACGCAGCTGGGTGCCCCATCCAAACCGCGCACTTTGCGGTTTGGGTGGGAAACCACAAATCTTGCGCGCCCGAGCGCGCAGCGTCTTTGCTTTTGCCCTCGGGAGGGCAGACGATTCCATCCGGTTCAATCGAAGAGGACCCCACCCATGTTCACCATCGACGGCATTCGCAAATTCCACACCTGGACCCACGCCTGCATCGGGGTCGTTCTCGACCACCTCTCCACAATCCCCGAACCCGACCTCGACAAGGAGATACCCAACTTCGGCTTCAACACCGTCCGCAAACAAACCACCCACATCCTCAACTGTGAAGAATTCTGGATTCACACCCTCCAGGGCCTCCCGTTCACCGATCGCGATCCCGCCGAATCGCCCACTGTCGCCGACGTCAGGCGTCTCCAGGCAGAAACAATGCAACGCACGACGACCTACCTTTCCACCCTGACCGACGAACAGCTCAACTCAAATACCGAGCTCCACTTCCCTGATGGAGACGTCGCGGTCCGCACCCCCGCACTCGTCCTGCATCATCTGCTCACGCACGCCTTCCACCACAAAGGCCAGATCGTCGCCATGTGCCGCGCCCTCGGCCACCCCGCGCCCGACACCGACCTGAACCACTTCGAATGAAACCGCGGCCGTTCCGCGCCTACCTCCTAAGCCGGATGCCCATGTCTCGCGGCGTTGGAGTTCCGGCTTGCAACTGCACTTTTTCAAGAGCCTGTTCAGTCACGCCAGTTCTGCCATACAGTGGCAGAATGAAATGCTTACCAGCAGCTCTATCCCTGCTGCTCGCCCTGGCGCACGTGTCTCCGTGCCAGAAGATCCCTGGCAAAGCCTTTCACTGGAATTGGCGAGACAATCAGTCAGCTGAGAACCCCCTCGCATCGGAGAAGCACCTCACATCAACCGAGCGAAATTCGCTCCTTGATGCCCTGACACACCAGTACAAAGGCGAGATTCACCCGGAAAAATTGGCAGCGGAGACCCCTGTCGAACTTATCGACCTGAACGGGGATGGAGTTGCAGAAGTTGTCGCTCAGGCTGTTTCGGGTGATTTTTGCAGTCCCACCGGGAATTGCGCTTTTTGGGTATTTGAGAAATCCGCGTCTGGTTACAAGCTCATTCTGCAGAAGGGTGCCGTTCAATTTTTCACGATCCAGCCAACTCGCACCAATGGCTTCATCGACCTCGTGTTGGGTATGCATGGCTCCGCAACTGAGCAAGGCTTGTATCTGTATCGGTTCAGCAAGGGGCGGTATCGGCGGGCGGCTTGTTACCTCGCCAACTGGACGTTTCTCGATAAAAACGAAGAGGTCCATGAACTGAAAGAGCCACGAATAACTCCCTGTCGCCCGTAACAATGCTCTCCCCGTACCAACTCCGTCATCAAACCTTCAACAACTTTCCCCTTGCATTTCGCTTTTTGTTCGCTATAATTCGCCCATGGCCGTCACCCGTCGCCAAAAAGAAATCCTCGACTTCCTCGATTCGTTCGTGAACCGCAACGGATACTCCCCCTCCTTCGAGGAAATCGCCCGCGGCATGGGCCTTAAAAGCCTGGCCACCGTCCACAAGCACGTCACCAACCTCGAAAAAAAGGGCATGCTCGATCGCACGCACAACCGCAGCCGCTCCATTGAGGTGTTGCCCCCCGGTAGCCGCACCCGCTCCTCCGACCGCCTCCCCCTCGCCGGACGCATCGCTGCCGGCTTCCCCGTCGAAGCCAACGAAACCTCCGAAACCATCTCCCTCCACGACGTAGTCGGCAACCGCGACGTCTTCGCACTCGAAGTCCGCGGCGACTCCATGCGCGACGAGCACATCATCTCCGGAGACTACGTCCTCGTCGAACGCACCCGCACCGCGCGCCAGGGCGAAATCGTTGTCGCCCTCGTCAACGGCTCTGAAACCACCCTCAAGCGCTACTACACCGAAGGCAGCACCATCCGCCTCCAGCCTTCCAACCTCGAAATGGACCCCATTTACGTCCCCGCAAGCCAGGTCGCCATCCAGGGCCGCGTCCTCGGCATCCTCCGCAAGTACCATTGAGCCGCTCCCGTCCCGCAATCCGCCTGAACGCAAGAAGGCCCGGCGCACTGCGCCGGGCCTTCTGATCTCTGATCGCTGAGTACTACCCAATCATCCGCTGGACCTTCTCTTCAATTGCTTCCTGCGGCACGTATCCCACGATCTGGTCCGCCACCTTGCCGCCCTTGAAGAACAGCAGCGCCGGAATCCCGCGGATCCCGTAGCGCGACGGTGTGGCCCCGTTCTGGTCCACGTTCACTTTTGCGACCTTCAGCTTGCCCGCATACGTCTCCGCGATCTTCTCCACTGCCGGCGCAATCATCTTGCACGGACCGCACCACGCGGCCCAGAAATCAACCAGAACCGGCTGCTCGCTCTTCAAAACTTCCTGGTCGAAGCTCGCATCCGTTACTTCCAAAACCCCAACACCTGTTCCAGCCATGCTTCTCCTCGCTTATCGACTGCACCGGTCTAGTGTAACCCGCAGCCTCCCACACAATGGATGCACCGGCCGATTGGAAAGTCGCACCGCATTCCCGTTTCGCCGCCCCTCACCCGCGGGGAAACTGCCCTTCAGAGCCGCACAAAACAGAAGCGCCCGGATCCCAGCAAGGAATCACGGGCGCTAGAGCAGCCCTCCCCCAGAACTGCCCACCTCGTGAATGTAGGGGCTACTCCACGCGGAATCAAGCAATCTTAGGTAATAGCCAAAGTAATCACCGACGGGGTATTGCCAACTTCGATACCTGTTGATACCAAGAACGTTTATCGCTTTACCAACAAAACAGTCCACTTCCCCTGGGGAAAACTTGGGCCTCTTCGGTTTCGCTCAGGGTACGCTCAGGGTACGCTCAGGGTGCGCTCAGGTACCAGGTTCAGTAACGCGCAGTGCCTGCCGCGCCTCCGAGCAACCCTACGTTCGCGCCATCTCGACCGCGCATGTCCCCTCGCCCTGGAACCGGCACACCAGGAGCTCTGGCCGCTGGATCTCTTCAAGCTCCGCATAAATGGCGCGGGACGCTTCGCTCGCCGCGGCCTCACTCTCCAGAATCGCCAGCACTGCGGGACCCGCTCCGCTCAGCGCCACGCCCAGAATTCCGCTCTGCCCGGCCAGCGGCAGCAGCTTTGGAAGCAGCGGACAGATCGAAAGGCGATACGGCTGGTGCACGCGATCCGTCATTGCCGCCTTCAGCAATTCGCCGCGTCCCTGCGCGAACGCCAGGCCCAACAGCGCTACAGCCTGAAGATTCGTCACCACGTCCGGCCGCGCATAAATGGCCGGCAGCACCGCCCGCGCCTTCGCGGTCTTACTCGTCTCGAGCGATTCTGTCGGCAACACCACAATCGCCCGCCACTCCGCGGGAATATCCACTCGCGCCACCTGCACCCCGCCGCCCAGCGTGCCTGACGCCACAAACCCGCCCAGCCAGCACGCCGCCGCATTGTCCGGGTGCCCCTCCAGCTCCGACGCCTCCTCAAGCACGCGATCGCCCGTCCAGCCGAGCCGTCCGAAATGATTCGCCAGCACAATCGCCGCCAGCCGTCCCGCGGCCGATGACCCGCAGCCCATCCCCAGCGGAATCTCGTTTTCCATCCGGATCGCCAGCGGCCTCGCTTCCCTGCCCTCGCGCTCCAGCAGCGTGCGATACAGCTCGATCACCAGGTTGTCTTCAAGCGCGCCGCACCGATCCGCATCGCGCCCCGTCGCGGCAATCGAAAACTCGCGCGCCGGCTCCGCTTCCACGGTCAGGTAGAAGTCCAGCGCCACCGCCGCCGTGTCGAACCCAGGCCCCAGGTTCGCCGACGTCGCCGGCAGCCGCACGCGAATCCTGTCGGCGTTCTGCATCATGCCGGAACGTCCTTCATCGCCGCCAGCACCGCCGCCGGAGTCGCATCCACGCGGATCGCATTCCGCCGCAGCTTCGCAATCTCTGCCTCGAGCCCCGCGGCCTCGTCCGCCTGTAACAGCGCCCCTCGATGAAAATCAATCGTGTAATCCGCGTCCTTCAGCGTGTGCCCGGTCAGCAGCAGCACCACCGTCTCGCCATCGCGAACGGCCCTCTGCGCGCGGAGCTTTTTCAATCCGGCCAGCGTCACCGCCGACGCCGGCTCACACCCCAGCCCTTCCGCGCCCAGCTCGGCCTTGGCAATCGCAATCTCCGCCTCGCTCACGTCCAGGCACCAGCCGCTCGTCTCCTCGACAACCCGCGCCGCCTTCTTCCAACTCGCCGGATTGCCGATCCGGATCGCCGTCGCCCGCGTGTGCGCCTCCACCGGCTTGAATTCCTTCTCGCCGCCAGCCGCCAGATACCGCGCCAGCGGATTCGCCCCCTCCGCCTGAATCACTGAAATCCGCGGCACCCGCGACACCAGCCCCAGCTCCTTCATCTCCTTGAAGCCCTTGCCCAGCGCCGACGAGTTCGCCAGGTTCCCGCCCGGCACAATCAAATGATCGGGAACATTCCAGTCGAACGCCTCCGCAATCTCCAGCGCGGGAGTCTTCTGCCCCTCCAGCCGATAGGGGTTCACCGAATTCAGCAGGTAAATCGGAGCCTGCCTCACAATCTCCGTCAGCACGCTCACGCAGCCATCAAAATCCGTCTGCAACTGGCACGTCACCGCGCCATAATCCATCGCCTGCGACAGCTTGCCCCACGCGATCTTCCCCTCGGGAATCAGCACCAGGCTCCGCATCCCCGCCCGCGCCGCGTACGCCGCCATCGCCGCCGAAGTGTTCCCCGTCGATGCGCACGCCACCCACTCGAACCCCCGCTCGCGGGCAACGCTCAGCGCCGCCGTCATCCCCGTGTCCTTGAACGAACCCGTGGGATTCATCCCCTGATGTTTCGCATAAAGCTGATCCAACCCCAGCGCCTTGCCCGCCCGCGGCAGCGCGTAGAGCGGAGTGTTCCCCTCCTCCAGCGTTACCGCATTGCCAAAGTTCTCCAGAATCGGCAGCAGCTCGCGAAAACGCCACACTCCCGATCGATCGAGCAACTCGCCCGAGCAGCGCCGCTCCCGCCACAACCACTTCAGCGCTCCCGGATTCGGCCGATTCTGATCCTTCCGCTCCGCCCATCCGGGATAATTCACTTCAAACAGATCGCCGCAGTCCGTGCAGCGAAAATCCGGCCGCACGTCCACTCCCGAAATGCGCGCACCACAGCCAAAACACCGTAACGTATGAAGATTGTCGTTCATGCCTGCTGATAGCCTAGCAGCGTATGCCTGAGTTCGCGCCATCGAAGCAAGACTATCGAAATCCTCCATCGACCTCGCTTCGTGACAAGCAACGCTCTGTAACAG
>Ga0068855_100009840_pt1 | contig 11534 bp, 13 predicted proteins | sample KBSCornC52_FD_66592 | JGI IMG/M metagenome (GOLD analysis project Ga0068855, IMG submission 66592) | Corn rhizosphere microbial communities from Kellogg Biological Station, Michigan, USA - KBS Corn C5-2 | ecosystem: Host-associated > Plants > Roots > Rhizosphere > Soil ...
CGAGTCCCGCGTACGCCTGCGCGAACTTCGGATCCGCAGCCGCTGCGTCCTGGAACTCGCCGAGGGCCCGCCAGAGCTCATCGTCGCCGCGCGTCTGCCAGAGTGCGAGGCCGCGCAGGTAATGATCGTGCGCCTCGACGCTGGGCGTGCCGCGGTTCGCGGCAGGCGCATTGTCGACGTCGCCGATCTTGACCTTGAGCTCGGCCGCGATTGCGTTGGCGATCTCGTCCTGGATCGAGAAGATGTCCTTGAGCTCGCGGTCGTACGTCTCGGACCAGAGGTGATAGCCCTTGTCGGCGTCGATCAGCTGCGCCGTGATGCGCACGCGATCGCCCTGCTTCCTGACGCTGCCCTCGAGCAGCATGCGGACGTGCAGCTCCTGCGAGATTTCGGGCGCTTCCTTCTTCGTGTCGCGAAACGAGAACGAGGACGTCCGCGCCGCAACCTGCAGTCCGGAAATGCGCGCGAGCACGTTGAGGATTTCCTCGCTGATGCCGTCGGAGAAATACTGGTTGCCCTTGTCGTCGGACATGTTGACGAACGGCAGCACCGCGATCGACTTCGGATTGATCTTCGATTTCTCGGCGGTCGCGACGGCCTTGACTTCGTCGGTCGCGCGCTGCACGAGCGCGGCCTCGCGATGCGGCGCGAGCACGAACTTGTCGAATGCGAAATACGCGATCGCCAGCACCGAGACGACGAGCAGCATCCGGTCCAGGCGCCGCCCGGTTTGCGGCGCGATCGAAAGATGCTGCGGCACGTCCGCATCGCGCTTGAGGCCTTCGGGCGTCAGCTCGAACACCCACGCGAAGATCAGTGCCGGCACGAAGCCGATCGCGAGCACGGTGATCAGCGTGCGCACGGTCCATGCCGGCGCCTCGAACGCGGGCAGCACCGTGCTCGCGACCTGGACCAGAAGCCATGCCGCGACGAGATAGAGGCCCGCCATGCGGATCACGTTGCGGCGCTTCAGCTCGGCGACCAGCGACATTCGTCGTTCCCCCTGACGGCGCAGCATGCCAGAAGAAGCGGGCGACGCGATGGAGAAGCCCGCATGTGCCCCGTCGGCGCGTTCGCGCGGCCCGAAGTTGACAATGCGTCCAAGGGCCGGGACATTCGGCATCGCATCGAGCACGCGAGGAGGAAGCGGGTGAACGTTCGCACCGACCAGGTCCGGCATACGCTCGATTTCTTCGGCGATCTCGACCTGCTGCGGCCCGAGGATGCGAGGCAGATCCTCTGGCTCTTCGCGCCCGACTTCCCGTTTCGTGCACAGCTCGAAGCAGCCGATTCGATCCACGCACATGTAAAGATCGCCGATACCGCGCTACTGGCGCGCGACGCGATCCTCAACGCGGGCGGCCGCCCGGAAAGCGATAAGGCCGGATACGTCAAGTACGTCTTTACGTGCGGCATCAACATGATCTTCTCGTCGATCCCGGTCGCCGAAGACGACCGCCTTCCCGACGCCGCCGGCGTGTCGCGCCCGTTCCTCGACCACGCGGGCATCGACATCCGCAGGACGACCGGCGATGCGCGCCGTCGCTTCGACGCCGTGACCGATACGGCCTTGCGTGCCGGATGGCGCCACGTGGCGCAAGGCGGACCGGGTCGGGCGGTCCACTGCTGCCACACGGAGATCGGCGAGAAGCACTGGGCGTTCCCGCCTACAGTGCTGCGCAGCTGGTCGCGCCCGCTCGAGTTCGCATTTGGTCCGCTCGTCATTCATGCCGGAAAGATCGGGTGCGACTTGCGCCCGATCGATCCGGCGCATCCGCGCGCGGGTGAAGCCGCATGTTGCAGTCCCGACGATCCGCCCGCGAAGACGTGCTGCGCGGCAACGGGGTGCGACGCGCCTGCGCAGGACGAGCGGCGCACGCAACGAGCCGTCGCGTAAGCGCGATGCGCGCACTCTGGCTCGCGCTTGCGCTGGTGCCATACGCGGCGCTCGCCGGTTTCGATGCGTGGCTGCATGAGAAGTCGCGCCAGGTTCCGCTCGTCGAGAAGTGGCTGCACGGCGGGCTTGCGCTCTGCCTCATCGTGTTCGTCGGCGCGGCATTTCGCGCCGAGCGAACGCTCGCGTTCCTCGCGCTCGGCCTGCTCGTTCCGCTCGCGGCGTATGACGAGATCGGATTCCACGGCACGCTCGCCATGCGCGAGCGTCGTGTCCACTTTGCATCTTATGCGGCTTTGGGTGTATTTGTGTCGGCGTGGTTATGGCTCGGGAGCGGACCGTGAGCGCACCGTTCGATCTGCACATCGCCTACGTGATCATGATGGTGCTCGGCTTCGCGCTCGTCACGAGCTTTCGCGTCACGAAGCCGTTCACGCGCGCCGAGGACCGCAAGCGCTACTACACGCTGCAGATCATCACGCTCGTCGCGGCCGTCGTCGGCGCGAAGTTCGCGGTCGTCCTCGGCGATGCGCTGTGGCCGCTGCAGCCGTTCAACGACTGGTACGCGCTGCTCGGCTCGGGGCGCTCGATCGTCGGCGCGCTGCTGTTCGGATTTCTCGCCGCCGAAGCGGCCAAGCCCCTGCTCCACTACGACATCCCGCCGAACGACCGGTTCGCCGTGATCCTGCCGTTCTCGATCGGCGTCGGTCGCATCGGCTGCCTGATCGTCGGCTGCTGCCGCGGCGTGCCGTGGGACGGGCCCTGGGCGATCACCTATTCCGACGGCATTCCGAGGCACCCCGCTCCGGTCTACGAAATGGTGTTCAACATCGCGATGGGATTTCTCCTGCTTGCACTGTGCCGGCGGCAGATCCTGTTCGGACGGCTCTTCGCGCTCTACCTCATGAGCTACGGCGCGTTCCGCTTCGCGATCGAGTTCGTTCGCGAGACCGCGAAGCCTTACGACGGCCTGTCGGCCTACCAGCTTCTTTGCATCGTCATGTTCGTCGCCGGCGCGTGGGCGCTGATCGCACGCACGCTCCATCAACCGGCATCCTGGTCGCGCTGGCGTGAGGCGGGAGCCGGCGCATGAGTCACGGATCGGGCGAACACCCCCCTGTCGAGCCGAACGATCCGGGTCCGCAAGGGCCATGGCGTCCAGATGAGCTCAGCACCGCCGCCGAACACCGGCGCGCGTCCAACAGGCCGCCGCCCAGCACCGCGGAAGGGTGCCTCGCAGCGCTCGCCAAGGCGGTGCTGATAGTTGTCGTCGGCATCTTCGTGCTCGCCGGGCTCGTCTTCGCGACGTGCTTTCTGGCCTTTCGGCGCTAGTGATGTCCGCCATCGACGCCGTCAAACGCCGCCTGCACCGCGAGATCGTCGCCGATCCGGTGCTGCACGGGCTCGTCCTCAATCTCTACCTCAACGGCGAGGAGTACCCGCATCTCGTCGACGACTATTTCCCGATCGAGGTCGGCCGCGAGTGGGGGCTCGACGAGACGATGCGCAATCATCTCGCCGACGAGGACAAGCACGTAGCGCTCTACAGGAAGGCGATCGGCAAGTTGGGGCAGCCCGTTCTCGAGTTGCCGATGGCGGACATCTTCAACGAAGTGATTCGCGGCCACACGCCCGCGAGCTTCGCGATGGAGCCGCACGATGATCGCGACCAGCGGTGCCTCAAGCTCGCGCATTTTTTCGCGCATGCGCATTTCCTCGAAAAGCGCGTCGCGCGCTCGCTCGAATACCACATCGAAGCGTGCGCCCACGGGCCATCGCCGTATCCCGAAAAAGCGGTCGGAGCCGTCCTGCACGACGAAGGGCGGCACGTGTCGTACACGCGCGAGGCGGTCGAGGATCTACTGCCGCGCGCGCGGGCGAACGACGTGCTCGCACTCCATGCGCGCGCGGAGCACTCCGCCAACCTCGATTTCTCGGCGCGACAACTGACCAAACTGCTGCGCGATCACTCGCGGCGTTTCTCGGCCGGCGGGCGCGCGCTCTTCGGCGCCTGCACGTTCGCCCTCGGCATGAGCCTTCGATATGCGTGAGCCGATTCCGATCCGCGTCACTCACGAAGGCGACGCGAATGTCGCGTTCGCGGACCGTCTGTCCCGATTGTCGCAAGAGCTCCGCGCCCTCGACTACGCGGCCGTGCGTGCGCGATTCGAGGTTCCAGGCGAGGCACGCCTCCTCAAGACGACGTTGAGCCTCTGCCCGGACTGCCTCGCGCATGTGGCGGGCGCGGTTTACGCGCACGAGGGCCGCGTCCTGTTCAATAAACGCTGCGAGCGTCACGGACTCAGCCGGGCGCTGCTCGAGAACGACGAGCGCTACTACTACCTTTCGAACAAGGATCATTGGGGCCGCCGCTACGCACCAGATCGCGTGATGGACATTCCGGAGTTCGGCACGAGCTGTTGCGGTCCGGGCCAGAGCTGTGGCGGCGGCGCGCCCGAGCCGGCATGGCTCGCCGACTTCACCGATCAGCGGACGAACAAGACCTGCACCGTGCTCGTCGAAGTCACCGATGCGTGCAATCTCGCCTGCCGCGTCTGCTACGCAGATTCCAAAGGCGACCGCCTGCTGCCGCTCGAGACGTTCCAGCGGCACATGCGCGCGCTGATCGCGCTGAAGGGCGGACTCGACTCCGTGCAGATCACGGGCGGCGAGGCTTCGCTGCATCCGCAATTCTGGGAGATCGTCGCGTTCCTGCACGCCGAAGCCGCGGTCAGCAAGATCTATCTTCCGACCAACGGCATCGAGTTCGTGAAGCCGGGCGTCGCCGAGCGGCTGGTCCCGTTCCGCGACAAGCTGCTCGTGCTCCTGCAGTTCGACGGGATCGAGCCCGCGACGAATCGCGCCTTGCGTCAGGCGAGCCCGGAGCGCGTCCGCGAGCGCCTTCTCGCGCATCTCGACCGGCTGAACATCCCGATGCAGCTGACGATGACGCTCGCTCGCGGCGTCAGCGAGCGCGAGATCGCGTGGGTGGTCGCGCAGGGCGTTCGACATCGCAACGTGCGACTCGTTGCGATGCAGCCCGCGACGTACTCGGGCCGCTACGATCTTGCGCCCGATCCGATCGACCGCATGACGCTCTCCGACGTCGTCAAGGGCGTCGTCGCGGGCCTCGGTGGGCGTGCGAAGGAGAGCGACTTTCTGCCGATCCCCTGCAGCCACCCGAATTGCGGCTGGGTGACGCTGTTCGCGCGGCGCTTCGGCGCATTCCTCAACATCGCGCGGCACGTCGATCTCAACGCGGTCATGAACCAGGTCGCGTACAAGACGCTGCTCAACCAGCGCGAGATGCAGGACATCATCGGCACGCGCGAGACCGGGTGGCTCAAGGCGCTCGCGGCGAAGCTCGGTCGGCGTCTGGTGCGTCCGCGCGACGTCTTCGGAATCGCGATCAAGCCGTTCATGGACCGCTTCAGCTACGACCAGGACCGCATCTCGGCCTGCTGTCACCACATGCTCGACACCGAGGGCGAGCTCGTTTCGTTCTGCGAATACAACGCGCGGATACGCCCGCACGATTCGTGGGCCCAGTTCCCGCGCCTCGAAAGGCGGGCGCTCGAAGCGAGCGAAGCCTAGTGACGGTTTCGCTCGTCGACTGGCGGCTCGGCATCAGCGCGCTGATCGGGATCTCGATCGCCGCCGGCCTCGTGCTCGGAATCGCCGAAGTGTTGGAAATGCGTGCAGACGGCCGCCTCGGCCGCGCGAGAGTGCACGAGATGCTGCTCAGCCTGAGTCCGTTGCCGGTCAACGTTGTCGTCACGCTCGGGCTCGCAGGCGTCTGGGGCGCGTTCTACGTCGAGGCGCATGCGCTCGCCGTCGCGCATTGGCCCGTCAACGGCTGGACAATCGCACTCGCCTTTCTCGCAGCGGATTTCAGCTATTACTGGGAGCATCGCTGCGCGCATCGCCTGCCTTGGCTCTGGGGCCTCTATCACGCGATCCATCACAGCTCCGCTGACTACACGATCGCGACGGCGTATCGTGTCTCCTGCATCAACCAGGTGCTTTCGCCGGCGTTCTACCTGCCGTGGGTATTGCTCGGATTCGACCCGCTGCTGATCGCGGGCTGGCAGCTTTTCGCATTCCACTATCAGGCGTGGCTGCACACCGAGACGATCGGGACGCTGGGCTGGCTCGACGCATGGTTCAACACGCCGGCCGTCCATCGCGTGCATCACAGTAATGCCCTCGCCCATCGCGATCGCAATCTCGGCGCCGTAAGCATGGTCTGGGATCGCCTGTTCGGCACGTACGCGCGGCCTGTCGCAGGCGTCGTCTATGGAATCCCCGGAATGGCGCCGCCGCGTTCGATGATCGCGCTGTATGTCGATCCGTGGCGGCGATGGTTGCTCCGAGTTGACAACGGCGCTTTCAGGCCGAATCGCGGTCATCGCTAATTCCAGCGCGCGCGCGCAGGCCGGCGACTTGTCCCGCTGGCTGCGCGAGTGATCAAGAACGAACGGTTGTAAGCCGACACCTCGCGGCAGCTCAAGACCGCGCAGCTCGACGGCGAGATGATCGCGCCCACAGCGATAGAGGGTTCGGCTTCAATGAGCCGCCGAGCCGCTCTCGGCCGCGAAAAACGGTTATGGCGCGCTACATGCTGTTCGATCTGCGATCCGGAGAGGATCCGAGAAGCGCCCGGCGAATTAGCGCGAAGACGCCAATGATCACGACGGAAACGATGATGCCAAAAAGGCAGTTCATGTTGTCGGACCACTGTGCGCCGACAGTGCGCTCTGCGATCGAGACGCCTGCATAGATCGAGGCAAAACACGACACCAGGAGCACGCTCTCGGCGATCGAGGGGCGCTTGGGCTTGTCATGGCGCCGCATGTACCTACGGATGGCCCATGAGGCTACCAGGGGCGCGATAACGATCGCCGAAACGTCCCTGATAACAGTGAAATCGATATCCATGTGCTTAGTATCGAGCCGGGGAAGCTGCTGTCAAAGTGGAGGAAGTTTCGGACTGAAGTTGCAGTCTAGCCTTGGTCGCCCGGACGCGTCGGAATCCTCTGGAGTATCCGGCCACTAGATTATTGCGAAGTCACGACCTGACGTCGCTCATAGCTAAGTGGACGAGCGACTCCAGGTGGCCCCGCCCTATTTCGAAAGCTCGTAGAGATACTCGACGAACGACATCACGGCACCGTCGTAACCCTTGACCTTGGGATTGGTCGAGTCGATCAGGTAGTACTCGTCAGGGGCATGCGCCCCGCTGCCATGTCCGAGCCCGAAATGCCCCGAAGCGAGGTGGAGCGGCGCATCGGTGAATACGAATCCGGGATACGAACCCGCATTGCGCGGCCACATCGTGGGCTTGAGTCCGTCGTGCACGTACGTCGCGACCTGCGCACGAATCAGGGCGGCGTCCGGCTTCGTGCTGGTGGGATCGTAGCCGCCGCTGACGTTGACCTCGATGTCGCCGAATCCGCGTTTCGCCAGGTGCGCCTTCAGCGCGGCGACCGCATCGTCCTTCTTCATGCCCGGCACGAGACGCATGTCGATCTTCGCGACGGCGCGATGCGGCAGCACGGTCTTGCCGCCGGGGCCGGTGTAGCCGCCGACGAGCCCTTCGATGTTCACCGTCGGCTGGGAGACGAGGCGTTCGTTGGCCGCCTGCCAGTCGAGATCATCGATCCAGTGCTGCACGCCATAGAGCTTTTTTGCGCTGGCTTCGTCGCGCGTTGCGACGCTTGCCGCGACCATCGCCTTTTCCCCGGTGCTGATCGGCGGCGCGGCCGGGTAGTTGTCGATCGCAATCGTGTTGCCGTCGTCCGACACGAGCGTGCCGAGCGCCTTCACCAGCCGCCAGGCGGGGCTGTCCACCATGGCCTTCAACGAGGAGTGGATGTCCTTCGCCGGCCCACGACCCCACTTTTCGCCGCTCGCAACGAGCTCGAGCTCGACCACGCCTTTCGCGCCCAGCGACACCGTTACGCTGCCATCGGGGTCCTGCGCCGCGGACGGCATGAACACGCCCACCGTTTTCGCCAGCGCCGCCTGCACGTCGGGACGAAGCACGAGCTCGGCGATATGCGGCGATCCGATCTCCTCTTCGCCCTCGGCGACCATCACGAGGTTGACCGGCATCTTCTTGCCGGCGCCGCGAATCGCGTGCAGCGCCGCGAGAAATGCCGACTCCGGGCCCTTCTGATTGACCGCGCCGCGGCCGACGATCGCCTTGCCGAGCCCGGGCTTGTCGACCAGCTTTCCCTCGAGCGGAGGCGACGTCCATTCGGCGGGATCGAACTGCTTCACGTCGTACATGAAGTAGAGGCCGACGGTCTTCGCAGCGCCCGCGTCGAGCGTCGCGAATACGCCGGGTTTGCCTGATGTGTCGACGATCTCGACCTTCTGGAACCCGGCCTCGCGCGCGAGTTTCGCCATGTATTCGGCGCCTTCGCGCGAATTGCGGTTTTCGGCTGCGATGGACGGCAATGCGATCCAGTCCTGCAGGCGCTTGACGGCTTCGTCGTGGTTTTTGGCGATCTCGCGCTGGATGGCTGCCGTATCGGGTCCAGCCGCGCAGGAAATACCAGGCAGGCCAACCGCGGCGGCGAGCAACAGTGCAGTCGCGCTGCGGCGGCTGAACAGCTGGAAGTGCGCTGTCGTCATGGCATGTTCCCTTGGGGGTTGGAGACGAAGAACTCGATACTAGCCTGACTGCTTCAATTCCTGAGCGAGCCGAACGATTCGGCCTTCAGTGGATTGCTTGGCACCACGATCACTCCGCCCTGCGCAGGTGATCAGCGCTGTAGCGCGCGCGTGCGCTACTCCGCCCAAGTCCGCGCCAACTACAATTGATGCATGTGCGGCCGCTACGCCCTCTACGGTCCGATCTTCCGGCGCTCGGCGAGTTGGCTCTTTCTAGCCCTCATCGCGCTGGTCGTTTGCACCGGCGCTGTCAACGTGGACATGGACTTTGATCTACACCTAGTTGGCGTCGTTGTTGGCCCGAACAGCTCTTCGAAGAACGTTGTGTATATCAGCGTCTTCGTCGACGTTGAAGACGGTCGCAAGTCAGGCGAGATTGACCGCTTCACGGTTGAACGGGACAGTCGAATCGACAGGGCGAAGAATGTTTTCTGGGGCTTCCGTTCGGAAGCCGACGACGCCGGAGGCGAAATAGCCCTTCGAGTCGTCATCAAGTCCGAGGGATGCGAGGACCGTGTCTTGGCGCATCCGCTTGCAAAGTTGCGTACCGCGGATGGGCCCTACATGCTCGATTTCGGAAGGGTTGAGTTGACTTGCGGCTCGTGACGATAGAGTGGAAGGCGGTGGGTCACCGAAGAACGATTCGCCGGAGCTTGTGGAGACAGCGACGAATGGCACCCGACCCGGATGATCTCGCCGATGCGGTTTCTGTGCGGAAGGAACGCGCTCCTCAGCGACGCATAGGCGGTGACAGTGCCGTTTATGTCGCAGCTGCGGCTCATGTGGTCTGCTTCGTCTGCGCTATCTGGACGATCCTAGCAATGTCGTTCGAGCGACAATTTGCGTCCGGAGCATCCTCGGCATTTTTCATAGGAATAATCGCAAGCATCTTCGGGTTTGCGAGCCACCGCGGCGTCTTTGTCCTTTGGTTCGTATTCTTTGCCGGGATATTCCTTGTGACGCTTCATGCGTGACCCGCTGTTCTCGTCGCTGCGATTACGATGAACCGCCCGCAGAGATTGCCGCTGCGAGACACCATCGCTGCACGCTTCGCACGCGCCCGAGCAGCAAACTCTGGTGGCGCGCCCTCCGCTTACATGGGGGGCTGAGGCGTTGTTCGTGACCCTGACGCACGACTATCGATGTGGTTGACGCGAATGCCTGCGTATTTCCGGCTTTGAGCGGGCGACTGCCTTACGGATCGAACCCGTCCGCAAGGATTGTGTCAGCCTGTATGGCGAGCGATATCCCGAGCGGCGCGAAGTCGTACGTCGCGACCAGAGTAGTGCTGCCTTGCGACGTGTCGACGACATAGCGCCCGGCCGGGCCGAAGAGGTCGAGCTCGCCGGTCGACGGATCGACATCGAGCCCGCCGATCAGCGTGCCGACCTCAATGCCGAGCGGACCGATTGTCGCCGCCGCGCCCGTGCCGATGTCGATCGAGACGAGCGCGCTCCCGTCCTCATCAATGCCGAAACCCTCGCCGGCCGCATCGATCGCAAAACCGACGATGCAGCGCGGGGTCGAGCCGATCTCGAAGGTCGCGGCGTTGGACGTGCTGACGACGTACAGCGTGGTCGTCGTGCACGGGCTGTCCTGCGCGATCAGGTACATCTGGCTGCTGGATAGATCCCAGTGCATGCCAGTTGGCCGGCGCCCACCGATGTCCATCGTGCCGATGAGGTGGAGGTGCGGCTCTTGCACGTCGATCGAAAACAGATCGGCTACCGTGGAGTGGACGACGTACTGCGTCGAATAGTCGTCGCCGGCGAACGCGCCCGCCGCCGGCACGAGCGTGATCGCGCCGATATTCTGGGAGTGACCCTCGAGATCAAGACGCAGGTAGTCGATGTTGCCGAAGTCAAGTTGCGACGCATAGGCGATCGTGGTTGCGGAGGCATCGGCGGACGCGGCTGCGAGCGTCGCCGTCAAGAGTACTTTCGGCACAAACTCCGATCGCATAGCTCGATTCAATCCTTGGGCGACGCATATTAGCGTTCTCGCCAGCCCTGCACACCCGAACGTTGCCACCGTGACTTGTCCCGCGCCGTATCGGAAATTGAGACAGCACCGCGTACGCTCGCGAAAGGATCGCAGGATACGCCGGGATGCTTTCCACAATCGCCGAGGTCGACAAGCTGTTCGCCGCCTGGCGCTATGGCTGGTTCCGGTCACATGACGAATAGTGATTCAACGAGCGCGACCACTGCGAATCCGATCCAGATGAAGATCTGAACTTTTCCTATCAATGCTCGCCACCGCAGTCCCCTTTCGGTAAGAAGACCGTCGTCAAACGCTGCATTGAGTGGATTCCCCATCGTTACTTCGTAGTAGCGAGGACTCTGCTTGTCGAAGAAAGCTTTCGAGTTGAATGCTAGCCACATGAACATGATGATCATGGTCGTGCCGGAGACAAGACAGGTAAACCCGAGCGTTTTGAGGATCAGCATCGCACTCTCAAGAGCCACCGATCATTGAGGTCCGACCTGGCGGCGAGTCATCCGAGGCAGCGGGCGCTTCAGCCACCTCACGATGGCATGTCGGTGAACTGCGGTAGATCCAGGGGCCTTGTCCACTTCGGGCGCCGTTTGGTGAACATTTCAACTTTCGCAGCGATGAAGTCCGGGTTATCGAGACTGCCAAATTGCACAAAAACCGTGCCGGGAAAGCTTTCGAGATTCGTCGTAAAGACGCGTGACCCGCACTCGGGGCAGAAATTGCGATCCAGGCTCTTGCCCGACTGAGCGACATAGCGGAACGGCTTTGGATTGCCACTGTAGAGCGTGAAGTCGTCAGCTGGCACCGCGAAAAACGTCGCCATCACTCCACCCGAGGCCTTACGGCAGTCGAGGCAAAAGCAATCGGCGATGAAATCGGGATCGCTGTCGAAGCCGAATTTGATCGCGCCACACGCGCACTGACCAGTGTGCTTTTTCGCCATGGCTATCTCCTGTTTGCACTA
>Ga0068855_100009842_pt1 | contig 11534 bp, 9 predicted proteins | sample KBSCornC52_FD_66592 | JGI IMG/M metagenome (GOLD analysis project Ga0068855, IMG submission 66592) | Corn rhizosphere microbial communities from Kellogg Biological Station, Michigan, USA - KBS Corn C5-2 | ecosystem: Host-associated > Plants > Roots > Rhizosphere > Soil ...
CAGCCCGGCAGCGGAATAGATCTTCATGATGTGCCAGAGGATCGGCATGCCACCGATCTCGACCATGGGCTTGGGGCGAACGGCAGTTTCCTCGCCGAGCCGGCTTCCCAAACCACCTGCCAGAATTACGGTTTTCATCGACTCCTCCTGAAGCGTCCCTGAGCAGGCAGGCGATGGTTGTCAATGTCCGGTCCGTGCAGGACTGAGCCCGCACGCGCTTGCGGATCGAGGATCGATCCTTTAGCCGAGTCACGATCCGCTCTCTGGTCTACTGGTTCAGCATGTCTTCACTCTCCTGCCCCATCTGCGCATCGTCGCACACACAGACAATGACTACAGCCGTGGGGGAACGCGCCTATTGCCTATCCTGTTTTCACGGATGGCGGACGCAGATCGACACCTACAGCTATAGCGCGACAGCGATGTGCTCGCTCGGCACATCGGACGAACGGTTGATGGGCCAGGTTGGCTTCTTCGCGCCTTTCTGTCCACCTTCAGCTCGTGTTCTGGAAATTGGGTGTGCCACGGGCGAACTGGCTGTGGCAGTCCGGAAGGAGTTGTCGCCAGCCCGTTACGAAGCGATTGAACTGTCTCCGGCCGGGGAACAAGCCCGGCAGCATCTAGACACACTCTATACCAGGCCGCTAAGGGCCATTCTGGCCAACAAGACCGTCGACGCCGACTTTGACGCGATTTTAATGTCGCACGTCCTTGAGCATTTGGAAGATCCCGCGGCTGAATTGGACGCAATGGTGCGCGTGCTTGCCCCCGGCGGATTCATTTTCCTTGAAGTGCCCAATCGAAGCGGTCACCGGTTGCTCGCGATCGACGATAACCGCTCGCATCTTCATTATTTTTCAGCATCGTCACTCGCGCGCTTGCTCGCGAATTTTGGGCTGGAGTCGATCGCCTTAGAAACCGATGCAATACTGGATGCCCGTTATGCGGATTCGCTGAGGATCGTGGCAACCCGCTTTTTCCTGCCGACGTGGGATCGCAATATGCTCTCGCGGCACCCCAGCCTGGGCTCGGATGAAAAAATCGTTGTTTGGGGTGCCGGCAGCTTGGTCAATGAGATGCTCGCGAATTTCTTTGAGCCAGCGCGGATCGATTTCTTCATCGATACCGATCCTGCCAAACAGGGGCAGGTGCTTCTCGGCAGGCCCGTCCGGGGACCGGAGTCGCTCGGCCGCGAACCGCGCATCGTCCTTCTCAACAGCATCGATTTTGCGGACGCCATCGCGAGGGATGTGAAGACGCGATACCCCGATATCGCTCATCGGCTGGTGCCGATGGCAGAGCTGCTGAGTTGACTTAGGTGTTAGATCCGCGGTGTTATGGTATGGGCTTGAGCGCAGACAATCGACATATGCGATTGGGACTGCCGAGGCTGCATTTTTGGGCTATCCACGTGACCACCGGCGAGTGTACAGGCCCGCCCCAAGGACATGGTTCATTGCAGGATCCTGGTCCGTACGAATGGAGCGGCTGGTTGGGGAAGGTTCTTGACTGAAGCGGCAATGCTCGCCGGGAGCATTTATGATCAATCGGATTTCATAAATGCATGGACACAAGGGGCGACCCTGTCCGTCGCCGCCCAGATCTGCGCGGCGGACTTGTCCTTGAACCTACGCGTCGGTGAAGCCTTGCGGTCATTCCACATTACCTACGCTGCATGGTGAGCATAATTTGGTGACTTTGTTGCGCTTTTAAAGGAAAGAATGCCGATGCCAGTCGATACCGTGGCACGAGATCTGACAAATATTGCCAGCGAATGTGACGAAGCCGAGCTTCGCGCGATGATCCTTGATCTTACTGGGGAATATGCGCGTCGTTTTCATACACCCAAGCAGTTCGAGCCGGGCGAAAGCCCGGTCCCGGTTGCAGGCAAGGTCTACGGCGAAAACGACATGCGCTTGTTGGTCGATTCCGCGCTCGACTTCTGGCTAACTACCGGACGGTTCAATGCCGCGTTCGAAGACAGGCTGGCAAAGCGGCTGGGCGTCGCACATGCTTTGACTACTAATTCGGGTTCGTCAGCCAATCTCCTCGCGCTTTCCACATTGACTTCGCATTATTTCCGAGGGGATGCGTTAAAACCCGGTGACGAGATAATTACCGTCGCCACAGGCTTTCCAACGACGGTAAATCCGTCGCTGCAATATGGGTTGATTCCCGTCTTCGTTGACGTGGATATTCCGACCTACAATATCCGACCCGACATGATCGAGGCGGCGGTTTCCGACCGGACCCGCGCGATCATGATCGCTCATACGCTCGGCAATCCTTTTGACCTTAGCGAGGTCATGCGCGTTGCAGAAAAGTACAATCTCTGGGTCATCGAGGACTGTTGTGATGCCCTCGGTGCAACCTACGACGGTAAGGGAGTCGGAACCTTTGGACATATCGGAACGCTCAGCTTTTATCCCGCCCATCATATCACCATGGGCGAAGGCGGCGCAGTTTTTACGGACAAACCCCGTCTCAAGCGAGTAATTGAGTCCATGCGCGATTGGGGTCGAGATTGCTGGTGCGCCCCCGGCATGGACAACACCTGCGGCAAACGTTTCGCTCGCCAGCTGGGATCGCTTCCAAAGGGTTATGATCACAAGTTTACGTATGGCCACGCCGGCTACAATCTCAAAATCACCGACATGCAGGCGGCGGTTGGATTAGCCCAACTTGATCATTTGAGTGGATTCATTGCGGCAAGGAAACAAAATTTTGCGATTTTGACTGAACTCCTTCAGCCGCTGGAACACATTTTTATCCTACCAAAAGCGACCCCCAAAAGTGATCCTTCGTGGTTCGGCTTTCCTATCACCATCCGCCCAGATGCAAATCTCGACCGGGAGGCGCTCGTCCGCTTTCTAAACGACAACAAGATTGGTACACGCCTGCTCTTTGGCGGCAATTTGTTGCGACAGCCTTATATGAAAGGGCGAAAATACCGAGTGGTCGGTGACCTCGAGAATGCAGATCTGGTGACGATGAACACCTTCTGGGTTGGCCTTTTCCCAGGTCTGACACAAGATCATCTTGCTTATACAGCGGATAAAATATCGGAGTTCGTCTCCAGAGCACGGGGTCGCATCTAAGCTGTATGGCTCGCACGTCGTTAAAGCACCGCTTCGTCCCAACTGGCACGCGGGACTGGGAGACACGCGCTGCAAACCAGGCGTGTGCAATTGCTCGAAACGCCCGATTGAGCGCGATCGATGGTAGGCTCCGCGCAGCAAGCGGGGGCAGCATCTTTTTGGTTCGCGCGAACAGGCCCGGTTTGCTGAAGCGGCGCGGCGCGCTTGGGATTCGCGCGTCGGCCGCTCACATTCCAATGAAGACCGAAGCGATCCTCCTATTTCCGAAAAAACCCGTTCCGTCGATCATCTTCCGGGGTGACACTCGCCCGGCAGCGCTCGCGAGCGCCAAATGACACCGCGTCGCAGCATCATGGGCACGCTGGTATTGAGCCGTCCACTACAAAATCCCAAGCATCGACGTATTGGGTTTGCAGTGGCCATTGCAGTTTGCTTACTTCTCGCGCTATTTCCACAGAAATATCGGAGCGCGGCAACGTTAGCCCCAAGCGATCCTGCCACGTTGGGTCTTAGCGGAGCGCTCAACCAGCTTGGAGCTGCGAACAGCGTGTTCGGAAACCAAGCTGCCGTCGAAATCACGCTCCGCGTCGCCAACAGTCGGTTAGTCCGGGATTATGCGATTGCAAAGCTCGACTTAATGCATCGTCTTGACATTTCTGATCGTGTGCAGGCGCACCGTTGGCTTCAGCGCGAGGTCACCACCCGCTCTCTGCGCGGTGGCATAGTCATGATGGAGACCGAGCAGAGTGATCCTGATTTTGCAGAAGCGTTGATCCGAGCATATTCCGATGCGATCCGGATGCGCCTCGCGGCCATTAATCTGCAGCAAACCGATTATAAGCGCAAAGTACTGGAGAATTTGGTTCAGAAGGCGTCCGATGATTACGACAAGGCGCAAACCGAATATGACAATTTCCGTCTAACGACCCGTTATTCCGATCCTCGTTTCGCAATTGAGGCTATCGGTGAGCGCATTCCTGCGCTTCAGGCGGCCATAAAGGCCAAGGAAGTCCAGCTAAATGCTGCACGCGAATTTGCGACCGAAGATAATATGAGTGTACGGCAGATTGTTGCTGAACTCGACGCGTTGAAGCGGCAGCTGACTCAGCAGCAGGCACTTGATCCAACAGAGCAGAACTCAGTAGGCCGGGTGGTAGAGCAATCGACTCGGGCGGGCCGGCTTGAGCGGAAACTCGTTCTCGCCCGCTCGCTCTACGAAGTGTACAGTCGGTATCTGCAGGGCACATCTGTAGAGGATCTCACATCAAACGCCAATTTGCGGGTGATCGAGCCACCCTTCGTTGACACCTCACGTCAATTCAATATCTTCTTTCTTGCACTTGCTCTACTTCTCGCTCTTTTCGCTATTGCGGCAGAGTTTTACGTGCTGCGACCGCCACTTGAAGCCCGGGCGTTATGAGTATCACAACTGAACTGGAGCGGCCAACACTGTCCGTGGTCATTCCATGCTATAATGAGGAGGAGAATGCGGCAGCGATTTACGCCGCTACGATCGCCCAAATTGAACCGCTTGGCCTGACCTTCGAAATCATATTCATCGATAATGCATCTTGCGATCGTACGGTCGCGATCATCAAAGACATCTGTGCCCGTGATCAACGTGTCCGGCTAATTGTAAATACTCGCAATTTTGGCCAGATGCGCTCTCCGACCCACGCAATTTATCAGTGTCGCGGGAAGGCCATCATTGGCTTATGCGCCGATTTCCAGGATCCGCCAGAGATGATACCTTTATTCGTCGACCGATGGAAGGCGGGCGCGAAGATCGTACTGGGCGTCCGGCAGACCGAAGAGAAGGTCGGCGTTATCTTGCGGACGATGCGGAAATTATCCTATTGGTTAGCTAGCCACTTCGGTGACTACCCAATAGTGCCCAATGCGACTGGATTTGGGCTTTATGATGCATGCGTGGTCGATGCGGCACGTCAACTCGCTGAACCAGAGCCCTTTTTTCGTGGCATGTTGGTGGAAACGGGGTATAAGCTTGAGACAATCGCCTATGCGCGACCGCCGCGAGCCGCAGGCGCCTCCAAGAATGATTTCTTTGCGCTACTGGATTTTGCGATGTCCGCTCTTGCCGGCTCGTCGAAGCGTTTGCTCAGGATACCAATGTATCTCGGTGCCTTTGGCGTCGTGCTTACGCTATTCATGTTGTTCGGGGGGGCGGTCGCTTACATAACCGGCAAACCGATTGCGGGATGGCTCATCGCGGCCGCATTCCAAGCAGAATGGTCGCTAATGTTTGGATTCTTAGGACTGCTCGGCGACAATATACGGATCATCTCGGAACGAACCCGTCGGACGCCGCTGGTCTTGGAAAGCGAAAGAATCAACTTTCCATCGCTCCAAAAAACGAACAATGTTACGAATTGACATGAAGGATCTCTCCGAGATTTGGCGTTATTACCAGGCCGGAATTCTTAACACGGCATTTGGATACGGCCTGTTCTCCTTTTTGGTGTGGATTAATTTAAATATATTTATTGCGCAAATTGTTTCTCACTCCTGCGGAACCGTCTTCAACTATTTCATGTATACGAAGCATGTATTCCGTAGTTCTGAGCCGGTAAAAGGAAAGTTTTTTGTATCTTACGTTGGCAATTACTTTCTTAGCTTGGCCGCGCTCGCAATTGCAACTAGATTGGTTCCTTCTCCCTATGCGGCTGGCTTCGTATCCATTATTGTCGTGTCACTGATTAATTATGTGATTTTGAAACGTCTCGTATTTTCTCGGCCCATATCGTGAATCCAGTGAAATATCTATTCCCGGTCAATCGCTGGTTGGAGCCGATGTTTGCGGCGATCATCTTGGGTTCGATCATCTACGCAATTTGGCATTTGGTTACGCTTGCATGGCTTCCGCAGCCATTTTTCTACGAGCCAGCCGACATGTGGGGCGACTGGTTCAATACGTCCTACTGGTCGCGCGATCCCGGGACCTATGACACGTATAAGACCGTCTACCCTCCACTCAGCTTTGTATTCCTGCGCCTTCTCACGCTAGACAAGTGCTATCCAATTGCAAATTCAGCCGGGGATGTGGGACCGGGGCTCGCGGCACGGTCATGTGATTGGCTGGGCGTGGCTGCCTTGCATACCCTATTTGTAATTAATATCATCGTGGTCGCGCTGGCATTCGTTAAGCATGATCGCAAGACGGCGCCTTGGCGTTCCTTTGCGGTTGCCGCAGGCTTTCCTGCACTGGAAGCACTCGATCGAGGCAATCTAATTATCCCGACACTTACGTTGGTGGTGGTGGCCTACGGTCCTTTGACCCGGTCAACGTGGCTGCGCTGGCTGGCAATCGGCTTAGCGGTAAATTTGAAGGTCTACGTGATCGCCTCGATCATCCCGCAACTGCTTCGTCGCCGCTGGCGTTGGGTCGAAGGGGCGCTCATCTCAGTGGTAGCGATTTATCTGGCCGCTTACAGTATTTTGGGTGTGGGAACACCTGCCGAACTCGTTCAGAATCTGTCGGCCTTTGCCGATAGCGGCGCGAGCAACTTATTGGACGTTTGGTTTCCCGCCACTTTTCTGGCTTTACAGGCATTGTTGGGCAACTGGCAAAGCCCCCTCATGGGACTGATCGGCTCATATTGGGTTGATTTCCTCTTGATCCTGCTACCAGCACTCCAGCATACGGTCCAGGCGGCGATCGTCATGGCTGCGGTGCTGGCCTGGACCAGACCTGAGGCGGTGTCGCGCTATCGCTTGACGAATCTCGGCATATCCTTGGCACTGATCACGTCTGAGTCGGGCGGGTACTCAGTCATTCTGACGTTCTTCTTTACAATGCTGGAGCCATGGAAGGGCTTTGGTCGCAAATGGGCGATTGTAGCGGTCTATCTGCTGTGCATCCCGTTAGATATTCCTATAGATCGGGCTCCTGAATTAGTTCGAGATACTTTTTTTCCTGCCAGAACCGTAATAACTGATTACAAGATCATGATCGGCCCATTTATTCGTCCGTTATTCTTTTATTCGATTCCTTTTGCTCTATCGTTGGTAACGATGCGTGAGGTATGGGACGATTATCGAAATCGAGGCACGACCAATCGCTGGAGATTTCGGCGAGACGCCTGGCTCTTTCCGGGGATAAAAGAACCCGTTCGACTGGAAGCAAGCCCTGGGGGCGGTCCTTCCAGTATGAAATCGCACGCATCATAGTGGCTGCGGAAGCGCCAAGTGATGATGTCGAAGAATGACAAAGGAGTATTCGATGAAGATTTTGATCACGGGCAACATGGGGTATATTGGGCCGGTTCTCGTAGCACACTTACGCAGTGTGATGGCGGACGCGTATTTGATCGGGCTAGACAACGGGTATTTTGCGCATTGCCTTACCGATGCTTCGATCCTTCCGGAAGCTCAATGCCATGTCCAGCATTTTGGAGACGTACGGGATATTCGGCCGGAACTGCTCGATACAGTTGATGCGTTGGTGATGCTCGCAGCGATTTCCAATGATCCAATGGGGCAGCAATATGAGGCAGTCACCGCTGAAATCAACGCCGCTGCTTGTGTACGTCTTGCGGAAGAAGCGGTGATGCGTGGGGTAAAACGTATTGTTTTCGCTTCAAGTTGTTCCATGTACGGTTTTGCGGCCGGCGATGCCCGCAAAGAGACCGATGCGCTAAATCCGTTAACTGCTTATGCGCGGTCCAAAGTTGCCACGGAGCAGACGCTCGCAACTCTCGACCGAAGAGATGCCGTAGTCACCTCGCTGCGATTTTCGACCGCCTGCGGCATGTCGCCTCGCCTACGGCTTGATCTAGTTTTAAATGACTTCGTTGCCAGCGCAGTGGCGTCGCGTAAAATCACGGTATTGAGCGACGGCACGCCTTGGCGTCCGCTGATCGATGTACGCGACATGGCGCGGGCTATCGAATGGGCGCTCCTTCGCGATCCAATCGATGCCGGCGGCTACGTGGCAGTCAATGTTGGAACCGACGAATGGAACTATCAGGTTCGTGATCTAGCCAACGCAGTGGCGGAGGTAGTCCCTGGCACTTCCGTGAGTATCAATACTGATGCGCCCGAGGACAAACGATCATATCGCGTCAATTTCAGTCTCTACAAACGTATTGCGCCCAATCACCAACCCAAGACTAGCCTGTCTCAAAGTGTGGCTGCTCTGAAGGACGGGCTTGAGCAGATGGGCTTTCGTGATCAGGAGTTCCGTACTTCTACGTTTATGCGCCTGAAGATGCTGGAACAGCACCGGAACGCCGGTCGTCTGGATGCCAATTTGCGATGGCGTTTTGCCTGACCGCCCCTCCGAAATCCGCGAAAGCGAAGATAGGTTAGACTGCGGCGGCTTCGTTGGTATCAACAACTTGGATTACGATTGTGATGGATATTGACGTTCTGGTCATCGGCGCCGGGGTCGTTGGATTAAGTGTAGCGCGAAATGCGCAGCTTGGCGGACAAGAAACGGTGCTCGTCGAAAGGGAAATGCAGTGGGGGATGCACACGAGTTCTCGAAATTCGGAAGTGATCCATGCCGGTATTTACTATTCGCCCAATTCGGTAAAGGCGGAATTATGTGTCCGTGGTAACCAACTTCTCTATGAGTACTGCGCTTCCAAGCGGGTTACCTGTTGTCGTATAGGAAAGTTAATTGTCGCCAACGATGGCGAAGTAGAAGCATTGGAAGCAATCCGTGACAGGGCGATAGCCAACGGTGTAGAAAATCTCCGGCTTCTGGCGGCATCGGAGATTGTAGTTATGGAGCCCGAGATCACGGCTAAGACCGCCTTGTTCTCTCCTGGAACTGGTATCGTCGATAGCCATGGCTTCATGCAGGCGCTATTGACTGATTTCGAAGCTGCCGGTGGAATCTTTGCGCGAAGGTGTGCGGTCGATAGTGTCATAGTCGAATCTACTGGATTTATTGTTTTGCTTGCGGATGGGGAGCGTCTTCGCGCGCGCGCAGTAATAAATTGCGCCGGGCTCGAGGCGCCTGTCCTTGCGGAGAAAATCAAAGGCTTGCCACAACAGTACATTCCGGCTCGCCGTTTTGCGATTGGTCATTACTATACATTGCGCCATGGGCAGCCGTTTAAACATCTCGTCTACCCGATTCCAGAACCAGGCGGGTTGGGTGTTCATGTCACACTGGATCTTGCAGGTGGCGTCCGCTTTGGTCCTGACGTTCGTTGGATCGATTCGATTAATTATAGTTTTGAAGATACACGGCGCGCGGAATTTGTTGCCTCAATTAGCCGCTATTATCCTCGCATCGATGCGGAAAACCTTGTGCCGGCTTATACAGGAATCCGCCCGAAGATCGTCATAGACGGCAATCTACATGAAGATTTCGTAATCTCAGGTCCTGCACAGCACGGCATCCCTAACTTGGTAAATCTTTTTGGTATAGAGTCACCGGGACTGACGGCGTCACTCGCGATTGCGGCAATGGTTCGAGACCGGCTCGGCCATGTAATGCAGGCTAGCGGTGAGTAGGGTCTTCTCGGTTGCTTTCGGCGCACGGTACCCTAGGGCTATCGCTATTGTCTTAGCGATTGCGGCTGCGTTGCGTCTAGGAAGCGTCCACTTTGGCCTGCCGGCGCTCAATGATCCGGATGAGCTGATGTATGAGCTCGGTGCTTTCCGGATGCTGCGCAGTCACACGCTCAATCCCGGCTGGTTCGGTCATCCTGCCACAACAACAATGTATGTCCTCGCAATTATCGACGCATTGGTGTTTTGCGTGGGGTACATTGCCAACTGGTTCGGGTCAGTCAGACAGTTCGGTGAGGCGGTTTATGCCGATCCCACCTGGATAATATTGCCGGGCCGTTTGGCAATGGTGCTATTCGGTGTTTGGGCGGTGTGGCTCACTTGGCGCCTTGCTTCCGAACTTGTCGATGAACGCACTGCACTTGTTGCCGCGGCGTTAGTGGCATTCAATCCGATCTTCATAACATGGTCACAGATCATCCGTTCCGATACCATGGCTACATGCTTCATGTTGGCCTGCATGCGGGCAGCCTTGCGCGTAGCGCGCGGGGGCGGTCGCCGCGATGAGGTGAAAGCGAGCGCTTGGTTTGCCTTGGCGATGGCCACCAAATGGCCGTTCGGATTGTCAGCGCTGGCTGTAATCGGCGCAATATTTCTTAATACTCATTCAAGACCAGTTATTTCGCTACGAGTAGTTGGGCGGATTGGACTGTTTTTTGCGATGGGAGCCTGTCTTCTATTTTTGATCTCCCCATATCTTATACTCGATTATCCTACGGCGTTACGAAATCTGCAAGGAGAAGCTCAGCTTCGTCATCTTGGGGCAACAGGCGGCACATCGTTACAAAATGCGCAATGGTATTTGTGCGGTCCGATTCTTAACGGGATCGGTTTGGTCGGATTGATCTTTGCGGCTATTGGATTACCAATACTTGCTCGTAATCGAGAGACCCTTGCAGTAGTCATTCCCGTGCTGACAGTGTTCTTTGTAGTTCTTTGTTTACAGCATCTTGTCTGGGCGCGCTGGGTGCTTCCACTGGCTCCCCTTCTATCAATTTCGGCTGCTTTTGCGTTTCGCCGAATCGCTGACGCGTTTCAAATCGTTGTTCCCAGGGCCACTCCGGTCGTATTAACCATCGTAACGGCAAGCATGTTGGTGCCGCTTTGCATTAAGGCGGAAAGAGACGGCAAAGAGCGGCTTAATGACACGCGCCAACGTGCTGCGACTTGGGCACGTTCGCACATTAGTTCAGGTAGCAGCGTGCTTGTGGAGCACTTCGCATTCGATCTCTTGCCGCAGCCGTGGCGGTTTCTGTATCCGCTCGCTGATGCGGGGTGTGTGGACGCGAGAAATCTTCTGCGCGATAAGGTGAGCTATTCTTTCGTTGATCAAGCTCGCGGCTCACGCGCCAATATTGATTACGGCACCGTGCCGGCATGGCGGCGTGATACTTGTCGTACGGATTGGGCGATTATCACGCAGGCAGATCGCTATCATGCGGAACGAACATATTTTCCCGTCGAGTATGCAGCTTATCGGGGCTTGTTTGCTCAAGGCAGAATTGTCGCTAGCTTTCTGCCCGTCGAAGGACAGTCCGGCGGTCCCGTCGTTAGAGTTATTCGTCTGAGGCCGGTTGTGCGGCCTCAGCGGTCAGACACCCCGCTTGGCAGCGGTATGAACAATCCATTGTGATTTTTTGCTGGCGGGGCGTTGCTGCCGCCTTAGAGTCGATCTGATTCAGATTGACGCATATCCTGCGCCTCGAACGTAGTTTGCGCATTCGCCTGGGCTGAAGTGATTGAGCAGGTTTCCGATGCGTCGCCATGTGGCCGCGACGGTTCGCTCGTTGGCTTTCCGCAGCAGGCGCTTGAGCTTTGCGAACATCTCTTCGATCGGGTTCAGGTCGGGCGAGTAAGGCGGCAGGAAGAAGAGCTTGATGCCTGCTGCCTTGA
>Ga0068855_100009844_pt1 | contig 11532 bp, 10 predicted proteins | sample KBSCornC52_FD_66592 | JGI IMG/M metagenome (GOLD analysis project Ga0068855, IMG submission 66592) | Corn rhizosphere microbial communities from Kellogg Biological Station, Michigan, USA - KBS Corn C5-2 | ecosystem: Host-associated > Plants > Roots > Rhizosphere > Soil ...
CCACTATTTTGTACCATTCGGTAAATTAATTCTTGACGACCGAAGTCGGCAGCGATAATTTATTACCGAATGGTACATAAATCAATGGAAGAGAGACCTGCCATGCAGCGGAGGAGGTCGCACGGCGCGCAGTAGCGTAGATCGGAACGTCAGATGTCCAGGGGCTGACCCCAGCTGGCACTCTGCGGGAGGCCGTCGGTGATCCGGTAGTAATCGCCGGCCTCCGCGACAAAAATGTGCCCTTGAGCGGTAAGGCCGGTAGGCGAATCCAGGGTCCCTGCCATGATGGAGATCCGACTTTCACCCAGCGGCTCCCAGAACAGGTTGGAGCCGCATTGGCCGCAGAATCCGCGCCGCGCCGTGGTGGAGGACTGATACCACTGCAAGGTCGCTGAGGACCTCAGCACCAGATCCTGCCGCGCACATGCCGTCGCCGCGACGAAATGCCCGCTCGTCCGCCGGCACATTTCGCAATGGCAATAGACAACGGGCCGCAGCGGACCGCGCACCTCATATTGCACGGATCCGCACAGGCAACGCCCTTGATTCATCCTCACACCGCTTCGGTTGGAGCCCTTTCAGCCGCCGAAGTGATAGCTGAATTCCAGCCAGCCTTCGCGTCCGTAGGGCAGATAGTACCCCACTGGATAATAGGGCCACCCGCCGCTGGTGTCCTCCTTGACCGTGTCGAACAGGTTGTGAACGATCACCTCGACGGCCGCATTGCCGAATCGATATTGCGCGCTCAGGTTCACGAAGGCGGTCGGGGTCAGGTAGGCGGTCTCCGCCTGATTGATGATGCTCCCGAACCTGTTGACTTCGACCGTCGATGACCAATTGCGCAGCGACCAGGTGAGAGAGGTCGTGAGCTTGTTGGGGAAGTCGAAATTGCCGTTGGGATTGTCGAATGAGCGGAGCAGGTCGAGCGGCCTGTCGCCCGGGAATTGCTTGAAGTAGTGGCTCATTACCCGGGTCCACTGCGCCGACCAGGTGAATTGCCCGATGGGTTCGATCTGCCACTTCGCGTGTGCCTCGATGTCCAATCCCGCCGACCGTTCGAACGAGGCGTTGACAGGCGTGATCCGGATGTTGGTAATGGCAAGCGGGTTCAGGGCGGCAGTTGGAGGGTTACGTTCGACTCGGCTCAGGGCATCGACGCACTGACCGGAGTTGGCGTCCAGCGTCCCAAGACGACACGCAGCTTCGGTCCGCAGCAGCAGATCCGAGTCCAACAGGGTGACTTCGTCATCGATGCGGATGTTCCAGTAGTCGACGCTGAGCTGCACGTTTTCGATCGGAGTGAAGCTCACGCCATAATCGAAAGAGCGCCCGTTCTCGAAGCCCAGCTTCGTGCTGCCGCCTTGAATGAAATTGGCTCCAGGGGAGATGTTGGCAAACGGGCAGGTGGCGAGGGGACCACCCGCGAGCCCGCAAAGAAAGTAGTCCGTCGTAGAGGAGAAGTACCCGGCGACGTGCGACTGATAGATATAGTTCATATCCGGCGCGCGGAAGCTGGTGGCATAGTCTGCGTGCAGGAGCACCATGTCTACTGGTCGGTATTCGAGGCCCGCGCGGTAGGTGGGCTTACCTTGGTTGCGCCCGGCAAAGGAGTACTCGTCATAGCGGCCGGCGACCCGAGCGTCGAGTCCCTTCAGCAAGGGCACCTTGAATTCCAGCGCCGCCGCGTAGCGGGACCTGGACCCGCCTGCCGGGTTGGACGGCGTTACGTTGAAAAAAGCTCCGCGGGCAACGGCCGGGTCGGGGTGGTTGGTGAAGCCCTGGCTGCCCCATTCGAGTGCGGCCGCCGTGCCGATCGGGCCCGCCGGTAGTTGCACGAGATCCCCATTCGCGCTCAGGGTGATGGTGTTCAGCCACGAGTTGTTGTGGCTGGTGGCATGCCCGAACACGGAGTTGAATTCAGAGGGTGTGAAGGGGCGGTCGAAGCGCGTGGGGTCGGGAGCGTAGATCGCCACGCCTGAGCTATCGACGCCCAGTTTTGGCCCTAGAAAGTAGTTGCTGATCCCAGCCAACATCCGCGGCACTTCATCGCTCGTGGTGTCGACCGAGCCACTATACGCGGCCTCGTATTTCCAGGTGCTGGAGCCGATATCACCACGAATTCCGGTGGTCGCCACCGCGGCGAAATCGCGCCAGTATCGATCGTAGTCATCAACGGTACCGATCTCCTCCGGTGCGATGCGTCGCGTCCAGGCCTCATAGTCGCCGGTGTTCTGATTCAGGAAGTAGCCGTTGCCTTGTTGTTCGGAGATCCACAGCGGTCCGCGAGTATTGTTCCAGGTGCGATTCCAGCCGATCAGCACGGTACCGAAGAGGTGCGTCTGATCAGTGAGGTCGTAATTGAGCCGGCCGAAGAGATTCTCACTCTGGTTGCCGGTCTGCGTGGTCCAATAGGCCGGCCGCGACTTGCCGCTCCCGCAGGTTATCCCGGAGCCGGTGTCGTGCGCCTGGACTCCATGCTGGAAGAGGCCCGAGAAAGACGCGCATCCGTCGGTGGGATCAATGTAGTTGTGCGTCGTGACGTCCAGCCGCGACCACACGGCTTGCGGGTTCTCTCCGAGGCGAGTCGTGGAGCTCATGAAATCGCGGTCCTTGCTCCAGATCGGCTCGACCCGGCTGATCTCCACGCCAAATGTGGTGGTCAATTTGTCGAACGTATGTCCGCCGATCAGTTGAAACCGACCGTTGCCGCCACCACCGTGCTGTGTCATGCCGGCCTTGGCGTTGACGTCAATGCCTTGCACATGGTTTTTCAAAATGATGTTCACGACACCGGCTACGGCATCCGAGCCGTAGATCGCCGAAGCGCCGCCACTGAGGATTTCCACGCGCTCGACCGCGACCGCGGGGATGTTGGCCAGGTTTACGAAATTCACCGAGCCGTCGTAAGCGATCGGATAGTCCGCCACCCGACGGCCGTCGACCAGGACGAGCGTATGATTGGGCCCCAGGCCCCGCAGGCTGATGGTGTTGGCTGCCGGCGTGAAGGTATTGCCGAAATCCGCGCCTTGGGTAAAGCCTGTATTCTGTGGCAGCGTATTCAACGCATCGAAGACGTTCTTGAATCCCCGGTCTTCGAGGTCCTGACCGGTGATGACCGTGACTCCCGGCGGCGGCCGTCGGTCCGCACTGGGAATGCGCGAACCGGTGACAACCACTTCCGCCGGCTCGCTCGGTGAGCTGGCCGCCGCAGTCTCCTCGGCGTGTGAGGCGATCGGAAGGGACAGTACGAATGTCAGAAATGACAGTGCCGCAAAGCTCGCTTGGCGAGCCGTCCATAGTTTCACGTTGGAAATTCCTCCTTGGCGCCAAGCTAGCCGTGCTCGGCGGATAAGTCGAATAGCTGTTGGCGATCTTACACTTCATTACAGTTATATCACCACTTCATCACCGCCACGGCTCGCCGCGTAAAACGAACCGTTGGTCGTAGCACCACGCTCATATACTCCGCTTCCTTTGTAATCCGCTCACGATCAGCCAAGCCCGGGCAATCTTAGTGCGTCTCCCCGGGCGCGGGTGGTCGCGCTTGGAGCATCGCGACCAACGCCGGGTCCAGCTTCTCCGGCATAGCCGCGATCAGAGCCGCATGGCGCCCCTCGGCCATGCGCCGCCATTCTCCGTGAGTGATGATATAGAGCTCGTCGTTTTCAATGGCCTTCCGAACGAGCTTACCCACCTCGGCCGGCTCCATCGTGCTGGGAAATGGCACGTAGGTCTTCCCAGCCTGCTCGGTCGCGCGCAGTGCGTCGCCGACGCCAAACTGTGGCGGGCGGTTTCTGGAGACCTCGTGGATGTTGGTTCGAACCGGCCCGGGACAAAGGACCGACACACCGATGCTCTCTTGCGCGAGCTCGCCCCGGATCGCCTCTGACAGCGTCACGACAGCGGCTTTCGCAGTCTGATAGATAACGTATTGCACGGGCATCGGCACGAGAGCAGCCAGTGAGGCGGTGTTGACGACATGACCGCCTTCGCCGTGAGCGCGGATCCTGGGGAGAAAGGTTTGTAACCCGTTGATGACGCCCCCCAGGTTCACCGCGAGCCCAAAATCCCAGTCGGCAAAGGTGAGTCCTTTGAAGGGCCCTTGTATACCGACGCCGGCGTTGTTGACGAGCACATGGACCTTACCAAAGACCCGCTCTGTCTCGTCGGCCGCCGCGGCCATGGCGGCACGGTCGGTTACATCGAGACGGATCGCGTGTACGTTTGCGTGGTGGCCCGCATTGCGAAGCGTAGTCAACGCACTCTCGATGTGGTCAGGCCGAAGGTCCGCGAGCACGACCTGCATGCCTGCCTCGACCAGCGACGTGGCAATTCCGAGGCCGATGCCACTCGCTCCCCCGGTGATGAACGCGGTCTTGCCTTGCAATGACTTCATTCCGGTGCCCCCCGCGATTTGCCTCTGGCACGATATAAGGCGGCCTTGCGACCGACGCAAGCAGGGCGGCCAAAGGCGACCGAAAGCAATAACGGTAGCGGCAATCCGGTCTACTCTGGCAGAGATCTTTGCCAGGGTGCCCGAATGATCAGACTCCATTCACGATTGACGTACGGCATCGTCCTCGCCATCGGCGCGGCGTGGACTCAGGCAGCGAATGCCGGTGCACAGCGCGCTGTGGTGGAGTTGTTCACCTCGCAGGGCTGCTCATCTTGCCCCCCGGCCGATGCGCTCGTGGGACGGCTGGCCACCGACCCGGCCGTACTCGTACTGTCTTTCCACGTCAATTACTGGGATGACCTGGGTTGGAAAGATGTCTTTTCATCCCAGGCGAGCACCGACCGGCAGTACGCCTACGCGCACTCATTGGGAGAGCGCACGGTGTTTACCCCACAACTCATTGTGAACGGAGCGCGCTCGGTCGTGGGCTCTCAAGAAGCAGCCGTCCAACATCAGCTTGCCGTGGCCAACCAGGCAAGCTTGCCGGTACGAGCGGATCTGCTCAGGCAACCTGACGGCAAATTCAACCTGACACTCGCCGGCCCGGCCTTGCGTGCCGATGTCTGGGAGATCCGGTATGTGCGTCACTCGGTGACGAGGATCGGTCGCGGCGAGAACGGTGGCCGTAGTCTCGAGACATTCAACGATGTCACACACATCCGGCGGCTGGGTGGCTTCGTTCCTGGCACGCTCAAGTTGGAGGCTCTTAGCGGCAGTGCAGATGGAATCGCCGTGCTGATTCAGGCGCCGGATGCCGGTCGAATCCTGGGCGCGGTGGCCTACTAGATCGACAACCTCGCCAGTACGTCCTTGGTCGCAAGCGCACGGAAGCGCTTGACACGCTCAAAACTAAAAAACAATACTTCGAAAGAAACGGAAACCCATTGTAACTTTCGAAGTGTTTCGAAACGAAAGACCTAAGGGAGCAGTATCATGGACGATCGCGAGGGTACGCAGCGAGCGCTGCGCGGAAAGTGGTTTGGGCTCGTGTTCTTCTTCCTGTTGGGCACGGCCGTACTGACCGGAGGGGCTCACGCCGCCTGCAGCACCGCACCCGCGGTTCCGAAGGGACTGGTGGCCTCCGGCACCGTCGGCCTGGGTACGTTCTTACACTGGACAGCGGTCCCCGCGCCCGCGGGCTGTAGTGTTACTTACACCGTTTATCAGAACGGAGCGGCGATCGGCACGAGCACCGTCACGTCGTTCGCCGTCACAGGCCTGGCTCATTCCAGTACATACGGCTTTACGGTCGGTGTGACGGATGCCGCCGGCAGTTCCAACCAAAGTGCTGCCCTCGACGTTACGACTCCCGCCCCAACCGGACATGACTACTTTGTTGCAACAACGGGCAGCGACTCGAAAGGAAATGGCAGTCCGGCGAGCCCTTGGGCGAGCATCGGTCATGCCGTTTCGGTGGCGCGGCCAGGTGACACCGTCTACGTGGGTACCGGTGTGTACAGTGAAAGCGTTACATTGAGTACGTCAGGAACTGCGTCGGCGCCCATCGTCATCGACGGGCAGGGTGGGGCGATCGTGGATGGCAGTCAGGTGGCTTGCTGCACCTCGCCTGCGTTTGCCTCCAGTAATGAGTTCATCGGTGATAGTACTCAAGGTCTATTCAACATCGGGAGCAATAGCACCGAAAACTACGTCACCGTCGAGGGATTCACGATCCAGAACTACGCCACGAGCAGCGATGCGCAGGTGCCTGTCGGCATCCTGATTGCCAGCGGTGGCACTGGAATCAACATTCTCGATAATACGGTGCGGAACATCCACGCCGCGAACACCAGCAATGCCAATGCATACGGGATGGGCGTGTTCGGGATAAGTGCCACGCCATTGAGTGTGAACGTAAGCTACAACACGGTTACCGGCTGCTTGACGGGGTTGAGCGAGACAACGACGTTCAACGGCAACGTGCAGAACTTCGTCTTTTCATACAATACGATCTACGGCAACGACAATATCGGCATGGATGCCATTGGCTTCGAAGGCGTAGGGCCGACAGGCGCCGATCAGGCGAAGAATGGCGATGTCTATGGGAATGTCATCTACAGCAACAGCGGGGTGAACAACCCCGGTTACCGCGGCAGCAGCCCGGATTGGGGCGAGGATGGCCTGTACTGCGATGGCTGCGCGCAGGTCGTGTTCGAGCGCAATACGGTCTATGCCAACGACGTCGGCATCGAGGCCGCGAGCGAGATCAGCGGCAAGCTCTCCAGCAATGTCATTATCCGCAACAATGTCGTCTATGGATCGAACTCCGCCGGCATCACGGTGGGCGGCTACGCGAAGAGTGGCACCGGCGGCAGCGCCAACATCACCATCGTGAACAACAGCCTGTACGATAATGACTCGCAGAAGACGGGCAGCGGCGAGTTTCAGATCCAGTACCGCGCCACCGGAATCACGTTCGACAACAACGTGGTCTATGCGGGGGCGGGCGGGATCTTCCTCAACGGCTATGTGCAGGGGAGTGGTGTCACCCTCGATCACAATGACTACTACACGACCGGCTCTGCCACGCGGTTTGTGTTGAACAAGTCCTCGTATCCCTCCTTCGCGAAGTATCGGCAGGCGACTGGCCAGGATCAGAATTCGGTGTTCGCGAACCCGGGCTACGTGGCTGCGCCCAACTGCTCGCCCACCGGCACGATACCGACGGGCGGTGGCAGCACGGCGGCCTCGAGCTGTACTTCCGGCAACCTGGATATCCAGAGCGATTCTCCCGACTGGAATACCGGCAATGCCGTGCTGGGCACGCCAATGGGCAGTGGTTACAGCGCGTATGAGCAATCCCAATCGTTCGTAGGGTCGTTGGATTTCAACGCAAATGCACGCGTCAATGCCAGCGGGCAGATCAACATAGGAGCTTTCGAACAGTAGCGTGCGGTACTCGCTGATCTGGGCGGCGCTCGCGCTCGCCGCCACAGTCGCTCCGCAGGAAGCCGTCATCACCATTGACGGCTTCTGCTCGACCCCGCAACGCTCGGGCCAAGTCTGCAAGACCGTCGTCACGCGAGCAGAATTCGAGAAACTCACGGAGGCCCTGCAACCCGGCATGTCGCCGGGCCTTCGTCTGAAAGTCGCGCAATCCTATGCCCGCATGCTGCGAATGGCTGCCGTGGCCGAGCAGCGCGGTCTCGATGCAACGCCGGCGTTCGCAGAAGAGATGCGCTTTGCGCGCCTGCAGCTGCTTGCGCAAGACTTGACCCGTGCGCTCGAACACGAAGCCGGCGATGTCAGTGATGCCGACATTGAGACCTACTACGAGCTACACGCGTCTGCCTTCGAAACCGCCAGCCTGGCACGAATTTTCGTTCCTCGAGCCGCTACCGACGTCGCCGCCGAGCTACGCGAGCGCGCCGCCGCGGGCGAGGATCCCGACGAGCTACAACTCGAAGCCAACACGGCCGCGGGCATCGCCCAGTCCAGCCCCGCCCGTTTGCGCACGACCCTCGATGACGTCCGCCGGGCCAGCCTCCCGCCAAGCCATGAGCCCGTCATGGACATGAAGCCCGGTGAGGTGTCTGAGGTATTCTCCGACCCTGCCGGCGGCCATTTCATCTACAAGCTGCTCACCAAAACCCTCCCGGCGCTCGCAACCGTGCGCGCCGAGATTCACGCCGAAATTGCCCAACAGCGCTCACGAGACAAGCTGAAGCCCTTTGAGGGCGGTGTCGTGTTGAGTGATGCGTATTTCGCGCGTTAGTCGGATACTGGCGCCGGCGGCAAGGTAACCACGAAACAGCTGCGCCCGTCTCCCAAAGCAGTACAGCGCGCTTCGCCACCATGGCGGCGCGCGATCTGCCGTACCAGCGAGAGGCCAAGCCCCGTGCCCGTCGTGTGCGGGCGCCCGTTGGGGGAGCTGTAAAACGGCCGGAAGACGTGTTCGAATTCGGCGGCGGGTACGCCCGGCCCCTCATCCCAGACAGTGATGGTTGCGGCGCGGGCGTCACACGCAATGCGCAGATGAGTAGGGGGAACTCCATGGCGCGCGGCGTTTTCCAGCAGGTTGCGCACCAGCCGGCGCAATAGCCGTGCATCACCCCGAATCATGCACGGGGCGCCTTCCAGCTGTGCGGAGTCGTAGCGAGCGGACTCCTCGGCAGCCAGGGCGAGGAGGTCTATTTCCTGGGTTTCGATGGCATCCGTTACTGTGTCCAGCCGGCTGGCGAGGAGAATCTCATCGACCAGCCAATCGAGCTCCGCGATATCCTGCTCCAGACCCGCGCGGCGCTTGGGATCCACCGACTCTTTCACCAACTCGACCGCCAGACGGATCCGCGCCAAGGGTGTGCGCAGCTCGTGCGAGGCGTTGGCCAACAGCGCCCTGTTGGCTGTCACGAGTTGCTCGATCCGGCCCGCGGCGCGGTTGAAGCTGCTGGCCAACTGCGCCACCTCATCATTCCCTTCCACGGGAACCCGCGCCGAGAGATCTCCGGCACCGAGCGATTCGACGCCTCGCTGCAGACGCTCGAGCCGTTTGGTGATCTGTCGGATCAGGGGCAAGGCGATCAGGCCGATTGCAAACGCGAGGACTATCAACCCGATGTGGAAGTGGTACCGCACGTAGTAGGTGGAATGCTCCCTGGGGAGCATCAGCGTCCTCACAAAAAAATGCATGAGCCAAAACGCGGCGATCACGAGAATCACCAGACTCGCCACCAACGCCAGGTAAAAGCGCAAATAGAGCCGCGGCATCAGTCTTGCGCCTGCGCGAACACATAACCGGCGCCCCGCACCGTAATTACCCGACGGGGCTTTTTGGGATCATCTTCGATGGCGGCGCGGATGCGTGACATGTGCACATCGATAGAGCGATCGAACGCCTCCAGGTGTTCTCCTTTCACCTTGTCCATGAGTGTGTCTCGCGAAAGTACGCGGCCAGCGTTCTCGGCAAGTGTCAGCAGCAGCTCATACTGATAGCTGGTGAGCTCGCGACGCACGCCGTCCAGCAGTACCGCGCGGGCTGCGACATCGATTTCCAATCTTCCAAAGCGAAGCGGCCGCTCGGCGGCAACTCTTCCGTTCGTCCGACGGCGTAGGATCGCTCGTAGCCGCGCAAGCAGCTCGCGTGGCTCGAAAGGCTTGGGTAGATAGTCGTCGGCCCCGAGTTCGAGACCTATGATGCGATCCACGGCATCCCCGCGCGCCGTCAGCATCAATACGGGCGTATCTGCTCGGGAGCGAAGTTGCCGGCAGACATCCAGTCCATCCATGTCCGGCAGCATCAGATCGAGCACGACCGCGTCATAACCGCCCTTCGCAAGCTGACGCAACGCCACCCCGCCAGCCGGTGCAAGCGTCACGCGAAAACCCGCCCGGCCGAGATACTCGCAAAGCATCTCGGCCAGGCGCGGATCATCTTCGACGACCAGCACGCGTTCGGCCATATTGGTGCGGACTTTATGACCGTCGCGGCGCCATCGCCAGCACTTACTGGTGAGGAGCGGCCTGCTCTGGCGCGCCGCCCTGGTGCATTCGCTGAAGATGCTTGGCGAGTGCCTGCCGTTGGGCAGGCGTCAGAACGTCACTGACATCTGCAATGAGTTGCACGAAGCGCCTGGAGCCTTGCTCCGCGATCTGCAGATGCGCTTCACGAGCTGCCTCCAGCCCATTGCGATCAACCGTGGGCTGGGTAAGGGCCTGCACGAACTGCGTGTGCGCCGACTGCAATTGCGTGTGCAACGCTGCCAAATCGGCCAGCGCTTGCTTCACGAGCGGGTCAATTTGTGCTTTCTGTGCGTCGGTGGCATCGATCTCGGCATAGAGATGCTTGAGAACGTGGTCGGCATGCGCGGCCATGTCGGACGGGTTGCCGGACATGAACATCGAGTGGTGCATAGCCCCCATGCCCATTCCCTGGGCGGCCAGGGCGGCCATGCCAGCGGAGAGGCCCGCGCCGGCAACAAAGGCCAGCGCGGTAAATCGATTCAGGAGCAATTGGCGCAACGGAGTACTCATTTCGCGATCCTCGTGAGTGGGGAAGACGGGATCACTTTGCGTAGCCCCTGTTAGGCGCGTGTGTGCCCTGCGTAAAGTTTCTTTAAGCCAGCTCCGGCGGGGTCATTTTTTGGTCGCCAACACGCCGTCACCCTGAACTTCGGCAACGAATCCGGCCCGCCGGAGCCGCGTGGCAACCTCGCTCGGCACATCCCGGCCGCTGGTGAGCTTGTTCGGCGTGCCGGTGTAGTGGAACAAACGGCCCTTGCGCCGCAGGACGCGCGCCAACTGGCCGTAGAACTCCTGGGAGTACAACTCGCCGGCAATCCCGAAGCGTGGCGGATCATGGAGGATCGCATCCATCGAGGATTCGGGCAGCGTCAGGATCTGTTCCGCGATATCGCCCCGGGTGAGCTGCAAAGCCCCGCCAGGTGAGGGCGACCAGGGGTTCAGGTCGCGCAGCCACAGCACATCGGGGTTCTTCTCGTACGAAACAACCGCCGCGGCGCCCCCCATGAGACAGCACGCCGCGAAGTAACCCAGGCCTCCGCAAGTATCCAAGATGGTTTTGCCACGCGGCTGCACCCAGCCCACCTTGCGTTCCGCATCGGCGTACGGGGAGACCTTCGCTGTCGGAAGCATCTTGATGCCGTCTATTTCGAAAGTGGGTGGCCCCCAATCGGTGGGGACCAGCTTGATCAAGGCGGTGGAATAGCGTGCTGCGACTTGAAACGAGCTCCCGTTCCAGTAGTAGATGGAGCGCTCTTTGCAGCCCTCCAGCCAAGGAAACTCGGAACCCGCGTAGCTCCAACCCTCGGGCGCCACTTCGACTGCGGTGCTGGAGCGATCCAGGTCCAGTGAGCATTCAAGGAGAGATACGCCGGCGCGGAGCGCCGTGCGCATCTGCTCGTGGACCTTGAGTGTCAGCAGAGGTCTCGTCGGCTATCTCTTCTGCGCTTCCGCCCGTCTCCAGGAATAGTAGTCGTTGAGCGCTTGCAACTGTGCGATGTTTGGCACCGGCTTGGCCGCGAGCGTCCCATCGATATAGAGAACTTGCTGGGTATTCTCCTGGAATGTAGGCCAGTTGGGCAACCCGTTACCGTTGGGATTGCCATACTTCGCGAAGT
>Ga0068855_100009847_pt1 | contig 11528 bp, 13 predicted proteins | sample KBSCornC52_FD_66592 | JGI IMG/M metagenome (GOLD analysis project Ga0068855, IMG submission 66592) | Corn rhizosphere microbial communities from Kellogg Biological Station, Michigan, USA - KBS Corn C5-2 | ecosystem: Host-associated > Plants > Roots > Rhizosphere > Soil ...
ACGCGCGGAACGAGGAAATTCTCGCGGATGAAATTGGCGAGCGCCTCGCCGATCCGGTCCTTGTTGCGCGGGATGATCGCGGTGTGCGGGATCGGCACGCCGAGCGGGTGGCGGAACAATGCGGTCACCGCGAACCAGTCGGCGAGCCCGCCGACCATCGCCGCTTCGGCAAAGGACTTCACATAGCTGAGTGCAGGATATTGGTGCTCGAACGCGCGCGTCACCGCGAACAACGCGGCCATCGCCACGAGCAGTCCGGTGGCGACGATCTTCATCCCCTGCGCGCCGGGCTGCGCGGGATTGAAGCGGGACAGTGCGCCGTTCGCCCTCATGCCGGCTCAATAGCTGAGCCGGCGCGAGGGTCCGAATCCCGCCCTGGCATGACCGTGATGGTGACGAAGAAGCGCTCTGGGAGTGAGCGAGTGCAGGCAGGTAGCAGATGCTACCTGCCAATCGAGAGAGCGCTCCAGAGCGCTTCTTCGTCCCACCCGAAGGGCATGGCCCTGCCGGCGCTGCGCGTCGTCGAAGCGCTCGACCGGGCCTTCAGGCCCGCTCTTCACACTTCTCCTAGCGCAGCATCCGGCAGGAGCCATGTCACGAACTTGCTGGCGGGCGTTCTGAACCCTAAGGCCCGCCCGCAATGAGCGGACAATTCGACCTCACCGACGACCAGCTCCAGATCCAGGAGATGGCGCGCAAGTTCACCGCGGACGCCATCACTCCGAACGCGGCCGAGTGGGACGAGAAGCACATTTTCCCGCGCGATACGATCAAGGAAGCCGCCGAACTCGGGTTCGGCGCGATCTACGTCAGCGAGGAGAGCGGCGGGATCGGCCTCGGCCGGCTCGAGGCGGCGCTGATCTTCGAGGCACTCGCATACGGCTGCCCTTCGACCAGCGCCTTCATCTCGATCCACAACATGGTCTGCTGGATGATCGACCGCTTCGGTTCCGCCGAGGTCAAGCAGAAGTATCTGCCGTCGATGATCACCATGGAGCATATGGGCAGCTATTGCCTGACCGAGCCGTCGTCGGGATCCGACGCGGCGGCGCTCAAGACGAAGGCCGTGCTCGATGGCGATCATTATGTCGTCAGCGGCTCCAAAGCCTTCATCTCGGGCGGTGGGGCCAACGACGTGATGATCGCGATGGTCCGGACAGGCGAGGAGGGTCCGAAGGGCATCAGCGCGCTGGTGATCGAAAAGGACATGAAGGGCGTCAGCTTCGGCGCGCAGGAAAAGAAGCTGGGCTGGCATTCGCAGCCGACCAGCCAGGTCAATTTCGACGAGGTCCGGGTCCCGGTCGCCAATCGCGTCGGAGCGGAGGGCGAAGGCTTCCGCATCGCGATGATGGGCCTCGACGGAGGGCGCCTCAACATCGGGGCCTGCTCGCTCGGCGGCGGCCAGCGCTGCCTCGACGAAGCCATCGCCTACACCAGGGACCGCAAGCAGTTCGGCCAGGCGATCGCCGACTTCCAGGCGACGCAGTTCACGCTCGCCGACATGGAGACCGAGCTGCAGGCCGCTCGGTATCTGCTCTATGTCGCCGCGGTGAAGGTCACCGCCAACGCGCCCGACAAGACGCGGTTCGCGGCCATGGCGAAGCGGCTCGCGACCGACACCGGCTCCTCGGTCGTCGACCGCGCGCTTCAGCTCCACGGCGGCTACGGATATCTGATGGACTATCCGATCGAGCGCTTCTGGCGCGACCTCCGCGTCCACTCGATCCTCGAGGGCACCAACCAGATCATGCGGGTCATCGTCAGCCGGGACATGCTGAGACAGTGAAAAAGCCCTGTCCCCCCGCGAGAGGGTTGGGTGAGGGCGATCCGCGCTTCACCCCTCGCCCTCACCCTTCCGCCGCTAGTCGCTCCCTCCCTCTCCCGATGGGAGAGGGACTGTGACCGACGACGTCCTGATCAGCGTCGAGCGCGGCGTCGGCCGTCTGCGCCTCAACCGGCCGAAGGCGATCCACGCGCTCACAACGCAAATGTGCGATGCGATGAGCGACGCGCTGCTGAAGTGGCGAACGGATGCGAACGTCGAACTGGTCCTGATCGACCATGCCGAAGGCCGCGGTTTTTGCGCGGGGGGCGACGTGGTGATGCTCGCGCGCAGCGGCAATACGGACGCCGGGGAAGCCAAGCGCTTCTTTTTCGCCGAATACCGGCTCAACCACCTGCTTTTTACGTACGACAAGCCGACAATCGCGATCATGGACGGGATCACCATGGGCGGTGGCGTAGGAATCTCGCTGCCGTGCACCCATCGCGTCGCGACCGAGAACACGCGCCTCGCCATGCCGGAGACGAGCATCGGCCTGTTCCCGGACGTCGGCGGCGGCTGGTATCTGTCGCGCCTGCCCGGGCGGGTCGGCCAGTATATGGCGCTGACCGGCGCGCGGCTCGATGGCGCCGATTGCCGCTACCTCAACCTCGCGACGCATTATGTCGAGCAGTCCGGGATCGAGGAGCTGGTCGACCGCATCATGAAGGCCCCGGGGCGGGTGCAGGGCGCGCTCGGCGCCACCTCGACGACCCCGGCCGATGCGAAAATCGAGCCAATCCTGCCTCTGGTAACGAAGCTGTTCGCGTCGGACCGGTTCGAAGAGGTGCTCGCCGCGCTCGCGGCCGACGAGAGCGAATGGGCGGATTCCGAGCTGGCGTCGCTCAAGACCAAGAGCCCCCTGTCGTGCAAGGTGTCGCTTCGGCTGCTCGCGGAGGGTGCAACACGCGCAAGCTTTGCCGATGAGATGCGCGCCGAATATGCGCTTGCGGGCCGCGTGGTTCGCACCCACGACTTCCGCGAGGGCGTGCGCGCGCTGCTGATCGACAAGACGGGCGATCCCCAATGGGATCCGCCGACCCCCGAGGAGGTCACTGACGAAATGCTCGACGTGCTGTTCGAACCGCTTCCGGCGACCGAGGAATGGACCCCCTATCCGGAAGCCGAGACGGTCGCATGAGCGCGTACAACACGGTCCTGGTCGAAAAGCGCGGGGCGGTGAGTTTGGTCACCTTGAACCGGCCGCAGGCGCTCAACGCACTCAACAGCGAAGTGCTGAGGGAGCTGATCGACGTCTTTTCCGCTTATGATTCCGACGACAGCCAGCATTGCCTCGTGCTCACCGGCTCCGAAAAGGCGTTCGCTGCGGGCGCGGACATCAAGGAGATGTCGAGCCAGGGCTTCGCCGACATGTACTCGTCCGACTTCTTCGCCGGCTGGGAAAAGGTCACCGCAACCCGCAAGCCGTGGATCGCGGCGGTCGCCGGCTATGCGCTCGGCGGCGGATGCGAAGTGGCGATGATGGCGGACTTCATCATCGCGGCGGACAGCGCGAAGTTCGGCCAGCCGGAAATCAAGCTCGGAGTCACGCCCGGCATGGGCGGCTCGCAGCGGCTGACCTGGGCCGTCGGGAAGGCCAAGGCGATGGAAATGTGCCTGACCGGCCGGATGATGGGCGCGGAAGAAGCCGAGCGCTCCGGCCTGGTCGCGAAGGTCGTTCCCGCCGACCAGCTGCTCGACGAAGCGATGAAGACCGCGGAGGCGATCGCGTCAATGCCCCCGCTCGCCGCCTTAGCAGTGAAGGAAATGGTGAACGCCGCTTTCGAAATCCCGCTCGTCCAGGGCATCCGCTTCGAGCGGCGGCTGTTCCACGGCCTGTTCGGGACCGAGGACCAGAAGGAGGGCATGGCCGCCTTCGTCGAGAAACGGCCGGGGAATTGGAAGGGTAAGTAGATTGTACCCCGGCGAAGGCCGGGGCCCAGGCGGCGCTTCGCGCCGATTCTTGTTCTTGACTGGACCCCGGCCTTCGCCGGGGTACGAGGAGTAAGCATGGCGAAGATCGCATTCATCGGGCTCGGCCACATGGGCGGCGGAATGGCGCCGAACCTCGCCAAGGCGGGACACGAGGTGCGCGCGTTCGACCTCGTCGCCGAGGCCGTCCAGCATGCGAGCGAGGGCGGATGCACCCCAGCCTCCTCGGCCGCCGAAGCGGTCAAGGATGCCGACGTCGTCATCACCATGCTGCCAGCCGCGAAGCATGTGCGCGCGGTCTTCAACGACGACATCGCGCCCAATGCGAAGCCGGGCGCCCTGCTGATCGACTGTTCGACGATCGATGTCGCGAGCGCGCGCGAGGTCGGCGAGGCGATGCAGGCAAAAGGCTTCGACTTTCTCGACGCACCGGTTTCCGGCGGGATCGCCGCGGCCGCGGGCGGCGCGCTGACCTTCATGGTCGGCGGCACTGGCGAGCAGTTCGAACGCGCAAGGCCCTTCATCGAGCCGATGGCCAAGGCCGTGATCCACGCCGGTCAGCTCGGCGCGGGTCAGGCCGCCAAGATCTGCAACAACATGATCCTCGGCGCGACCATGGCGGTCACATGCGAGGCCTTCGTTCTCGCGCAGAAGCTTGGGCTCGACCCGCAGGTCTTCTTCGACATTTCGTCCAAGGCTTCGGGTCAGAGCTGGTCGATGACGAGCTACGCGCCGGTGCCCGGAGTCGGACCCGACACACCCGCGGATCACGATTACGAGGGCGGGTTCGCCGCCGCGCTGATGCTCAAGGACCTCAAGCTCGCCGAGGAAGCCGCGCAGAGCGTCGGCGCCTACACGCCGATGGGCGGAGAGGCCGAGGATCTGTACCAGCGCTTCGTCGACCGCGGCGGCGGATCGAAGGATTTCTCCGGAATCATCAAGATGATCGACGACAGCTGGAAAGTGCCTGACGAACAATAGGGAGGGATGATGCGCTTCACGACCTTCGCCGCGGCTTCCGCGTGCGTGCTGCTTGCGGCCTGCGACTGGCAGGCGGGCCAGGCAAACAACGCCCAGGGCAATATCGCCGAGGATTCGCGGCCGGCGACCAACGCCGTGGCGACGACCACCGCAATGCCCTCCGCAGCGCCCAAGACAAAGGAAGAAGCGCTCAAGATCATGCACGAGCGGCATGAGGGCATGGAGGGCCTGGGCAAGGCGATGAAGGCGATCGGGCGCGAGGTGAAGTCGGACAGCCCGAATCTCGACACGATCCGCGCCTCCGCCAAGACCATCACGGATTTCGCGCCGCGCGTCGCCTCGCTGTTCCCGCCGGGAACCGGCCCCGACGTCGGCAAGACGGGCGCCAAGCCCGAAATCTGGCAAAACCCGCATGACTTCGTCGCCAAGGCCGGCGATTTCCAGAAGGCGGCCCAGGCGTTCGGAGCGGCGGCCGGTGGATCGGACGTGAACGCGATCAAGGCGAGCTTCGCCGATCTCGGGGACTCGTGCAAAGCGTGCCACGACAAATATCGCGCGAAGATGAAACACTGAGCGGCGAGGCGCGAGCGCAGCCGGTCTGGGACCTGCCGGTCCGGCTCTTCCATTGGGTGCTTGCGGGGCTGATCGGCTTCAGCTGGTGGTCGGTAAAGTTTCACCACACCGACTGGCACATCTGGTCCGGCTGCGCGATCCTGACGCTCCTGATCTTCCGCATCCTGTGGGGGTTCGCCGGGAGTTCGACGGCGCGCTTCGCGAGCTTCGTTCGGGGACCGCGGGCGCTGCGCGATTACTGGCGCGGAAGCTGGAGCGGCATCGGCCACAATCCGCTCGGCGCGCTCAGCGTGCTCCTGCTCCTCGCGGCTGTCGCGGTGCAGGTCGGCCTCGGCCTGATCTCTGAAGACGAAGACGGCCTTTACATGGGCCCGCTCGCAGTGCTGGTCAGCACCGATACCGCCGACAAGGCGCGCGACCTGCACGAGCTGTGGTTCAATATCCTGCTGGGGGTGATCGCGCTGCACCTGCTTGCAATCCTCTACTATCGCCTGCGCGGGAGAGGACTGACCTGGCCGATGATCACCGGCAAGGCGCGGGTCGCGCCCGACGACGAGCGGATGCGGCCGGGGAAATGGTGGGCCGCCCTGCTCTGCCTTGCGGCGGGCATCGCCATCACCCGCTGGATCATCGCCGGCGCACCGCCCTTTGGTTCTTGATTGCAACGGGCCCGAGGGCCACATCGCCGTCATGCTGATCCGCACCGAACAGACGCCGAACCCCGCGACTCGCAAGTTCTTGCCCGGCCAGCAGGTCATGGACGCCGGGACTCGCGACTTCGCCGACGCCGAGGGCGCGGACGTCTCGCCGCTCGCCAAGGCCCTGTTCGACAGCGGCATGGTTGAAGGCGTGTTCTACGGACGCGACTTCATCTCGGTGACGGCAGGCTCAGGCGTCTCATGGGGCGACCTCGAGCCGCTCGTGCTCGAGACCTTGCTCGACCATTTCGTGAGCGGCGCGCCGCTGTTCGTTGCGGGCAGCGCGGGGGGCATTCATGTTGCCGACGACGCCGACTTCGAGGAAAATCCGGATGACGCGGAGATCATCGACCAGATCAAGGAGCTGATCGAAACGCGGGTCCGTCCCGCCGTCGCGCAGGACGGCGGCGACATCGCCTACAAGGGCTATCGCGACGGCCGGCTCTTCCTGTCGATGCACGGCGCCTGCTCGGGCTGCCCCTCCTCGACCGTGACCCTCAAGCGGGGCATCGAGAGCCTGATCCGCCACTACGTGCCCGAAGTAGAATCGGTCGAAGCGGTGTAATTCAGGCCCTTGCGGCGTTTGGCCGCATGTGACCACTATTCCCCCCATGCTTCTCGCGTTCGACACGTCGAGTGCCGCCTGCACCGCCGCTCTGTTCGACGGCGAAGGCGCGTGCCTTGGCAGGCGCGACGAGGTGATCGGCCGCGGCCATTCCGAGCGGCTCGTCCCGATGCTCGCCGAGCTTCTCGACGGCCGCCAGGCGACCACCGTTCTAGTCGGCGTCGGCCCGGGCAGCTTCACCGGCATCCGCGTCGCCATCGCCGCGGCGAACGGGCTCGCCATCGGCTGGGGCGCGCAGCTTCGCGGCATGTCTTCGCTGGCATTGCTTGCGGCGGGCGCGGAAGGCGAAGGCGAAGTGGCCGCAGCAGTCCTCGGGGGCCACGGCGAGCTGTTCGTGCAGCAGTTCGACCCGACGACGTCGCAACCCACTTCGGACCTTCGCAATCTCAAGCCAACCGACGCGGCGCGCTTCGCGACCGCGCCGCTCATTGTCGGCTCTGGCGCGGCGAAACTCGTCGCGGCGCGCGGCTGGGGCGAAGCACGCGAAACTTGGCCGTCGGCATCAAACGCGCTGAAATTGCCGGCCGAGCTGCGCAAGCTTTCGGCGAAGCCCGTCTACGCACGCGCGCCCGACGCCCGCGTTCCGGAGGCGGCGTGATGGCCACGCCCGCGCTCGCCGAGGAAGTCCGCATCACGCCGGGCAGCTCCGAGCATCTCGCCGCAGTGATGGAGGTGATGGACGCGGCGTTCGGCGACCGGTTCGGCGAGGCCTGGACCCGCTCGCAGCTGAGCGGGATCCTGCCGATGTCGGGCGTGTCGCTGACGCTCGCCGTCGACCGGGCGCGCGAAGCGGTGCTCGGCTTCTCGCTCGTCCGGACAGTCGCCGACGAATCCGAGCTGCTCCTGATCGCGGTCCTTCCCGGCGAGCAGCGCCGCGGCGTTGGCGGGCTTCTACTCGATGAATTTCTCGACCGCGCGCGCGAGGACTCCGTGCGCCGCGCACATCTCGAAGTGCGCGACGGCAATGCGGCGATCGGAATGTATCTGCGCGCCGGTTTTTCGCAGGTCGGCCGGCGCCGCAAATATTATCATGCAGTGGACGGCAAGACGTACGATGCAATCACGCTCGCATCCGAACTTTAGTTAAGTCGCTCGTCTTCGCGGTTTCTTGTCCAGCACTTGCCTTCAACAATAGAGATGCCTAGTGGCAGGGCCGCGTGCAGTGATCTGCACCGCCTCTGCTCACTCAATTCGGGAAGCCGCAAAATGAACGACAATGAAGCTGCCGAAGACACGCTGCTGACCCTCACCGCCGACATCGTCGCCGCGCACGTCAGCAACAACAGCGTGGCCGTCAACGACCTTCCAACCCTGATCCAGAATGTCCATTCGGCGCTCAGCGGAATCTCTGGCGCCCGCGGCGGCCCGGAGCCCAAGCCGGAGCCCAAGGTCTCGATCCGCTCATCGGTGAAGCCGGACTATATCGTCTGCCTCGAAGACGGGAAGAAGCTGAAGATGCTCAAGCGGCATCTCATGACCCACTACAACATGACCCCGGACCAATATCGCCAGAAATGGGGACTTGCCGCCGATTATCCGATGGTCGCGCCCAATTACGCCGAACAGCGCCGCACGCTCGCCAAGTCGATCGGGCTGGGCACCAAGCGCCGCCGCACGCGCGGAAAGTAATCGTCATTGCGAGCGCAGCGAAGCAATCCAATAGCGGCGGCTTGATTGCTTCGTCGCTCCGCTCCTCGCATTGACGAAGAGAGCCCTTTGACCACGCCTCACGCCATGCCTAAATTCCACCCATGACGCGCACCATCGACATCGAGGCGCTGTGCGCCGACAAGGGCCTCCGGATCACCGAGCAGCGCAAGGTGATCGCCCGGGTCCTCGGCGACAGCGAGGACCATCCCGACGTCGAGACGCTTCACGCCCGCGCGTCGGCGATCGATCCCAACATCTCGATCGCCACGGTCTACCGTACGGTCCGGCTGTTCGAGGAAGCGGGAATCCTCGAGCGCCACGAGTTCGGCGACGGCCGCTCGCGCTACGAGGCGGCGTCCGAAGCCCACCACGACCATTTGATCGACGTCGAGACCGGCAACGTCATCGAGTTCGTCGACGACGAGCTGGAGGCGCTGCAGAAGCGGATTGCCGAGCGGCTCGGCTTCCGCCTCGTCGATCACCGGATGGAGCTCTACGGAGTCGCCCTCAATCGCGACCGCTGAGGACGCACGCCTCAACGCCAGGGCAGCGCTGCGGATCGCGGGCCTTCTGCTGCTGTTTGCGGTCCTTGCGCCGGTCCACGTCATTACCAAGCTGATCTCGGGCCGCTCGCCGTGGCCGCCACGCTTCCTTGCTGCCGCGGCCTGGATCGTCGGCGCGCGAGTCCGGCGCAAGGGCCGCAGGATTGCCCGCCACACCCTCCTGGTCTCCAACCACGTGACCTGGCTCGACATTCTCGTGCTCGGCGGCGCAACCAACTGTGCGTTCGTGTCGAAAGCCGAGCTGGGCCATCCCTCGATACACTGGCTCGCCGACCAGAATGCGACGGTCTACGTCAAGCGAAGCCACGTGAAAGGCGCGAAGAACCAGGCGATCGCCATCGCCAGGTCGCTCGAAGGGAGGAAGCCCGTCGTGCTTTTCCCTGAAGGGACGACCGGACCGGGCACGCATCTGCTCCCGTTCCGCTCGACGCTCCTCGAGGCCGCGAATTTCGCGGCGAAGGATGTCGCGATCCGGCCCGTCGCGATGGATTACGGCGCGGCGGCCGGCGAGATCGGCTGGTACGAGCATTCGGGCAAGGAGAATGTGCTCCGGCTGCTCGGCCGCAAGGGCACGCTGCCTGTCACGGTCCACGTTCTTCCACCGCTCGACCGCTCCGGGGACCGCAAGACGCTCGCACACGAAGCGCGCGAAGCGATCGCCGAAACGCTCGGCTTCAAGTCGCACCCGCACTCGCCTATAGGTTCGCCTGAATGACTCCCAAGACTTTCAAAATCAAAAGCTTCGGCTGCCAGATGAACGTCTATGACGGCGAGCGCATGGCCGAGCTGCTCGGCGCGCAGGGCATGAGCGCGGCCGCCGACGGCGCCGAGGCCGACCTCGTCGTCCTCAACACCTGCCACATCCGGGAAAAAGCGGCGGAAAAGGCATATTCGGACGTCGGCCGCCTTCGCCGCGAGGACGGATCCAGGCCGCTGATCGCGCTCGCCGGATGCGTCGCCCAGGCCGAGGGAGGGGAGGCGAAGCGCCGATCACCGATGATCGACATCGTCGTCGGCCCGCAGGCCTATCACCGCCTCCCCGAAATGGTGGCCGAAGCGGTCCGCGGAGCGCGTCCGGTCGACACCGACATGCCGGCGATCAGCAAGTTCGACGCCTTCCCCGCGCGCCGCCGCGCCAATCCGAGCGCGTTCCTGACCGTCCAGGAAGGGTGCGACAAATTCTGCACCTATTGCGTGGTGCCCTACACCCGCGGCGCGGAGATCTCGCGGCCGTGGAAGGACATCGTCGCGGAGGCGGAGGCGCTGGTCGAGGCCGGCGCGCGTGAGATCGTTCTGCTCGGCCAGAACGTGAACGCCTGGGCCCATGATGGCCGCGGCCTCGCCGACCTGATCCGAACGCTGGCGAAGATCGATGGGCTGGAGCGAATCCGCTACACGACCTCGCACCCGGTCAACATGTCGGACGATCTGATCGCCGCGCACGGCGAGGTCGAGAAGCTCATGCCCTATCTCCACTTGCCGGTGCAGTCGGGTAGCGACCGAATCCTCAAGGCAATGAACCGCTGCCACACGACCGAGTCCTATCTCGCGACGATCGAACAGATGCGCGCGGCCCGGCCCGACATCGCGCTGTCCGGCGATTTCATCGTCGGCTTCCCCGGCGAGACCGAGGAGGATTTCGAGGCCACGCTGCAGATCGTCGATGCGGTGCGTTACGCATCGGCCTATTCGTTCAAGTACAGCGCGCGTCCGGGCACTCCGGCGGCAGTGATGGAGGACCAAATTCCCCGCGAGATCATGGATGAGCGGCTGCAGCGGCTGCAGGCTCGGATCACCGAAAATCAGCTCGCCTTCAACCGCTCGAAGATCGGCATCGACACGCGGGTCCTGATCGAGCGCAAAGGCCGGCACGAAGGCCAGATGATCGGCCGCTCGCCCTGGCTCCAATCGGTGCACCTCTCCACGGACGCCCAGCCCGGGGAAATCGTCGACGTAACCCTGGTCGCCGCGGGACCGAACAGCATGACCGGCGCCGCGCGCGCGAAAGCCGCTGCCTGATGGCCCGGCGCGACCTCGCCGCAGTTCCCGACCGAGCCCGCCTCGAGATCGAGTTCGAGCAGCCCTATCTGCTCGGCCCGCTGTTCGGCGACTACGACAGGCACCTGCTCACCATCGAGCAACGTCTCGCGGTCCATATCGCCGCGCGCGGCAACCGGGTTCAGATCGAGGGTGACCCCGACGCCGCCGCCCGCGCCCGCGACGTCCTGATCGGCCTCTATAACCGGCTCGACAGCGGGCACGACGTCGATGCCGAAGCGGTCGAGGCCGTGCTCGGAATGGCTGCCCAGCCGCACCTCGACGGCATTATCCAGGAGGAAGTGACGTCGGCTCCGCGCGTGATGATCCGGACGCGCAAGAAGACCATCGTCCCGCGCTCGGCGATGCAGACGCCGTACATGGAGGCGCTGGCCCGCGACGACATGATCTTCGGGCTCGGCCCGGCCGGCACCGGCAAGACCTATCTCGCCGTCGCCCAGGCGGTGTCGCAGCTGATCAGCGGCAGCGTCGACCGGCTGATCCTGTCGCGCCCGGCGGTCGAGGCCGGCGAACGTTTGGGCTTCCTCCCCGGCGACATGAAGGACAAGGTCGACCCCTATCTCCGCCCGCTCTACGACGCGCTCTACGACATGCTCCCGACCGAGCAGGTCGAGCGGCGCATCGCC
>Ga0068855_100009848_pt1 | contig 11527 bp, 8 predicted proteins | sample KBSCornC52_FD_66592 | JGI IMG/M metagenome (GOLD analysis project Ga0068855, IMG submission 66592) | Corn rhizosphere microbial communities from Kellogg Biological Station, Michigan, USA - KBS Corn C5-2 | ecosystem: Host-associated > Plants > Roots > Rhizosphere > Soil ...
AGCAGGCCTCCCGAGGCGGCGATGGTGAGATCGTGCGGAAGCATAGGAGCTCCGCCGTCTCGCTTGAATTTACGGCCAAGACGCGGTCCGAGAACAATGGCGCCTGCAAGTGCTACGAAACCGCCGATTGTGTGCACAACCGTGGATCCGGCAAAGTCGTGGAAGCTGGTGCCCAGGTTGGGCAGGAAGTTTCCAGCTGATCCCATGGTAGCGAGGAAGCCGTCGGGACCCCACGCCCAGTGACCGATGATCGGATAGATGAATCCAGAGACACCCAGGGAGTAGAGAAGGTCGCCCACAAAGCCGGTGCGGCCGATCATGGCGCCCGACGTGATTGTAGAGCAGGTGTCAGCAAAGGCGAACTGGAAGATCCAGACCGCGAGGAATGCGACGCCCGTGGACTCGTAGGTCTCAGGCACATCCTGGAGGAAGAACCAGTGATAGCCGATGAATCCATTGCCGTGGCTGAACATGAATGCAAAGCCGATGGCGTAGAAGAGAAGGCCGCAGAGACAAGTGTCAACGATGCATTCCATCAGCACGTTAACGGTCTCGCGGGATCTACAAAAGCCGGCTTCGAGCATCGTGAAGCCAACCTGCATCCCGAAGACGAGGAACGCGGCAAGCAGCACCCATACCGTGTTCAGAGGATTGACGATGTCGTTGCCCTTCAGGACCGGGTCGTCCGCGTGAGCGGCCGTGCCGGTGAACGCGGCGAAGATTGCGAATGCGGTGATAAGGATGGCAAGCGCGGTCGCCTTGCCCAGCAGCAATGTGTAGCCGTAGCGTCGCCATTCGGCGTCGCGCAGCCTTTCGTACAGCCGCGCGAGCTTGTTGACCCGTGCGCAACTCTCTGGTTTCAAGTTCTTTCCTCCCTCGTAGGAGGCCCGGCGGTCCCGGTAGACTCGCAAGGGCCCGGAAACGGTGTCATGCGCCATCAGATGGGCGCGGCTCCGTTCGGTCTCCTGCGCTGGAGACACTCGGAATGAACTGAGAGAAGAGGGCATTCGCCCCCTGGGCAACGACTTTGTTGCTTCACGGAGAAGAGCGATCCGGTGTTGGGTCGTCGGGTATTAGGACCAAACACCGAGCACCTGACACCCAGCACCTGTCTTTCAGAACTTCACCACCTGTCCGAGCAGGATGGTGTCCTGGTCGGTGCCGCCCCCGCCGCCGCTCGGGAAGAACTTCGTCCCGGCGTGGTCGTGGCGGAATTCGAGACGCGTGACGACATTGGGCTTCCACGCATGGTCGAGCGTGGCCGTCACTTCGTTCAGGTTCTGCGCCGCGCCCGTCCGAAGGCCGTTCGTGTCCTCGAAGTGCTCCAGCCGGACCGTGACCGCGTTCCTCGTGCTCAGCGTGTACTTCAGGTAGACGGCCTCGCCGGACCAGTGGCCGCCGGAGACGCCGGGCTTGGCGGCGCTTGCATAGTCGACGTTCGCGCCCAGCTTGAACTTCGCGGTCGGGGTCCAGTTCGCCACGAAGTCGAGCAGATGGGTGTTCAGAACGCGCGCATCCGGGAAGCCGATGCCGCCGAATGCGCCGTTCGAGTTCGCCGGACCGCCCTCATCCCCGCCCATGTAGTTGAGGATGAAGTTGAGCGTCGTCGAAGGCGTGAAGTTCAACAGAACTCCGTAGCTCTTGCCGCCATTCTCGTCCTCGACGTCGTTCCAGCCATTGACGAGCTGTGCGCCGAGCGTGAGCTGCTTCGTGACGGGAGCGGACGCCCGAATTCCCATGTGATAGAAGGGAATCGCATAGGTGAAGAGGAGGCCGCGCGAGTAGTTGTCATTGCTGGAGGACTCGATGACCTCGTAGCCGTGCAGCGTGACCCACTTGCCGAAGTCGAAGGTAACCGGTACTTTGCCCTCGGTCACGTAGGTCGCATAGACCTGCTGGAGGTACTTGTAGGTGTTCGGTCCGCCCGGCTCGGTGAAGTGGACCAGGTCGGCGGTCTTGCCGATGGTGCCGGTCACGGTGAACCCGACCGGAAGCTTCTTCGACGGGGTACGGGTGACGTTGACTTCGAGCAACGAGAACGCGAACTGGTCGTTCTTGATGTCGAAGGCGCGACCCGCGAGAATCGCGCCGACGGGCGGATGGCTGAAGCTGTACTGGTAGTAGAAGTCGAGAAGCCCGTTCCAGGTAATCTTGCCGCCCTCGTCCGGTTTCGCGTCCGCCGACTTGGCATCCGCGGCCTTTGTATCCGCCGGCTTGGCATCTGGCGCCTTCGCGGCGTCCTGAGCATGGCTTGTCGCGGCTCCCAGGCAGAGCGCGCACGTCATGAGCGCTGCTGCTGCGAGATTCCGGGGATTCAGCTTTTGTCCCTGCATCACTTGAACTTTCCTCCTTGTATGAGTGGCGCCGTCAGGGCTCGCCGCCGGCATCCGCGACGTCGGGGAGATGCTGTCCATGTTGCGCATCTCGCTGGTGAAGCGAAAAGCAGGCGAATCCAATTGCGCCGACGGCAGAGAGAGTGCCGGAATTGCGTCTTACGGTTGGTATGGCGCTTTCGCGGCTCACCCCTTCATCGAAGGAGAACCGGACGTGAGGGTTGGATGCGGAGAGAAGGGTGCAGGCTGCTCCGCGAATGGTTCTACCCAGAACCTTGTAGCGCTGCATAGCGCTCAGCACGGCTGGCCGCCGGAAATCGTCTTCCGGCATATAGCTTTCTGTTCGGTTCCAGGCAACACCGCAGTTGCCGGGGAGGTTGGCGGGAGATGGAATTGTGGGGTACGGCGGGATTCAGCGTCCCGTCCGTGATTACTTCTTTACTACGTTCAGATCGTCGGCAAGGATGATGGCGTCCGCGATCTCCTTTAGCGACTTGTTCATTGAAAGGCTCTGCGCCTGAAGTCTGCGGAACGCCTCTCGCTCGGCGAGCCCGTGGCGCTCCATCAGGATGGCCTTGGCGCGGCCCACCGTCTTGCGAGTCTCCATCTGGTCTTGCAGCCCTTCGACCTCGCCTTCCAGCGCCGCCAGCTCGCGGTAGCGTGCCATGGCGATCTCGATGGCGGGTTGAAGCTCCTGCTTGCGAAAGGGTTTTACAAGGTAGGCCAGCACGCCGGCCCGGGTCGCCTGCTCGATCATGGGCGCTTCGCTGTAGGCCGTGAGCAGAAGAACCGGCGCAATTCGCTCCTGATTGATGCGGGCCGCCGCTTCCAGGCCGTTCATCTTCGGCATCATGATGTCCAGGAGGACCAGGTCCGGCTTGATGCTGCGGGCCAGGTAGCACGCGCTTTCGCCGTTGTCCGCTTCACCAACGACCTCGTGGCCGATCTCTTCGAGCATCGCCTTGAGGTCCATCCGAATCACGGCGTCGTCGTCTGCGATAAGTACTCTTCCCTGTTGCATAAGGCGGGTTGTTTCCTGTTTCGTGTTAGCTCGCGGCGTGGATAATCTCACCAGGTCTCGTTCGTATCGCTAATCGAAACCATACAAAAAAGACGCGCTGCCACTGGATTCGATACCTCCAGGGCGGCTCGTCCTGATGCCGCGGAACTATATCGAAGAGGCGCTCGGCCCTCCTTCCGGATACGCCTACCGGACGGAAAGAGACTTGCGAACGACCCCGTTCACTAGATATGGCGCTTCCAGCACTGGAAGACACCGGATTATATCAAACGAATGTTGTGCTTGTCAATCCCCTGTCACATTGTCTGGTCTCTCGCTCCGCCCGCGCTGGCAGCCTCCGGCGTTGTCATCGCGCCTAAGGTGGTGCTATACTCAAGCCATCTCAAGCTTGTGTTTGCGACCAACGAACCGCCGGAACGCCCGACATGTGACAAACGAGGCGCCGCGAACGTTGGTCGTTCCCGTCAAAGCCCGAAGTAATTCTTACAGGGAAGATAGAAAGCAATGATCGTTCTCATGAGCAAAGACGCCGCCGGAATGGAGATCGAGGCCGTTCTCGATACGATTGAGCATAACGGCCTCACCACCGTGCGACTCCCCGGCGACGACAATCTCGCCATCGGAATCACGAGCCAGATCCCGCCCGACATCCGCTACGCGCTCGCGGACACGCTGCTCGCGATGGAGGGCGTCCGCAAGGTCGTCCACGTCAGCCGCCCCTATAAGCTGGCTTCGCGCGAGTTCCGATCGGCGCAGACCATCGTGAAGGTTCGCGACGTGGAGTTTGGCGGCAACGCGTGCGTCGTGATCGCCGGGCCGTGCGCCGTGGAGAGCGAGGAGCAGATATTCTCGTCGGCGCGAGCCGTCAAAGCTGCCGGCGCGAAGCTGCTGCGAGGCGGCGCCTACAAGCCCCGTACCTCGCCTTATTCATTCCAGGGGCTGCACAAAGAGGGGCTGGAGCTCTTGCGGGCCGTAGGAACAGAGGTGGGGATCGCGACGGTCACGGAAGTGGTCGACCCGCATGACGTGGAGACGGTTGCGGAATACGTGGACATGCTCCAGATTGGCGCGCGCAACATGCAGAACTACGCGCTGCTCATTGCCGCCGGCAGGAGCGGCCATCCCGTCCTGTTAAAGCGCGGGCCGAGCGCGTCGCTCGACGAGTTCGTCTTCGCGGCCGAGTACCTGCTTCATCACGGCAACGAGAACGTGGTCCTCTGTGAGCGGGGCGTCCACCCAATCGACAAGACCTATACGCGCAACACTTTCGACGTGAACGCGATTCCCGTATTGAAGGACATCACGCACCTGCCGGTTATCGGGGATCCCAGCCACGGAATCGGGCACGCGAAGTTCGTGCCGGCGGTCTCTCGGGCGGCGATCGCCGCCGGAGCGGACGGCGTCATCGTCGAGGTCCATCCCTGCCCGCAGCAGGCGCTCTCCGACGGCCAGCAGTCGCTCGACCCCGCCCAGTTCGCACAGCTCATGACCTCCCTGCGCGCGGTCGCCGGAGCGCTCGGAAGATCGATTGCGTGAACGGGCGACTGGAAGTCGCTGCAACAAGTGTACGAAGTCCCCCTGCGGGGACTTGGGAGTCGAATCCAGTGTCCGGAGGGACACGTTGCACACTTGTTGCCGCGGTTTGCAACCGCCGGCCCTTCTAACCCTCTGACGGTCTTCCCGTGATGGCCTCGAGGTCGGAGGGGCGGTCGATATCGGTGGCGATCTCGGGGAAGGGACTGATGTAGGCGCGCGCCGTGCCACCGAGAAGCCTGCCAACCGCAGACTCCAGCCTGGCGACACTCAGCAGCGAGGGCGCGACGGTGAAGGCGAGCGCGGCGCGAAATGTGGTCGACAGGCCGAGCATGAGCGCCAGACGGATTGGACTCTTTCGCGCGCCGTACGCCTCCTCGATTCGCGTGCGCTGCGCACGCATGAACGCCGGGCGCATCAGGACCATGTTTCCCCCGGTCAGCTTGCCGTCGCGGAGCGATACCGCCGTCCGCTTAACGCCAGGAAACCGCCGGTAGCACTCCTCCACCCGCACGACAGGGTAGACGACGTCCGCTCCCATAGCCGCCCCGTTCCGCACGAAGTCGTTCACAATCTCCGCGCCGATGAACGGAATGTCCGCCGTGGAGACGAGCGCATACTCCGCGCCTTGGCAAGCCTCCAGTCCCGCAAAGAGGTTCTCAACGAAGCCACCCTGGTCCGCGACCCGTGCATAGTCCGGCGAATCCGGCAGGTCCCCGATGACCGTAATCCCCTCCACGCACGCTGCCCCGCGCAGCGCTTCTACCACATGCGAGAGCATAGGCTTTCCGTCGATGGGAACGAGCGCGCGATTCGTCAGCCCGGTAGCGGCGACCATCTCCGGCTTCGCCGTTCCGCCGGCCATGATGACGGCGGGGACGGGGCGATTTTCGATATTCGATTTTCGATATTCGATTTTGGCCCTCACTCCCCTCACCCCCAACCCCCTCTCCCAGGTACGGGAGAGGGGGCTTAACGGCAGGACCATCACGTCAACCGCTCTCCAAAAACGGGAGAGGGAGCAACGCGTACCCACCACGCTAACCGCTCTACCGAACTGGGCGAGCGGGCTCACCTCATCACTTAATCACTTCATCACCTCATCACGCATGACGGTGCGGCAGATGTGGACATTGGGGTACTTCAGGCGCATGATTCGGGCGGCTTCGTTTGCCTCGGCTTCGGTTGTGCAGAGGCCGAAGAGGGCGGAGCCGCTGCCGCAGAGGTGAGCGGTTCGGCAGCGCGCCATCAGGAGCTCGTCGTGCAGGAGGGCGAGCGGGAGATGGGCTGCGAAGACGGCCTGCTCGAAATCGTTGGTCATGCGGGAGTAGATTCTGTCGGATTCGCCGGTCTTCAGCGCTTCTTCCATGCGCCGCGTGGCGCGGGCGGACTGGCGATTCGGGGTCTCGTCGAGCGCGTTGTAGGCCCATGCGGTGGAGACGTTCAGGACCGGCTTCACTACCACGAACCAGAAGACGGGGCCATCATCGAGCGGCGCAATCGCTTCGCCCCGGCCGCGCGCGGAGGCCGTGCCGCCAGTCAGGAAGAAGGGAACATCGGAGCCGAGCGACGTTGCCAGGCGCTTCATCGTGTACGAATCGAGCCGCAGGTCCAGCAGCCTGTTCAGGCCCATCAGGGTATACGCGGCGTTCGAGCTTCCGCCGCCGAGCCCGGCCTGCGAAGGCACTCGCTTCTCCAACCGGATGTGGACACCATCTGCTCTCCCGCTCTCCCGCAGCGCCAGCTCGGCCGCCCGCCAGGCGAGGTTGGTCGAATCGGAAGGGATGCCGGGCGCATCGCATTCGAAGGTGATTCCCGGCTGGTCGGATCGGGAGAGGAGCAGGGTGTCCGCCAGGGAAATCGCCTGCATGACCGAGGCGACGTTGTGGTAGCCATCCGGCCGCGGGCTCAGGACGTCGAGCGTGTAGTTGACCTTGGCAAACGATTGAAGCGAGAGTGAGGCAGTCAAGGCGTGCGGGCTCCCGAAGCGGAAGGCTGTTCGTCTGGCGGACTTATCTGCTTCAGGATACCTCGAACGGAATGGATAAACCGGATGGGCTTACCAGCCGCCGCGATTTCGGCGTTCGTCGCGGAAATCCGATTCGTCGAAGAAGGCGTCGTTGCGCCTGCGGCTCTCGTCGGACCAGGCGTCATGGCCGGACTGCCGGCTGGCGGGCGAACGGTACTCGTGACGCGTTCGCGCCCGAGCCTGCGCCGCCCGTATCGCCGCCGAACGCGCTGCTTCCCGCGCGGCCATCTCCTGTGCGCGGTCACGTTCCAGCCGCGCCTGCTCTTCCTGAACCGTCGCCTCGCGCGCCCGCGCCAGCCGCGCCGTCTCCTCGTCAACCGGTCCAGACGAAGCGTCGCTGGAGCTCGGCCGGTAACCGGGGAGAACAATTGCGCCGGCGTTCGATGTGCGCGGCCCGTCAACCCTGGTCGGCGGCTGGAATCCGGCCGGCTGTCCAGCGGAATCGATGGGTGCGGAAGGCGCAAATGCGGGCAGCTCCGACCCGAAATTTGGTCCGGCCGGGGCAATTCGATTCGTTGGAGGTGCCGGGTACGTTGGGATCGCGGGCGAAATAGCTATCCCCGAATCCGGTTCTCGCGGACGCTGAATCGGCGGAGGTGGCGGTGCGACGGGATAGGACGGGATGGAAGCGACAGCGGATACTGGCGCGCTCGCGATGATGGGCCGCCGGGTCGGGCGCTCCCGAGGCGCCGCGATCCAGCTCCCAGCCAGGAACGCGACCGTGATAGCAACGGCTCCCAGCGGTATGGACCAGAGCGCCATCCTTTCGGGATCCAGCTGCCGCCCGCGGCCGCTCACATCATTGTCGTCTGTCATATTCGAGCTCGTGTTAGCCCCCTCCCTGCAAGCAAGATAGTGGGACGCGGGCCGTTAAGCCCCTCCTTGCGAAGAAGCCAACTGCACGCGGGCCGTTAAGCCCCTCCTCGCGGCGAAGCCGGCTGGGCCTGGCCGTTAAGCCCCTCCTTGCAAAGGAGGGGTTGGGGAGGTGATCAGCCGTTAAGCCCCTCCTTGCGAAGGAGGGGTTGGGGAGGTGATCAGCCGTTAAGCCCCTCCTTGCGAAGGAGGGGTTGGGGAGGTGTCGCTCCCTCTTTCCATTGACGACCGGGCGCCACGCCGAGTTCCTGCCCCACAGTTCGGCCGCCGTTCCCGTTGACTCCGGCGGGAGCAGTGGGTATCCTTTGGACGCTCCCACGTGCCCTTGCGGTTACATCCGCGGGAGCGCCAAAGACGAATTCAATCGTAACGAAAGCAGGAGAGACAGATGCCGAAAGTACTCGTCAGCGACCCCATTGCCGAAGCCGGCATAGCCCACATGCGGGAGGTAGCGGACGTCGACGTGAGACTCGGCATGAGCCCGGACGAGCTTATCGCGGCCATCGGGGAGTATGACGCGCTGGCCGTCCGGAGCGAGACGAAAGTTACCGCCGACGTGCTCGCGGCCGCGCGCAACCTCAAGATAATCGGGCGCGCGGGCGTGGGCGTGGATAATATCGACGTGAAGGCCGCGACCGAGAAGGGCGTGGTGGTGGTTAACTCGCCGGAGGGCAACACCATCGCCGCCGCCGAGCTGACGGTCGCCATGCTCCTCTCGATGGCCCGCAACATCCCGCAGGCGGACGCGTCGCTCCGGGCGGGCCGCTGGGACCGGAAGAAGTTTACGGGCACGGAAGTTTACGGGAAGACGCTCGGAGTCGTCGGGCTGGGCAAGATTGGCGGAGAGGTTGCCCGGCGCGCGCACGCATTCGAGATGACCGTCCTCGCGTACGATCCGTTTGCGACCGCGGAGAAGGCGCGGGACTATGGCGCGGAGCTCGTTACGCTGGAGGAGATCTATCAGCGGAGTGACTTTGTCACGCTCCACGTTCCGCTCAACGACCAGACGCGCGGCATGATCGGTCCGGCACAGCTCGAAAAGATGAAGACCGGGGTCCGAATCATCAACTGCGCGCGCGGCGGGCTGGTGGACGAGCAGGCGCTCGCGGACGCGATTCAAAGCGGGAAGGTAGCCGGCGCGGCGTTCGACGTGTTCAGTAAGGAGCCGGTTCCCGCCGACAACCCGCTGTTGTCGCTGACACAAAATGTGGTCACGCCGCACCTCGGCGCGTCGACCGAAGAGGCGCAGGTAAACGTCGCCATCGACATCGCCGAGCAGATCGCCGATTACCTGCGCGGGAAGCCGGCGCGCGCCGCGGTGAACATGCCCGCGCTCTCCGCCGAGGCGCTGGAGACGGCGCAGCCTTACCTCAATCTCGGTGAGAAGATCGGCAGCCTCCATACACAGCTCGCGCGCGACCTCGACGGAAGGGGCCGGCCCATCGAATCGGTGGAGGTCTTCTTCCAGGGAGACTTCGGCGACATGCCCACGAATCCGGTGACCCGCGCGGTCCTGGCCGGAATCCTCTCCCCCATCCTCTCCGGCCCCGTGAACCTGGTGAACGCCCCGGTGCTGGCGTCCGCGCGTGGCATTAAAGTGACGGAGAGCAGCAGCGCGTCCACGCCCGAGTACAGCGCGATGCTGACCGTGAAAGCGAGGACGCCGTCGAGCGAGCGGACGATCTGCGGGGCGGTCTTCGGCGCGAACGACGTGCGAATCGTGCACATCGACCACTATCGCGTGGACATCTCGCCGTTCGGCCACATGATCCTGACGCAGCACACCGACCGGCCCGGAATCATCGGCGGGGTGGGAACGCTGCTGGGCGGCAACGGGGTGAACATCGCGGGGATGAACGTGGGTCGCGAGCAGGAGGGGGGCCGCGCGCTCATGATCCTGATGGTGGACGACCCCATCAGTGACGAGCTCATGCAGCAGATTCGCGCAATTCCCGGCATGGAGACCGCCCAGCGCGTCGAGTTGTAGCAGCCACGAAGACGTAGAGAGGGGGGCGGAATTGCGTGCCGCTTCCATCGTGTATGGTTTTCCAGCCGCGAATCCGGTCCGGGTTCGCGGCTTTAATTCGAGTAGTGGATGAGGCGTTTAATTGCTTGGCAGATTACACGATAAATATAGGTTGATATATGAATCCCTGTCTGATATCATGGTTTCAACACGGGCGGGGAGGCAAAAATGGAGCGGACGGGCAGAGTGTTGACGGTTTTGACGGTTGCGTGGCTTGCGGGTTGTGGGATGGGAACCCTGACGCCCCGGCCCCCTCTCCCAAAAACAGGAGAGGGGGAGCCATGGCGGGAGCGAGTGCGCTCTATGGCGGGATTCGCGGAGGGGGAGCAAAGCGGCCAGCGGATGGGCTCGACTGGACTTTCGGTGAGGGCGGCGGATTGCGGGCCGCGGGCGCTGGCGGTTGTGCTGGAGGCGCGGGGGCGGCAGGTGGAGGTCTCGTGGCTGGCGCGGGTGGCGGGGACGAATCGATTCGGGACGACGCTGGCGGGGTTGGAGCGGGCGGCGGCTGCGGCGGGCCTGCGTGCGGAGGCGGTGCAGATGGATTTTCCGGCTCTGACGAAGATGGAGGGGATGGGAATCGCGTGGGTGGACGGGGACCACTATGTGGCGGTGTTGTCCGTTCGCGGTGACGAGGCAATAATCCGCGACCCGAATCACTCACAGGACGAACGAATCGAGACGGAACAACTTCTCAGGCGAAGCGGAGGAATTGTGCTGACGCTCGCGCCCTGACATAGAATCACCGCCTGTTTCCTCAATTCCTTGCCGGGACGGAAGCAGGCGGTGAGATCCACTCCCCCGCGAAGGGAGAGCCATGTCTATTCTACCGTAACAGTGGATGGATTGGTTCTCCTTCCCGAGGGGCTCTCTACTCCGGAAAGGAGAAGGACGTGAATCTGGAAAGATTGCTGAAGCAGCGCACCTTGCGGCGCTGCGCGAGGAGGATGGCGCCGCCGATGGCAGGCGTCTTCGCCTGGTCGTTCACGGCGGGACCGGTGCTGGCGGGGATCACCTCCCCCAACCCCCTCCTTCGCAAGGAGGGGGCTAATGGCGGGCACGTGCGGAGGCTGTCGGCGGAGGAGTGCGCACGGATCGTGGGGGCGACGGCAACGCACGCCCTTTCGGTGGACGCCGATTCGGGCAGCACGTATCCGTGGGAAGGGAGCGTTGCCGGTACGAACACGGGCAACGGCAACAAGCAGACCGGCGTGCCAATTGTCGGCTGGACGGCAAGAGGCGGGATGCCGGTGGCGCTCACCCTCTATCACAACAGCCAGTCGAGCCACAACTCGGAGCTGGGGCAGAAGTGGACCTTCAGCTACGACATCTATCTCGTGGACGACGGTTCAGGGAACATGACGGTGCACTGGGGAGACGACCTGGCGTACCCGTTCACGAGGAACATCGACGGGAGCTACACGCCTCCGACCGGCGTTCACGACAAGCTGGTGGCCAACGGCAGTCCCATCACGAGCTTCGACCTGACCACGAAGGACCAGGTGAAGCACCACTTCACCAATCCGAACGGCACGGGCTGGTATGTCGCGACCATTGCGGACCGCAACGGCAACACGGTCATGGTGAACCACAACGCGAGCGACTTCGTGACCTCGGTTGTCGATCCGACCGGCAGGACGATTTCGCTGACGTATACGGGCGGGCTCATCACCTCGGTTTCGGACCCGTTGTCGAGAAGCTGGAGTATCTCGTAT
>Ga0068855_100009850_pt1 | contig 11527 bp, 8 predicted proteins | sample KBSCornC52_FD_66592 | JGI IMG/M metagenome (GOLD analysis project Ga0068855, IMG submission 66592) | Corn rhizosphere microbial communities from Kellogg Biological Station, Michigan, USA - KBS Corn C5-2 | ecosystem: Host-associated > Plants > Roots > Rhizosphere > Soil ...
GCGCCTCCCGCCGCTGAAACGACCGCTACGGCGCCCGTCGTGAGCGCGCCCGCGGCGGCCGAGGGCAGCGCCGCGCCGGGGGCGACGCCCGGTTACATCGCGGCCGCGCCGGCCGCGCCCGCGGGGCCCGCGACCAGCAAGTACAGCGAGGCCAACTTCGACCTCGCGCTCTCGCCCAAGGGTGCATATGCGTCGGGGCAGGCGGCCGAGGCGGAAATCGTCCTTGTCGCCAAGGCGCCGTTTCACGTCAACCAGAACTACCCGTACAAGTTCAAGCTGAGGGACGCGCCGGGGCTCAAGTTCGCGAACCCGGTCGTCGGCAAAGATGCGGTCAAGCTCGAGCCCGCGCGCGCCACGATGCCGGTCGCGTTCACGCCGGACAGCGCGGGCAAGCACACACTCGCCGGCCAAATGTCGTTCTCGGTGTGCACGGACGACAAGTGCATGATCGAGAAGCGCGAGCTGTCGCTCGACATCGACGCCAAGTAACGGCCCGCGCGCTCAGCGAAGCCGCAGCGCGCCGCCGAAGGCTCCGCCGCGCCGCGCCCGCTTTCGGTGACCATCAACCCTGATCTCGGACCTCGGACCGTGCCGAGAGTTGGGGGGCGTGGGCGTGTTTCGGCGCGGGCGAGCGGCGTGTGGGCTCGCGGGCAAGCGCGCGCTTTCCGGCCGAAACTCGCGCGGAAAAAAGCGTGGTAATCTTAGGTCATGGCGACTGAGCGCATCCTCGAAGATCTGCAACGCATCGCGCTCCTGGTCCAAAAAGAGTTCAAAGAAGAGCGGCGCCTGCTCTCGTTCCGCGAATACCTGACTTTGTTCGCGACCGATCCGGTGCGGCACTCGCGCGACTCGTCGCGCTATTTGCGCGATATGTTCGATCACTTCGGGCGCGAAACGGTGCAGCGGCCGTGGGGCGAGCTGTCGCGTTTTCGGCTGTTCGATCTGCCGTTCCTCGACGCGAGCGAGGCGCGCTCGGATGCGCTCGTCGGGCAAGAGGCGGTGCAATCGGAGATTTATCGCGCGCTCAGCAACTTTGCGCGCGAAGGGCGGCCCAACCGCGTGCTGCTCTTGCACGGCCCGAACGGCTCGGCCAAGAGCACGGTCGCGGCCTGCATCGCGCGCGCGCTCGAGCACTATTCCTTGCTCGACGAAGGCGCGCTCTATCGCTTTCACTGGGTTTTTCCGACGCAAGCCACGCTGCGCGGCTCGATCGGCTTCGGCGGCAAGCGCGCACCGGGCACGAGCGACGACGGCAGCTACGCGCATTTGCCCGACGATCAGATCGACTCGCGCCTGTTCGTCGAGGTGCGCGATCATCCCTTGTTTTTGATCCCGCTCGCCGAGCGTAAGGCGCTCTTGGAGCGGCTCTTTGCCGAGCGCCAGGCGGGCGCGCCGCCGCCGGTGTGGATGCTGCGCGGCACGCTCTCGCACAAGAGCCAGCAAGTGTACGAGGCTTTGCTCACGAGCTACGGCGGTTCGCTCGAAGAAGTGCTGCGCCACGTGCAGGTCGAGCGCTATTTCATCTCGCGCCGTTATCGCGTGGGCGCGGTCACGCTCGGCCCGCAGCTCTCGGTCGACGCGGGTGAGCGACAAGTGACGGCCGATCGCAGCTTGGGCGCGCTGCCCTCGGCGCTGCAATCGATGACGCTGTTCGAGGCCTTCGGCGAGCTGGTCGACGCCGCCGGCGGCCTGCTCGAATTTTCGGATCTGCTGAAGCGCCCGCTCGACGCCTTCAAATACCTGCAAATTACCGCCGAAACCGGCGAGGTGGCCCTCCGCTCGCAGAACGTGCAGGTCAACTGCGTGATGCTCGCAAGCGGCAACGAGGTGCACCTGAACGCCTTCCGCGAGCACCCCGAGTTCGAGAGCTTTCGCGGGCGCCTCGAGCTGATCCGCGCGCCGTATCTGCTCAGCTGGCTCGACGAGCAGCGCATTTACGATGCGCAGATCGCGTCGCAAGTGCAAAAGCACGTCGCGCCGCACGCCACGCAAATCGCGGCCATGTTCGCGGTGCTCACGCGCATGCGGCGCCCGAAATCGGACCGCTACGAAAAGCCGCTGCACGATCTGGTCACCGAGCTCACCGCCATCGAAAAGCTCGATCTGTACTCGACCGGCACCGCGCCCACGCGCCTCGACGACGAATCGGCCAAATTGCTGCGCTCGGCGATCGGCGAGCTGTACAGCGAGAGCGAGGCGTATCCGATTTACGAGGGCAGCATCGGCGCGAGCCCGCGCGAGATGCGCACGGTGCTCTTGGATGCCGCGCAGAACACGCGCTTCGATTGCCTCTCGCCGCTCGCGGTGCTGAGCGAGCTCGACCGCTTGTGCGAGCGGACGAGCGAGTACAATTGGCTCGAAGAAGAGCGCCTCGCCGGCGGCTATCACGACCATGTGCTGTTTCGCAAAGTGCTGCACTCGCGCTTGCTCGACGCGTTCGAGGATGAATTCCGCGTTGCAAGCGGGCTGGTCGACGAAACGCGCTATAGCGATCTGTTCGACCGCTACGTGACGCACGTCAATTACTGGGTAAAGCGCGAAAAGTTCAGGAATCCCCTGACCGGGCAGTACGAAGAGCCCGACGAGCGCATGATGCGCGAGGTCGAAGCGCTGCTCGGCTCCCCCGACAAGCCGGAGGATCTGCGGCATGGCCTGATCAGCACGATCGCCGCCTGGGCCATCGATCACCCCGACGAGCCGCTCGACAACGGCCGCGTGTTTGCCTCGCAACTGCGCCGCCTGCGCGAGTCGGCCTTTGCGGAGCGCCGCAACGCGGTCGCCAAGCTATGCCGCGATCTGATGATTTTGCTGCGCGAAGAGGGCAGCGGGCTAAACGAGCCGCGGCGCGCTGCAGCGCAGAAGGCGCTCGGCGTGCTCGAGTCACGCTTCGGCTACCAGCGCGGCTCGGCGGGCGACGCCGCGGTGGCGCTCGTACGCGAACGTTTCCAAGATATCCTGGTTTAGCCGGGGCACTTTGAGCGAAGCGAGCGCGCGCGTGGGCGAGGCCGAGGCCGCGCGCGAGCTCGGACTTTTTTCGCTGCTCGCGCTCGGCATCAACGGCATCGTCGGCGTCGGCATTTTCTTCACGCCGAACCTGGTGGCGGCGCTCGTGCCCGGCCGAGCCGGGGTGCTCGCCTACGCACTGACCCTGCTCGCGCTGCTACCGGTGGCGCTGACGTACGCGCGGCTCGGCTCGCGCTTCGATCGCGACGGCGGACCGTACATCTGGGCGCAGGCGGCGTTCGGAGAGCGCAGCGCGTTCGTGGTCGGCTTCGTGGCGTATGCCTCGGCCGTGCTCAGTACCGCCGCGGTGATCGCCGGGCTCGGCGAGTACACCGCGCCGCTGCTCGGCCTGGGCGCAAACAAGACGGCGTTTGCCGTGGCTTCGGCCGTGGTTTTCGGGGTGATCGCGCTGAGCGGGCTCCGGCCGAGCGCCTGGGTTTGGTCGACGCTGACGGTCTTGAAGTTGCTGCCGTTGTTGTTGCTGGTCGGGCTGTTTCTGTTCGGGCGTCATTCGGGCGCGCTCGGAAGCGCGGTGGAAAGCGCGACTCCGCCCCGGCTCGGCTGGGGACGCGCGGTGCTGCTGATCGTATTTCCGATGCAAGGCTTCGAGATCGTGCCCGTGCCCGGCTCGCACGTGCGCTCGGCGGCGCGCGCGATCCCGATCGCCACCGTTGGCTCGCTCGTGCTGTGTGCGGCGCTGTATGCGCTCTTGCACTGGGCGTGCGTGGACGCGGTGCCGGCGCTGGCGAGCCGCGATACGCCGCTGGTCGGCGCGGCCAGCGCGCTCGGCGGTCCGCGGCTCGCCTCGCTGGTCAGCGCCGGCACCAACTTGTCTGCGATCGGCATCGCCTTCGGCATGATGGCCATGACGCCGCGCTACCTCGCCGCGCTCGAAGCGGGCGGCGCGCAAAATGCGCTCTTGGCCCTGGAAACGCGGCATCACGTGCCGCGGCGCGCCCTCTTCGCCACGCTGACCTTGGTCGTGATCTTGGTGTCGGTGGGCGCGCTGAGCCGGCTGTTCGTGCTGTCCAGCGTAGCGGTGCTGTTTCAATACTCGGTCAGCGTGCTTGCGCTGTGTGTGCTCGGGTTGAGACGCAAAAGCGGGCTTTCGCCGCGCGACGCGCTCTCGGCGCCGTTCGCGCTGGTAGCGCTCGCCATCGTCGCCCGCGCGGTCGAGCTGCCCGAGCTCGTGGTGATGGCGGGCATCGTCGTGTGCGCGCTTCTGCTATGGTTCGTCCGCGCGAGGCTATTTCGATGACCTGGTTCGATACCCATTGCCACCTCGATAGCGAGCACAACCCCGACGGCCCGACGGCGCTGCTCGAACGCGCGCGCGCAGCCGGCGTATCCGCGTTCTTGTGCGTCGGAGTCGGCGGCCGCGCGCAGGCCGAGCAGGCGCTCGCGCTCGCCGAACAGCACCCGGACGTGTTTGCCTCCGCCGGCGTGCACCCGCACGACGCCGCGCGCGACGGTGAGCTCGATTTTGCCGATCTGTTTCAGCATCCGCGCGTGCTGGCGGTGGGTGAGGTGGGGCTCGACTACCACTACGATCACTCGCCGCGCGCGATCCAAGCCGAGGTCTTTCGCCGCTACATCGCCACCGCTCGCGCCGTGCAGAAGCCGCTCATCATCCACACGCGCAGCGCGCCCGAAGAAACACTCGCGATCCTGGAGAGCGAAGGGGCGCGGGACGCGGGCGGCGTGATCCACTGCTTCAGTGAGGATCGCGCCTTCGCCAGCCGCGCGCTCGAGCTCGGCTTCTACCTGTCTTTTTCCGGCATCGTCACGTTCAAGACCGCGCGCGCTATCCAAGATGTCGCCACTTGGGCCCCCGCCGATCGCATCCTGGTGGAGACCGACAGCCCGTATTTGGCGCCCGTGCCGCTGCGCGGAAAGCGCTGTGAGCCCGCTTTCGTCGTGCACACCGGGAAATACGTCGCAAACCTACGTAGTGTCGATGATGCGCACTTTGCCGCACTCACGACCGAAAATGCCCAAAAGTGCTTTCGCGTGCCGCTAGCCGCAAGCTGAGAGCTCTGTCAAACTGAAGCAGTATGGCTCGTCGTTTCGTCGGCTCTGGAGCGCTCGTGACGTCCGTCGTCGCGCACGCTTTGCTGCTCGGCTGCGGCGCGCTCCTGCTCTCGCATTCGCTGGCCGAGCACAGCCGGGCAGCCAAAGCCGCCCCCGCCGCGGCCGCGCCTGAAGTCGAGGTCGAGGTCGACCTGCCGAGCTTCACCAGCTCGAGCTCCGCGCCCGCGCGCGACAGCCCGAAACCGCCGGAGACGGCACAGCAGGCGGTGGTGGCAGGGGGCGGCCCGCTCGAGCGTCACCCCGACACCGAGCATGCCGGTCGCGGCGGCTCGCGCACGGCGAGCCAAGCCGCCACGAACCTGTCGAGCAGCATCGACCCGATCACGCTCGAAACCGATCCCCTGACGCACCTCGATCGCAGCCAGGTGTCGCGCCTGCACACCGCCGGCGAGCGGCGTTCCTGGGACGACCATCGCTCCACTCCGAACCCCATGCAGCTGACCTTCCTCGCCACCGGCCCCGGCGCGGTGCCCGAACGCCGCGCGGTGGCTCCCGGCACGCGCGGCTCGGTCGCCGGCGCGGTAACCACGCCCTTCGGCGGCGCAGTCGGCGGCTCGCCCACAGAAGCCGCGCTGGGCGCCGAAGCCGCCGCTGGCACCACCCTCGCTGGGCGTCTCGATCCAAGTGTGCAACAAGGCGCGCCGAGCGCTGCGCCGTCGAGCGCCCGCTCAAAGGGCGCCGAGGTGCTGCTCGCCCGACCCTGGGTGATGCGCGCGCGCCCCGCCTTGCCCACGGAGGTGCGCGAGCGCCCGAACGACACCACGGACAGCTCGGAAGCCGTAGCCGCCCGCGTCGCCGCCCTGATTCACGCCAGCACCGTGGGCGGCCCGCAAGGGCCAGGCGTCGGCGGCGAACCCAGCGGCGGGCAGCCCGGAAGGGGTGGGGAAGCCGGCATCGGCTCACGCGCCGCCGCGAGCGGCTTCGGCCCAGGCCCCGACGCGCTCAACGATCCCGGCATCCAAGGCTACATCGCCAGCCTGAAACGGCGCGTCGACGACAAACTCGTGCGCGCATTCCCGGATTGGGCGATCGAAGAAGGCCGCAGCGGCCACGTGATCTTCGAATTCGCGGTGCTCGCCGACGGCCGAGTCGAGCGCGTACGCCTGGTGCGGCCGAGCGGCATCAACGAATACGACGGCAACGTACTCAGCGGAGTCCGCCAGATCCCGTCCTTTGGCCCGCTGCCCAGGGCGCTCGGCCACCGCGCGCTGATCACCATGAGCTACGACGCGCTCAACCGCGTGATCGGCCGCGACGGCCCGGGCCCCGGCGGCTACGGCGTCGCCCAGCGAACCCCCTAACTCCGCCGCCAAATCCCGCCCCAGGGCTTGACAGCCCGACCCCTTCTGGGCACATTCCCGCGCCCTCAAGCCGAAGTAGCTCAGTTGGTTAGAGCACGCGCTTCATAAGCGCGCTGTCGGCGGTTCAAGTCCGCCCTTCGGCACTGTAAATCCTGCTGGTTCGTGTTTTCAGGATTTTCCAACTGCGCATAGCTCATGCTTGGTTGAGGCAGGGCCTCTGCGGGGGCTCTCCTCACTTGGTGGTGGGGACGCGTGAAAAGTCTTTCAGGCGCAGCAACTCAGGAGCCGCAGTCTGTAGTTTCGGAAGCTCTTTTACCCGTAAGCTCGCCGAATCACGAGCTTTGCCTTGCCGTTGAAGCCTTCGGTCGAGCATGACTTCGGATTCCGGTTATTGTTCGCAGGCCAAGAAGAGAGCCGCGCCGGGCCTCGGTATTGGCGCAGCGCTTGGACTAACGAAGCCGATCATTCGCTTCTCGGTGGGCATGCACGCGGCAAGCAAAGGTGAAGCCGGATCGTCGATGTAGCAGAAACCTGGCGGGATCGACCGGTCACTCGACGCAGCTCTCGGATCCGCTTTGCACGCCGCAAGCGCTGAACCTGATTCCTGCGTGATCCCACAGGCGCAAACATCCGCGCACGCACTTTGATCGCTCGCTGCTCGGCACTCGTCACTCCGAAGCCTCTCGGCTTGCACGGCCTTGAGCACGGCGGCGTCCACCGGCACGCGGCCAGGCGCCGTACAATCGCAGGCCCCACCGCCTTCAGCGACGAAACAAGGCGACTGTCCGGATGCATCGACCACGAGCGCCCGCGGTATGCACACGGGATCGGGCAGCGCTAGCACGTACACGCCACTTGTGGTCGGCATGGCAATCGCGAAGCCACCGCCGCCAAGTGTGCCCGCATTGGCAGCAGCCGTACCGTCACTCCCTGCCGCACCGCCGCTTGCTCCGTCGTCGCTGGCGGTGCTGCCGCCACATGCAGCGACGAGCTGCACGCATCCCGCCATGAACATCGTCGATTGGCGCCAGTTCATTCTGTCCGTAAGCTCACGAAGGCAGGGTCATCGCTACTTGTTTCCTCGAATTCAGCGCACTCTGCGACGCCGCAATCGCTCGGCGGTTGGCAGCCAAAAACAATACGCCTTGGATGCCGCGCACATTACATTCCTGTCCGGCGAGCGACACGCTCGCTCGAGGTCTGCTCAGAGATTGTTGAACCGGATCTAGCACTGAGCGTTCCTTTCACGAGCCTCGGCTATTGTCGCAAAGCACATCAATCTCAGCTCAGGCGACGCGCCAGAAGCGTCTCCTTACATCTGGCTTCCGCCGTCGGGATTCGGGAGGAGCGAGCCGGAGCAGGAGCCGCTTGAGTCCCTTGCGCCGGACACGGGAGCTTCAACGTAACCGTCGTGCCCGGCGCAAACGAGTTGCGTCTGGCCATTGCAGCCGCAGTAAACAGTACCCGTTAGGCAAGCGTTGGAGGCGATCCCGGGGACGTCCTCGAGGCACACACCAGTAGCCGAACAACCGTTCGCGATCGGATAGTAGCAACCTTGGTTTAGTGAGCAGTCAGCGTTCGTGGTGCAGGGGCCACCAGCGTCCTTTGTGCCGTGAGGGCAGCTGCCGTTGTCCGGACCTGCGACGGGCGCAGAGCCCCCTGAATACCCGCACGAGACCGAAACGGTCGAGCCGTCGCAGCCGCAGTAGGTGGTAGTCAAGTTGCAGCGCGGAGTTGAGAGATCTTCGCACTGCCCCTTCGCCGAACACCCGTCTTTGACGGGATAGACACAGCGTTGACCCGACCCACACTCCGCGTCGGTGCGGCATTCGGAATTCGCAAGGCCGCACGCGGACACCTGCGCGACGAAAATAAACGAAGCGATCAGTGCAGGGACTCGAGCAAGCATCGGGGGCATTATTCCGAATTCGCGGCCAAGTCCTTGCCCACGAGAACGCTGGGCACCCGAGGGTCATGCGTGCAGGATCTTCCGGTTCCGCTGATTTCGGCGTGTGCAAACGTGACCTGCTGATTGCGCATGTGCACCGTCAAAGCGAACCGGAAAGCCCGATCGCGAGACCATGAGGCGTAAGTGCGAGATGTGGCGAGAGCTCGATTTTGAGCAATTGGTTGCGAACCGGCGCCAAAATCGGTCCCGGGCGCGCATCGTAGGCAAGCAATAGTCCGTCCACTGCCGACGCTACGAGGCCACCGATGGCGACACCTGTCGTTGTCCATTTCGCGGACGTATTGCCGCCGGAGGTGTCGGAGCTCGTCTTGCCATCTTGCGTACTTCCGATCACAGCGCCGAGCAGCGGTCCGACCACTCGCAACCCGACGCTGCCTAGCGCCATCTCCCATTGGCCGTGCGACAAGTGCACGACCGGCGCTCCCACGGCAAAAGTTACCCCGCTGACGCCCAGCAACGGGGTGTTGTGGTCGTCAGCCACTCCAGCGAAGAAAAATCCCGCCGCGACCCCGTCGGCTGAAAAGGTTTGCCATCCGTACCAACGTCTTGGAACTGACGGCTGGCGAACATCCGAAGCGATCGTCTGCCGCTCTTCGGAGGAAGAGCGGCCCTGCGCAAGAGCCATATGCGAAACAGTGAGCGTCGTGGAGACGGCAGCCAAAAACAATACGCCTTGGATGCCGCCGCACATTACATTCCTGCGTCCGGTGAGCGACACGCTCGCTCGGCATCCGCCTCGGTCTTGCACAACTGCGGCAGGAGGTTCGTTTGGTCTTGGTAGCATTCGAAGTCGCTCGCCGGAAGTTTCGCTGCACATGGACTCACCGGGTGGACGCTTCCGCGCAAACCGCGACCGTGAGCGCCGCCGGAGGGCGAGCAACGACGCAATCTCGGTTACAATCGACAACGCTGCAGTCGTAGTTGCAATCGATTGCCCCTCGGGGCCGGTCTGGTCGTCTTGCCTGAACGAACAGACCAGCCCTGTCCCATGACAAAGCGCGGTGCAATCCAGCTCTCTCGCGGCCGACGTTAGACCGCACGCGACGGGGTCGCCCTGGATGGAAAGAGAAAAACCCGCCAAGGGGCAAGAAGCAGCGCTTGATCGCAGCGGAGGTGGCGTGGAACAGACCTGTGAGCCCCGATCTGCGGCGTTCCCTCTGCACGCGATCACCCCCACGGGCGTTGTGGCCATCCCTGATAAGAGAACACGTTGTATTCTCGCCCGGAAGATGGAATTGCCCATGGTCATATTGCTTACCTAGCGCATCTCGCATTTGCTCGCCGGTTCGAGGGTCAGGCGCTCTACACGTTGCTCACCGCCCGGAGCCTGGCGTGGCGAAGGAGACCGGCAAAGCGGATGCCTCATGGCGAGTGAAGCTCAGGCAACTGCTCCGCGGTGAAGTTCCTTCCAGCGGCAAGAATGCGATCGATCGTGTCACTCGGCGGCACGGTTATCTGTGTTCCTGACCCTTCGCCGAGCGCAGTCTTGAATCTGACGATCGTACTGCCCACGGCGATCGCGGTGGTCAGACTGAGCTGAGTGATGTCTGGTCCGTCGAGTGGCCCCGGTATTGTGTCGGTCTGCTGACCCTCAACCGCTGGATTGCCATCAATGAGAAGTGAGCATGCAGAAGGGCCCACGCCAGCAGCGGCCTGCAAATCGGATAGCGCTGCGGCTGCGCTTGGGTCGACCAATACGCTTGCGATCGGCGTCGCAATCTCGGCACCGCTCTGGCTGAGTATCAGCACGGAGCCCGTAGCAGTCACGCTTGCACGCGCGGAGGTGACGCACCCGCCGCCTGCCGCGGCGAAATCGTACGTCTGATCGGTGGCGAGATTTTCGATCGGTGTGGAGCTAGGGGTTAATGTGCAATCTCCCGAAGCTTTCAGCGCATACGATCCAGGTTTGACGTGGAACGTGTACCCGCCCGTGAAGTCACTGTAGCGGACCGCCGAAGCTCCACCAGAAAGCTCGATTCGACCGCCCACAACTGCCGCTCCAGAAGAATCGGTGATATGCCCGCGAATGACGAGCGCCCCGGTCGTCGCACCGGCGTTGACGCGGGGTATGTCGGGGCATTTCATATGACCGCTGTCCGTGCCGTCCGTATGCACCGTGCCGCCGCAGGCGAGAGCCATGAGCCCGGACGCCAGGAGCACGCACGGCGGACGGAGGCCGCAGTGCGTTGGTCCGCTCCGTCGCGTCGCTGCTTCTCCAAAGGTAATAGTGGTCACTACCTCGAGGAAGCACCGCACGGTTCTTGTGAGCATGCGAAAAACTACCATCAGCTTTGGCAAGACGCAGTGTTGGCCGGAATCCCAATCCGAATCCGTTTTGGCAGTCTGAACTGGAGCAGCCCTGGAGTAGCGAATAAAACGCACACGCACGGTCGATCGCCCGTGGCCCCACTGAAGGGAACAGCGCTGCCACGTTTGGAGCTCATGCGCACCGGTCGTCGCCTCCGTTGTGCATCCAAACTCTTTCGCCTGAATTACGGGTGAGTTCATTGCCCAATCAATCGCTACGGCGTGTACAGCGCCCCAGAGTTCGTCTCGTGGTCGGCAATGTCGATACCGACTATCCCACCATAAATAAGCATCGCATCGCCGGTCCAAATAGCTGCTTGATTCCGGCGCGCCTCCAATACGCCCTTCGAGTTAAATGTTTGCCAAGTGTCATTGGCCAGATCATATCGCCCGCCTACATCGCAATCCGAGCGGCCCCAGAGAATCATTTCTGAGCCTGTCCAGACCGCATCTCCGCGCGTGTGTAGCCCCGGATTCCCGCGCAGGTTCAATGGTCGCCAGTGGTCAGCGATTGGATCGTAAGCACGCGCGTCCACCCCCGCGTTGCCGCCGTACACGATCATTTCCTGACCCGTCCAAACAACCGCGGGGCTATGCCGCGCCGTCGGAGCCCCAACGTTGCTGATCGGTCGCCAAGTATCGGCTTCAGGATTGTATGCTGCTCCCGTGTTCGTTACGCTGCCATCGGCTTGCGCGATGCCGCCGCCCCAAACGATGAGTTCCTTACCCGTCCAGGCGGTGGCTGGTTGTAAACATCCGAGGGGCGCCCCGTCGAGGCTCATCGAGTTCCAGACATTCTGCACTGGATCGAATTTGCCCCCATCGCACAAGTGAACATTGTCGACGTTAGCTCCCC
>Ga0068855_100009855_pt1 | contig 11524 bp, 7 predicted proteins | sample KBSCornC52_FD_66592 | JGI IMG/M metagenome (GOLD analysis project Ga0068855, IMG submission 66592) | Corn rhizosphere microbial communities from Kellogg Biological Station, Michigan, USA - KBS Corn C5-2 | ecosystem: Host-associated > Plants > Roots > Rhizosphere > Soil ...
GGTCTTGCCGCACGCGCTGGGAAAGGCGGCGGCCACGTAGGTGCGCTCGCCGCTCGGCGACTCGAGCCCCAGGATGGCCATGTGCTCGGCCAGCCAGCCCTCGTCGCGCCCCATCACCGACGCGATCCGCAGCGCGAAGCACTTCTTGCCGAGGAGGGCGTTGCCACCGTAGCCGCTGCCGAAGGACCAGATGGCGCGCTCGTCGGGGAAGTGCGCGATGGTGGTGGCGTCGGGGTTGCAGGGCCACGGGACGTCCGCCTGCCCGGGGGAAAGCGGCGCGCCCACCGAGTGGACGCAGCGGACGTAGTCGTCGCTGTCGCCGAGGACGTCGAGCACGGCCCGGCCCATGCGGGTCATGATGCGCATCGACGCCACGACGTAGGGCGAGTCGGTGAGCTGGACGCCGATCTGGGCGATGGGCGAGCCGATGGGACCCATGCTGAACGGGACCACGTACAGGACCCGCCCGCGCATGGCGCCCGCGTACCGGTCGCGCAGCTGCTCCTGCATGGTGGAGGGCGGCATCCAGTTGTTGGTGGGCCCGGCGTCGACGCGCAGGCGCGAGCAGATGAAGGTGCGCGCCTCGACCCGGGCGACGTCGCGCGGATCCGACCGACAGAGGAAGCTGCGCGGCCTCTTGTCGGCGTTCAAGGGCAGGAGCGTGCCCTTGTCGACCATGGCCTTCGTCAGCGCGTCGAATTCGGCGCGACTGCCGTCGCACCACTGCACGCGCTCGGGGGCCAGCACCGCCGCCCACTCGTCGACCCACGCCCGCAGATGCCCCGCCAGCTCCGGCCCCTCGTTGGTCATGATCTCGAATGTTACGGCATGGCGCGAGAGCCGCGAAACATCCGCGCGTCGGGTGCGTGTCGCACCGGCGGCGGATCCTCCGGGTAGCCGAGCCCGCCCGCTGCGCGGGCCGTGTAAGCTGCGGTCGATGACGAGTGTCGATGCGACGGGACGCGGGCCCGGGCTAGCGGTGGTGACGGGGGCGTCGTCCGGCCTCGGCGCCGAGATCGCGCGCCAGCTGTGGCGCGCCGGCCACCCGGTGCTGGCGGTGGCACGGCGCGCGGATCGGCTGGACGCGCTGGCGGCAGAGGCCCGCGCGGCGGGTGGCGGGCCGGTGCATCCGCTTCCGCTGGACGTGACGGCGCCGGGCGCGGCCGCGACGCTGCGCGATCACGCGCGCCAGCTGGGCGGCGCGGCCTGGCTGGTCAACGACGCCGGTTCGATTCACGTCGGTCGCCTCGACGAGAGCGATCCCGCCGAGGTCGCGGCGCTGGTCCGCCTGAACTGCGAGAGCCTGGTGACGATCCTGGCGACGATGTTGCCCGACATGATCGCGGCGGGGCGGGGGGTGGTTCTGAACGTCTCCTCTCTGGCAGGCATGAACCCCACGCCGTTCTGGGCCACGTACGGCGCGTCGAAGGCGTTCATCATCACCTTGACCGAGGGCGTGGCGGAAGAGCTGCGCGGCACCGGCGTCACCATCACGGCGTTCTGTCCGGGCCCCATGACGACCGAGTTCTTTGCCAAGGTCGAGAGCGGCGCCGGCCGCCGGCGACAGCCGCACGAGCTGTCCGCCGAGGCAGCGGCGCGAGGCGCGATCCGCGCGGCCCGGCGTGGTCGGGTGGTCGTGGTCCCGGGGATCGTCAATCAGCTGCTGGCGTGGTCCAGCGCCCTGTCGCCGCGCGCGCTCGTCCGGTGGGTGGCGAGCCGGACCACGCTCGGGTACGTGGGGCTGCCGCCGCTCGGTCCGCGCAAGATCAAGCCGCGGTGAACTTTCCGGCGCCTCGACCGGGCGGCCTCACGAGCCGCTGGGCCAGACGATCTGAATCCCGTTGATGGGCGCGCGCATGATGTTGTCGGAGGCGCTGACGGCGGCCGACGTCAGGGTGAAGCTCGCGCCCGTGACGTTCGTGAAGAGCACGTAGTCTCCGGTGGTGCCGCCGTCGGCGGTCTGCGTGTGCTTCGAGAAGGTGGTGGGCGAAGGCCCCGACTGCGAGACCGTGAAGACCTTCGACCCGATCGCCAGCTTGTAGCGGCGCGTGGCGCCCGAATTGAGCTGGGCCATGTAGTACACGTAAACGTCGTAGCCCCCGGTCGTGAAGGGTGCGGGCAGGCTGCTCACGGTGATCGTGGCGGTGTAGGAGGGGGACAGGCTCGGATCGAGATAGCCGTTCAGCATGTGGCCGTCTCCGGTCGCGTTGGAGACGCCGACCGAATAGAGGCCGGTGCTGGGGGAGGCCGCCGACGGCGCCATCCAGCTCACCGTCGCGCCGGTCACGGCGCCGCCGTCGGCGAACGTCAGCGAGGTGGAGAGGGAGCCTTGCGCGCCGGCGGCGCTGTTCCAGCGCGAGACCGCTTTCACGCCGGCCACCTCGGTCGAGGTCATGGCCGGGGCGCCCTGCCCGCCCACGCCGAAATCGATGCTCAGGATCTTCTGGGTCGTGCCGCCGGCGCCCCCGGCTCCACCTCCCCCGCCGCGTCCGCCTGTCGCGCCGCCGCTTCCGTTGCTCATGCCACCGCGACCGCCCGTGTCCCCGCCTCGTCCTCCGAGGGGGGCACCGCCCGAGCCTGGGCCGGGCGCTCCGGCCGCACCGCCGCCGGACCCTCCCGAGCCGCTGCCGCCCGAACCGACGCCGGTTCCGCCCGCGCCGCCGGCGCCGCCGGACCCGGCGCCACCGCGGCCGCCGCTTCCGGTCGTCGTTCCTCCGCCCCCCTCGCCGCCCGCGCCCCCGGTGCCAATCTCCCCGCCGCTTCCGACGACGCCCCCCGAACCGACCGTGCCGCCGCTCGAGGAGAGGGCCCCGGCCATGCCCCCCATGCCCATCCGGTCGCCACCGGTGCCCGAGTCGGGAGCGCCCGCGTCTTCCCGGGACCGAAACGCCTCCGGGCTCTGGCAGCTCGCCAAGGTCGCGGCCAAAGCGAGGCTCCCCAGCCAGGCGTGGATCAGGGCCGGCCGAATCGTCTTCCCTCTGTAGCGCGGCGCGAAGAACACGAGAATGGAAGACCGGAAGGATACCAGGCCAGGCGGTGGTCGGTAGCCCGCCGTCCGTTCGAGGTCGACCCGGATCGGCGCAAGCAGCCTCGAGGCAGAAAAACGAAGCGTGGTAGATTGCGGCGATGTCCCCGCCTTCCCGCGAAGGCCCCCCTGACGACGGGCGCAAACCGGGCGGAGGTGCGCGCGCTGCGGATCCGGGCGGGCAGCGGCCCACGCCGGCTGCCGGCCCGCCGGGCGCCAGGAGGAACGACCCAGCGCCGCCCGCGGGGAAGGGAAGCGCGAGCGGGCGCGCCGGGGCCGCTGGTTCCGGCGCGTCCGGATCGGCTCGTCCGCCGCGACCACCAGCGGCCGCCTTCGCCCAACGATCGCGACCAGCGACCGCGGACGAGGCCGCGAGAGGGGGCGGTCCGCCTGCGCCCGCGACGGGCGAGCCCGCCGGATCGTCGCGGGCGTCGGAGGCGGCGCCGCGTCGGACCACCTCGCAGCCGGCCCAGCCCCCGGCGCCCCGCACGACGTCGGGCGGGCGGGCGGCCATTCCGACCGGCACACCCCGGCGATCGACGCCACCCCAATCGGGGTCAGGACGGCCCTTGCCGCCCCACGGATCGCCGGATGCCGCGCGCGGTCCCTCTGGTTCGGCCGGCAAGGAGTTGCCCCGCCCCTTCTCCTCGCCGTCGGCCGGCCAGAGCCGACCGCCCGAAGGCGAGGATGCGGCCCAGAGTGTGTGGCTCGCGAGGGCGACGCCGTCCCGAAGCGCCGGGAGCGCGTGGCCCTCGCAGGACAGCGGCCCAGCGGCCGCGGCGCCCTGGCCACCAGCCCAAGGGCGAAGGAACACGAACCTCGGCGCAGCGTCGCCGGGCCAAGCGCCAGCGCCTTCGGCCCAGCCGCCGGTGTCGTTCCGGCCCACGCCGCTCGCGGGGAAGGTGCTGGCCTCGATCCGTGCCGCGGTTTCGACGGCGGCGGGCAAGGTCCGCGCGGCGGCGGCCGCCAGAAAGAGCGCACAGGCCGCGCCCGCTCCCGAGACCACGGTCGGCAGCGCGGCGAACGTCCCCGAAGCCAAGAGCGAAAATGAAGACTTTTGGCCGGCGACCCCCGCCTCGCTGGACCCGGAGGAGGGCGAAGCGACGCTGGTGAGGAAGCGCCCCACCTGGCAAAACGAATACCTCGCCGGCCAGCAACGCCGGGCGCCGAGCCCGCAACCAGCCCCGCATCGGACGCCGTCCGGGCGCCTTCCGCGGCCGACCCCCGTGCCGGCCACCGTCTTCGTGGAGCCGTCGCTCGGCCGCGCCGCCCACGGCGGGGACACCGCGCGCAACGATCAGCTGCCGCCCTCCGCCGAAGGTGACGTCCAGAATCTGCTCGAATCGGCTCCGATCGCAGCTGGCCAAGGCAACTACGCCGACTACGCCGACTACGCCGGCTATGCTGCCGCTCCGCCCTATTCTGCCGCGGCGGAAGGCGTCCCGGGCGTGGCGGCCGGCGCGGGTGGCGCCGAGGCGCGCATCGGAAAGATCGAGGTGGCCAACGTCTCCGACGGCGGGTTCGCGTACTGGCTCCTCCGCTTCTACCTGTTTGGCCTCGTCGCGGCGATGGGCCTCGGGATCTGCTTCGCCTTCGGCTTCTACATCTACTTCGCGGCGACCCTGCCACCGCTGCCGAACCTGGCGACCTACAAGGCGCGCGTGGCGACCACCACCTTCGTCCGCGCTTACGACGGCACGCCTCTGGCCGAGTTCGCGACCGAGCGCCGGGACTTCATCCCGTTCGAGCGCATCCCGAAGCAGCTGGTGCAGGCCTTTCTGGCGGCCGAGGATCGCCGCTTCTACGAGCACGGCGGGATCGACTACCGCGGCATCGCCCGCGCGCTCGGCGCCAACTTGCGCGCCGGCGAGGTCGCGCAGGGCGGTTCGACCATCACCCAGCAGGTGGCGAAGTCGTTCCTGTCGTCCGAGCGCACGGTCCAGCGCAAGATCCGCGAGGCGATCCTGGCGCGCCGTCTGGAGTCGCACCTCAGCAAGAACGACATCCTGACGCTGTACCTGAACCAGATCTTCCTGGGGGCCGGGGCGTACGGCGTGGGCGGCGGCGCGCGGCGCTACTTCGACAAGGCCGTCGACGAGCTGGACCTGGGCGAGATGGCCACGCTGGCCGGTCTGGTGCGGGCGCCCTCGCGCTTCTCGCCGTTCACGAACATCGAGGCGGCGCGCGCCCGCCGCGATCAGGTGCTGACGGCCATGGTCGCGTCGGGGATGATCGACGAGGCCACCGCCACCACCTGGCGCGCGCGGCCGGTGGCCATCCGCCCGCGGCCCGACTTCTTCCGGATGTACACACCCTACTTCGCCGAGAACGTGCGGCGCGAGGTCGCGCATCGCTACAGCGATCCGCAGCTGTGGAACGAGTGCAAGAAGCTGGGCGGCCGTACCAACGGCAACGCCGGCCGCGAGGAGAAGGAAGCGTGCCTTCGGGCGCAGCATGAAGAAGATCGCCACCTGGCCGAGTCCGGCTACGAGATCGAGACCACCGTGCTGCCGTGGGTGGACGCGGCCGCGCAGGAGAACGTCGACTTCGGCCTGCGCAAGCTGGACAAGCGCCAGGGCTGGCGCGGGCCGGTGGCCCGCCTGACCGGCGGCGCCGCCGACGAGTTTCGCCGCCGAGCCGCCGCGCGCTATGGAAGCGAGACACCTGTCGAGGGGCGCCTCTATCTGGGCATCGTCGACGCGATCCAGGGTGGCTCGGCGCTGGTCCACGTGGGCCGCCACGGCTACATCCTGCCGCCCGACGGCATGGCGTGGGCGGCGCCCTACGATTCGAAGTCGGCCATCAACGGGCGCACCCTGTCGTCGACGATAGGGGTGCTGCACGTGGGCGACGTCATCTGGGTCAAGAACGCGCACCGCTCGAAGCTGCGGCGGTTCTCGGACTTCACCTACGACGACAAGAGCGAGGTGCAGTGGCTGCCCTCCTACGACGAGGAGAAGCTGGGCAAGAGCCCGCCCAAGAACATCGAGCTGGCGCTGGAGCAGACGCCGCGCGTGCAAGGCGCGCTGTTCTCCTACGATCACGTGTCCGGGTACGTGACCGCCATGGTGGGCGGCGACGACTACGATCGCTCGGAGTTCAACCGGGTGACGCAAGCCTGCCGCCAGCCGGGCTCGACCTACAAGCCCATCTATTACTCGCTGGCCCTCGATCGGGGCTACGGCTTCAACTCGCTGCTCAACGACGTGCCGCGCGCCGAGGTCGATCCCATCACCGGCGAGGTGTGGACGCCCACCAACCTGAACAACACGGTCGAGTACCAGGTGTCGCTCGAGTACGCGCTCATCTGGTCGAAGAACGTCCCGTCGGTGCAGCTGTTCAAGCTGATGGGCGGGCGCGACGTCGAGGCCTGGGCGCGACGCCTGGGGATCACGACGCCCATCATTCCGGATCAGGCGCTGGCCCTCGGGGCGTCGTGCTCGCGCATCGACGAGATGACGCGCGCGTTCTCGGCGTTCGCGAACAGCGGCGTGTTGGCCGAGCCGGTCAGCGTGCGGCGCGTGCGCGACCGCGACGGCAAGATCCTCGAGGACAACACCTGGATCGGCGATCCCATGGGGCGCCCCGAGGATCGGCTGGACCAGATGGTCGCGCTGGCCGGGCGCGTGAAGAAGCCGGCCATCTCGCCGCGCACGGCCTACCTGACGTCGACGCTGCTGCGGCACGTGGTGACCCGCGGGCACGCGCCCGCCATCCGCAACGCGCAGATCCTGGCCGCCGGCAAGACGGGCACGTCGAGCGCGACCATGGACGTCTGGTTCATCGGGTACACGTCGCGCGGCATGACCACGACCTGGGTGGGCGACGATCTGCGCGAGCGCCCGCTCGGCGCCAAGGACGCGGCCTTCATGATCACGGTGCCGATGTTCGCGCGCTACATCAACGAGGTCGGCGTCGGCCAGCCGCTGAAGGAGATCCCGTGGGAGCGCCCGCCCGGCGTGAAGCCGGGTGACACCGGCGGCAAGGTCCGCACCACCGTCGAGGAGGTGGTGTCGGACGGCAAGCCGCCCTCCGGCAAGCCGAAGACCGTCGCGCCGGCGGGCGAGGCGCCGCCGCCCGGAGCGCCGCGCGGCACTGGGGCGAAGCCGGCGAAGGGAGGGCGACGATGAGGAAGGGAGGTCAAGCATGAACCCCCGAAGGTTTCACGCCGGGATGCTGGTGGCAGCGGTGGGAATCGCCACTGGGTTCGGGCTTACCGAACGCGCGGCGCGCGCGTGCAGCCCAGGCATGTCGGCGCCGACGACGGCCTTCCCGGCGGTGGGCGCAACCGAGGTTTCACCGCAGACCTCGATCGTCCTGCGTACGGGCTCCGACGGGCTGCCCGCAGGGCTGGCGCTGCTGGCGAACGGCAGCCCCGTGCCGCTGCCGGTGATCACGCGGCTCGGCTCGGGCTTGACGCCCGCCGGTCACGCGACCTTCTTCCAGCTGCGCGGCCCGCTGATGCCGTCCACCAACTACGCCCTGGTGAGCGCAGGTACCGGCGCAGGCGGACCGATGACGGCCGAGCTCACCCACTTCTCGACGAGCGCGACCTACGACAAGACGCAGGGCACGGTCCCCGTGATCAACAGCCTGCGGCTGTGGCGCGGGCACTATCCCGACAGCGAGGTCGCCGCCGGTGGATGCGTCTTTTCCGCCTATGAAGGTTACTTCGCCGTCGACTTCACGGCGGGTTCGGTCCCCGGAACGCCGCCCGACGAGGTCGTCTCGATCCTGACGTTGTCCTCGAAACAGACGCCGTTGGTTCAGAGCCTCGTTTTCATGGGCCTCGATGAGCTGCCCGGAGGCTTCATGGAAAATCCGAGCGGCAATATCCCGCTGCCCGGAGGCGGCAGTCTTTCGGCACCCGGCGCCCTCTGGAAACCCGTGCTCGAGGCCGGTGGAACGACGTGCGCCACGATCTCGACCTTCGGCCGAAACGATCTGGCGGCGCTGCCGCTCCAGAGCAATACGGTCTGCGTGCCCGTCACCAGTGTCGATTCGCCCGAGCTGGCGTCGGGCGTGGGGGGCGCGGGTGGAGCTGACGCGGCCGGTGGGCGGGGCGTTTCCTCTCGAAATGGCGGTGACGCCGGCACCCTCGGAGGCGGAGGAATAGGCGGTGCAGGAGGCGGAGGCGTCGTCGCCTGCAGCGGGAAAGAAAAGAGCGGCTGTTCGGTGGATCCCGAAGCGGGGGACTTCGGGCACTCCATCCCCGCGCTTGGCGTCGCGTTGCTCGGACTAGTCGCGAGCATCGGCAGCCGACGCGCGCGGGGCTAGGATCGCCAGCGAAAAGGCTCGCCAGCGATCCCAGAGGTCCCACCGTCGTCAGGTCACGGCTTGGCGGGCGCCGCGGGCTTGACCGGCGCACCGGCGGGAGCCATCGGCTTGTCGGCGGGGGCCGTCGGCGCGGCGGCCGGGGCCGCAGCGGCCGCCGGCGCCGGCGCCGGCGTCGCGGTGCCCGGGATGACGCCGCAGACCACGCGATCACCGCCGCCGCCGAGCGGCTTCGGCGCGTCCGCGTAGTTGTCGCCGCCGGCGTGAATCATCAGAGAGCGCCCCGCCACGTCGGCGGCGGTCAGGCCCTCGACGGGGATCTTCGTCTTCAGCTTGCCGTTCTCGGGGACCGTCAGCTTGGGCAGGTCGCCCTTGTGGCCGCCCCCGGCCGGGCCCTTGTGCGCCTTGGTCGCGTCCGGGTCGAAGTGTCCACCGGCGGCCTGGCCGGCGGTCTTCTTCCCTTCCTTGTCGGCCGGATCGCAGCTCCCCTTCTCGTGCATGTGAAAGCCATGCTCGCCCGGAGGCAGCTTCGACAGATCGATGGCCAGCTCGAGCCCGGTCTTCGTCGTCTTGATGGTGATGGTGCCGGCCGCCTCGCCGACGCCGTCGGCGGTGATCTGGTTCATCTTCACCTTGATGGGCGCCGCCTTCTTGTCAGCGGCGGCCGCCGAGCCGGCCCATCCGCCGAGCGCCGTCAATCCCAGCGCCAATCCAATCGCTCCACTTCCCCAGGCTGATCGTGTTCGCATGCGCGCGAGTGTACCCCAGCGTCGTGCGGAAATTCATGCCGGCGCGCCGGTGGACGAAAAGCGCCGTCCCGCGCCGACGAGCTCCGCCGGTCCGTCGAGCCGAGTTGACGTCTCGGGCCGCCCCCCGACATCCTCGCCCCATGCCGCGCCGAACGAACGTCGCGATCGGGATCGCCTTCGCCGCGCTCGCCGCCGCCCTCATCGCCTTCATCCCCCGCGAGGATCCCGCCCCGCCTCCGTCCCTCTTCCCGTCCTCGTCCTCGTCCTCGTCCTCGTCGCCGTCCTCGTCCCCCGCCCTCCCCGCCCCCGGTGAGATCAGCGTCCTGTCTCTCCTCGGCGACATGGCCGATCTCGATCACCTGACCCACCTCCCCGCCGCACCCTTCGTGGCCCGACAAGCCTCGAGCTACGACCGCCGCTCGCATCGCCCCGAGGACGGAGACGCGTGGTTCGCGAACGACGACTTCGCCACTCACGCCAGCCCCAACCTGGTCCGCGTCGAGACGAGCCCCGCGGGCGAGCGCCGGTACGTCCTCCTCGACGCGCAGGGACCGGGCGCGGTGGTCCGTCTGTGGACCGCGACGCCGGCCGGCACGCTTCGCATGTTCATCGACGACGACCCGCGCCCCGCGCTGGAGGCGCCCATGGGCCCGTTGCTCGGCGGGCAGCTCGATCCGTTCCGGCCGCCCTTCGCGCAGGTGACGGCGATGGGCCACTCGCTCTACTTCCCCTTCCCTTTTCGAAAGCGCTGCCTCGTCACGATCGACACACTGGATTCGATCGATCCCTTCTCGGGGCGCGTGGTCGACAAGGTCTACTACCAGATTGGATGGCGGCAGTACGTCGGCGCACGCGACGATCAGGTGCGCGCCTTCTCGGGCGCCGAGGTGGCGCGCGCGCGCCCGGCCATGGCGCGCGTGGCGGCGGCGCTCGCCGCCAACCGGCCGCTCGAGGCGGATCCCGCGCCCGCGCGCACGACCATCCCCTTGACCGCCGCACAAGTCGATCCCTCCCGCCCCTCCGTGACGACCATCGAGGCTCCCGCCGGAGGCGGCCTCATCCGAAGGCTGCGCCTGACGACACCCGAGCGCGATCCCGAACGCCTGCGCGCCATCGTCGTCGCGATCTCCTTCGACGGCGAGGAAACCGTGCGCGCGCCGCTCACCGATCTCTTCGGATCGAGCCCCGGCCTCAACGCTTACGAGTCGCTGCCCTTGACGATCGCCGCCGACGGGACGCTCACCAGCCGCTTCCCGATGCCGTTCCGCTCGCGCGCGGTGGTGACCGTCGCGCGGCCCGCGACATCGGGGGCACCCTCCCCCCCGGCCGTCGCGATCTCCGGCGAGATCGTCATCGAGCCGCGCGCTTTCGCGCCGGAAACGACGTTGCTCTTCCACGCGCGCGATCGTCCCCCGACCGCGCTGCCCACCCGCCCGCTCGGCGACTGGCACATCGCCACGCTGACCGGACGCGGCCACCAGGTCGGCACCTTGCTCGGTGTACGGAACCCGCCCGGCACCTTCTGGTGGGGCGAAGGGGACGAGAAGGTCTTCGTCGACGGCGAGCCTTTCCCCAGCCTGTTCGGCACCGGCACCGAGGACTACTTCGGCTATGCCTGGTCGTCGACGGAACGCTTCGCGCACCCGTACCACGCCCAGACGCTGGCGCCGGGCCCAGGCGACGGCTTCGGCGGCTGGTTCTCGATGAACCGATTCCTGATCCTCGACCCGGTCCCCTTCTCGACCAGCCTTCGGTTCGATCTGGAGATGTGGCACTGGTCGGAGACCACCGTCGAGGTCTCGGCGCTCCTCTACTGGTACGCCCAACCAGGCGGCGGCGACGATCTGCCGCGCTGAAGATACTCTTCGACGCGCGCCGGCTGCGGCACCAGATGTTTCGACACACGCCGTGCGACGAAGTTTGTCGACCTCGAAACCTGTGCGAAACGAGCCGCGATTACGATCGACAGCCATCGAGATCGATCGATGTTCGACCTTCCCCCCAAAGCCCCCAAAAACGGCAAAGCCGGCAAAGACCGCGGCGATGCCCAGCAGGCCGAGAGCCTGCTCGTCGGGTTGCGTGACCTGGACGGGGTCTGGGGCGCGTTCGTCGTCTCGCTCGAGGGAGAGCTCATCGTGTGGGACGTGCCCCACACCATCACCGAGCCCATGCTCGACGCGGTCGCGCCGCGCCTGACCGTGTTGCGCGAGGCCTTCGCGAGCGGCGGAAACATCGAGGCGGAGCTGATCACGCTGCGCTTCGACGAGCACCGGCTCACGGTCGGCGCGGCGCCGTTCGGTCTCGTCTGCGCCATCACGACGCCGACCATCAACGGCCCGGCCTTGCGGATGGCCATCAACGTGACGGCGCGCCGGCTGACGCGAATGTTCGAGTCGGCCGGCCCCGCCGGTTCTCGCAATCACTAGTCCGCCAGAGGTACATCACCATGTCGAAGCTTCGCCTGCGTCCTTTGCTC
>Ga0068855_100009856_pt1 | contig 11524 bp, 10 predicted proteins | sample KBSCornC52_FD_66592 | JGI IMG/M metagenome (GOLD analysis project Ga0068855, IMG submission 66592) | Corn rhizosphere microbial communities from Kellogg Biological Station, Michigan, USA - KBS Corn C5-2 | ecosystem: Host-associated > Plants > Roots > Rhizosphere > Soil ...
CCGAGGTGCAGAAGCGCGACAGGCGCGTGCTGCCCGCCACCGACAAGGACTGGCGCACCGAATACCTGGCGCCGATCATCTCCGTGGCCGCCGTCGACGGCGTCGCCGGCGCCGTCCGCCACATCGCGGCCTACGGCAGCCAGCACACCGACTCGATCGTCACCGACAACGAGGCCACCGCGCAGCGCTTCCTGCAGGAAGTCGACAGCGCCATCGTCATGCACAACGCCAGCACGCAGTTCGCCGACGGCGGCGAATTCGGCCTCGGCGCGGAGATCGGCATCTCGACCAACCGCATGCATGCGCGCGGCCCCGTCGGCCTGGTCGAGCTCACGACCTACAAGAACGTCGTGCGCGGCAAGGGTACGATTCGCCCATGAGTTCCCGCCCGTGAGTTCCCGCCCGTGAGTTCGCACACTTGATTTCCGCCTCCCATCCGATGCCCGGCGTGCCGCGCGACACCCAGCGTCGCATCGGCCTGCTGGGCGGCTCGTTCAACCCCGCGCACGACGGCCATCGCCACGTCAGCGTCGAGGCGCTGCGCCGTCTCGGCCTCGACGAGGTCTGGTGGCTGGTCTCGCCGCAGAACCCGCTGAAGAGCGACGACGGCATGGAGCCGCTGGCCAGCCGCGTCGCGCGTGCCCGCCAGGCCGCCCGCCATCCGCGCATCAAGGTCGACGCGCCGGAGCTGCTGCTGGGCACGCGCTACACGCTCGATACCGTGCGGGCGCTGACCCGCTTTTATCCGCGGGCCAGGTTCGTCTGGCTGATGGGTGCCGACATCCTGCCGCAACTGGTCCATTGGCAGGGCTGGCGCGACCTGTTCGCCGCCATTCCGATCGCCGCCTTCGCCCGCCCGGGCTGGAGCTATGCGGCCCTGAAGTCGGCAGCCCCGCGCGCCTTCGCGCGTTACCGGCTGGGGGACGACCAGGCCCGCCGCCTGCCGACTTGCGAGCCCCCGGCCTGGTGCTTTATCCCAAGCCGACTCGATCCCCATTCGGCCACCGCCATTCGCGCCGTCCGGCCGCGCCGCCCTGAAGCGAAAGGAAAGACCATCTCCACCAACCCCGCATCCGAGGAAACCCGCCAGCTTCCCGACCGAAGCAAGGCATCCGCCGCCCAGCTCGCGCTGGTGCGCCAGTCCCTCGAGGACGACAAGGCCGAGGACATCGTCGTCATCGACCTCAAGGGCAAGTCGGCCTTCGCCGACTACATGGTCGTCGCCTCGGGGCGCTCGAACCGGCAGGTCGTGGCGATCGGCGAGCATCTCGCCGAGCGCCTGAAGCAGGCCGGCCACGGCTACACGCCCGTCGAGGGCAAGCAGGTCGGCGACTGGGTGCTGGTCGATGCCGGCGACGTGGTCGTGCACGTCTTCCGGCCCGAGCCGCGCGCCTTCTATGCGCTGGAGAAGATGTGGGCGCTCGAGACCGAAGTGGCCGCCAAGCCGCGCACGGTCAAGCCCCGGTCGGCGGAGCCCAAGACGGCCAAGCCCCGCCGCAAGAAGCCGTGAAGCTCACGATCGCCTGCATCGGCCGCGCCGGGCGCGGGCCGGAGCGCGATCTGTACGAGCACTACGCCGGCCGCATCCGCTGGCCGCTGGCGCTCCGCGAACTCGAGGAAAAGAAGAAGCTGCCGCCGCCCCAGCTCATCGAGCGCGAGGGTGATCTGCTGCTGGCCGCCGCGCCCGACAAGGCCGTCCTGGTGGCGCTCGACCGGCGCGGCAAGGTTCTCGACAGCGAGGCTTTCGCCGGCCGCCTCGGACGCTGGCGCGACGAGTCGGTGGCGGACGTGGCCTTCCTGATCGGCGGCGCCGACGGCCACACCGAAGCGCTGCTGAAACGGGCCGGCCTGGTCCTGTCGTTCGGCAGCATGACCTGGCCCCATCTGCTGGCGCGCGCGATGCTCGCCGAGCAGATCTACCGGGCCCAGCAGCTGCTGGCCGGACACCCCTACCACCGGGCCTGACCGAGCGACAAAAAGCGGCCAAATTGCCTCTGTTCTGACGAAAAACCGTGGCTACAGTGGCGCCATGGTTTCCCCCACTCTCCGGCGCGCCGCCGCCGCCCTCCTGGCCTGCGGCGTCCTGCTGCCAGCGCTGGCGGCGGCCCAGACGACGGGTCCGACGCCGGGTCCGACACCGGGTCCGACGACGGTCCTCACGCCGGTGGCCGACACCCCCGCCGACAAGCCCGCGACCAAGCATGTGCGCAGCATTCCCTACGTCTCGATCACCGGGATCGACGGCCGCCAGCGCAACTACGAGACCAACGCCATCCCGCTGCTCTTCAACCGTGCCTGCTTCGGCTGGCGGATGTACCTGGGCGGGCCCAACCGCACCGTGTCGCTGACCGAGGTCCTGACCACCTCGCAGCCGGCCGAGCAGGTCATTGCCGGCCCCGAGACGATCGTCAGCTCCGACCGCACCAAGGCCACGACCAAGATGACCGAGATCGTGCAGGACGGCGTGCTGCAGCGGTCGTGGTGCATCATCCCGGGCGATCCGCCGGGCACCTACACCTACGACATCTCCATCGACGGCGAACCGCGCGGCGAGTTCGTGTTCTGCGCGATCGAGGTGCCGGACCAGAATCCCAACACCGATCCGCGCGACCTGCACTGTCCCAACAAGTTCAACTCGGTCGAGCGCGTGCGGCCGGTCCTGCGCAAGGCTTCTTGATGACTGCTGCTGCTCCGCGTCCGGTCGTGCTCTGCATCCTCGACGGCTGGGGCCATCGCACCGATCCGAAGGACAATGCGATCCTCGACGCCAGGACGCCCAACTACGACCGGCTGATCGCCACCTGCCCGCAGGGCCTGATCGATGCGTCGGAGACCTTCGTCGGCCTGCCCAAGGGCCAGATGGGCAATTCCGAGGTCGGCCACATGAACCTGGGCGCCGGCCGCGTCGCCGTGCCCGACATGCCGCGCATCGACACCGCCATCGCCGACGGCTCGCTGGCCAGGAACGCCCACCTGAAGGAACTGATCGCCACCCTCAAGAAGAACGGCGGCGCCTGCCATCTGATGGGCCTCACCTCGCCGGGCGGCGTGCATGCCCATGAAGACCATCTGATCGCACTGGCCAACCTGATCGCCGGCGCCGGCGTCAAGGTGTGGATCCACGCCATCCTCGACGGCCGGGACATGCCGCCGCGCAGTGCGCACGAGTGCCTGCAGCGGGTCGAGGAAGGGCTGAAGCAAGGCCTGCCGATCGGGTTCGCGACCGTCGGCGGGCGCTACTACGCCATGGACCGCGACAAGCGCTGGGAGCGGGTCTCGAAGGCCTACGACGCGATGGTCGACGCCAAGGGAGAGGCCGCGAAGACGCCCAGGGAGGCCGTCGACAAGGGCTATGCCGCCAACCTCGACGACGAGTTCGTGCTGCCCACCGTGATCGCGGGCTTCACCGGCATGAAGGACGGCGATGGCCTGCTGATGTTCAACTACCGCTCCGACCGGGCGCGCCAGATCCTGACCGCCCTGCTCGACCCGATGTTCGACGGCTTCCACCGCGCGCGCCTCGTGAAGTTCGCCGCCGCCGTGGGCATGGTCGAATATTCCGCCGCCCTCAATCCGTTCCTGAAGACGCTGTTTCCGCCCGCCGTCATCAGGATGGGCCTGGGCGAGACGGTTGCGAAGGCCGGCCTCCGGCAGTTGCGCATCGCCGAGACCGAGAAGTACGCGCACGTGACGTTCTTCTTCAACGGCGGCGAGGAGAAGGTGTTCGACGGCGAGGAGCGCATCCTCGTGCCCTCGCCCAAGGTCGCGACCTACGACCTCAAGCCCGAGATGAGCGCGCCCGAAGTGACCGACAAGCTCGTCGATGCGATCGGCTCGGGCAAGTTCGACCTGATCGTGGTCAACTACGCCAACACCGACATGGTGGGCCACTCCGGCATCCTCGCCGCCGCCGTGAAGGCGGTCGAGGCGGTCGATACGGCGCTGGGCCGCCTCACCGCGGCGGTCGGCAAGGCTGGCGGGGTCATGCTGGTCACCGCCGACCACGGCAATGCCGAGCAGATGTACGACGCGCAGTCCCACCAGAAGCACACCCAGCACACGCTGAATCGCGTGCCGGCCCTGCTGGTCAATGCCCCGGCCGGGGTCCATTCCCTGGGCGACGGCAAGCTGGCCGACGTGGCGCCCACCCTGCTGGCCCTGATGGGCGTGCGGCAGCCGGCCGAAATGACCGGCCATTCCCTGCTTTCCGAGGCCTCCCGGCCGGCGATCCTGCGGGCGCCCCATGGTCAGGTGGTCGCCTCCGCATGACTTGTGAAATCGATGTGATCTGCGCGCCTTGATCCTGCCAAAGACCCCCTAGTATCTTCACTCTTGGAAGCCACCTCCGTCCAAAGCCCGAATTTCCCGCGTCGTCCGGCCCTCCTGTCCGCCAGGCGACCTTCCGCAAAGGCCTGCAAATGACCCGTCTGCGTCTCGTTTCAACCGCCGCGATCGTGGCGTTCCTGGCGATCCCCGCCGCCTACACCTACGGCCAGGACAAGGCCGACAAGGCGGCGGCCGGCGACAAGAGCGAACTCTACCAGCAGCTCAACCTGTTCGGCGACGTGCTCGAGCGGGTGCGCCGCGACTATGTCGAGCCGGTCGACGAGAAGCAGCTGATGGAGAACGCCATCAACGGCATGCTGACCTCGCTCGATCCGCACTCGAGCTACATGAACCCCAAGGCCTACAAGGACATGCAGGTCACGACCCGGGGCGAGTTCGGCGGCCTCGGCATCGAAGTGACGATGGAGAGCGGCGTCATCAAGGTGGTGTCGCCGATCGACGACACGCCGGCGTCGAAGGCCGGCATCCAGCCGGGCGACCTGATCTTCGCGCTCGACGGCCAGCCGGTGATGGGCCTCACGCTCCAGGAGGCGGTCGACAAGATGCGCGGCAAGGTCGGCGAGCCGATCAAGATTTCGATCCGCCGCGCCGCAGTGAAGGACCCGATCGACGTCACGCTGAAGCGTGAGGTCATCAAGGTGAAGTCGACCAAGTATCACCTCGAGGGCGACGTCGGGTACATCCGCGTCACCTCCTTCACCGAGCAGAGCACCTCGGGCGTGCTCGACGCGGTCGAGAAGATGAAGAAGGAATCGGGCGGCAAGCTCAAGGGCTACGTCCTCGACCTGCGCAACAATCCGGGCGGCCTGCTCGACCAGGCGATCTCGATGTGCGACGCCTTCATGGACAAGGGCGAGATCGTCTCGGTCAAGGCGCGCAAGCCCGAGGACGTGCAGCGCTGGAACGCCAAGCCGGGCGACGTCGCCAACGGCCTGCCGATCGTGGTGCTGGTCAACGGCGGCTCGGCCTCGGCGTCGGAGATCGTCGCCGGCGCCCTGCAGGACCAGCATCGCGCCATCATCCTGGGCACCCGCACCTTCGGCAAAGGCTCGGTGCAGACCATCATGCAGGTGACCGGCGGCGGCGCCATGCGGCTCACCACGGCGCTCTACTTCACGCCGTCGGGCCGCTCGATCCAGAAGGAAGGCATCAAGCCCGACATCGAGGTCGAGCAGGCCAAGGTCGAGACCATCCAGCAGCGCATGGGCTTCCGCGAGTCCGACCTGCGCGGCTCGATCAACAACCCGAACAAGCCGGCCGCCGACAAGCCGCCGACGGAAGCCAAGGGCCCGGACGCCGTGAAGCCCGGCGATTCGACCAAGCCCGGCGAGGCCAAGCCCGGCGACAAGAAGCCGGTCGAGAAGCCCGCCACCGGCGCCACACCGGTCGCGCCGCCGATCCCGCCGGCACCGGCCGCGGCGACCGACCCCGACGAGCCGCCGAAGGACGCCGTGGCCGACTACCAGCTGCTGCGCGCCCTCGACCTGATCCGCGGCATCTCGCTCTACTCGAGCCGCGCCAACTGAGCGCGACCGTACCGAAGTACTATCGGCCCAATGTCGGGCTGATGCTGATCGCCGCCGATCGACGGGTCTTCGTCGGCCGGCGGCCCGGCATGCCGGAGGATGCGGCCTGGCAGATGCCCCAGGGCGGCGTCGACAAGGGCGAGACTCCGGTCGAGGCGGCCTGCCGGGAACTGGCCGAGGAAGTCGGCACCGCGCGCGCGCTGTTGCTGCGCGAGAGCCGCGACTGGGTCACCTACGACGTACCCGGGGCACTGCGGCCCGCCCACTGGAAGAACCGCTGGCACGGCCAGGCGCAGAAGTGGTTCGCGCTGGCCTTCACCGGCAGCGATGCCGACATCGACCTCGACGCGCACGAGCGCGAGTTCGACGCCTGGAAGTGGGTCGAGGGCAGCGAGCTGGCGGGCCTGGTCGTGTCGTTCAAGCGGCCGATCTACCGGGCCGTCGTCGCCGAGTTCGCCGACCTGATCTCGTAGACGCCTACGACGCGGTGGCGGCGAGCTGCGTGACGCGGCGGCGCAGGAACCACAGGCCGGCGCGGGTCATCAGCGCGTTGAGGCGGCCCTGCGGCTCGAGCCCGATCGCCTTCAGCACCATCGCCATGGCGCGCTGCACGTGGCCCGCGCGATAGAGCGGATAGGCGCGGCGGGCGTAGGCCTGCATGCAGCGCTTGCGGTCGTAGACCGCGCTCTCGGGCTCGTTGGCGGCGAAATAGGCGTAGGCCAGCTCGTCGTCCTCGCTCTCGGCGATGCGGCTCCAGCCCACGCGCAGGCGCGCCCACCGGCTGAGGCGGTCGCGCTCCAGGCAGCGTCGCAGATGGTCGTAGAACAGCTTGTAGTGGCGGAACTCGTCGGCCGCGATCTTGGTGCAGATCTGCTTCAGCACCGGCTCGGCGGCGGCGTCCTTCAGCGCGCTGTAGTAGGAGCTCGTCCCGGTCTCGACGATGCAGCGCGCCATCATCTCGCCGGCCTGGCTGCCGCGCACCGACGCCTCGACGTCGAGCGGAAACCGGTAGCCGGTCCGGAAGCGCGCGAAGGCGGCGTCGAAGTCCCACGCCGGATCGGCCATCTGCGCCCAGCGGCCGAGCGCCATGCCGTGCTGCACTTCCTCGCCGACCCAGCGCTCGATGTCGTGGACGAAGACCGGATCGTCGGCGAACACGCGGCCGAGATAGACGCCATAGTCGCCGCCGTTGCGCTCCACCATGGCCGCGGCCTTGATGTTGCGCAGGATCTCCGGATCGACCTTCGACGGATCGAAGCGCGTCCAGTCGATCGTCTCGAGTGTCCAGTTACCCATGTGTACCCAGGCGGGTCGAGGCCATCATCGCGCGACGCATAACCGTAATAAAGCGATCCCGGACCAAGGTTTCAATGGCCCGGCGGGGTACGCTTCAGGACAGATTATCTTGCGTGGCGACTGAAGTTAGCGGGTCGCGTAATAGGCTTGGGCACGGCGCAGGTCCTTGGCAACGGCCAGGGCCTTCTGTGCGACGGCCAGATCGTGATCGCTCTTGGCCTCGACCACGCTGTGCTCCGCCACACGCTCGCGCTCGGCAAGCTGCTCGGCGGTCACCGTCTCGAACGGCATGGCCTCGTCGGCCAGCACCGTGCAGCGCTCGGGAGTCACCTCGGCAAAGCCGCCGACCACCAGGAAGCGCTGTTCGGCCTTGCTGCCCTGGAAGACCTCGATCACGCCCGGACGGACGGTCGAGATCAGCGGCGCGTGGCCGGGCAGGACGCCGAAGTCGCCTTCGCTGCCCGGCACGACGACCATGTCGGCCTCGGTCGCGAGCAGCTCGCGCTCGGGCATGACCAGCCGGAAGGAGACCTTGGCCATGGCTCAGGCCGCCTCGAGCTTCTTGGCCTTGGCGACGGCTTCGTCGATCGTGCCCACCATGTAGAAGGCGGGCTCCGGCAGGCTGTCGTACTCGCCGGCGAGGATGCCCTTGAACGCCTTGATGGTGTCCTCGAGCTTCACGAACACGCCCGGCGTGCCGGTGAAGACCTCGGCGACATGGAACGGCTGGCTGAGGAAGCGCTGCATCTTGCGCGCCCGGCTCACCACCAGCTTGTCCTCTTCCGACAGCTCGTCCATGCCCAGGATGGCGATGATGTCCTGCAGCGACTTGTACTGCTGCAGCACGCGCTGGACCGAGCGGGCGACGTCGTAGTGCTCCTGGCCGACGACGCGCGGATCGAGCATGCGCGAGGTCGAGTCGAGCGGATCGACGGCCGGGAAGATCGCCTGCTCGGCGATCGAGCGGCTGAGCACGGTGGTCGCGTCCAGATGGGCGAACGACGCGGCGGGCGCCGGATCGGTCAAGTCGTCGGCGGGCACGTAGATGGCCTGCACCGAGGTGATCGAGCCCTTCTTGGTCGAGGTGATGCGCTCCTGCAGGCCGCCCATGTCGGTGGCCAGGGTCGGCTGATAGCCCACGGCCGACGGGATGCGGCCGAGCAGCGCCGACACTTCCGAGCCGGCCTGGGTGAAGCGGAAGATGTTGTCGACGAAGAACAGCACGTCCTGGCCTTCGGCATCGCGGAAGTACTCCGCCACCGTGAGGCCCGACAGCGCCACGCGGGCGCGCGCGCCCGGCGGCTCGTTCATCTGGCCGTACACCAGCGCGACCTTCGAGCCCGGACCGTCGAGCTTGATGACGCCGCCCTCGATCATCTCGTGATAGAGGTCGTTGCCCTCGCGGGTGCGCTCGCCGACGCCGGCGAACACCGACACGCCGCCGTGCGCCTTGGCGACGTTGTTGATCAGCTCCATGATCGTCACGGTCTTGCCGACGCCGGCGCCGCCGAACAGGCCGATCTTGCCGCCCTTGGCGTAGGGCGCCAGCAGGTCGATGACCTTGATGCCGGTGACCAGGATCTCGGCTTCCGTCGACTGCTCGACGAAGGTCGGCGCGCTGCGATGGATCGGCAGTGTCGTCTTGTTGCCGACCGCGCCGCGCTCGTCGACCGGCTCGCCGATCACGTTCAGGATGCGGCCCAGCGTCTCCGGTCCGACCGGCATCTGGATGGGCGAGCCCGTGTCGACCGCCTTCTCGCCGCGGACCAGGCCGTCGGTCGTGTCCATGGCGATGGCGCGGACTTCCGATTCACCCAGGTGCTGCGCGACCTCGAGCACGATCAGGCGGCCATCGGCCTTCACGTGCAGCGCGTTCAGGATGTTCGGCAGGTCCGAGTCGAAACGAACGTCGACGACGGCGCCCGTGATCTGGGTGATCGTGCCGATGTTGTTGGTGGCCATAGCGGGATCCCTTTCCTTCGATTGCTGTCAGCGCGCGGCCTAGATGGCCTCGGCGCCCGAGATGATCTCGATGAGTTCCTTGGTGATGGAGGCCTGACGCGAGCGGTTCATCTGCAGGGTCAGTTTCTTGATCACTTCACCGGCGTTGCGCGACGCAGAGTCCATCGCCGTCATCTGCGAGCCGAAGAAGCTCGCGGCGTTCTCCAGCAGGACGCGGAAGATCTGGACGGTGAGGTTGCGCGGCAGCAGGTCGGCGAGAATGTCGGCTTCGTCCGGCTCGAACTCGTAGACCGCGCCGCCCAGGTTGTCGCCGGCGGGCGCGGAAGCGGCGGCCGGAGCGGTGGCCTCCGGCGCCGGCGGCGGGATGAGCTGCTGGACGGTGACGAACTGGGTCATCGCCGACTTGAAGCGGTTGAAGACGATCGAGGCGACGTCGAATTCGCCGGCCTCGAACATTTCCATCAGCCGCGAGGCGACGGTCTGGGCATCGCCGAAGGTGACCCGCGGGCGGCCGAGATCGGTGACCGTCTCGACGACCAGGCGCGCATAGTCGCGGCGCAGCTGGTCGCGGCCCTTGCGGCCGACGCAGAAGATCTTGACCGTCTTGCCCGCCGCTTCGAGCGCGCGGATCTGGCGGCGCGCCTCGCGCACGATCGTGCTGTTGAAGCCGCCGCACAGGCCGCGATCGCCGGTGGCGACGATCAGCAGATGGACCTGGTCGGAGCCGGTGCCGGCCAGCAGGCGCGGGCCGGTGCCTTTGAAGCTCGCCCCCAGCGAGGCCAGGATCTTGTCCATGGCTTCGGCATAGGGACGGGCCGCGGTGGCCTGTTCCTGGGCGCGGCGCAGCTTGGCGGCGGCCACCATCTTCATCGCCTTGGTGATCTTCTGCGTCGACTGGACGCTTCGGATGCGCAGGCGGAAGGTTTTCAGACTGGGCATGGGTGCTCAGTGATCCTTTGGCTTCAGCGGCCGGCTCAGCCGAACTTCTTCAGGAAGTCGGTGAAGAACGCCTTCAGCTTGTCGTCCGTTTCCTTGGTGATCTCGCGCTTGTCGCGGATCGAGGCCAGGATCGAGCCCTCGGCGCGCAGCGCCTCGTGCATCTGGCGCTCGAACTCGCCGATGCGGGCGATCGGCAGGGTGTCGAGGAAGCCGCGGGTGCCGGCGTAGAGCGACACGACCTGCTCCTCGACCAGCATCGGCACGAACTGGCCCTGCTTCAGCAGCTCGGTCAGGCGCTGGCCACGCGCCAGCAGGCGCTGGGTCGAGGCGTCGAGATCGGAGGCGAACTGCGCGAACGCCGCCATCTCGCGGTACTGCGCCAGCTCCAGCTTGATGGTGCCGGCGACCTGCTTCATCGCCTTGATCTGCGCGGCCGAGCCGACGCGGCTGACCGACAGGCCGACGTTAATCGCGGGACGGATGCCCTGATAGAAGAGCTCCGTCTCGAGGAAGATCTGGCCGTCGGTGATCGAGATCACGTTGGTCGGGATGTAGGCCGAGACGTCGCCAGCCTGCGTCTCGATGATCGGCAGCGCCGTCAGCGAGCCCGAACCGTTCTTCTCGTTGAGCTTGGCGGCGCGCTCGAGCAGCCGCGAGTGGAGATAGAACACGTCGCCGGGATAGGCTTCGCGGCCCGGCGGGCGGCGCAGCAGCAGCGACATCTGGCGGTACGACACCGCCTGCTTGGAAAGATCGTCATACACGATCACGGCGTGCATGCCGTTGTCGCGGAAGTACTCGCCCATGGCGCAGCCGGTGTAGGGCGCCAGGAACTGCATCGGCGCCGGATCGGACGCGGTGGCGGCCACGACGATGGAGTATTCCAGCGCGCCGTTGTCCTCGAGCGTCTTGACGATCTGGGCGACCGTCGAGCGCTTCTGGCCGATGGCGACATACACGCAGTAGAGCTTCTTGCTCTCGTCGCCGCTCTTGTTGATCGCCTTCTGGTTCAGGAAGGTGTCGATGGCGACGGCGGTCTTGCCGGTCTGGCGATCGCCGATGATCAGCTCGCGCTGGCCGCGGCCGACCGGGACCAGCGAGTCGATCGCCTTGAGGCCGGTCTGCATCGGCTCGTTCACCGACTTGCGCGGAATGATGCCGGGCGCCTTCACCTCGACGAGGCGGCGCTCGGTCGACTGGATCGGGCCCTTGCCGTCGATCGGGTTGCCGAGACCGTCGACCACGCGGCCGAGCAGGCCCTTGCCGACGGGGACGTCGACGATGGTGCCGGTGCGCTTGACGGTGTCGCCTTCGCGGATCGTGCGATCCTCGCCGAAGATCACGACGCCGACGTTGTCGCTCTCCAGGTTGAGCGCCATGCCCTTGATGCCGCCCGGGAACTCGACCATCTCGCCGGCCTTGACGCTGTCGAGGCCATAGACGCGCGCGATGCC
>Ga0068855_100009858_pt1 | contig 11521 bp, 8 predicted proteins | sample KBSCornC52_FD_66592 | JGI IMG/M metagenome (GOLD analysis project Ga0068855, IMG submission 66592) | Corn rhizosphere microbial communities from Kellogg Biological Station, Michigan, USA - KBS Corn C5-2 | ecosystem: Host-associated > Plants > Roots > Rhizosphere > Soil ...
TAACTGCGGTGTCGTCCGCGCTCTTGCGATGTCGGCGCATAAACTCGATGTAGTCCCGCACCGCATCAGGAACCGAGTAGCGGACACCGCTCGCTTCGACCGCCTGGCCGTGTGCCTGCTCGAGCAAATGGCGCTGCGCCTGCGCGAAGGTAAGCACGTCGGCGCCGTCCGCGTCCCGGTGATCGTCCGCCAGCGCCAAGGAGCGCTCGGCGTATCGGGCCTTGCCGAGTGCCGCAGGGCGGGCGCGGCGGGCGATCCATGCACCGCCCTCGCGACTCTTGCGATAACCCAGGAACAGCCCGGGCTCGATTCGGTGCCAATAGGGCTCCGACCGCACTCTCAGCCGCCTACGGCCTTCCCGTGAGCCCAAATCCTCGCTGCGGCGAATTCTTGGCATGTCTGTCTCCCACAGCCGGCCGTGGGGAATTCATGGGGAATAGACCGGCTGAGATGTGGTGAGACAGTTTGAGACGCGATATACTGGAAATCAAGGCATTTTCCGCATTATCTGGACTGACATGAGCGCGCCGGAGACCCCAGAAACAGCCCTCTCAAGGCTAGTACACCGGTTCGAATCCGGTTGGGAGCGCCATCAAATCAAGGGCTTAGACAAACCCTCAAAGCGCCTCATAGATCCCTCTTGCGCGCGCTCAGGACGGGCTTGAGATTCCACGGCAGTAGCGCCTCGATCGCTTCCACCGTCGCCGCGCTCGGCAGATGCTCGAACCCAATAGCCATTCCGATTTCATCTTGGATCGCGTGCGCAACGTGCGTGTCTCAACCCTCTGTCACTCCCAGTCAGGATGACAAGCCGTGCCGTCTTTGTACGCCGTCAACACGCTATCGACAGAAGTCAATGCGCGGCTGTAGCAGGAGCCGCGCGAGTCGCGAGTGACATAGATCTGGGAGCTGTTGCCGGTGTGTCCGGTGCGCACACCCGCGGCTGAAAAGCTGAGGGTGTCCTGAGAGGACACGTGATTGGAGGTCCTGACGCTGAGCACCTCCAGTCCGGCAACGCGGTTGACTTCGTTCTCCAGGTACTTCTGGTCCGCTACAGTCAGTACGGACGAGCTGCCATCCGCGTTCGTCATCTGGTTGTATTCGATTTCCAGAGGATAGAAAAAGCTCCTCTGCTCTTCTGTGACCAGAGCGTTCTTTCGCGTGGTCGTCCGGGAGTCGAGCGTCGTGGACTGCTTCAGGTCCTGAACATATGCGTTCGTATTGACGGTGAAATTCTGTGTGTTGTTGAAGCTGATCTTCTGCGACACCGTTGTTTCCACGCGTCCGTGCGAGGTGTCGACGTATCCGCTGATGGAATAGTTGCGTGTGGAAGTAACCGTCACTGGGCCGCTCGCATTCCCGGCGGAATCGACCGTCACATTTTCCACCACTTCCGGAGAGGGTTGCGCGCTCAGGTTGTCGCTCAGCACGGCTCCTGTGACCTTCGCAGCACCATGATCGAGGTAGATCAGCAGATTACCCGTGACGGAAAAGTAGCCGTTCGCATTGAATACACTGATGGCGAAAGTATGCGCCTTGCCGTCCGAGAGCACGCCTGCAAAAGGGGTCAGGTCGAGGCGATAGGGCTTGAAGTTGAGCGTCTGAACGGCGGGAATGGGTTCCCACAGGAAAGGATCGATGCCACCGGTGTAGATCCAGGGATACACTGGAGCCACGCCGGCGGGTCGGCCATCGACGGTGACCTCTGTTTCACGGAAGCCCGTGTTGCCACAGCTTTGCAGGGCATTCGCGAGGTCCGTGGGCACGCACAAGTACCAGAACTCGTCGTTCGACTGACTTTGCGCGATAACATCGAGGTAGACGGCCTCGACATTCATGGGCAGCGTGACACTCTGGCTCAGTTGGTCATTCGGCGTGCCCAGGGTTGCCGCACCACTGTTTCCGGGCATGCCGATCACCATATCGGCAGCGCGCGTGCCGTGTTCCAGGAAACTTGCCGGGTAAAACTCGAGCTGGGCGTTAGCATAAATGATGCCATCGTAAGTGACGCCCCCGGAAACCCCTACGAAATTGCCCAGGATCGCGGTCCCAGCCTGTGAGGACTTCAATAGAGTGCTCAGGTCCGTGACATCGCGCTCCACGTGCCACGATGGACTCAAGGTGGCGCGCGGTTCCGCGGTTGTGCCGAAATAAAGGTTGGCCCCGCCGAGGAAGAGTTGCGCGGTTCGATCAAACTGCCGCCCGGCCGTGACCGTGAAATCCGCCGTAAAGACCACTTTGGTCCATGGACCGGGACACTCTGCCGGAGGGGCATAGCCGAAGGTCTTGGTGTTGAAGTCGGCGAACGGCTGATTCATGAATAGCTGCACCGTGCATGGTTTCCCATGCGGCCGTTTCACCGCGGGATCGGCGCTGACGGTGTTGCTCGAGCCGATCTGGGGTGTTGGCGGGGCGATGACAACCTGAGCCAGGGTATTGACGGGTGAGGCCAGAAACCCTGCACAGACAGCAACCGCCAGGAAGCCTCGAAGTGGCGTTGGTCTCGTTTGCATCCTGCTCTCCCTTCCGTGGATTACGTGGCGGCTTATTGTTAGGCGATCCCACGCCTGTCCGCAACGTATCGTGGTGCCGGCAAAAAGCTCGCGCAGCTGACTTGGGCCTAGCGTACTCCCCAGCGACGGAATCGTGGCCAACCGTCGGGGGAACCGAGCATGGATCTTTGGCAGTACTGGCTCACGGCTATCCAGCAGACGCTCGAAGTCTGCGCTGTCCATTTGCACCTGGGCATGGGGCTGGCAGATACCGTCATGACGCTGGTCTTGCGGTCGGCCCTTCTTCCGCTGACGTGGACGTGGACGTGGACGTGGAAAACGATTTCCTCCGCCTCCTCGACCGTAAAGGTCGTTCCTTCGATGTAGTTGGAAAAGTACGCTTCGAAGAAGGCGAAGTTCTCGCGAGCCGTTCCCGATGGAGCAGGGTCGGGAATATCCGGCAGTGGCGCCGCATTCAAAATTGAAAACAGTGCGTCGAAGATTTGCAATCGAACTGGGCCATACGGCCGGCCCGCCGCGCGTGCCAATGCCTGCTTCGCGGTCAAGTATGTAGCTTCCTGCGTTCCAAGTAGCGCACCGACAAGGCTGTCCAATCGCGTGAACTGCTCCTCGTATCCGAGCTCGGTTGCCATCTCACGGGCTTGATCGCGGAGTTGGTTGAGTCGATGCTTACCACCATGGCGCACCAATTCCTCAACATATCGGGCAGGCACGATCGGAGCCGCGGGGACGATGACCTTTTCCGGAAATCGTCGAGCCCGGACGCTACGTGGTTTGGCTGGCGCCTGAGATCAGCCCGCGGAGGCCGAGTCACGCAGCGCGACAATTATGCCACATCGTGCATATTGTTTCCTGCGTCACGCGCGCCGAATTGCTCGAGCGCCGTACCAGTGCGGACAACCCGCGGCTGAACGCAGTCAGCCGTGCGATACGGCAACTGGCACGGACAAGCGTCCTGCGTGGAAATCCCGGCATTGCGCGATTACGAACTCCTTCATGGCTGTCAGCTCCGCCGGCGTGGCATTTTCCGGACGGTCAGCGAACCAGCCGATCTCGGCCATGCCGCGCACGAGAAGGAACAAAGGCAACATGGCCAGATCCTCCTCAGTGACGGGCCTAACGCTGCGATATCCCTCCACGCACGCGGCGTAGAGGCCACCAAACTCGGCGAGCTCCTGGCATTGGTTCAGGGCCGCGGCGAGGTCGTACATGTGCCAGCCCCAGGCGGTGTCATCGAAATCAATCGCTGCCAACATATCGCCGTTCACCAGCACATTGCCGGGATGCAGGTCCGCGTGGATGACGCTGTATCGCGATGCGTCCTTGCCATAGCGGATCAGCAGTTCGTGTAGCCGAGTACGCGTCTCGACGAGCAATGCTCTTTCGCCAGGGGAAAGATCGCTGCGCTCCCAGAACCGGCCCCAGAAGGGCTGAGTGCCCATGAGCCCGTTCTCATCCAGCGCGTGGCGCCGGAATTTGGCAGGGGGATGCCATTGCGCGGCTTGATTGTTCATCGTTGCTATCAACGCGCCGAGCTTCTGGAAATGCACCTCCAGCCGTTCGCGCGGCGTATCGTCGCGAATCAACTGCATGAGCAGTTCGCCAGGAACCCAACGGGCCAGGCTCGCATGGCAGTGCTGACCGAGCGGGGCAACATCAACGCCAGCATAGTCCCGGCCGTCGCGTGTGGCGATCGGCTCGGGCACATGGATGCCAGCCTGCAACAGCGCCTTGGTCCACAACCGCTCCGACTGGAGTTCCTCCAGTGTATGGTAGGCCGGACGGTGCAGGCGAAGCGTATACAGTTTGCCTACGTCGTCGGCGACCTTGAAAGTGATGTTCTCGGCCCGTGCGAGCAGCGACACGTCGACTGGCTTGATAGGAAAATGGTCCAACGCCTGGTGGGCAGCCTCCAGGAATGAGCCGCTTTGCAGATCAACCACAGATGTCCTGCCTTGCAGTCTCGAAAGCTTCGAGAAACGATGCCGCATCGTCTTTTGAGACGACGAGCGGCGGGCGCACTTTCAACAGGTTCTTGTACGCGCCGGCGGCGGCCGTGAGAAAGCCGAGTTCCTTGAGGCGGTCCGCCAACGTGGCTGCCCGTTCAGGATCCGGCGTTCTAGACTTACGGTCCGTGACGACGTCGACTACGACGAATAGCCCTCGCCCGCGCACATCGCCCAAGTGCAAGTCGTTCGCGGCGATCCTCTCCAGCCCTTCCTTTAGCATTGCTCCGACCTGCCGCGCATTGCCGACCAACTCGTCGCGCTCGATAACATCCAGCACGGCCATCCCGGCTGCTGCCTGGAGCGGGCTGGAGGCATAGGTGTTGAAGTGATCCGTTCTGCCGCGAAAACGCTCGATCAGATTGCGGCTGGCGCCCGTCGCGGAGATCGGCACGCCGTTGCCCATCGGCTTACCCAGAGTCACGATGTCGGGCTCGAAGCCCGTGGCCTCGTATCCCCACCAATGGCCGGTGCGGCCGAAGCCCGCCTGCACCTCGTCCGCGATCACTAGCCCACCGGCCGCGCGGACCATTTCAGCGGCGCGTGCCATGAAGTTGTTGGGCAGATTGGGCAGGCCCTCATTGGCGAAGATGGAGCAGATCAGCATGGCCGCGAGGCCGACCCCCGACGCCTCGAACCTCTCGATCGCCTCCTGAACCCTGGCGAGATAGGCATCCTCGAGTTCCTGCTCACTCGACGCCTCTGCAATCGGACGGTACAGGTCGGGAAAGGGAAAGGCGTGGACATCCGGGCTTTCCGGTTGCGTACGTCCAACGTTGGTGAGCCGCCCAACCAAGTCGCTATTGCCGTGGTAGGCAGCATTCGTGCACAGGATGCCCCGCCTGCCAGTCGCCAAGCGCGCCATCTGGATCGCCACTTCGTTCGCCTCCGTGCCGCTGCAGCTAAAGACGAAACTCTCGATGCGCGGGCAATGCAACGATGCAAGCCGCTCGGCATAGGCGACTACACCTTCGTGGAGGTAGCGACTGTTGACGTTCAGGGTACGCTGTTGATTCGAGATCGCGTCGGCGATATACGAGTTACCGTGCCCGACCGCGGGCACATTGTTGTAGAAGTCAATATAACGCCGGCCAGTCTCGTCGAAGACATACGCTCCCTGTCCCCGCACCAGTTGAATCGGGTGACGGTAGAACAGTTCCGCACCGGCCCCGAGTGATCGCTCGCGACGCCTGAGAAGCATTCTCGAATCCATATCACACCTTAGAAAGAGTGGTGATGCCTGCCACTGCGCGCAGCTTGCAGTTCACGTCGCGAACCATAGGGCTTTGGTTTCGAGATACGCCTCCAACTGCTCCGGCCCGCCTTCGCGGCCAAAGCCCGACAGGCCAAAGCCGCCGAACGGCAATGCTGCATCGATCGGATTGTGTGCATTCACCCACACCGTGCCGGCACGAATCGCGCCCGCAAGATTTCGCACGCGCGCCAGATCGTTCGACCAGAGACTCGCCGCGAGCCCATAACGTGTGTCATTCGCCAGCCTCACGACCTCGGCGTCCGTTGCAAAGGCGGAGACCGCGAGTACGGGGCCGAAGATCTCTTCGCGCAAGATGCGGCTGTCATGCCGAAGCCCGCCAAACACAGTGGGCCGCACGAAATAACCGGCACCGGGGCACTCGCCGCCCGCGAGGACGCTCGCCCCTTCGCGCCTGCCTGTCGCGATGTACTCCATGACCCGATCGCGTTGGCGCGCCGAGACGAGCGGACCCATCTCGCACCCTGGGGACAAACCGGGCGCGACCCGAAGGGCGTTCGCGCGCGCAGCCACGCGCTCGAGCAAAGCGTCGTGTATGGTTTGCTCAACATACAACCGCGACGAGCCGCAGCAGACCTGCCCGGCGTTGTAGAAAATGCCATCCACCACACCCTGCGCGGCCCGATCGAGATCCGCATCAGCGAGCACGATCATGGGCGACTTGCCCCCGAGCTCGAGCGTCAGTCGCGTCATGTTCTGAATCGCGGCGGTGGCGATCTGTGTGCCGATGGCCGTCGACCCGGTGAAGGTCAGCTTCGCGACCAGTCGGTGGCGCGCCAGCGCGTCACCGGCGGTCGGCCCGAGCCCCGTCACGATGTTGAGCACGCCATCTGGCACACCCGCTGCCTGAGCCAGCTCACCGAGCCGAATCGCAGTCAAAGAGGTCTGCTCCGCAGGCTTCAGCACGACGGAGCATCCTGCAGCCAACGCGGGGAACACCTTCTGCACAGCCATGTTGAACGGGAAATTCCAGGGAATGATCGCGCCGACGACACCCACCGGTTCCCGCACTGTCATTCCCATCGGCGCATTGGGCGCGGACAGTGCCACGACCCGACCATCGATCTTGGTCGCCCATCCCGCCATGTAGCGCGCAAAACGCAGGGCGTCTGGCAAGTCGATCTCGCGGGCAGCGGACAGTGGCTTGCCATTGTCGATCGTTTCGAGCACCGCTAGCTCTTCGAGGTTGGCTTCGATGAGATCCGCGAGCTTCAGCAAGATTCGCTCGCGGTCTGCGGGTGCCAGGCGAGACCAACGACCGTCCTCCATGCTTCGGTGTGCGGCTTCCACCGCAAGATTTACGTCATCCGTGCTTCCGGCAGCAATGCTGGCTATGCACTCTGCACTCGAGGGCTCGAAGACGTCGAGCCGCTGCCCCGAGACAGCATCGCGCCACTGCCCATCGATCAGGATGCCATGCGGGCGAACGATGAACTCGCGTATCGAAGGCGCAATCGCATAGTCATCCAGCACGCCACTCATAGGGCACTCCCTGCACCCTGGGCGAGATACATGTCGCGTTGGCGGGTCTTTTCCTTCCGAGCCATCAGCACGCCCGCAGCGACGACGAGGAGGGCAACGAGTGTAATCATGAGTGTGGCGAGCGCGTTGATCTCCGGCGTCACTCCCAGGCGAACCTTGGAGAAGATCATCATCGGCAACGTACTGGTGGATGGGCCTGCAGTGAAAGTCGTAATCACGAGATCGTCCAGCGACAAAGTGAAAGCCAGGAGCCAACCGGAGGCGATCGCCGGCGCAATGATGGGCAGCGTGATAAGAATGAATACGCGCTCGGGCCGCGCACCCAGATCCATTGCCGCTTCCTCCAGCGAGTCGTCCAAGCTGGAAAGACGCGACTGCACGATCACGGCGACATAGGCCATCGTGAGTGTCACGTGTGCAATCACGATGGTGCTGAAACCGCGCTCATCCGGAACGAAGGGAAGCGGTGCGAAGGCAACAAACAGCAGCAACAACGACAGCCCCGTGATGACCTCGGGCATTACCAGTGGCGCGCTGACCATTCCGGATAGAATCGTGCGCCCTCGAAACTGGCCAAAACGCGCCAGAACCAGACCGGCGAGCGTGCCGAGGACAGCGGCAATCGTAGCGCTGACGGCGGCGATGCGCAGGCTGAGCCACGCCGCTTCCAACATTCGATGATCGGCGAGCAGCACGCCATACCACCGTGTCGAAAAGCCGCCCCAGACCGTCACCAAGCGCGAGTTGTTGAACGAGTACACGATGACGGAAAGGATGGGGATATAGAGGAACGCGAACCCCATCGCGAGCAGCGCTGGGAGTACCCTGGAGCGTCTGTAACTCATTGCGCGCCTTTAGCGATGCAGCCCTGCGCCGGCTTCCCGCGCCTGGTAACGCTGGAAGATCATGATCGGCAGCACCAACACGAGCAGCAGTGTCATCGCCACCGCGCTGGCTTCCGGCCAGTTTCGATTGTTGAAGAACTCATCCCATAGCACCCTGCCAATCATCAGTGTGTTATTGCCGCCGAGGAGGCGCGGTATGACGAACTCCCCTACTGCCGGAATGAAGACCAGCATCGAGCCCGCAATCATTCCGGGCAGCGACAGCGGCAGCGTGATCTGCAGGAAGGCCTTGAATGGCGTAGCACCGAGATTCACAGCGGCTTCGAGCAGCGTGTTGTCATGTTTTTCGAGATTCGAATACAGCGGCAGAATCATGAACGGCAGGTATGAGTAGACGATGCCGATGTACATGGCAAAGTCCGTCTGCATCATCACGATGGGCTCGTGAATCAAGCCCAGCCCCATCAAGACATTGTTTATCAGCCCGTTATTGCGCAGGAGGCCGATCCACGCGTACACGCGCACGAGGAACGACGTCCAAAACGGCAACACCACCAGCAACAGCAATGTGTTTCGCCATCTGGCGCTGGCGCGCGCGATGCCGTACGCCATCGGGTAAGCCACCAGAAGGCAGAAGAACGTCGAGATGAAGGCCACCTTCATCGAGCTCAGGAACGCGTCCAGGTAAAGCGTTTCGCGAGCGAGAAACAGATAGTTCGCGGCACTCAGCGAAAGGTGCAGCGCGTGTTCGCTGGTCCATTCCCACAGTGGCGTGTAGGGCGGCACGCCGAGCCGCGTGTGGGCGAAGCTGATCTCCAGTACGATAAGAAAAGGAATCAGAAAAAACAGCAGCAACCATACCCATGGCACGGCAATGACGAGGCGGCGCCCGGTGATCCCGAAGCGACGCTGCAGCAGACTCAATGTGTGCACCACTGCGCCCGCCCTACTCCGTCACCACGACGGCGCTCGACTCGTGCCACCACACCCACACGCGATCGTCCCACGTGAATGCGCCATCGGCGTGACGGCGCGTATTGGGTTGCGTGACGCGAACAGTCCTGCCGCTGTCGAGTTGTACCAGATAGATGGAAACATCACCCATGTAAGCGACCTCGCGAATCGTGCCGGGTGCCGCGTTGAAACGCTCCCGAGGCGCCTCACGAGCCAGGATCATCTTCTCAGGGCGCACAGCCGCCCATACCACGGCATCCGGCGCGGAGCTGATTCCATGGCCCACGTGGATGCGGCCGCCGAGATCGGCCGATTCGATGAGCACGTGGCCGGGCTCGTCTTCGATGACCCTGCCTTCGAACATGTTCACGTTGCCGATGAACTCGGCTGTGAATCGGGTCTTGGGAAACTCGTAGATCTCGTGCGGCGTACCGACCTGTACGATGCGACCGTGGTTCATGACGCCGATCCGCGTAGCCAACGTCATTGCCTCCTCCTGATCGTGTGTCACGACAATGAAGGTGACGCCGAGGCGCTCCTGAATGTTGACTAATTCGAATTGAGTGTGCTCGCGCAGCCGCTTGTCCAATGCGCCGAGCGGCTCATCGAGCAACAGCAGCTTGGGACGCTTGATGAGCGAGCGCGCGAGCGCCACGCGCTGGCGCTGTCCGCCGGAGAGCTGATGAGGCTTGCGCCTCGCAAACTCCTCCAGTTTCACGAGCGCGAGCATCTCGGCAACACGTTGGGCAATCTCATTCTTGGGCATGCCTTCCTGCTTCAGCCCGAACGCGACGTTTTTTTCGACGGTCATGTGGGGGAACAAGGCATATGACTGGAACATCATGTTCACCGGCCGCTTGAAGGGCGGCACGCCTGCCATGTCATGCCCATCGATGAAGATGCGACCGCCGGTGGATGCCTCGAACCCAGCGAGCATCCTCAAGAGAGTCGTCTTGCCGCAACCCGAGCCGCCCAGCAGGCAGAAGATCTCGCCGCGATAGATGTCTAGCGTGACGTCATCAACGGCAGTGAAGTCGCCGAACTTCTTCGAAACCCTTTCGATACGGATGTATGCAGTCGCCGCCGGATCCTTCCAAGGCGCTTCTCGCTCGCGCAGACGCCCCATCTGCGGCCGCGGTTTCTCTGCGATTCCGATTCCCGTCATTGCAACACGCATTCCACTCAGTGAAAATCTTTGTCCCGGTAAGTGTCCTTGCCGCCCATGACGGTGAGCAGCACTTTCGTCTTCAGGATGTCCATCGGCGGGATCGTCAGAATGTCCTTCGACAGCACCACCATGTCGGCAAGCTTGCCCGGCGTCAGCGTGCCGCGTTTCTGCTCGTCGAAGCTCGCGTACGCACCGTCGCGGGTGTAGTGCCGAAGAGCCGCTTCCACGCTGACGCGGTTCTGCGGATACCAACCGCCCTTGGGTGTTCCTTGCGGTGTGAGGCGCGTCACCGCAAGGTGTATGCCGAGCAGAGGCGCCATGTCGAACCCGCCCCAATCGCTGCCGAAGGCCTGCACCGCACCCGCATCGTCATAGAGCTTGAAGGCTAGGGCGTGCGACGCGCGCTCTGGCCCCAGAAGCACTGCGTAGTTGTTCAATTCCGTCGCGTCCGGGCTTGCCATCCACTGCTGAGTCGACACGATCACACCGAGCTGTTTGAAACGAGGCAAATCGGATAGACGCGGTACTTCACCGTGCTCGACCCGATGTCGCCGCCCCTGCGTGCCATTCGTCTTCTCGGCGTACTCAAAAGCGTTGAGGGCCATGTTGATGGCCTTGTCGCCGATGGCGTGCAGCAGGACCTGGAAGCCTTCCTTGTCGTACAGCGCCACGGTCTTATTGAGATCATCCTGCTCCCAGAAGGGGATGCCGGTGTTGTGGGTACCGACGTAGGGCTCAAACATCGCCGCCGTCTGCGCATCGACTGTGCCGTCCAGGAATCCTTTGATGGAGCCGAACTCCATCACCGGACCTTTGAATGTATCGCGCAACCGTTTGTACTCGGTGAGATCGGCTTCGGTCAGCGGTGTCTTGAGGTAATGGCCCTTGGGCGAGCCGCCATCCTTCGGCAGGATCAAAGGCGCGAAGCGAATACGGAGCTTGAACGCGTTCTCCTTGAGCGCGCGTTCGAAGATCGGCTCGTCGTCGGGCGACCAGGACGCGTTCTGTGCCGCCGTGAGCCCATCCGCAGCGAACTCGTCCATATGCTTCAGGAAGCTTTGATAGACCTCGTCGGCCGTCTCGCGCGGGAAGCGTCCCCTGACCAAAGACTGCGCAGCTTCCTTCAGCTCGCCGGTGGGCTCGCCGTTCGAGTCGCGCATGATGTGTCCGTTCGGAGGGTCCTTTGTGTCCCGGGTGATCCCTGCGAGCTGCAGCGCCTTCGTGTTTGCCAAGCCCATGTGGCCGTCGCGTTCCAACACGTACACCGGACGATCCGAGAT
>Ga0068855_100009860_pt1 | contig 11520 bp, 10 predicted proteins | sample KBSCornC52_FD_66592 | JGI IMG/M metagenome (GOLD analysis project Ga0068855, IMG submission 66592) | Corn rhizosphere microbial communities from Kellogg Biological Station, Michigan, USA - KBS Corn C5-2 | ecosystem: Host-associated > Plants > Roots > Rhizosphere > Soil ...
TGGGAAGGCCACCGTGGAGCGCATGGCGGAACACGGCGCAAAGGTCGTGGTCTCCAGCCGCAATCAGGCGGATTGCGATACCGTCGCCGCCGAAATCAATAAGCGTTATGGCGCGGGCCGTGCCCTGCCGCTGGCGGCGGATATTGATCGCCATGATGATCTGAAGGCGTTAGTCGCCAAGACTCTGGAGAAATTCGGCCGCATCGACATCCTGGTGGCGAACGCATCGAGCCGTGGTTCGGGGATCATCGAGAAGATCGAGGTGGAGGAGATCGACCGTGTTTGGCGCGGGGCTGTCACGCAGAGCGCGCTGCTGGCGAAACTCGTTGCCGAGCCCATGAAGAAGCAGGGTGGCGGCAGCATCATGTTTGTCTCCTCCAGCGCGGCGACGGCGGTGTTTCCGGATTTCCCCGCCTACGGCGTCGGCAAGCATGGCCTCATCCAACTCGCGCGCATCCTCGCGGTTCAGTGGGGCCCTGATAACATTCGCGTGAATTGCATCGTACCCGGCGTGACGCGCACCGATGCCACGCGCGGCATGTGGGAATCGCCCGAGGGTCTCAAGGTATCCGTCAGCCGCACGCCCCTGGGCCGTGTGGGTGAAGTGGATGAACTGGCGGCAGGTATGGTGTTTTTCGCTTCGCCCGGCGGCGCATTCATCACGGGCCATACATTATTGGTGGATGGCGGCGTGGTAATGAAGGGTGCTGAAGGCATCCACGACTTTATCACCATGGCGTCCGGAGGATAGCCGGCGGCGTTGACGGCGAGGAAACGGTCATGGCGCTTCAAAAAACGGTTCCTGCTCACGTGCCGCCCGAATTGGTGGTCGACCTCGATATGTACAATCTGCCAGGCGGCAGCGAAGATCCGCACTTGGCCTGGCAGCAGTTTCGCGGTCGCGGTCCTGTCGTCTTTTCACCATATAGCGGCGGTTATTGGGTGCCCGTAGACGGCAATGATATCCTCGCCATGTGGCGCGATGCCGCGCGCTATTCCAGTTATTCCGTGAGTATTCCCGACGCGGGCACAGAACGCCTGCTACCGATCGAGGCCGACGGTCCCAATCACGCGGCTTACCGCAACAACGTTCTCCACTTCTTTCTGCCGCCTGCAGTCAACAAAATGACGCCGGAGGTGCGGAAGCTCGCGGTCAGCCTGATTGAGGGATTTCGCGAGCGCGGCGAATGCGAGTTCATTTCGGAATTCGCCGAACAGCTGCCGCTGATCGTTTTCCTCGTTCTCATGGGTCTACCCCTGGAAGATCGGGTTCCACTGCATGATCTGGTGGAGACTTATGCGCGCGATCCCGACGCCGGGGCGAAGTTGGACGCCATTGGAAAACTGCGCGCCTATCTCGATGGATGGATCACCAGGCGCACGGCCGTGCCTGGTGACGATGCCATCTCCCACGTCATTCGGTCCGAAATCAATGGTCGCCGCTATACGCGCGGTGAAGTGAACTCTACCTGTTCTCTGCTGCTCTTGGGTGGGTTGGATACGGTGGCGTCGTCGTTGGGGTTCTGGGCCCTGCATTTGTCTAAATCGCCGCAAGATCGCGCCTACATCCGTGACACCAAAGGTTCGTTGTTGCCGGTGGTGAACGAACTCATGCGGCGTTTTCCGGTGCCTAGTCTGGGCCGTGTCGTTACTGGTGACATTGATCATCGCGGCGTGAATCTCAAAAAGGGCGATCGCGTTCTGCTCAGTCCGTCGCTCCATAATCTGGACGGCGCCCTCTATCCAAAGCCGCTGCAGGTTGATTTCACGCGCGTGCCCCGCCATATCGGGTTCGGCGCAGGGCCGCATATGTGTGCGGGGGCTAATTTGGCGCGATCGGAGTTCACAATATTCCTTGAGGAATGGCTGAGGCGGATTCCCGACTTCGCGGTGAAACCCGGCACGAAGCCAATCATGAAGGCGGCGCCCACGAATACCGTCGAAGAACTATGGCTGCAGTGGACGCCTTAGCGTTTCCCGGCGGCCGCACTACGGGTCCTATCGTAAATCCATGTAATGGGCCATCCTAGGGAGGAGCCATGTCGTCAGCGAAGGTCTCAGTTCTCGAAAAGTGGTCGGAATTTATCCGGGCCGGCGACCGGGAGGGCATGGCCACGGTGCTGGCGCCGGATTTCGTCCTCTATGAGGACGCCGGTTTACCTTATGGCGGCGTCTTTCGGGGCGTCGACGGCTTCCTCGGCATGCTGGCAAACTTGCAGGCCAGTTGGGTGGATTTGAAGTTCGAGCACCTGGGCTTTTTCGACGAACCCGGCGGCGACAGTGTTGCCGTCCATGTGCGCTTGACCGGCCGCTCGCCTAAGACGGGCGAGCCGATGGAGGTGCTCACGTCCGAGGTTTTCAAGATCAGGGACGGACGCGTCTTGGAAGGCCGTGTGTGGTATTGGGATACGCGTCGTCTGAGCCAAGCTATGTTAGGCCGGAAGGCGGCCTCGTGATGTCGCGCACTTCCTGCATGCTCATGAATTCCTAGAGGCGACCGCAACATGGGCGCAACAGGCCTGTCTCCTATTCCCGATCACGTCCCGCCCGAACTGGTGATCGACTTCGATTACTATTATGGGCCCGAGGTGCTGGGTGAACCGGCCATCGGCCTGTCCAAGCTACATGACGGGCCCGATATCTTCTACACGCCGCGCAATGAGGGGCATTGGATGGTGACCCGCGCTAAAGATGCGCGGGACATTCTCTTAGATAATAAGCGGTTTTCCTCGGCCGTTCATTACAATCGGCGACTTGATCCCATGCAGCCTTATCTTATCCCGGCCCAGGTGGACCCGCCGATCCAGACCGCCTATCGCAAGATCTTGCATCCTCTCATGTCGCCGGCGGCGGTTTTGAAGTTGGAGGGCGAAATTCGCGAGCTGACCCGCGAGGTTATCGAGAATGTGCGTGCAAAGGGCGGGTGCGAGTTCTTCAGCGAGGTCGCACAACTATTTCCCACGGTGATCTTCCTCAAGTGGGCGAATCTTCCTGTGTCGGATCGGGCCATGCTGGCGGATATCGTGGACAAGACCACACACGATCCGACCCCGGGCGGGCAGGTGGAGAACTTCACCCGCCTGTCGTCCTACCTGGAAAGCGTGCTCAAAGAGCGCCGGGCGCGGCCGGGGGATGATCTCATCTCCAAACTGGCGACGGCGAAGATCGACGGGCAGACGCCGCCGGAACAGGAGGTGCTGTTTCTGCTCACAAATATTCTCCTTGGGGGCGTCGACACTGTTGTGGCCGGGCTGACGTCTTTCTTGGGATATCTGGGCCGCAACCCGGAGAAGTATCGGCAGTTGGTAGATGATCCGGGTATCATCCGCCAAGCGCTCGAGGAGTTGATGCGCGCCTATGGCGTCGCCAATACCGAGCGCTGCCTGAAGTACGATACCGAATTCCGCGGCATCAAATTCAAGAAGTATGACCGCATCGTTATTCTTCCGGCGCTGTTGAACGTCGATCCTCATGAGATCGATCATCCCCTGACCGTCGATTTCAACCGCCCCCAGAGTCCGCATATGTTTTTTGGTGTCGGCATCCATCATTGCGTGGGCGCGCATCTCGCGCGTCTTGAGATGCGGATCTTCTTCGAGGAATGGACCAAGGCGATCCCTAAGTTCTCGCTTCGGCCGGGCGAAGTGATCGAAGGTGTGGGTGGGTTTGTCTTCCGGCCGCCCCATGTGCATCTGGTATGGGATCGGGCCGAAACCCGCAGTCCTTACACTGGCAAACCATGAAGACGAGATAGGTCCATGAGCAAGAAGCAATTCATGGAGAATTTATCCAAAGCCATCGACAGTGGCGATGAGGGGCGCATCGCGGCGCTCTTCGATCCCAATTTCATCATGTACGAAGACGGTGGCATGCCCTACGGCGGCGTTTTCCACGGCCCGAGTGGTTTCCGCAAGGTTCAAACCACGGTCTATGAAACATGGCGTGACCACACGATAGATCCCGTCACGATATTGGAAGAGCCTGACGGTGATCGTATTTGCCTGGTGATCCGCTTCACGGGTAAGCCGGGTAAGACGGATGAGGTGGTGGAGACCTACGTCAACGAAATCTGGACTGTTCGCGACGGCAAGGCCGTGGAAGCGCGGGTCTGGTACTGGGATTCAGACCGTCTGAGCAAGATCATGACCCGATAAATAGAAATCGGGCCTTATGCCAGTTGCGGGTTTATGCGCACCAGGTCCCTCTTGAGCGTATGGGCGCTGCGCAGGAAGTGAAATAACGTCCACACCTGCACCACCGCCACGATTGCTAACGCCAATTGGATCGAGGCGTAGCCGCTCCAGCCGGGGATTTTATCGCTGAGGACTCCGACGAGATAAGGGCCGCCGCCCGCGCCCATGAGGTTAATGAGCAGGTTGATGCAGGACGAGGCCACGCCGCGCATCCGCGGTCTGACGAGGCTCTGAAGGGTTCCCATGACGGGACCATATTGGAACCCCGCAGAGATCCCCCATAAAGCCATGGCAACGATGGCTGCAGCGGCATTGGGGATCAGGGCCATGGCGATCATCAGTACGCCATTGCCCACGGCGGAAATAGCCGGCAGCCACGTGTACCAACGGATGTCGCGGCGGGCGAGGTAGTCGGCGATGGCGCCGCCGGACATCTGCCCCAGGGCGTTCGTCAGCCCGAAAGCAAGGCTGACGATGATGCTGGCGGTTGCCAGGGAAATGCCGTGGCCGCGCATGAGCAGCGGCATCATCCAGGCGATATTGCCGGAGTTGATGATGGCGGTCAGCATCATGCCCATCATCAAGTGAATGCAACTACGTTGGGTCCAAAGGAAACGGAGCGTTTCGCTGAAGGGCGGGGCCTTGTCGTCGGAATCGGCGGCGGTCTTTTCGCGCGCGGGCTCGCGGACCGTCATGTACATCAGCAGGGCTAAGAAGATTCCCGGCAGGCCTGCGGCCACGTATCCTGCCCGCCAGCCGTGAAGTTGGGCGATGAAGGCCACCAGGGGAAAACCCAGCACGCTGCCGATGGCCGGTCCGGCGAACAGGAATCCTACCGCCGTCGCGCGGGTCTTACGATCATAGAGATCGGCGATCATGGACAGAGAGGTTGGGTTGTTCACGCCTTCCGCGGCGGCGATGCACATACGGATCGCGACGATTTCGCCCAGCGCGTGCATGAAGCCGGTGACGGCTGTCAAGCAGCTCCAGACGCCAAGAGCCGTAAGCAGGATATTCCGCCGGCTGATGCGATCCACCAGCATGCCGGCGGGAAATAACATGAGGACGTAGGGAATGCTGAACACGAAGCCCGTGAACAGGCCCAATTGTGCATCCGTGAGGGCGAATTCGGCTTTGATGTCTTGGGCCAGGATCACTGGCACAGAACGGTTGAGGTACTGGACCGCGAACACCAGCGTCAGAATTGAGACGACGTAGTGGCGGTACCCTAGTCCTCTCAGGGTGCGTATAGACGCCGAAATCACGGAAATCCCCCCGGGCGGTGCGGCCGTTTACCCCGGCAGCGGGGCTGTTAGTGGTCCGATTCTAACATTCGCATCCCGTTTCGGGAGGCAGTTTTGCGAATGTTAGAATCAAAGGACCACTAATAACATATGAATCTAGTGGAGCTTTGGATTTGACATTCGCCTCTCAGTATCGGGCCAGCCATGTAGCGAATGTCAAATCCGCTCCACTAGCGGCGTTTAGCTTTGCCCAGGGTAATCGAAGATGTGTGGCGATCCCAGGTGGTTTTTGTGATGCCTTCCTTGCGCAACTCGTATTTGAGGATGCGGCCCACACCATTACGCGGAAATTCGGTGCGGAACTCGATATAACGCGGCACGGCAAAGGACGGCAGCTTGTCGACGGACCAGCGGCAGAGACTCTCCTCGGTCACGGTCGCATTGGGATGCAGCAAGATCGTCGCCTTCACCTCATCCTCGGCGCCGTCGGCGGAGACCGCGTGGACGGCCACGTCGGCGATTTCCGGATGGGACCGGAAAGTGACTTCCAATTCGTAACTGGAAATATTCTCGCCGCCTTTGCGCAAGTAGTCCTTTTTGCGGTCGACCCAGAAGAAGAACCCGTTCTCGTCGAAGCGGCCGATATCGCCGGTGTGGAACCAGAGATTGCGATTGACCTCGATGGTCGCCTCCGGCCGCCGCCAATAGCCCTCGAACATGATGTTCGGGTTGCGCGGCCGGACGACCACCTCGCCCGTGCTGCCAGGGGGCAGGATGCGGTCGTCGCCGTCGACGATCTCCACGTCGAAATCCTCAAAGCGATGGCCCGAGGCTCCCGGCGGCACCGGATTCGCCATGTCGCGCAGAGTGATGGAACAGGCTTCCGTCATGCCATAGCCCACGGCGCCGGCCAGTTTCACGCCGAACCGCTCCAGCCATTGACGTTGCAGTGCGTCGCTGAATGGCACGCCATGAATGGTGCGGATCTGGCCGTAGCACCGCTTCGAAACCTCCGTATCGGGCGCTTCGGCGACAAAGTTGAGCATGGAGCTGAGAATCATCACGACGTTCGCTCGCGAACGCTCGATCTCCGGCCAAAAGCCGGAAAGGGAGAAGCGCGGATGAATGGAGGACGTGGCGCCGGTCTGCAATGTGCCGATGATGGAACCGGCGGCGCCCATATGGAACAGGGGGCATGGGGTCCAGTAGATATCGTCGTGAACCACGCCGATATGCCTGTTCGACTGCCAACCCATGTTGCAGATGTAGTTGTGGCTGATCATACAGCCCTTTGATGGCCCCGTTGTGCCCGAAGTGTAGAGCAGCATGGCCAAGTCGCGCCCGGTCACCTGTATATCAATCGGCGTGTTGTCGTTGGCATAGACACTTTCCAACGGACATAACTCGAGGCGGGTTTTGGGCAATTCCACCTTGCCGCGATAGAGCACCGTGCGTGTTTCGGGAATGCCATCCGCGATCGCGACAATGCGTTCCACGTACTCGGCGTCGGAGACCACGATGGCGGAGCCGGCATCGGAAATCTGGTGGCTCAGGAATGTGCCGCGGAATGCGGTATTGATGGGCACGAAAACCGCGCCCAGTTTCGCTGTAGCGATCCACAGCAAGGCCATATCGCCATGATTGTCGAGGATGGCGCATACCCGGTCGCCCTTACCCACACCCATCGCCGCAAGGCCGTGCGCCAGCCGCGTGGCATCGGCGTCGGCCTGGGCGAAGGTCCAGGTCTCACCAGTGAAATCGAGCCAGACTTTATCGGGCCATAACCGCGCGGCGTTGCTGATCGCCTGCGTAATCGTCTGCGACCGATTGGAAATCATAGGTGTGTCTGCTCCCGTGACGCCTTATGGCGACGTGCTCAGTTTGAAGACCGGCAGCGTCATTTCCCCCACATCCAGGTAGTCCACCACAACCGGAAGGTCCACGGCAATCGCCGACATTTCGGCGCCGACGATATTCGTCATCATATGCCAGCCTTCCTCCAGTTCCACGATTGCAGCGCAATAAGGAACCTGGAATGACGGGTCGGGTGCGCGATGAATGATGGTGTAGCTGTAAATCTTGCCGCGGCCCGAGCTTTGCACCCACTGCAGCGCATCCGCCAGGCAGTGGGGGCACACACGGCGTGGAATGAATACGTAACGCGTGCACGCATTGCAGCGCTGCACCATGAGTTTACGCGATTGTGCGCCGTTCCAATGGGGCGCGGAAATCTCGGTGGGATGGGGCAGCGGGCGCGGAAACTGTTCTGCGTTCATGGTCACGCTGCCTTGCCCAGGATCATGACATCACACGTCACTGCTGCTGAGCCGTTGTTGCTGAGCATGACGACCTCCGCATCTTTGACGGTGAGGGCCGCCGGAAGTTGTCCGCGCAACTGCATGGCTCCTGTAATGACCTTTTGCAGGTTTTGCACCGCGCCGGCGTGACTGAAGGACATAAGGCCGCCATTGGTGGCGACGGGTAAGGAGCCGTTGATGCGGATGTTGCCGTCGAGCACAAAACCTGCGCCTTCACCTGGCTTGCAGAAACCATAAGCTTCCAACTGGCGGATGATTTCAAATGAGAACGGATCGTAGAACTCGCATACGTCTACGTCCTTATGGGTAAGTCCCGCTTCTCTGAAGCATGTTGCCGCCGCGCGCGCGCCCATGTTCCCGAAACGGTCCCACACAACCGGTTCCACGTAGGCCTGCCCCATGCGCTCCAACGCGCCGCCAAGGATGTAGATGGGCTTGTCGGTCATATCGGCGGCGCGCTCGCGGGTCGTCATGATCAGCGCCGCGCCGCCTTCCGATGTCAGGGCGCAATCCAAGAGGTGGAACGGCTCAGCGATCATGCGCGATGCCAGCACATCCTCACGCGTCACCTTCATCCCATACATGATCGCAGCCGGATTGAGCGCGCCATTGCTGCGGATCGCCGCTGCCACTTCGGCGAAGGCTTCAACGGGCGTGCCATAGAGCGCCATGTGCCGCCGCGCGATGAGGGCGAACTGTGCCGCCGTGTACATTCCCCAGCAGGCCGTGAACTCGTAGTCGGGCCGCGTCCACGGCGCGGTCTGCGCGCGGCCGCGATGAGCGCCCGCCTGCGCGGCGCCCATGAGGACCGTGTGGCATTGGCCGGTGGCGATGGCGCCGGCCGCTTCCATCACCGACGCGATTCCGGGCCAATGGGTTCCATTCCAGCAAGGATGGCCGCCCAGCCAGGCGATGACATCAAGGCCGCTCAAGCCCGTGACCCAGCCGTGAGCGCTGATGCCGTCGATGTCCTTGGGCTTAAGCCCCACCTCCGCCATGACCGTGCGGAAGGCGCCCATCAGCAGCGCGTCCTCATTCTCGTCGAGCCGTTTGGCTTGATGCGTATTGTGGACGGCAACGATCGCGACGTCGTGAAGCGGGTTCCGCGCGGCCATTGTTGAAGCCGCAGCGCCGCTAGATTTTTGCTCCTGCCGGAGTGTCGAAGCGGAACAGGCGCGCGGCGTTGAGGCCCAGGATCTTCTTCCGGGCATCCTCGGATAGGTCCCCCATCTGACGCTCGATGGATTGAGCAGAGTGGGGGAACGTGCCTTCGTGATGAGGATAGTCATTGGCCCAGCAGAAGTTGTTCTGCAAGCCGTTTGCGTCCATCAGCCGCAGACCGTTGAGGTCCTCGCCGAATGTGGCACCGCCGTTGGAACGGAAGTAGTCACTCGGCAAGCCGTGCTTGAGCTTGGGGAAGGCCCACATATGATGCTTGCGGTAGCCTTCGTCCATGGTGTCGAGCAGCCAGGGCACCCAGCCGATGCCGGATTCAACGGCGGCGAAACGCAGTTTGGGGAAGCGGTCGAGGACGCCTGACACGCACAAATGCGCAATGGGTTCCGCCGTGGTCGACAACGCATAAACCGCGAAGTTCAGCACCGCGCCGCCCGGACCCTTGGCGCCGCGCGGATCGGCACCGGTGGAGACGTGGAAGGTGACGGTGATGTCGGTGTCCTGCAGCGCGGCCCAGAACGGGTCGAATGCAGGCTGGTTATAATTCAGATCGGTGGCGTCATAGGAGTTGAACACCGGCTTATTGGGCACGGTGATAACGCGGTAGCCCATCTTGGCAACGCGTTGCACTTCAGCCACGGCGCTTGCCACATCGCCCGTAGCGACACAGGCCGCCACATTCATGCGGCTGCGATAGGGACGGGTCAACTCCTCGGCCCAGTCGTTGTAGATGCGGAACTCAGCCTGCATCAGGTGCGGGTCCTTGGTCCAGAATCCCGTGAGCGCCGCGCCGTTGGGGAACACCAGTTCGGCGTCGATGCCGTCCAGGTCCAGGTCGGCCATGCGCTTGTGCAGGTCGTTGCTGTCTCCGTCCAAGCTGGCGGAGCTGCCCGCCTTGGAGCGGTAAAGGTCCTCGCCTTCCTGGTCGGTTTCGACAATACGCGCCGGACGCCGTCCTTCGACCATGGTCCACATGACGCCGTTCTCATCGCGCTTCATGTACGGGACGCGGTCGCGGTACTTGGCTTCGATCCGATCGCGGATGAGATTAGGCGGCGGGCCGAGATGGGTGTCGGCCGAAATCATGAAGTACTTGTTGGCAGTGCCGGGGTAGGGGGAGTGCGCCCACTTCTCGCTGCCGCCGGGCGTCTTGGTACGCCATACGTTGGCTTCATTGACAACGAGTTTGGGTGCGACGTTCATGGCGATTCTCCCAGTTTTCCCTATGTGGGAAAAAGGATAGTGCCCCCCCTAAATGCGGCAAGCGAATTGTTTTCTCACCATGTTGAAGTCTTCTCAACGGTGTCCGCTACTTCTTGTAGGAGCCACGTCCGGAAGGCCGTAACAATGGGCCGTTCGAAGCCGGCCGGACGATTGATGTAGACGCCGCCCGGATGACGGTAGCTGACGGGGAATGGTCGGATAATCCCGTGCCGCATGTAATATTCTGCCAAAAAACCGGAGGTCAGGCCCACGCCGACCCCAAGGAGGGTAAGGTCGACGTTCAACGATGGTGAGTCCACCATAATGCCGTGCCGCGGCATATCTACTGGCAATCCGGCAGCGGCAAGCCACTGGGGCCAGGTATCGGGCGCCGAGATGGTATCGATGAGAGGAACGCGCACCAGATCAGCGGGCGTGCGCAGCTTATAGGTCTTGATAACCTCCGGGCGGCAGATGGCGGATACGCGCCACTCAAAAAGGCGCTCGTTGTCCGTGCCCTCGTCGCCTGGGCGGAGGATGCGGATGGAGATATCGGGATGTATGGCCTTGCGCCGCCGCAGGGTCAGGAGTTCCACCTTGGCTTGCGGGTAAGCGGCCATGAAACTGCCGATGCGCGGCGCCAGCCAGTTGGCATGGAACAGTTGGAAGCTGACCACACTCACCACTTGGCTTTCCGTTGCGTTGTGGATTGCCTGGGTCGCCTTCTGCATCTCGCCGATGATGGGCAGCAACCGATCGCGATACGCTATTCCGGCTGGCGTCAGGGTCAGGGCGCGGCCGTTGCGATCGAACAGGCGCAGGCCGATTTCCGTTTCCAGGGCATGGATGCGATGACTGACCGCCGACACCGTCACATTGAGACGCTCGGCCGTGGTGCGGAACGACAGCGTTTCGGCGGCATTGACGAAAGCCTCGATGCCGCGAAGAGAAGGAAGCCGCGATTGCATGTGTCGACCCCGGTTGTCCGGCGTGATGATACGCCATCCGGTCAGTGATTGACGAGCACATCCCGATAGATGTCGCGCAGCTTCTTTTTGTCGATCTTGCCGGTGGCCGTCAGGGGGACTTCGGCGATGAAGACCGCGTCGGGCATCCACCACCGGGTGATGCGCGGTTCCAGGAAAGCACGTATTGTGTGTTCATCGACAGCTTCGCCGGTGTGCGGCTCAACGATGAGAATTGGGCGTTCTTCCCACTTGGGGTGATACGTAGCGACCACGGCCGCGACCTTCACGCCGGGGCAGGCCACGGCGATGTTCTCGAGATCGATGGAACTGATCCATTCGCCGCCGGACTTGATTACGTCCTTCGCGCGGTCGGCCAGCCGGAGGCTGTTGTCGGGGTGGATCACAGCGATGTCGCCGG